>Ga0105237_10003295_pt1 | contig 19281 bp, 18 predicted proteins | sample KBSC24metaG_FD_81520 | JGI IMG/M metagenome (GOLD analysis project Ga0105237, IMG submission 81520) | Corn rhizosphere microbial communities from Kellogg Biological Station, Michigan, USA - KBS C2-4 metaG | ecosystem: Host-associated > Plants > Roots > Rhizosphere > Soil | place: Michigan, USA... | reverse complement strand
CGTGCGTGTCGGCCAGGCGGTCGATCAGGTCGTCGTAGACCATGCCGATCGGGCCGTCGGGTTCAACACGCGCGGCGGACTTCGGGTCCCACGCGAGCTTCTTCAGGCCATTGACGAATCGAACGCCGAGCCAGACGCGTTCGCCGTCGAGCTTCAGGTTCGAGCCGAGGATGCCGGGCAGCACGAACACGGCCGGGCGATCGCCGGCCTTCGTGTCGGGCCCGCCGCGCGAACGCGCGACTGCCTTCGCCGCACGCGTGCCGCTCGCGTCCTGGCCGGCCCACGACAGCGGGCCGATCGCGCCGAACTCCGGTGGCTGTTCGGCGGTGAGCGCCGCGAAGACCGCACCGACCGTGCGTTCGTTCGAGAAGTAGTTGAAGTGCGTCACCTGCGCGCCGCGGTCGAGCAGAAAGCTGGCGGCGGCGCCGGCCGCGCTCGCGGCGCGCGGCGCGCCGCCGTACATCGAACGCGTCTGCACGACCAGGTCGTTGTCGGTCCAGTAGAACGCGTCGGACAGCAGCGTCTTGACCCACGAGCCGATCGAATCGCCCTGCAGGTCGCCGGCCACGACACGCAGCTCGCCCGGGATCGTCTCGCTCGCGCTGTTCAGCCAGGCGACGACCGGGCTCTGCGGCATCATCGCCTCGATGCCGGGCAGCTCGGTCGGGTCGGCGCGGCGGCGTGCCACTTCGTGCAGGAAGCCGACGAGCTGCGGCGCCACCGGCACGTTCGCGAGCTGCAGACACCACTGCAGCACCGACAAGTAGGCGTCCAAGCGCTTCGACGCGAGCAGCGTGCCGCGCGCCGGGCAGGCCACCCGAACGACACGTTCGACCTTCAGCGCCTTGCCCTGCGCCGCCTTCACGAGCGCCGCCAGATCGGCGCGGTGCTGCGCATAGGCATCGCCGTCGAACAGCTTCAGATCGGCATCGCGCAAGGGCCGGCCGCTGCAGGCGCGCGCGAGCACCTCGGCGACGAGGCCGCCGCGCGAATGCGTGACGAGGTGCAGCCGCGCGCCGGGCGGCATCGCCTTCACGAGCGTCAGCGCATTGGCGATCGGGCTGACGCCCATCGTCGGGTGGTCGAGCGCGTAGACCCGGTTGCCGTAAGCGGTGAACAGCTTGCGAACCACGTCGGGGTGCTGCTCCCACAGCTTGCGAAAGGTGCTGTGCGTGTCGACGAAGGTGCCGTGCACCAGCACCAGCAGCGGCCCGCCGTCGGCGGCGGGTGGCACGCTGTCGAGCTTCGCGCCGCTGCCTTTCAGAGCGGCCAGCGCATCGGGCCGCAGCGGGTAGACGCCGGCGACGACCTGCTCGTCGACATGCCTGGTCGCCGCCGCGGCGACGAGTTTCGGCGCCGGATCCTTGAACAGGTTCGTGACGACCTCGAAGCCGCTGAGGATCGCCTGGCCGATGCCGCGCGTGGCAGCGCGGCTCGGGTCGAGCCCAGCGGTCGGCCAGCCGAGCTGGGCCGATACCACCGTGTCGGCAGCATCGGACGGGCCGGGCGCTCCTCGGGTGGCCGCGCCGCGCTTCGGCGGCATTGCGCCGGCGGCCGCGGCCTGCGCCTGCATCAGGTCGCGCGCATCTTCGGGATGCAGCACGAGCGTCGGCCCGCCGGCGATCGTCAGCACGACGACGTCTTCGCCGGGCCGCGCAACGAGCCGCACGGCCGAGCCGGCCGCTGCGTCGCCACGCACGTTGCCGACCCGCACCGACGCCTTCACCGTGCCGGGTGCATCGGCGCGTCTGGCCGGTGTCTGCAACTGCCCCGGAACGATGAAGGTGATGTCGCGTGCGCTGCTGGCCATCCAGTGCTCCCAATGATGTTGTGATGAAGCGCTCAGACGGTGAACGGCGCCTGCGCGAGAAAAGCGCCGGCCCGCCCGAGCGTGAACAGGTTCGGCGACTGGCTGGCCGGCATGCTCGCGCGGATGCGTGCATGCAGGCCGCCATAGTTGCCGGCGAATGTGCCGTTGTTCCACACGCGCAGCAAGGCCTCGGTGAACGCGCCGTTGTGTTCGCCATCCATCGAGGTCTGGTTGTCCTGGCAGCCCGAGATCAGCACGACCGCCGGCTTGAAGCGCTTGACGATCGCGCTCAGCCGCCCGCTCGCTGCCACCGCCGCGAGCGCGGTGTCGGGATCGACGGTTGCCTTGCCGGCCTGCTTCGCGACGTCGAGCTGCAGCTTGTCGTAGAAGGCCTGGTGCTCGCGGTAGGTGCGCATCGCGACCGCGGGCGGCATCAGCTTCGGGCGCAGCGACGGGATCGTCGTCGGCAACAGCGGCGCGCGCGTGACGGTGCCGCTGTGGCAGCTGTCGGACAGCACGAGGATGCGCACGCCGCTGGCGAACTTGCCGAGCTCGAAGTAGAGCTCGTCATCGATCAGCTGGCCGTCGAACAGGCACCAGGTCTCGTCCTGCTTGTCGGCTTCGTCGCCGCTCACGTCGGGCACTTGGCCGCCATGGCCCGAGTAGGTCATGAAGAACAGGTCGCCGGCCACGAGTGCCTTCGCGGCGGCGCGCATCGCCTTCAGCACGTTCGCGCGCGTGGCCTTCTTCGTCAGCAGCACGAGCGGCTTCATCGCCTTGCTCTTCGCGATCGCCGCCATGTCGTTGGCGTCGAACTCGCATGCGGCGAGCGGCCCGGTCCAGCCGCCATACGCCGAGCCGCTGACTTCATTGAGGCCGATGTGCAGCGAGCGTGCCTTGTGCCGCGCCGCTGCGGAAGTCCTGGTGCCGGCCATCTGATGCTCCTCGGGTGCCACGGTGCGCGGCATCATGGTTGGAGGCGGTCGGCTGCGGAAGCCCTAGTTTCTGGGTGAGCCGGGTGGATACTCGTTGCGCCGCACGCTCAAGGAGTCCCATCCCATGCAAGGTTGCGCATACGTCGACGGCCAGTTCGTGGCCCCCGAGGACGCGAAGATCTCGATCTTCGATTGGGGCTTCCTGCACTCGGACGCGACCTACGACGTCGCGCACGTCTGGCAGGGCAGGTTCTTCCGCCTCGGCGACCACATCGACCGCTTCTTCGCCAGCATGGACCGGCTGCGCCTGGACCCTGGCCGCACACGCGAGCAGGTGCACGAGGTGATGCACGAATGCGTGCGTCGCTCCGGCCTGCGCGACGCCTACGTCGAGGTGCTGTGCACACGCGGCATGCCGCAGCCCGGTTCGCGTGACCCGCGCACCTGCACCAACCAGTTCATGGCGTTCGCGATCCCGTTCGTCTGGATCGCCGACCCGGCCAGGCAGGCGCGCGGCATCAACCTGGTCGTCAGCGACGTGCAGCGCATCGCGCCGGCGAGCGTCGACCCACGCATCAAGAACTATCACTGGCTCGACATGGTGATGGCGCTGTTCCAGGCCTACGAACGGGGCGGCGAGAGCGCGGTGCTCGTCAACGCGGCCGGCGATGTGGCGGAAGGGCCGGGCTTCAACGTGTTCGCGGTCGTCGACGGCGAGCTGATCACACCGGACGGCGGTGTGCTCGAGGGCATCTCGCGGCGCACGATGATCGAGCTGGCACGCGCCGCCGGCATTGCGGTGCGGGCGGCGCCGCTGCCGGTCGCGGCGCTGCGGCGCGCGAGCGAGGTGTTCCTGAGCAGCACCGGCGGCGGCGCGATCGGCGTCAGCCAGCTCGACGGCGTGCCGATCGGCGCTCGCGCGGCGGGCGATTTCGGCCCCGTCACGCGCCAGCTGCAGGCCGCTTACTGGGCGTTGCACGACGACCCGCGTTACGCCGAGCCGGTGCGTTATTAGAGAAATTGCAGCCGGGTGTCGAAACCACGCGAACCCGAACGTCATTGTCCAGGAGCGGCATGTCGCCGCGCCGTCCTTCCGGAGGAACCATGAAGTACATGCTGATGATCTATGCGAGCGAAGCCGAAGAAACCAAGATGAAGCCCGCCGACATCCAGGGCTTGATGCAGGCCTACGGCGCCTACACCGAGGCGCTGGCGAAAGCCGGCGCGCTGAAGGAAAGCGATCGGCTGCGCCCCAGCACCGACGCGACGACCGTGCGCGTGCGCGGCGGCAAGACCGAAGTGCTGAACGGCCCGTACGCCGAAACCCGCGAGCAGCTCGGCGGCTACTACGTGATCGACGTGCCCGACCTCGACGCCGCGCTGTCGTGGGCGGCACGCTGCCCGAGCTCGGGCTACGGCACGATCGAAGTGCGGCCGATTTGGGCGATGTAGCCGTCTCGGCTGCGCGCGCCGCCGAAACGGCGGCGCGGCGCAGCTACGGCAAGCTGGTCGCGTTCCTCGCCGCGCGCACCCGCGATGTGGCGGCGGCCGAGGACGCGCTCTCGGCCGCGTTCGAGGCTGCGCTGCGCGACTGGCCCGCGAGCGGTGTGCCGGCGAGCCCCGAGGCCTGGCTGCTGACCGCCGCGCGCCGCTCGATGATCGACGCGGCGCGGCGTCGCCGCACGCACGACGCGGCCACGCCCGACCTGCTGCTGTTCGCCGATCTGGCGACCGATGACGTCGAGCAGCGTGCGATCCCCGACGACCGGCTGCTGCTGATGTTCGCGTGCGCGCACCCGGCGATCGACCGCAGCGTGCGTGCCCCGCTGATGCTGCAGACGATTCTCGGTTTCGACGCGGCGAGCATCGCGTCGGCGTTCCTGGTCGCGCCAGCGACGATGGGCCAGCGCCTGGTGCGCGCGAAGACCAAGATCAAGCAGGCCGGCATCCCGTTTCGCCTGCCCGACGCCGACGACCTGCAAGAGCGCCTCGACAGCGTGCTCGAGGCGATCTACGCAAGCTTCACCGAAGGCTGGTCGGACGCGGCCGGCACCGACGCGCGGCGCCGCAACCTCGCCGAAGAAGGCATCTGGCTCGGCCGCCTGGTCGCGGCGCTGCTGCCCGAAGAACCCGAAGCGCTCGGCCTGCTCGCGCTGATGCTGCACGCGCAGGCTCGCCGCGCCGCACGCCGCGCCGCGAACGGCGACTACGTGCCGCTTGCCGAGCAGGACCCGAAAGCCTGGGACCATGCGCTGATCGACGAGGCGGAAGCACTGCTGCACCGCGCGAGCACGCTCGGCTCGATCGGCCGCTACCAGCTCGAAGCGGCGGTGCAGTCGGCCCACGTCGTGCGCCGGCTCACCGGCCAGACCGACTGGGCTGCGATCGTGCAGCTCTACGACGCGCTGGCGGCGCTGACAGGATCGCCGGTCATCGCGCTGAACCGTTCGATCGCGGTGGCCGAGATCAGCGGCGCCGAGGCCGGGATCGCCGCGCTCGATGCGCTCGCGAACGAATCGCGTCTTGCCGACTATCAACCGTACTGGGCCGCGCGTGCCGGGCTGCTCGAACGCGCCGGCCAGGTCGCCGCGGCCGACGACGCCTACCGGCGCGCGATCGGGCTCGAGGCCGATCCGGCCGTGCGGCGCTTCCTGCAACAGCGCCGCGAGCGCCTGACGGCGCGCTGAGCTCGCCGCATCAGCGCCGCTCGACGATCACCGGCACCAGCTGCAGCGCGCTGCGCACGCGCTCGGCGACGGCGCGCGCTTCGTCGCGGCTCGGGTACGGGCCGGCCTGCAGCCGATACATCGAAGCATCGCTGAACACCGCGAGCAGCGGCGACAGCCAGTCGAGATCGGACGCGACGCGGCCCTGGAACGCCTCGGCGCCGCCGCGTTCGCGGAACGCGCCGAGCTGAACCCAGAAGCCGCGCGCCGGTGTCGTGTAGGCGCGCGCGGCCGGAGCGTCGGCGACCGGCGCGGGCGCGGCGCTCGGGCCGCTCGCGGCCGGCGCTGCATCCGGCGCCACGCTCGACGCCGCGGGCGCTTCCGGCGCCGGGCTGCTCGCCACGGCGACGACGCTGGCGGCCGGCACCGCCACGCTGCGCGCCGCGGTGCTGCTGGAGTTGCCGTTGCCACCGCCGTCACCGGCATCACGCGTCGCATCGGGCATGGCAGCGATACGCGGCGATGCGTCGCTGGTGTCGCGCCGCCATGCGCCGGTGCGGATGTCGTCGAACGTGATCCGCATCAGCTCGACCGGCGCGACGCCGCGCAGCAGATCAAGCTTCAGCGCCGCCGTGTAGCTCAGGTCGACGATGCGGCCGGGATGGAACGGCCCGCGGTCGTTGATGCGCACCACGACCTCTCGGCCGTTGGCCGGATTGCGAATCCGCGCGTAACTCGGGATCGGCAGGGTCGGGTGCGCGGCCGACATCGCGTACATGTTGTAGACCTCGCCGCTGGCGGTGCGCCGGCCGTGGAACTTGCGGCCGTACCACGACGCGAGGCCGCGTTCGGTGAACGGCTTGTCCTGCGTGATCGGCACGTAGTTCTGGCCGAGCACTTCGTAGGGCTTGTTCGGGCCGCCGGAGCGGATCGTCTCGAGCTTCGGCTCGGCATCGGGCACACGGGCGAGGTCGGACGGCGGATTCGATTCGGCGCCGTCGCTGCCGGGCCGTGCGCCGCGTGGCCCCGTCGCGCATCCCGTCAGCAGCACGGCCGCGCTGATCGCGAGCAGGGCAAGCCACTCGATGAGGCGGGTCCGGCGTGCTGTCGTCGTCATCGCTTGTTCAGCTCGCCGCCGCCGATGTAGATGCGGTTCCAGACCGGCGAGATCACGAGCTCGTTGATGCACACGTGAGCCGGCTGTTCGGCGATGAAGCGGATCGTGCGGCCGAGGTCGGCCTCTTGCAGCATGCGCGCCTTCTCTTCGTCGCTGGGCTCGACCGGCCGGCTCTTCAGGATCGGCGTCGCCACCTCGCCCGGGCACAGCGCGGTCGCACGCAGCCCGTTCACGCACTCCTCGATGTTGAACGAATGCGTCAGCGCCATCATGCCGGCCTTGCTCGCCGTATAGGCCGGGCCGGTCAGCCGGCCGTAGTGCCAGCCGGCGAACGACGCGACGTTGATCACCGTGCCCTCGCGCCGCTCGCGCATGCCGGCCAGCACGGCCAGCGTGCAGTAGGTGGCGCCGTTCAGGTTGATCGCGACGACCTTCTCGAATGTTTGCCCGTCGGTTTCACCCCAGGCGCGTTTGCGGAAGTTGATGCCGGCGCTGTTGACGAGGATGTCGACGTGCCCGAGGGTCGCCTGGATCTCGCTGGCGACGCGATCGACGGCTGCGGCGTCGGACACGTCGAGCGCTGCCGCACTGATCACGCCGGTCGGCGCGCCGTGCACTTCGGCCTGCGCGAGCGCGGCGTCGAGCTTGTGCGCATCGCGCCCCGAGATCACGACCCGGCAGCCGGCCTTCGCGAGTTCGATCGCGCCGGCCAGTCCGATGCCGCTGCCCCCGCCTGTGATCCAGGCGACCTTGGTGCTCAGGCTCATCGTCTGCTCCATGCTGAAACAAACGCGGATTGTGTTCCGTTGTCGCGCACGCTGCCCGGGCGGCCGCGCCGGCTTATTTCAGCGACAGCGGCGTCAACTGCACGGCAGCCGCGGTCGTCACGACCGGCGTGACGACGACGCTGCCCGCCAGGCGCGGCGCGCTCGCCTCGGGCGGCGCTTCGAGCATCGCGACGAGCGGGCTGTGCAGCGTGCGCGCGTACGCCACCACCGACTGGCTCGGGTCGAACGGCAGGCGCTGGCGCGGGTTGGCCCCGTGCGCGAGCAGGTAGGAAACCATCGTGCGCTGCGTGCCGGGATCATCGAGGAAGCTCGGCACCAGCACGCGCGCAAGCGGCAGCCACGGCTGGCGGTTGCCCTGGATCGGCGGCACCGAACGCGCAAGCTCGGGCGCACGGTCAAGCCACCAGTCGAGCGCGGCCCAATGGCTGCCGCGCAGCGCCTCTTCGAAGCCGGGGCTCAGCTTGCCGTCGTAGGCGCCCAGCGAAGCACGCGCGGTGTGGCCGTTCGCCTCGAGGCTGCGGGCGAACGTGGTGTCGAGGTAGTCGGGATGCAGTGCGCCGAGCACGCCGAAGCCGATCTGGTCCGGGTTGAGCGCGCCGCCGGCGGCCCAGTCTGCGAGCACGCGGTCGAGTCCGGCGCTGCGTGCGTTCGGGCAGCTCAGCATGCGCACGACGTCGTGGTGCACCGCCCGCGCATCGCCTTGCGCAAGCCAGGTCAGCGAGCGCAGCACCGGCTGCGGTGCGCTCGCGAAGTCAGGACAGGCCTGCGCCTGCGCGAGTTCGACGAGCGGCGACTGGTTGCACGACTCGGGCTGCGCGCCCTTGTCGAGCAATTCGGGCAGCACCGGCCAGAAGCGCGGATCGCGCGCCGCGACGATCAGCGGGCAGACCTGCATGCCGCTGCGCGCGACGTCCTTCGCGTCGAGGCTGCCGGCCTCGAACTTGCCGCAGCGCGCGCTGAGCGCGCGCTGCACGCTGTTGAGCTTGCTGCACGGCACCGGATCGCCCTCGGTGAACTTCTCGTGCACGTGCTTGACGATCGCCCACGGCACGCTCGTGTCGGTGGCGACCCCGACGGCACTGAGCAGCATCGACGGCGCCGTGCAGCCGGCGAGCAGCATCGCGCCGAGCGCGAACAGCGATTGCACGAAGAGTCGCGGAGCGTTCACGAGGTTCGTCACGATGGTCTTCCGGGCGGTTGTGCGCTGCCGGGACGGCGGCCTTGGCTCGGATGCGCAAGAAGCACGCCCAGCGCGAGCAGGCCGCCGATCGAGTGCGAGCAATGCCCTGGTGTGAGCGCCTGCTCATTCGCGCCACTCAGCGCCGCTGCGCTCCGCGCGATGCGACGCGGTTGGCCATCGGGGGCAACCCGACAACCGCGCGAGGCGACCAAAACTGTCCGCTCGCCGGCGGGCCCGACGAATTTGTCCGGGTTGTTGCGAGTCGTATCCGGGTCAGGTCACCGGCGCCGGGTTGAACAGCACCAGCGCGTTCGCGAGTTTCCAGTGTTCGGCCCAGGTCTTCTTGCGCCCGCTCGCGACCTCGAGCATCAGGTGGAACAGCTCCCAGCCGACCGACTCGATCGTCGCATCGCCGTCGGCGATGCGACCGGCGTTGACGTCCATCAGGTCGTGCCAGCGCCGCGCCAGATCGCTGCGTGTCGCGACCTTGATGACCGGGCACTCGGCCAGGCCGTAGGGCGTGCCGCGGCCGGTCGTGAAGACGTGCAGGTTCATGCCGGCGGCGAGCTGCAAGGTGCCGCAGATGAAGTCGCTCGCCGGTGTCGCCGCGTAGACGAGGCCCTTTTGCTTCAGCTTGTCGCCCGGCGCGAGCACGCCGGAGATCGGCGAGCTGCCGCTCTTGACGATCGAGCCCATCGCCTTCTCGACGATGTTCGACAGCCCGCCCTTCTTGTTGCCCGGCGTGGTGTTGGCGCTGCGGTCGACCTGGCCCCGTGCGAGGTAGGCGTCGTACCAGGCCATCTCCTCGATCATGCGGTCGGCCACTTCGGGTGTCGTGGCGCGCGAGGTCAGCTGCGCGATGCCGTCGCGCACCTCGGTGTTCTCGCTGAACATCACGCTCGCGCCGGCGCGCACCAGCAGATCTGTGCAGAAGCCGACGGCCGGGTTCGCGGTGACGCCGGAAAACGCGTCGCTGCCACCGCACTGCACACCGACGACCAGCTCGCTCGCCGGCACCGTCTCGCGGCGGCGTGCGTTCAGGCGCTCGAGATGTTCCTCGGCCTGGCGCATGATCGAATCGATCATCGACAGGAAGCCGACGTGCGCGTCGTCCTGCAGGCAGACGACGTCGAGCTCGGCCTCGGCGCTCGCGCCGACATCGGCCACGTTGCGTTCGTCGATCAGCGGGATCGAGCCGGGTGGCAGCAGGCGATCGGGCTGCAGCTTCTCGCAGCCCAGGCTGATCACCATCAGCTCGCCGCCGAAGTTCGGGTTCAGGCTGATGTTGCGCAAGGTGCGGATCGGGACGATCGCATCGGGCGCATCGATCGCGACGCCGCAGCCGTAGGTGTGCGCGAGGCCGACGACGTCGTCGACATTCGGATACTTCGGCAGCAGCTCTGCCTTGATGCGCTGCACCGCAAAGTCGGTGACGCCGGCCACGCACTGCACGGTCTGCGTGATGCCCAGGATGTTGCGCGTCCCGACCGAGCCGTCCGGGTTGCGGTAGCCCTCGAAGGTGTAGCCCTCGAGCGCGCTCTGCGGCGCGGGCTTCACGGTCGCCTTCGGCAGGCCGTCGAGCTCGCGGGCGGCCGGCATCTTCAGCAGTCGCTCGTGGACCCAGCTGCCGGCAGGAATCGGTTTCAGCGCCTGGCCGATCACGACGTTGTAGCGCAGCACCGGCGCGTCGGCCGCGAGATCGACCAGCGCGACCTTGTGCCCTTGCGGCACGTGCTCGCGCAAGGTGAGGCCGTTGGCCAGCACGGCGCCGGCAGGCAGGCCGCCGTCGTTGGCGACGATCGCGACGTTGTCGCGCTCGTCGATGCGGATGATGAGAGGGGGACGAGTGGTCATTTCGCTCTCCGCGTCCGTTCGGGCTGAGCTTGTCGAAGCCCTGGTGCGGCACGGCCCTTCGACAGGCTCAGGGCGAACGGTGGTGCGTGGTGATCAAATCTTGACGTTACCGTCTTTCACGATCTTCGCCCACTTGACGAGCTCGGCCTTCTGGAATTCGGCCAGCTGCGCCGGCGTCATCGGCGCGTTCTCGACGCCCATCGTGTAAAGGCGCGCGGCAACCTCCGTCTGGGCGACGATCTTCGTCAGCTCGTCGTTCATGCGCTTGACGATCGCGGCCGGCGTGTTGGCCGGCGCGAAGATCGCCTGCCACGACGCGACATCGAAGCCCTTCAGACCCGACTCGGCCATCGTCGGCACCTCGGGCGCGACCTTGCTGCGCTTGGCGGTCGTGACCGCGAGCGCGCGCACCTTGCCGGCACTGATCTGCGGCAGCGCCACCAGCGCGGTCTCGAACGAGAGCGGGATCTGCCCGGCGATCAGGTCCTGCATCGACGGCCCGCTGCCCTTGTACGGCACGTGGATCAGGTCGATGCCGGCGTCGAGCTTGAACTTCTCGCCCGACAGGTGCTGCGAGCTGCCGGCGCCCGCGGTGCCGAAGCCGAGCGTGCCGGGCTTGGCCTTCGCGGCGGCAATCACGTCCTTAGCGCTCTTGTACGGCTGCTGCGCACCGCACAGCAGCATGTTCGCGATGTTGCCGATGAAGAAGGTCGGCGCGAAGTCCTTCGCCGCGTCGTACGGCATCTTCGGCTGCAGCACCGGGTTGATCGCATGCGACGAGATCGTTCCGAGCACGAAGGTGTAGCCGTCGGGCGGCGCCTTCGCGACCGCGTCGGAGCCGATCACGCCGCCGGCACCGCCCTTGTTGTCGACCACGATGGTCTGCTTCAGCACGCCGGTGAGCTTCTCGCCGAGCAGGCGGGCGAGCGCATCCGAGGTGCCGCCGGCCGCGAACGGCACGATCAGCTTGATAGGCTTGTTCGGCCAGCCGTCCTGCGCGCGGGCGGGAAGCCAGAGGGTCGGCAGGGTGGCGGCAGCAGCGCCGACGAGCAGGCGACGACGTGAGGTCATGGTGACTCCTTGATCAGATCGGTGGCAAGGGCCGTGTCGTCAGGGCAGCTCGACGATCTCGACCCAATTGGGGTTCTTGCCGAGCGGCAGGCGGGCGCGCTGGCTCAGCGCACCGTTCGCCGGGTCGATGGCATAGACGGTGACGCCGTTCGAGTCCTGGCCCGCGGCGATCAGGTAGCGGCCCGACGGGTCGATCGCGAAGCCGCGCGGCGTCTTCTCGGTCGGCGTGTGGCCGATCAGCTCGAGGCGGCCGCTCGCGGCGTCGACCTTGTAGGTTGCGAGCGTGCTCGAGCGGCGCTCGGAAGCGTAGAGAAACTTGCCATCGGGCGTGAGGTGCAGGTCGGCGGCCCACGGTGCGCCACCGCTGAAACCCGCCGGCAGCGCGCTGGTGCGCTGGGCTTCATGCAGCGTGCCGCTGGCAGCGTCCCAGTCGTAGACGAACAGCGAGGCGTCGAGCTCGCACAGCAGGTACAGGCGGCGCTGCGCCGCGTCCCAGGTGAAGTGGCGCGGCCCGCTCTTCGCAGGCGCGCCCGCCAGCGCGGGCTCGTTCGCCGTGAGTGCGCCGCTCGCCGGGTCGAAGCGCCAGACCGAGAGGTTGTCGCCGCCCAGGCTGGTCGCGAGCACGTAGCGGTTCGCGGCGTCGGCATGGATCGCATGCGCGTTCGGCTTCGTTGCGACGAGCTGTTGCACGGCGCCGACCGTGCCGTCCTGGGCGATCGCGTTGACCGTGATCTTGTTCCCGCCGTACGACGCGGCGAACAGCCAGCGTCCGCTGCGGTCGACATCGATGTTGGCCATGCTGTCGGCCAGCGAGGCCTCGCCGCGCTTCGTCAGGCGGCCGCTGCCGGCGTCGATCGCGAACGAGACGACGCGAAACGGCTGCGAGCGCAGCGCCGCGTAGAGCATGCGGCGGTCGGGGCTCAGCGCCATCGGCATCGCGGTGCCGCCGACGGCAACGTTCTCGATCGGCTTGAGTTCGCCACTCGCGCGATCGAGCGAGAGCACCGCGATCTCCTGGGCGTCGGCGCTCGACACGTAGACGATGGTCCCGGCGGCATGCGCCGAGGCCATCGCGGCAAGGCAACCGAGGCTCGAGAGCAGCGCGCGAACAGTCGACATGGGCTTCCTCACTTGAAGAACAGCTCGGGCAGGAACATCGAGAACGCGGGCACGTAGGTGACGAGCATTAGCGCGGCGATCAGCGCACCGTAGAACGGCCAGATCGTCTTCATCACGGTGCCCACCGAGACCCCGCCGATCGCGCAGCCGACGAACTGGGTCGTGCCGACCGGCGGCGTGTTCAGGCCGAGCGCGCAGTTGATCAGCATCACCATGCCGAACTGGATCTCGCTCATGCCGTACTTCATGCAGATCGGCAGGAAGATCGGCGTGCACACGAGGATGGTCGCCGCCATGTCGAGGAAGGTGCCGAGCACGAACAGGATGATGTTGACGAGCAGGAAGATCATCCACGGGCTCGTGGTCATGCTCGACAGCAGCTTGCCGGTCAGGTCGGGCACCTCGTACAGGCTGATGATGTAGCCGAACGCGGCCGAGATGCCGATCAGCAGCAGCACGACGCCGGTCGTCTTGACCGCCTTCGCCGCCGCCTTCAGGAACTGCTCCCACTTCAGCGAGCGGTAGACCACGAGGCACAGGAACAGCGCGTAGAGCACCGCGACCGCGGCCGACTCGGTGGCGGTGAACACGCCCGACAGGATGCCGCCGAGGATCAGCACGACGACGAACAGCCCCGGCAGCGAGGCTGCGAACGTGCGCGCGACGATCGCCCAGCCCGGGAAGGTGCCGGCCGGGTAGCCGCGCTTGACGGCGACCAGGTAGGCCGCGACGAGGTTGCAGATCGTCAGCACCAGCGCCGGGATCAGCCCGGCCAGGATCAGCTTCGCGATCGATACCTTGCCGCCGGCCGCGAGCGTGTAGATGATCAGGTTGTGGCTGGTCGGCATCAGCGCGCCGACGAGTGCCGCGTGGGTCGTCACGTTGACTGCGTAGTCGGCGTGATAGCCCTCCTTCTTCATCATCGGGATCATCACGGCACCCATCGCCGAGACGTCGGCGACCGGCGAGCCGGACACGCCGCCGAACAAGGTGCAGGCGACGACATTGCTCATGCCGAGCCCGCCGCGGATATGGCCGACGACCGCCTTCGCGAAATCGACGATCTTGTCGGCGATGCCGCCGTACATCATCAGCTCGCCGGCGAAGATGAAGAACGGGATCGCGAGGAACGAGAACACGTTCATGCCCGAGGTCATCTGCTGGAAGATGACCGCCATCGGCAGGCCTTCGTACAGGATGGTCGCGAGCGCGGACAGACCGATCGCGAACGCGACCGGCACGCCGATGATCAGCAGGCCGAAGAACGTGATGCAAAGAATGGTCAGTGCCATGCGGGAATCACTTCCTCGTTGCGCACGAGCGCGATGATGTGTTCGATCGAAAAGAGCACGATCAGCACGCCGGCCAGGACCATCGGCACGTAGCGCCAGGACTCGGAGACGTGCAGGGTGGGGATCATGTAGTCGCGCACCGAGGCGAACATCAGCACGCAATTCCAGGCGAGCAGCACGCCGAACACCAGGGTCAGCAGGTGCACGACGATCTCGCTCGGCCGGTGCCACGACTTCGGCAGCACCAGGCTGAGCAGTTCCATGCCGATGTGCCCGGCATCACGCACGCCGACCGCGCAGCCGAGCATCGTCACGTACAGCACGAGCAGCAGCGCCAGGCTTTCGGCCCAGGTCGGCGTGTTGTTCATGACGTAGCGGCCGAACACCTGGTAGGAGACGCAGGCGATGATCAGCACGAGGCCGAGCACGCCGAGTTGCAGGCAGACCTTGGCGATCGCTGCGCAGATTCTTGTGAACATGGTCGAATTCCAGGGAGTCCGTTGGCACCGCAGGAGCCCGTTCGCACTGAGCCTGTCGAAGTGCCCGCGCGGCACAAGGCTTCGACAGGCTCAGCCCGAACGGTGCCCCTTGCTACTTCGTGTCCTGAATCCGCTTGATCATGTCCTTCGCCTTCGGATCGCTGATGAACTTGTCGTAGACCGGCTTCATCGCGCCCTGGAACGAGGCCTTGTCGACGTCGATGATCTGCGCGCCGCCGGCCTTCACCGTCGCGAGCGACTTCTCTTCGCGTTCGTCCCACAGCTTGCGCATGTAGGGCACCGACTCCTTCGCCGCCTGGCGGATCGCCTTCTGGTCGTCAGGCGTCAGGGTGTCCCACACCTTCTTCGAGAAGAGCAGCACTTCAGGCGCCATCGAGTGCTCGGTCTTCGAGTAGAACTTCGCGACTTCGAAGTGGCGCGAGCTCTCGTACGACGGGTAGTTGTTCTCGGCCGCGTCGACCAGGCCGGTCTTCAAGCCGGTGTAGACCTCGCCGAACGGCATCGGCGTGGCGTTCGCGCCCATCGCCTCGAGCAGCGACACCCACAGGTCGCTCTGCTGCACGCGCACTTTCAGACCCTTCATGTCGGCCAGCGTCTTGACCGGCTTCTTCACCGTGTAGATCGACCGCGAGCCGCTGTCGTAGTACGCGAGGCCGATGAAACCCTGCGCTTCGCAGCTCTTCAGGATCTCTTCGCCGATCGGACCGTCGAGCACGTGGCGCATGTGCTCCTTCGAATTGAACAGGAACGGCATCGTCGGCACGACGGTCGTCGGGCAGATGTTGTTCATCGGCGCGATGTTCACGCGCGTCATCGCGACCGCACCGATCTTGGTCTGCTCGATCGTGTCCTTCTCGGCGCCGAGCGCACTGTTGTTGAAGACCTTGATGCCGTGCTTGCCGTTGGTCAGCTTGTTCAGCACGGTGCCCATGTACTTGACCGCCTCGACGGTCGGATAGCCGTCGGGATGGATGTCGGTCGAGCGGAAGTCGGTGGCGTGGGCCGAGGCCAGGGCAGCGCACGCGCACGCGGCGGCCAGCAGACGGGGGGCGAACTTCATGTTGTCTCCTTGATGGGAATGGGAACGGAAGCAAACGGCGTTTCGGCCAGCCCCTGCACACCGGGCCGCAGGCGCAGCAGCGCGCCGTCGAGCGCGGCGTCGAAACCGCTGACCGGCGCGGCGGGAACGATCGAGGTCACGTACAGCTCGTCGAGCGCCGGCCCGCCGAACGAGCACATCGAAGGCTTGCTGAACGGCAGCTTGAGCGCGCGGTCGAGCACGCCCGCCGGCGTGAAGCGCAACAGCGCGCCGGCGTCGTTGCCGCAGATCCAGTAGCAGCCGTCGGCGTCGACGGCCGCGCCGTCGGGGCGGCCGGGATAGAGGTTCATGTCGACGAACTCGCGCCGCGCGCCCGGCGTGCCGTCGTCGCTCAGCGCGCAGCACCAGATGCGGCGCACGCTCGGGTGCGAGTCCGAGAGGTACATCACGCGGCCGTCCGGGCTGAAGCCGAGGCCGTTGCCGGTGATGAGCCCGCCGAGCAGTGGCTTGGACAGGCCGCGCGCATCGAGGCGATACAACGCGCCATCGGCCGCGGCGAGCGACATGTCGCGCACCATGCTCGAGACCCAGAAGCGCCCGGCCCGGTCGCAGCGGCCGTCGTTGAAGCGCATGCCCTCGCGTGGATGGCGCACGCTGGCGAGCCGCTCGGTGGCGAGCGTGCCGTCGGGCTGCGGCTGCAAGCGGAACACGCCGGTCTCCATCGCCGCGAGCAGGCCGCCGGCGTCGTGCAATGCGATGCAGGCCAGGCGCTCGTGAGTGCTCCAGCTCGAGTGCACGCCGCCCGCCGAGCGATGCAGGCGGCGGTCTTCGATGTCGACCCACCACAGCGCCGACTCGGCCGGCGACCACAGCGGGCTCTCGCCGACGCGTGTGCGTGCGTCGCCGAGCACGTCGAACGCAGGCAACTCGAACGAGACGGCGTTCATCGCTTTGCGAGGCTCACTCGAAAGGACCCTGCGTGACGAAGCCGCCGCCCTGCAGCGTGACGGACGGGTTCGTCAGGTCGAGCACCGGCTGGCGCGCTTCGACGGCGGCGCGGAACGGCTCGGAGCTGTCCTGCGGGCGGTAGCCGATGTGCCTGGCGCCGGTGTTGTCCCACCAGCTCGTCGTGTTGTCCGAGACGCCGTAGATCACCGTGTGGCCGACCAGCGGCGCCGTCAGGCTCGCGACGACCAGGCGCTCGAGGTCGTCGTAGCTCAGCCAGGTGGCGAGCATGCGGCGGTCCTTCGGCTCGGGAAACGACGAGCCGATGCGCAGCGAGACGGTCTCCAGGCCGTAGCGGTCGAAGTAGAACTGCGCGAGGTTCTCGCCGAAGGCCTTGCTCAGGCCGTAGTGGCCGTCGGGGCGCATCGGCATGGCGGGGTCGATGACCTCGTCCTGCCGATAGAAGCCGGTGACGTGGTTGGAGCTCGCGAACACGATGCGCTTGACGCCGTGCTTGCGCGCCGCTTCGTAGAGGTTGTAGGCGCCCACGATGTTGGCCTGCAGGATCGGCTCGAACGGGCCTTCGACCGACACGCCGCCCAGGTGCACGACCGCATCGACGCCGTCGAGCAGCGCGAGCACCTGATCGGCCTTCTCGAGCGCCGCCGGCTGCAGCTCTTCGCCGCTCGCCGCAGCGCCGAGGTCGGCGATGTCGCTGAGCCGAAGCAGCGCGCACCACGGCTTCAGGCGCGGGCGCAGCACCCGGCCGAGCCCGCCGGCAGCGCCGGTCAGCAGCAGGCGGTGGAACGGTGGCGTTCCGTTGGCAGAGAGGGGAGCGGGGCGGGGCATTTTGTTAGAGTCGGGTCGATGCGGTTGTCATACGTCGTCAGTTGTCGTACAACATGACGATGGTATCCAGCCCGATTCGAGTGTCAAGCGCGCGCGGTCGGGGTTTTCCACGAAGGAACATGAGCGGTCAAGCCTCTCTTTCGAACCCCGACGGGCGCCGGCGCCCGCGTACGCTGGCCCACGAGCTCGTCGAAGCGCTCGGCGACCGGATCCGCGACGGCCGGCTCGCCCCCGGCGACAAGCTGGCGACCGAGGCCGCCCTGATGGCCGAGTTCGGCGTCAGCCGGACCGTCGTTCGCGAGGCGATCTCCAAGCTGCAGGCTTCCGGGCTGGTCGAGACGCGGCACGGCATCGGCACCTTCGTGGTCGGGCTCGGCGACGGATCGTCGTTCAGGATCGCGCCCGAACAGCTCGCCACGCTGCGTGACGTGGTCGCGATGCTGGAGCTGCGGATCGGTGTCGAGACCGAGGCCGCCGGGCTCGCATCACAGCGCCGTACCGCCGACAACCTGCTCGCGATGCGCGACGCGCTCGACGCCTTCACGCAAGCAGTGGAAGCCGGTCGCGACGCAGTGAGCGCAGACTTCATGTTCCACCTCGAGATCGCGAGGGCGACGCAGAACCCGCACTTCGCGAACCTGATGGCCACCCTCGGTTCGATGGCGATTCCGCGTGCCCGGCTCGACCCGGCGGCCGCCCCCGACGTCGAACGCCAGGCCTATCTGCGGCGCGTCAACGCCGAGCACGAAAGCATCCTCGACGCGATCACGAACCAGGACGTCGAGGCGGCTCGGGCCGCGATGCGCACCCATCTCGCGAACAGCCGCGAGCGCCGTCGCCGGGCCGCGCAGCTGGGCACCGACAGCGCCTGAAACCCCTTCGCCAGGTCGGGCCGGGATTGCGGCCGGGGTCGCTTTTCACTACCATCCGCTTCGCCGTCAGTTGTACGACAACTGACAACTTGCGGAGATCTTCTTGAGCCCGATCCGTCGCCTCCTGCTGCTGGCCAGCACCCCCTTCCTGTTCGCGGCTTCGGCTGCCCAGGCCGCCTATCCCGACAAGCCGGTGACGATCGTCGTGCCGTTCCCGCCCGGCGGCTCGACCGACATGATCGCGCGCACGCTCGGCGCCAAGCTGCAGGAAAAGCTCGGCCAGACCTTCATCGTCGACAACCGCGCCGGCGCGACCGGCACGATCGGCATGGGCCAGGTCAAGCGCGCAGCCCCCGACGGCTACACGCTGATCGTCTCGTCGCTCGGGCCGTTCGTTATCGCGCCGCATCTGCTGAAGACCGTGCCGTACGACATGAGCAAGGACTTCGACCTGCTGATGGTCGCGGTGCAGGCGCCGAATGTGCTGGTCGTGCCGGCGGCATCGCCGTTCAAGACAGTGGCCGACGTGCTCGAGCAATCGAAGAAGACGCCGAACAAGCTGACCTTCGCGTCATCGGGCAACGGCTCGTCCGACCACCTGACGGCCGAGCTGTTCTGGTAGCAGACCGCGACGACCGGCGTGCATGTGCCGTACAAGGGCGGCGCGCCGGCGATGAACGACCTGCTCGGCGGTGTCGTCGACGCCTCGTTCCAGAACATCAACGCGGTCGTGCAGCACGTCAACGCCGGCAAGCTGCGGGCGCTCGCGGTCACCGGCGAGAAGCGCTCGGCGCTGCTGCCGCAGGTGCCGACGCTGTCGGAGGCCGGCGTGAAGGGCGCAGACGTCTACTCGTGGCAGGCGGTCGCCGCGCCCAAGGGACTGCCGGCCGACGTGAAGACGAAGCTGCACGCGGCGATGGTCGCGGCGCTGAACGATGCAGGCGTGAAGCCGAAGTTGACCGAACTCGGCTTCGAGATCGTCGCGAACACGCCCGAGCAGTTCACGCAGTTCCAGGCGCGCGAGAACGCGCGCTGGAAGACGGTGATCGAGACCGGCAAGATCACTGCGGACTGAATCGTCGCGCCCGGCAATGAACACGATCCGCGGCCCTCACCCCAACCCTCTTCCACAGGGAGAGGGAGTTTCACCACCATGACCAGCTCGTCTACCACCCCCATCCTCACCTCGCTGCGTGTCGTGCCGGTCGCCGGCCGCGACTCGATGCTGCTGAACCTCTCGGGCG
>Ga0105237_10003294_pt1 | contig 19286 bp, 11 predicted proteins | sample KBSC24metaG_FD_81520 | JGI IMG/M metagenome (GOLD analysis project Ga0105237, IMG submission 81520) | Corn rhizosphere microbial communities from Kellogg Biological Station, Michigan, USA - KBS C2-4 metaG | ecosystem: Host-associated > Plants > Roots > Rhizosphere > Soil | place: Michigan, USA... | reverse complement strand
TTTTCTCAAGTGACTCTATAAAATATGTATGCCCTTTCTTCTATAGGGCTCCAGTAAGGGGTCGTCAGGCCGTAATTCTGTGATCAGGGTATCTATGTCTTCGATGGGGCAGACATGAAAGGGCTGGCATGAGTTGATCTTTTCCGCAATGGAAAGACATATCACCTTTTTTGAGGACTCGATCATTGCCTTTTTGATCTGTACGACGTCCCAATCATTGTCTGTGATACCGTGGTCGGCGTCGATAGCGTTGACGCCGAGGAAGCAAAGGTCGGCCTTTATCTGTCTGATCCTGGCGACGGCTTCGCCTCCCACGGTGATCTTCGAATTCTTAGATACTTTATCGCCTATGATGATCACCTCTATGTTCGGATGATGTGTGTATTCCATCACCACCGGAATACTACCCGAGATAAAGGTGGCTTTCAACGACTGGGGGAGGGCCTTGGCCAGCTCGATCAAGGTGGTGCCTCCCGTGGTCATGACCGTCATTTCCTTATCGATGAGGGGTATAGCCTTACGCGCGATCAGCTTTTTCTGCGGATGGGCATATACGTTCGTTGATGGGTAGTGGAAGTCGTTGAAAGACAGGGAAAGCGCTCCTCCGTGAACTTTTATGATCTTACCATTGTCGGCCAGTTCCTGCAAATCCCGCCGGACCGTGTCTTCGGAGACATTGAGGTCCAGGCTGAGGTTGGCGGACAACACCTGGTTATGGAGGTTGACCTGGTGCAGAATATAAGCCTGCCTTTCCTGTTTGAGCATAACGAATTTGATTCTCACCCTAAAGTAGTGTTTTTTTCAGAACGTGCAATTTTCATATCATTCATTACCAGCCCGGATTTTGCATTTTGCCTTGCTCGCCCGCAGGATACAACAGTATCTGGGTCGTAGGTATTGCAGTCAGATAGTTCTTCGGATCCACAAACGGTCTTAGGGAACCAGCCGGATAGCGCAGCACATAACCATTGGGATCTGTGTTGGTCCCGGGCGTGATCCTGCACCCAAGCATTGCATTCGGGTTGACGCTGTAGTCGAGATAGGGTCCTTTTTTCCACCGGAGCAGGTCGTTGAACCGGAATCCGTCCATCAGCAGCTCTACCCGCCGCTCGCGGCGCACCTCCCAGATCAATGAAGTGATGTTCGCGTCTGGGTCTTTATTAGGATCGGTGAATCCGGGGTCTTGTGGTCCGGCAAGCGTCAGATGGGCGACTCCGGCCCTGTCACGCAGCTTGTTGATGGAGGCGTCGAGGTCTGACTGTGTGAGGGTGTATTGTCCATCCTTGTCCAGTTCGACGGCGGCTTCCGCGTAATTCAGATATACTTCCGCCAGCCAGAACAGGGGAGCATCCGTAAGGTTGGTACCGATGCCCGTCTGGATGGTCCTGAGGGTATTGGAATCCGGCAGGAACTTGATAGGACGGTAGCCCGAACTGGCGGTGAGACCATTCTTACTATTGCCATTATAATAATACCAGGTGCTGTCGATGGTAATTCCAAGGCGTTTATCCCTGTTGGCAAACACATTGGAGATCGAGGCGTCGCCCTGATACAGCGGGGACAGGCCGATGGGGAGACCGTCCTTGCACAGATAGGATTCTATCGCTGATTTGGAAGCTCCGGCCGTAGGGGTGCTGCTGTACAGGTAGGCGATGAGGGAATGGGTAAGGTAGGTGGCTTCATAGCGCTTGTACAGGATCATTTCCTTGTCCGTGGACAGGTCGTTGGAATTATAGGCAGTCTGATAGCTGACGGCCAGTGAATACCCGCCGGTGGTCATAAGGGTATTGGCTGCATCCATTGCCTGCTGCAGCCATTTGTCCTGATCCGGCATGTTCTTATCCGTCCAGTATTTACGGAAGGTGCCTTCCCAGAGACAGACCCTGGACTTCAGCGCCAGTGCGACAAATTTGTTCACTGTGTTGGTCTGATCGGCCGTGCGGAGATTGTCCACCGCGAAATTGAGGTCGGCCAGGACGCTGTCCATTACCAGCTGATGCGGGTCGCGCAATTTGTAGATCTGAGTTGAATCGGAAATGTCCAGCGAATGGCTGTACCAGGGTACGTCGCCGAACTCCTGTACGAGCTTGAAATATTGAAGGGCACGGAAAAAACGGGCCACCCCTTTCCAATGGTTCTTGGCTTCGTCTGCCATCGGCACGGCGTCGATGCGTTCCAGCATGATATCGGCTTTACGGATATAGCCAAAGAACCAGTCACCGTTGGACGTAGCGGCTGCCTTTGGGAATGGGGTCAGACCGGAAGGCACCTGGTCGTCGGTGATGCTGGGATAATAGAAGTCTCCGTTGAGGCTGCTGCCGTTGCCGAAGCCGGGGAACAGGTTATAGAACTCCCAGTTATAGGCGCGAACGTTGTTCTCGCTCTTCCAGAAGGTGGGGTCCTGTAGTGAATCGGGATTGTCCACATCGACAAATTTCTTACAGGCCGTGCTCATGCAAAGGATGAACAATGCAAGCGGCAGATATATTTTTATTGATGTCATGATTCAGAAATTAAATGGTTTAAAAGGTGATCTGTGCACCGACTGAATAGGTTCTGTTAAATGGCCAGGTCCTTCCTGTAAACGCGCTGTTCGCGACGGCGCCATCCGTGATCTCCGGATCGATGGGGGCTCCGACGTGGGATATTGTTGCCAGGTTCTCACCGCTGAAATAGATCCTCAATTTCTGGATCCTGGCTTTGGTCAGCAGCTGATTGCTGAAAGCATATCCAACGGTGACGTTTTTTAGCCGCATATAGGCCAGATTCAACAGGTATTTGGTCTGCGGATAGAAGTTGTTGCCACCGGCCTGCAATCCGGCAATAACTCCTCCCGAATTGCCGGGGTACAGTTTCGGATATTTCGCATTGGTATGATCCGGTGTCCAGTAGTCCAATTGATTGGCATAAAGGATATCGACGCTCTGCCAGAGAGGAAGGATGGTCTGGCCAGTGCCCCACCAGTCGCGTTTGCCTACACCCTGGATAAAGACGTCGATGTCGAATCCTTTCCAGGCGGCGCCGACACGGGCGTTGTAAATGTAGCGTGGCTGATTGTTGCCGATGATCTTAAGGTCGCCGTGGTTGCCAAGCGTGAAATTGCCATAGCTGATGCTGTCATCCGGATGGCCGTTGGGACCGCTGATGTCTTTGTATTTGATGTCGCCGGGGCCGTAATGGAAATTACCCGACTGCTCGAGACCTTTCTGGCTGGCAACACCGGGCTTATAGGTAACTCCATCCGCCTGGAAGTCGTCATTTGTGAAGAAACGCTCTGTCTCGAAACCCCAGATCTCGCCATAGGTCTTGCCTACGTAGTTCTGAGCGGTGGACAGGGAATTGGTGGGGTTGCTCCATTTGGTGAATACAGCCTTGTAGTCTGTGAAGCCGACAGAACCATAGACCTGCAGGTCTTTACCAATGGTATAATTTACATCGACGCTGATCTCATAGCCGCGTGTTCGCAGGTTGCCCGCATTGATCCTGGGACCGGTGGTGCCGAAGGTAGCTGCTACGGAAGTGGGTTGTATCATGCCTATGTTGTCGCGTTGATACCAGTCGAACGTTACACCGAAGTGGTTGTTCAGGAATCGGGCGTCTGCACCGATGTCCAGGGTCCTGATCCTTTCCCATTTTAAGGCGTTGGCGATGGCCTGGGGCTGACCAATACTTTGTACGCTCTGACCGTTGCTGCCCACCCAGTTGACGCCTATGGGACTCATGATAGCCGCATAGATATTGCTACCGTCCGAGGTTACGTCCTGGTTGCCCAGTTCGCCATAAGAAGCGCGCAGCTTCAGATCGGAGAAAGCAGGCTTGATAAATTTCATAAAATCTTCCTCTATGAGGCGATAGCCGGCGGAGGCCGATCCGAAGAAAGCCCAGCGTTGATCCGGCGGGAAATAAGAGGAGCCGTCATAACGGCCATTGATCTCCAACAGGTATTTGTCCTTGTAGTCGTAGTTGATCCTTCCGAAATAGCCGGCAAAAGCCTTATCGCCATGACCTTTCTGGCTCCAGCCCTGCGGAACGCTTGATGCGGTATAGGTACCTGTCTGGTTACCGTAGGCAAGACCGAGCTCTGCCTGGGTAGGATCGAGCAGGCCATTGCGAGCTGCATAAAAATTAATGTTCTGGTCCGTCTCGGCATTGATACCACCAATGACCTTGAGATGGTGGTCGGAGAATGCGTCCTGGTAGGTAAAGTATCCGTTGAAAGTATTGACCATAGCCCTTCCGGAAGTATAGGCAACGACATCGGAGCTTGCGCTGGCGATATTGGAGAGGAACAGCTTGCCGGCAGTCCAGAAGTCCCAGGCGGTGACAGGGGCGCCGCTTTCATGACGGAGCGCATTATCCCTTCCGATGGTATAGTCGGCGCGGATATTGAATTTTTTGGAGATCTTCAGCGTGGCACCCAGATCGATGCGCGAATAATTGTCGGTGAGCCGCTGTGTGGGAGCCTGCGTCATATAAGCGGAGTTGACCCTGAAATAATTTCCCTGATAAGTGCCATAGGGGAAGTAGGAGCCCCAGCGCCAGAAATAATACCAGTAGTCCTGGTATTGGTAGGGGTAGTCATATTGATAGTTGCGGTATAAGGTCTTGATATTGACATCCAGGTAATCGGTGACAGCCGCATTGACCGACGCGGTGATATTATATTTCTTTACATTGTCCGGATTGAGCTTCAGGATACCACCATCTCCGCTGTAGCCGCCGGAGATATAATAGTTGATCTTTTCTGAACCGCCGGAGATATTGATGTTGTGCAGCTGAGAGTAGGTGTATTTGTTCAGGAACATCTTTTTGGCGTCCCATACTTTATAGAAATAGGTCTTGCCATCGGGCCGGATGTCCCAGTCCTGACCTTTTATCATTTCCAGACCCGTGTTGGTCTTTGCATAGGTCTTTTCCCAGTAGGCGATCGCGTCATGCAGGGTGTCCAAGTTCATGCCAAAGGTCTCGGGAGAGAGTTTGGCGCGTTTGTCTGCCTGTGACAGGCCTGCCAGTTCCGGGACGGGGTCCGAGAAGTCGGGCAGGATCGTGGGGGTATTCCAGGAGAAATTATTGGAATACGTAATAGAGGATCTTTGATTTCTTTTGCCTGTCTTCGTTTTAATAAGCACTACGCCAAAAGCGGCCCGGGCGCCATAGATCGAGGCGGAGGCGGCATCTTTCAGTACAGAGATGCTTTCGATGTCCTGGGGATTGATGACGGAGAGGTCGTCCGTCTGTACGTTATCAACGAGTATCAGCGGTCTGCTTGCACCATTGACCGAGCCGATGCCGCGGATCTTGATATCGGCGCCGGTGGTGAGACCGCCATTGCCGTACTGGATAGTGAGGCCGGGCACGATGCCTTGCAACGCTTTGGTAGGGTCGTTGAATGGCTTGCTGCCAAAGGTCTTGTTGACGTCCACAATGGCTACGGACCCGGTGAGGTCTACTTTTTTCTGTGTGCCGTAACCCACCACTACCACCTGATCGAGGGATTTATCGGTGGCTTCGAGAGCGACTTCATAGAAGGTAGCGTCGGTGATGGTCACAACTGCCGGGGTGTATCCCACGGAGGAGACGGAAAAGGATTTTACTCCGTTGGTCTGGATGGTGAATTTACCAGAGGCGTCGGTAGTGATACCTTTGGTGCCGGAGAGAGTGATACTCGCACCTGCGATAGGGGCGTGCGTGATCCTGTCGTGGACCTCGCCGGTGATCTGCTGCCCGAACGCCTGGCTGGTGAACCAGCAAAGCAGTCCGACGAGCGACAGCGCTTTGTAATTTCTCATAATGTAAATTTTAAGTTTTTCCTTGGTTGAGTTTGTTTATGGTGATTGTTAGGAAAACCTTGTCAATGGGCCGTCGTGCGGTGCGGAGGTACGAATTCCATGATGCTGCCTTCGATGAGGCTGATCCAGATATTGCCTTCCCTGTCGGGGGTGATACCGTTGACAGAGGAATTGCCCGCCCGGTGCTCCAGAAGGATACGGCCCTTGGCGGCATCCGCGGCTACGAATATTCCATTCTTTGTTCCCGTATATACTATACCGTTACTTTCAAGCATGGGGCAGGGATTATGTTCATATCCGAATGCTGCGTTGGCCTCCCAGTTGAGGTGGAAGGAGTCTGTTGTCGTGCTGACGGCGATGATGGTGTCGTTCATCAGCTTGGCGTATACCTGTCGTCCGTCTGCGGAAATACCCATGGATTCGCGAACATGGCGGCTGTTGTTGCGCCATAAGGTTTTGCCTGTGGCCAGGTCGATGGCTGTCATATAGCGATCAGGGGCTACGATGAATACTTTTCCGTTTGCAATGGCGGGGACGACATTGCCGGGAGAATACAGCTTTTGTTGTTTGCCGTTGTCCCATTGCCATTTCAGCTGACCTGTAGCTGCGTCCAGGCAATAGAGGTGACGGTCCCAGGCGCCGAAGATGATGTTGTCGCCTGCGGGTGAGAGGATGGGTCTGGCCTGCAGCTGTCCTTCGGGTGTGGTATTTTTCCAGAGGAGCTTTCCGTCCGTGATACGCAGTTTGTAGAAATGGCTACCTGTACCGATGTAGAGCGCGTCGTCCCTGACCACACCTTCACTGATACCGGGCTGGCCGGTGGGCAGGTTCCATTTTTCTTTGCCTGTCCCCGCGTCGAGACCATGCAGGTAACCGTCCACCGTGCTGAAGGCAACGATACCCTTTCCATACACGGGGGTGCAATAGATGGAGCCGGGGTATTGATTGCGCCAGCGTACCTTATGGGTAAGGGGATCGAGGTTGATGACCTGACCCCGGGAGTTGCCATATATGATAGTATGTTTATCGATTGGCAGGACCCCTGTGAAGATGGAAGCTGTATCATTCATCCGAAAAGGGATGGCGGCCGGCGGATAGGCGGCATCGATGGCAGCGTCAGGGCGTGGCATCGAAGGACGGTGATCTATCACGGGGGAAGGGTTGGATAGAGCGAATGCGATAAAGGGGCTGCCGATGGGCTGGTGCAGCCTCTTTTCATAGAGGTAGGCGCTGTCATTGCGTAGGGTGAGGATGTTATAGCCAGGGATATCTGATCCGCCGATAAGGGCCGCGCGACCCATAAGGCCGGGGAGTCCGTCGAAGTTGTGGAGGGAGAGGCGGTGGCCGTGTCCGCAGAGGACGAGGCGGGTGTTGTGTTGTTTTAGTATATCTGTGACTTCATACCAGTTGTCGAGACCGTCTCCCAGGGGATAGTGGGCGAGGGAGATGACCGTCTTGCCCGGCGCTGCTTTGGCGAGGGTTTGTCTGATCCACTGGACGTCTTCTTCTTTTACGTGTCCGTCGCCCATTTTGAGGAAGGGGCCAGTATCGAAGCCTATGAAAAGGTATTTACCGGAGGTGAAGACGAGGCGGTCGCTGCCCCAGAGGCGGGGGAAGGTTTGGCAGGCGGATTCGGACCAGTTGGTCTCGTGGTTGCCAGGGACGATGTGGAGAGGTATTTTAAGCTGACTCAGGATGCGGTGTACTGTGACCAGCTCTGTGTCGAGTCCTGTGTTGGTGAGGTCGCCGGTGACGACGGCAAAGTCATAATCCTCTTTGTTGATCTCGGCGACGATGTTTTCGAGATTGGGTTCGCTGGCTGCGCCTGGTGAGACATGGATATCTGTGAGAAAAGCGATCCTGAGGCTGCGATCGCCGGGATCGGGGTTTTGTGAAAAGCCGGGAGAGGCTATGGCTATTAAACTGATTAACAATGAAATGCGATGAAAAGATGCTGGTTTTTGCATGATAGTCCTGGTTAAAGCCGGTTTGAAGTTAATGCAAAAAACCGCATAAAGTCGCAGAATGGTTAAAAAATAGCCAAAAAATGCGGGAATTTACGAGATTTTAATGGGTAAGATTACGAGAAGGCCGACTAGTGTGCGTTTTTGTGCGGTTTTGTTGGACCGAGCGAGCGGGGAGAGCTACCGGATTGTCGGGGAGTGGAGACTGTTTGTGGGATCAGAGGATCGCGGCGAACTGGCTGTGGAAGGGGGAGGGGCAGGGCGAATTCAAAGGATATTGGAGGGGATAAAGGATAATGAACGGGGTAAAGGGTATTGAGCGGGGGCTTATTTGAAAGTAAAGCGGGCGGTGAGGGCGAAGGCGTCGGGTACGAAATTGATCTTTGGGATAATGTCGAGCTCTGGTTTCCAGTCGAGGGAGAGGTTGAGGGGGGCATTTTGGAACTTGTAGTCCAGGCCTACGATGCCGGTGGGCCCGAGCCATGTGTTGTTGTGTTCGAATCCTACGTAGCCGCCTGCACCATAGAACCAGGTGAAAGCCGGGGTGCCGCCGATGAGCTGATGTTTTTCATACAGGGCGCCAATCCCAAACCGGTCGCCAAACGAAATGAGACCTTCCACTGCACGTGTCTCATCCATAAAATATTTTATGCTGACGGAGTTGCTCAGGGTCGGAGATGCCGAGCTGAACCGGACGCCCATAGCAAACTTATAGTCCTGCGCAGACACATGATTGAACAGGCTGGTGGCTGCCAGGCAGGCCAGGCAAAGGATGATTACTCGCATAAATAAGTTTGCCTATTTGAACGGGGAAAGGGCCTAAAATATTAATGGCCCTCTGTTAGGGTTTTCTTAAAATAGGAGACTCATGCAGCGGATGGGGGGGCTACTCGAAAAGATCTTCTTTTGACTTGGGGCGGCGTGCTTCCTGCCATTTGAAACCGCGGAGACGCATGTCGTCGAAGTTGACCTTTTTAAAGGGGATCATGCTGCCTTCTGCGTCATTGCGTAATATGACCTTCCGAAGCTCTCTTCCGCCGCTGTCGGACTTGGCGAAGATCATGTCGATGATATCGGCATGCGCCTTATTGACGCCAGTATAGGCCTTGTTGTCGTCCTGTACGTAATAGACACTTTCGGCATTGCCCTTGGCGCGCATATAGTCGACCTGTCCGTCCTTGAAGTAGGCGTTGATGGTGGTGCCTTTGATCTGGTTGTAGAAATCTTTGGCCACCTTATTTATGGCCAGTCCATTCTCGAAGACATAGAGTCTGTTGGCCTTTTTGTTTTTTGTATACACATACATCGTATCACCTGTGATCTGGTAGTTGCCATTGCCCCAGGCGATAGGGTTATAGAAGAGCCGGAAGATGGAGTCCTGACCGGAATAATACATGCTGTCGGCGACCGCCTGCAGACTGTCGGAGAATATGCGGACGTGGTGGTAGGCGAGGATATAACGCAGGGTACTGTCCGTGATGGGGGCTTTGGATGTATCTGTAAATTTTTCGTGATCGCGGTCAGGTTCGGGCGGCCGGGCTGCTTGTATGGGTGCGGATGGGCGTACGGCGCTGTCTGCGGCGGCGAGGATAGGAGGTTGACCGGCGGGTCTGTTCATGGGGGGACGGCCTCCGGGCTTGTTCAGGCCTGGGCGACCAGGCGGTTGAGTGGGCCTACCCTTGGGTTTTGCGAGGAGCGCACTGTCGGCGCGATGGGCCAACTGGCTGCTGTCGATGCGATGAGCGAGCTGGCTACTGTCGATGCGATGAGCGAGCTGGCTACTGTCGATGCGACCAAGCTGACTGCTGTCGATGGGAACCCTTTTCAGGCTGTCTCCTCTGACCTTAACCACCATGGGATGGGTGCTGTCGGGGCTGGAGGTTGAGAGCGTGTCCCTTGCGTTGATGCCCTGGGTAGCGACTCTGTGTAGGCTGTCCGAGGAGGCCTTGTCGAGACTATCGACATACTGCTGGTGCAGGCTGTCCGTGGTTTCCACCTTTTCGGCTATTTTCGGTCTATCGATGAGGCGGGCGGAGTAAAACGTATCGGCTGCAATATAAATAGAGTCTTTGTCCTGCTTGAGGATCATAATGGGCTTTTCCGTTGCCAGAAAGTAATTCTTTTTTTTATTGTTGAACAAGCGCCCTGCAACGATGACCACGCCTTCTACCGAATCGGCATACCTGGCATTCCCAACGGCGGTGCTGATCCCCGTGCTGTCATCGATGTTGACGCTGTCGCCCACCAGCTTCTGACCGCCATCGGTGATGACTGAACGCCTTCCAAAATAGGCTTTATGCGTTGGCAGATCATAATATCCCTCCTTTGTGTGAACGGTGCGGCGGGTGCTGTCCTTGAACTGGATAAAGGTCTCGGTGATAAAAGTAGACCGCTGGGTAGCAGTATTGTATTGCAGCGAGTCGGCGGAAAGATCGTATTGAGGGTCTCTCAGCACTACATTGTTCCTGAAAAAAACGTCCTTTGTCAACTCATAATAAATACCGCGCTCGCTGGTGAGGACGGAGCCCTTGTTGACGATCTTTCCCCCGTGGTCATAAGTGCCTACTTTCTGATTCATATCGTAATTCAGCTCCTGGGTAGTAAGGGTGCCCCTGTTATCCACCAGCTGTACGTTCTTCAGGAAGTGTATGGTCTTTTTATCGACCTCATACTTCATATAATCGGAGAAGATATTCGTGGAGTCGTTGTCGTTGATGTGTACGTGTCCGAAGGATTCTATGAAATTGTTCTTCGGATCGAGGATCATGCTATCGCACATGATGATGGTATTCTCCTGTTGGATCTTTACATCGCCTACAAGAAAGGTGAGCTGGCTGGAGTCCGGCTTGGTCTCGGAATGGTAAGATTGTGCATTCAATATCTTTACCACCTTCATGGAGTCGTTGCCGGGTGTCCTGAAAGGGATCCCGCCCTGTGATCGTTGCGAGAAGGCCGTGTGGCCGAGAAATAGCCCGCCAAGGGCCAGCAAGGCGTAAAGAAAGACCCTCTTTGTCATTATTACTTATTAGCGGGTTTCACTGCTGTGGAGTCTACGGGGGCCATCAGAGGACCGCTTTTGTCCTTTTTGCCGAATACGGAGATATTGACGTATCTCTTGGGGTGAACGCGTACGTCGTCTAACAATATATTCAGGCTGCGGGTGGTGGCTTCGAGGTTCTGATAAAGTTTTTTATCATTCAATAACAGGCCTATCGTGCCATTGCTGTTGTTGACCTTTGCCACGAGTCCTTTCATCTCATTGACCGCGGACTGCAGGCTTTCCACCGTCTCGGGTATCTTGGCCGCTGCCAGGTGGGAGGTGGTGTTGTCAATATTTTCCAGGGTATGGGTGATGTGATCGTTGTTTTTAGCGAGATTGGCGGTAAAGGTATTTACGTTCTTCAGCGATTGGGCCAGGGCGCCTGTCTGGGCGTTCAGCAATATCTGCAGCTGGGCTGTGGATGCAGCCAGATTAGCGATGGTGGCGCTGATATTGCCTTTTAGCCGGGGGTCGAACATCGTACCGATGGCCTGTATGAGGCTGTCCAGGGACGTAAGGGTGCCGCCCAGTTTGAGAATAACGGGATTTACGCTCTCCTGTACCTGTGCCAGGAGGTTCGACTTCTTTTTGGTCTGGAGGGTGTCTCCGTCCTGGAGGAACTGGGTATCGTCGCCTTTGTTGATGACGATAGAGGCGGAGTTTAGCAGGCCGGAATTGATGACCCCAACGGAGTTATGGGGTATATGAACGTCCTTTTTTAAGGAAATAGTGACCACGATGCCCCTGGCAAGGTCCTGATCCGACTCGTTTATTGCGGATACGGTACCTATCTGCAGGCCATTTATAGATACGGAATTGGAGAGATCCAGGCCGTCCACGTTGTCGAAAACAGCATAAATCTTTTTATTATGGTGGAATACGCTGCTGCCTTTCAGATAATTAAAACCCAGCATTAGCCCGGCTACGGCCACAACGGCCAGTACTCCGATCTTAAATTCATTAGAAATTTTCATCTGTAAAATTTGATCAGTACTTTATTTGTTTGAGTCTCCGGTGACAAATGTAGTGAAATTGCCGGCTTCGGGTGTTTTCGGGAAAGTTAAGATTGCTCACCGGCCAGGTGTGTTCGGAGTCCCGCCGGCGTCTGTGCCGGACGGATGCCCCTCGACGGTGTCCTTATATTTCTTCAGCGCGTCCACGATATTGCGTACTATTTCATTTTGCCCTTCCTCGCTGTTGAGATATATCTCCTCCTCCTTGTTGCTGAGAAAACCTGTTTCTATCAGCACGCTGGGCATACCTGTAGCCTGTAATACCTGAATCCCTTCGTCCCTTTGCATAACGCCGTCGCTGTGACGGCCGGCCTTTACAAACTCATTTTCCACGAGGGTGGCGAACAGGGCGCTGCTGGCGAAATATTTCTTTTCGTATAGCTGTGCTTTGATCTTGGCTTCGGGGCTGCTCATGTCGAAGGCATTGGTGGCTTTTTCGGTGCTGTCGTCCACCTCACCACCTCCTTCGGCTTCGGAGATGGCGGCGCCTTTAAAAACATTCCGGTCGGCCTTCCAGATATACGAGCCCGTACCTACGCGGGTATTCTTTACATAATAGGTTTCGTAGATGGGTACCCGCCTTTTTTTCTTTTTACCCACATATTTGTGCCCGATGACCCTATGAACTGCGTATGTACCGGGGGTATGACCATCGTTGTTGGCGTGGATACATATAAAAAGGTCACCCTTGGATTTATTGGCCACTTCGGCCCTGTAGTGCAGTCCCTGACCCTTGGTTGGCATATTGCCGGGCATGATGTCCGTGGTGCGGGTATACACAAGCTTTATATCGGGGAAGGCTTCTTCTATCGCCTTGCCCAGTTTGAGGGATATGGACAACGCCACGTCCTTTTCCTTTGAGAAAAGGCCTTCCGTACCCGGATCAAAGCCGCCATGGCCGGGGTCTATTATAATGGTGCGCAGAACTGGCTTTTGGGGAGGACGTGTCGTGAACGCAGTAATTGAACAGATAATTACCGACAGGATCAACAAACAGGTCATCTTTTTCGTCATAGTCATTTGTTATTTTCGCGAATTACAGGCAATCTTCACATAATCTTAATGGTGTAATGGCTATTTTTGTGCGTCCGCCTACTGGACAGAACCCGCTAAGTATGAATATTAACGGACGCAAAATTAGCTCAAAATATTTACTGACATTGATTTTTACTGCTATATTCTTTTCAGTAACGTTCAATAGTCCCGCAAATTATTCGTCCGCAGCACGTTTTTACAATATTTTAAGGTCTGACGGCACCAGTTTAAGGTCTGACGGCTCAGGTCCACACTCTGACGGATCGAGTATCGGACTGGCCGCCGACACCAGCAAACCAGGATTTCGGCTTCTGCCCTCACCCGCCCGCATGGACACCATTCCCAAAGACTCTTTACTAAGGCTCCGGGACTCGGTATTGAAACTCCGGGACTCGGTGCTAAAGCTTGGGGACTCTGCCCGTCTGGACTCCCTCGACCTGATCCTAAGCACCATTCCGGACTCGCTGCATAAAATATCGGATACTCCGGACTATAAGATAAGCAAAGATACGATGGCAGCCGCTATCGACTATAAAGCTTCGGATTCCGCCGTAATAGATATCCGCACCAAAAAGATCACTCTTTTTAACAAGGCTGAATCGAAGTACCAGGATGCGACGCTGACTGCCTATAAGATCGAATATGACCAGCAGCACAACCTGGTGACGGCCACCCCTATGATAGACACGGGGGGCAATGTCATCGGATTGCCCAAGATGGTACAGGCAGACAATACCATGACGTCGGACACAATTGTTTATAGCGTCAAGAGCCAAAAGGGCGTCACACAAAATACCTATACTGTTGCCGGCTCGGACATGTATGTCCATGCCAAGAAGATGAAAAAGATCAGCGCGGATGAGTACTATGGCTATAAGGGCATGTTTACCTCCTGCAACCTGGATACACCGCATTTTGCCTTCGTTACCAATAAAATGAAGCTGATCAACAAGAAATTTGCCATCACGGGACCGATACACCCTGAGTTCGAAGGCGTACCCATCCCTATTTATATCCCCTTTGGGTTTTTCCCTATCTCCACGGGGCGTCATTCGGGCCTGCTGCCACCACAGTTCACTGCCAATGACCAGGCAGGTGTCGGGTTGGAAGGGCTGGGCTATTATAAGGTGATCAACGAATATTTTGACGTGACGGTTCGAACCAATCTTTATTCCTATGGAGGGTGGAACCTTTATGTGACCCCGACCTACCGGGTGCGATACCGGTACAGCGGACAGCTGGCTTTCGCCCTGCAGAACACCAAGCTATTGAGCACCTCCGGCAAGGATGAGTATACGACGGGCAGGACCTTCAGCCTGAACTGGAGCCACTCGATGGACTCGAAAGCGCGGCCGGGGACTAACTTTTCCGCCAACGTGAACATCATGTCCACGAAGTACAATTCCTATGTACCCAACAACCCCACGGCTGCTTATAATAATCAGTTAGGCTCCTCCGTCACGTATTCCAAGACCTGGAATGGTAAATATAACCTCACGGTGGGCGCTACCCACAGTCAGAACAACCTGACCCGCCTGATAACTGTCAGCGCACCCAACCTGACCTTTACGGCTCCTACCATCTACCCATTGCAAAAGAAGGATTTTGCAGGCGAGCAAAAATGGTATGAAAAGCTGGGTATCGGTCTTACGACCAATATCTCCGGCGGCGCCAACTTCTACGACTCGGCGGCTACATTCAAGAAGGTTATCGACACATTCCAGTGGGGCGCCCAGAACAGCATCCCCATCAGCCTGGCATTGCCGCTAAAAGGAGCTATACAGGTCACTCCGGGTGTGAGCCTTTCGAACAGGGTATTTTCACGGAAGCTGTTCCGGCAATATGACTATGCCAAGCAGAAAGTAGATACGATGGGCATACAGAAAGGCATTTGGACGATGGAGGATGTGTCTTTCAGCCTGAGTCTGAGCACGGCAATCTTCGGTACATTCCAAAAATTTGGCAAACACAGCTCGCTGATGGGCATCCGGCACGTCATCCGACCGACCTTTAGCCTGAGCTATAAGCCTGACCTGGCCAGCAAGGCGTATTACAATCTGCCCGTACCCAATGCGGATACAACCAACAAGGTGCCGATCTATACCCAGCGTGTATCCTATTTCGATGGGGCCACGTACGGACCCTTTTCGGAAGGGGTGTTTGGAGGCATATCCTTTGGATTGGATAACCACTTCGAGATTAAGACCCGGTCGAAGAAAGATACCAGCGAAGGAGGCGTCAAGAAGACTACCATCATCGATGGTATAGGGTTCAATGGCAGCTACAACTATCTGGCCGACAGCTTTAAACTGTCCAATATCTCCTTTTATTTCCGGAGCACGCTGCTGCAAAAGATCAATATCACGGGCGGCGCCAACCTGGACCCCTATATAACGGATTCGCTCGGCCACCGGCGGAATATCCTTGCCTGGCAGAACCCGGGGAAAGGATTCTCTTTTGGCAGGATCACAGGCGGCAACCTGGCTATCTCCACCAGTTTCAAGAGCAAGCCCAAGGATGAGAAATTGGAAAAGGACAAGCAGGCGCTGCAGCAGGACCAGATACCTATGACCATGGAGGAGCAGCAGGCACAGCTGAACTATATACGTAACAATCCGGCGCAGTTTGCGGACTTCAATATACCCTGGTCGGTGAACCTTTCTTTTGCATTGAATTTCTCGACGACCCTGAAACCTGACTATTCGGGGTATCAGACGAACGTGGTCTCTTCCATCAACTACAGCGGGGATTTTAACCTGACAGAAAAGTGGAAGATAGGTCTGAATGGATATTATGACGTGCATGCCACGAAGATGGAGTCGCTGACTACGTCGATATCACGGGATATGCATTGCTGGCAGATGTCGATCAACGCGACGCTGATAGGGTATAGTCACTTCTTTAACTTTACCATCAGTCCGAAGGCAGGGTTCCTGCAGGATCTGAAGATCAACCGGACGAAATACTTCTACGATCAATAGGGAGACCTTCGACGACCAGGCCGGGGGCGCTACTTCTTATGCGTCGAATAATACTCCCGCATGATGTCGAATACTTTTTGTTTGAGCGTCTCTACCGTGTCATTCTCTTCCGGCACCACGGGCGGAAGGAAGTGCATAGACAGCGGATGCGGGCGGAAATAAAATGTCTTATCGGGCGGCATGACCTTGCGGGTATTGAAGATCAGCGCGGGGATGATGGCTTTGCCCGTAGTGAGGGAGAGCCGGAAAGCGCCGTTGTGAAATTCTTTTAGCGGCTGGTCAGTCTTATTTCGCGTGCCTTCGGGATAAAGACACATGTGCAGTCCCATCTCGAGCACTTCTTTCATTTTTGTGAAGCTCTCCTTGCGACTGTTCTCGTCCTTTCTGTCGACGAGCACGCTGCCTGTACGGTAGAACAGACCAAAGACGGGGACCTTCGCCATTTCGATCTTTGCGATGGTCTTGTTACCTCCGGGGATGGCCGGATAGGATACGGGGACATCGAGGAGGGCGTTGTGATTGCATAAGACGATATATGTCTCTCCTTTTTTAAAATTCTCCTTTCCCTTTGTTCTCAGCGGGCAGCCGGCAAGCGGCAGAAAAACGCCCATCCATATACGTGAGATACGAACCCAGGCGCCCGTCTTTTGAGGTTCGGACCTGAAATAAGAGAAGAGGAGAAAGGGGATCAGGATAATTAGCATGGTAACGACAAAGAGAATGATCGTCCATACGGCCCAGAGGCCCCAGAGAAAATCCGCGAAACGTTGTTTTTTCATTATATTTTATTCAACTTCCAGTCGATGGGATCGATGCCTTTGCTCATCAGCCAGGCATTGGTCTTTGAGAAATGTTTACAGCCAAAAAATCCTTTGTCCGCGGAGAAGGGGGAGGGATGTGCCGCCTTGAGCACGAGGTGTTTTGTCTCGTCCACCAGGCTTATCTTCTCCTGTGCGAATTTCCCCCATAGCAAGAAGACGACATGCTCCTTAAGGGCGGATATCTTTTCGATGACGGCATTGGTGAACTCGGCCCAGCCAATTCCTGCATGGCTCATCGGCTCATTGGCTCTGACTGTCAGGGATGCGTTGAGCAGCATTACTCCCTGTTCGGCCCAATGGGTGAGATTGCCGTGATTAGGGATGGATACTCCTACGTCATTTTGCAGCTCTTTAAAGATATTGATCAGCGATGGCGGGGGCGCGATGCCTTTGGGGACGGAGAAGCTGAGCCCATGCGCCTGTCCCGGGCCATGATAGGGGTCCTGGCCTATGACCACGACCTTTACGTTATCGAAATGGGTGGTGTTAAATGCATTGAAGATTAGGCTTCCCGGAGGGTAGATCGTCTTGCCGGATATTTTTTCTGTCTTGAGATGGGTAGCGATCTGGAGGAAATAGGGCTTGGTAAATTCCTGTTTAAGCGCCTCTTTCCAGGTGTCTTCGATTTTTACGTCCATTCATGGATGATTAAGGGGCCTAAGATAGGAATTTCCTGGCCATCTACGAGGTGGACGGTCCTCTTAAACTTCCTGGTGGTGGTGCGCGGACACTTTATTGTACTCGTCGATGAGCTTGCGCTGCAGGTCGAAAGGCACCGGTGCATATTCCAGGAACTGCATTCGAAACTTGGCCCTTCCCTGTGTGAGACTTCTCAGAGAAGAAGAAAAGTCATGCATCTCTGCCAACGGCACTCTGCTGATGACCTTTGTGAAGTGCCCTTCGGAGTCCATGCCTTCGATGATGGCGCGACGGGTCTGCAGGTCACTGATGATGCCGCCTGTCTGGTCGTCGGGGCAAAGCACGGTGACGGTGTAGATGGGCTCCAGTATCTGTGGGTCGGCCTGTTGGAATGCCTGCTTAAAGGCCATCAGTCCGGCAATCTTGAAAGAGATATCATTCGAATCCACCGGATGCATCTTACCATCGTATACGATGACGCGCACATCCCGGACATAGGAGCCTGTGAGAGGGCCTTCCTGCATTTTTTCCATGACACCTTTTAAGATAGAGGGAAGGAAGCGCAGATCGATGGCGCCCCCAACGATGCAATTCAGGAAGATGAGCTTGCCGCCCCAGTCGAGGGCATATTCGTCCCGGCCGCGTACAGAAAGTCCTTTTGGATCGGGCATGCCTTCAAACCAGGGCTCTACCTGCATGTATACCTCTCCGAACTGACCGGCGCCGCCCGATTGCTTTTTATGTCTGTAGCTGGATTGGATCATTTTTCGGATCGTCTCACGGTAAGGGATACGCGGACGGATGAAATTGACGTGCAAATTTTTGGAGATATGCTCCAGCCTCCACTTGATGACGGAGAGGTGCAGTTCGCCCTGGCAGTGGAGCAGGGTTTGCTTTAGCTCTTGTGAGACTTCCACTATTACTGTGGGGTCCTCTTCCTGTAGCTGATGAAGGGCGATGGACAACTTTTCCTCATCGCCTTTTTGAGCGGGCTCAATGGCGACGATCAGCAGCGGCGAGGGGAATTCGATGGGCTCCAGCTCGATGCTGTGTCCGCGGGCATGGAGTGTATTGTTGACATGCGTATGCTTGAGCTTGATGGTAGCCCCGATGTCGCCCGCCGAGAGCTGGTTGACGGAGGTGCGTTTGCCGCCTTCCACGACAAAGAGCTGATTGAGCTTTTCGGTGACACCGTTGGATTCATTGACCAGTTCCATACCGGACTTGACGGTGCCCGAATAGACTTTGAAAAGGCTCATATCCCCGATATGGGCTTCTGAGATGGTCTTGTAGATGAATATACAGGGTGGTCCCTCGGGATCGCAGGGCAGGAGATCGCCCGACAAAGTCTTTTGGGGAGGCATCTCGGAGGGGCAGGGGCCCACGTTGTCGATGAATCCCATGATGCGGCCGCTGCCCATATTCCTTTTGGCGGACAGGCAGAAGAGAGGGAAGAGATCGTGATTGATCATGGCTTTTTTCAGGCCTTCCCGCATTTCGTCCTCATCCAGCTCGCCCTTTTCGAAATATTTTTCCATGAGGGTCTCGTCATTGCCGGCGATGGCCTCTATCAATTCTTTATGAAGTCTGTCGGCTCTTTCTCTTTCTTCTTCGGGGATGGGCAGCTTTTCGGGTTTGCCGCCTTCGGGTGGGAATTTATAGCGGGTCATTCGAAGTACGTCGACGATGGAGTCGAAACCGAGACCGGGGTTGAGGGGGTATTGAACGACCACGACGTTGGGACCGAAATGGTCGCGGGCCTGGTGGACGGTGTGGTCGAAGTCCGCCTTGTCCTGGTCCAGTTTATTGACCGCCAGGAGCATGGGGGTCTTAAACTTTTCGGTGTATTCCCAGATGAGGTCGGTACCTACTTCCACTCCGAAATTGGCGTTGAGCAACAAGACCCCGGTGTCCGCCACACGCAGGGCCGATACCACTTCTCCCACGAAATCGTCGTAGCCAGGAGTATCGAGAATGTTGATCTTGTAGCCTCTCCATTCGGTA
>Ga0105237_10003293_pt1 | contig 19288 bp, 15 predicted proteins | sample KBSC24metaG_FD_81520 | JGI IMG/M metagenome (GOLD analysis project Ga0105237, IMG submission 81520) | Corn rhizosphere microbial communities from Kellogg Biological Station, Michigan, USA - KBS C2-4 metaG | ecosystem: Host-associated > Plants > Roots > Rhizosphere > Soil | place: Michigan, USA... | reverse complement strand
TTGTCGTCTTTCAAATCGATGTCGTGAACGATCTCGGCGATCTCGCGCAGTCCTTTGTTTTCACTGAATCCAAACCGGTTCAGCATCGTCTCGAAAGTGCAATCTTCTCCGTGATGAGTGAACTCAGCTCCAAACATGTCAAAAGGAATCGTGCCTTCGATCGTTTCGCCTTCGGCAACGAAATAGAAACGTGGACGCTTATCGATGAACTGTTTGATCAACCAGGCAGAGGCAAGCCGGTCGATGTGAAGATTGCGGCGCGTGACCCAACGTTGGCCCTGGTACTTCGCAACGTCGAGTTTTCCGCCTGTGATTTTTGACGAAGATATGCTTGCTTTCGTCCCTTGCGCTGCTCGGAGTTCTTTTTTACATCTGCCGTAGGCAGCGAAGGCGGCAGCACGACATGTGGCAGCAAAGAAGTCGTTGGTGGCGATGCGTTCTAACTCACTGTGTAGTCTGTCGAGCTCACTCTCATGCGAAGATAGTCTGCCGGCGGACAAGTGCTTGCCGCGGGATTGTTCGCGAATCAGTCGTGTCAAACGGTCGAATTCGGTCGCAATCGCCGCGAACTCCTGATCGCGTGCGTTACGGAAGGCGGCGATAATCTCCTGATCGGTCGCACCCTCGACTGAAGCTGCTTTGAAAACCGAGGCTTCACCTCCGGCCGACTCGATCTCCTGCTTCAGCCATTGAAAATCTTCATGAGCCTTTTCGGTTGCGGGTAGCACATAGACCGAGTTCTTAATTGCCACCGCTCCGAGCTTCTGCAGCTTGCGCCAGATCCTCACGCGCAGATTTGTCGGCTTGGGGGGTAACTGGTGAATCAGTAAAACCCATTCGTGCGTCGCTTTGGGGTTGTTGCGCGGCATAGACCCGTAACGTGAAGCTGAGTGTAACGAGTGTTACGTTTTAAGGCAAGGCGTTGATCACGAGGAAGGTTCCCGCACTTTCTGCTAGAGTTTGAGAGAAAGGTCGTCCACTCCGAGACTCTGAATCATCCAGATCTGAATGAAAGAAATCACTCTCCTTTTCCTCGGCTCGTTTTTCGTAACTGCGGTTTTCTCCGCGTCTCTAAAAGTTTTCTTCGAGACTGTTAGCTGGCGAGAAGTTCTGATCAAGGGACTCCTAATCCCGTGCTTTACCTGGACCATCCAGCTACTGTTGTCTGCTGCCTTTTTGGACGGAAAAAGTAGATTGAGGTATTGGAATAGACTGGGTTGGGTTTGTTTGATCGGATCTATTGCACTCTTGCCGGCAGCGTTCTACAACTTTCTGACCGTGCAACCGTGGGTGTGGATTTCAATCGCCAACGTACTGGCGAGCGTGGTCTTGATGGCAATAACGTTGCACGTGCTGTTGCGCCGCGACGGCTTTCGCTGGCAATGGACTCTTAGTTGGTTGGCGCTGATCGTCATCAATATGACTCTTTATCTATCGTCAGTACTTTAAAAAGAGCAGCGAAAACGCGTTTGTGATCGCTGCTCATGTGCGGGAGACAAGTTGTTATTCGTCGATGTAGAGAAACTCCGCGCAGCTCAAGTGCCAAAATAGAGCCAGTGATCGGCCCTGGAGTGAATCTACTTAAGCGGCTTTTGCGACCTCAGTGTGAGGCTGCTCAATCCTCAACGACGGCACGAAGTAGCTCGGCCACACTCCATGCCTGTGCAACGCAGCCACGCGGCGTGTGTGGAGCGTCTCCATCGAAGATTTCGGAAACTTGACCAAGACACGCTTCATTGAAATGCTGCTGGAAGTTCTCCAGCCACGTTACTGCAAGTCTTCGACCTGCTTCCCTGCCAAGCGTTTTTACAGAAGCAGTGATAAATGGTCCCATGAGCCATGGCCAGACGGTGCCTTGATGGTAAGCACCATCACGAGTGCCTGGAGCACCTTCATATCGGCCGATGTAATTGGGATCCGATGGTGAGAGCGTCCGGAGACCACGCGGTGTCAGCAATTCACGTTCGACGACACTCAGAATACTCACAGCTCGATCTTTTGCGACCATTGTGTTCGTCAGGCTGAGCGCAATTACCTGGTTCGGCCTGATCGACGCGTCTCGAATTTCACCGTTTACGACATCGTAAAGACAACCAGTTTGCTCATTCCAGAACAGCGCGTTGAAGCTGGCGCGCGCTTTGTCTGCCATCACGCCGTACTCCTGCTTCGCGTCCGGCTCGCTGAATGTTCCTGCCAGTTCTTCCATCACCCGCAATGCGTTGTACCAAAGCGCCTGAATCTCAACAGGCTTTCCATAACGCGGCGTCACCACTCGATCACCGACCCTTGCATCCATCCAAGTCAGTTGCACGCCCGGTTCGCCCGAGAAAAGTAACCCGTCATCATCTACGTGGATTCGATAACGAGTGCCTTTTACGTGCCACTCAATAATGTCCTGGAGCACCGAATACAAACTTGTTCTGACGAACTCATAATCTCCGGTGTACTGCACGAACGAACGCACTGCTTCGAAGAACCACAGAGTTGCGTCGACGGTGTTGTATTCCGGTGCTTCGCCGGCATCCGGAAAACGGTTTGGCAACATGCCTCGATCGACATATTTTGAGAAACCTGTCAGAACGTGCTTCGCAATGTCCCAGCGTCCATTGACGAGCGTCAAACCTGGTAATGCAATCATCGTGTCGCGGCCCCAGTCTGCAAACCAGTGATATCCCGCGATCACCGTTTCACCAGGTTCGCGCGAGACGATGAATTGATCGGCAGCGGTCGTCAACACCGTAACGAGGTCCGTTTTGTCAGTTGACCGTCGTTCGAGTTCAGCTTTGCGATAAGTGTCAGCATCACTGGCCCTATGTTGTGCAGTTGATGCAAGAATGTTTACCCTCGTTCTGGAATTCATCTCGAAGGTGAGCGTACAAGGATTGAACAGATCTTCCGTGAAATCCAATCCGCGTTCCTGTTCGACGGCATATTCGAAATTGCGATACCAAAATCCGTTTGTATCGATCGCCGCCGGGTCGTGTGCGAGATGAAGTGCCGGAAGGTCACTGTACGGCCGAAAAGTTGTAAGACCCGGCTCGGTTTCGACGTGAGCATTGAGAGCATCGTTCACGTGCGTCGTGCTGTGATAATCACGGAAAGCAATCAGCGGTCGAATCTCCAGTCTGATATCCGCGTGATCCGTGTTCTTCAACTCGTACTGAACGACGGTCGTGTTCTCTCCCTGGACCATGAATACTGATTTATCGAGGCGCACGCCTTCGATCTCATACGTAAAAACTGGAAATGGATCCAGACGAAAGCCAGTCTGATAGTTGAAGCCCTGCGGATGTATCACGCCAGGATATTGATTCGACGATAATTCATACCGCCGGCCATCGATCAGTAGTGTCTCTTCAAGCTTCGAGAGCAAGACAAACCGACCGACCGGAGGCTTCGTCGCCGCAGTAAGTAATCCGTGGTATCGGCGGGTATTCAGTCCATAGATCGTGGACGAGGAAAATCCGCCGATGCCATTCGTCTCGAGCCATTCGCGAGTCAAAGCAACGTTTGGATCGCGGCAGCTTTCCTGATCAATCTCAATCATGATTACAACTCCGCAACCTCGCAGAACACCTTGATTGCGCCGTTAGGGTTGGTGAGCTTCGCAAACAACTCCTGAAAATTTTCCAAGCCGCGGACGGGATGCGTCAGTAAACGCGATAGCCAGCCGGGATACTCGGCCTCAGCCTGAGCAAGATCCTTAACACCCATCTCAAAGTACTCGCGATTTGCATTCACCGTCCCAACCATCACTTTATTACCAAGCACAAATTCAAGATTGATCTTGTCAGCCGGAACCTCGACTTTACGATCGCCGCCAGTGACGCTTGACAGCACCAGCACACCGTTCTTGCCGAGTGCTTGCATGCTGTCAAAAACAACCGGCGAGAAACCGGTTGCTTCGAAGATGATGTCAAACGGCCCGTACTTCTTTGCGCCTTCGAGAATCGATAAATCTTCCGTCGATTGATAAGTACCGCCGATCGCCTCGATCAGATCAGAATTCAGATAGGGCTTTCGTATCTTGCCAAACGTTGTCACCTGCAATCCCTTGAGGCGCAGGACCAGCGTCGCCAGCAAACCAATCGTGCCCGCACCCATGACCGCTGCGCGCTTCGGTTTCCATACTCTGAGACGACGTTGAATCTCGTACGCCTGGGCAATTCCCTTCTCAACGACCGTTGTCGGTTCCAGCAGCACGCCGACTTCTTTCAGACCTTGCGGTATCTTCACGATGAACTCGGCATCGTCGACGTAATACTCGCTCATGTACCCGTGACGCAGATTGATGCCGCGTTCGAAGTAGGTGTCGTCGGTCGTCATATCGTTCGTGCCGATCAAGTCGTAAATACTCGAACCCGGCCGCCGCACTGTTGCGACCACGTAATCACCCGGTTTGACTTCGGTTACATTTGGACCAACTGCTTCAACTTGCCCAAAACTCTCGTGACCGATGATCAGGAAATCGTATCCGGGAGGCGCCTGTCCATACTCAGCCGCATTGATCTCTTTGTCTGTTCCATCGACGCCTACGCGCAGGACACGCACGAGCACGCCTCGCCCTTTCGGTACGTCGCCGACCTTTGGCGCCGGCAGTTCTGTCAGATGGACAGTATTTGGTTTTCCGGGTTTGACTGCGATTGCTTTCATGATGATTCCTTTATTTAACTGGCTGAGATGGCGAGTTCCGACTGCACTCCGACGCGGGCGAGAGCTGACAAGACCCGGTTGGGTTCACCCAGATCGCTCCAGCCGACATCTCCTACTCTCATCACCATTAGATCTCCTGGTCGCACGGCGAGCACATGATGAGAGAAGTTTGAATCTTCGATGTGCGAATAGAGTGCAGCGAGAGCTTTGTGTTCATTCGCAGTTTCGAAGGCCGGCCTGATTGTTGCGAAGGCCGCATACATTTCCGGCATAGCGGCCCGCGTCATCTTCAGTAGTGCGTCTACACGTCCGACCATCACGAAACTATTCCACAAGCAACCGCGCTGCATAAGTGAAGTTGCCAGATTCAAACTCGGCTTTTCCCAAAACTTTCGGACCCGCGTAATTGACTTTTGTGCGCTGGCAAGAATCGATGGTTGCGGTTCAATCCATCCATACTCTGTTTCCGGGGCGCTCGGAGTAATTCCAAGCAACATCACGCTCTGAGGCTGGACCTCGACACAATCCATCGCGACGTCGATGTGCGACATGAATTCTTCGTCATCCGCGAAGAAGTGATCCGAAGGGAACAGCGCAACGACTGCATCTGGCGATTTCGCCGCGACGCGTAGCAGGGCATAAAGGATGGCGGGCGCTGTTCCCTTGTTCACGGGTTGTTCGAGCAGGAGACCTGATGGAATTTCTTCGGCGAGCGATTGATAAAAGCGGCGATGTTTCTGCGTGACGACGATCAACGTGCGGCTCGGTTCAATTGATAATGCGACTCGTCGCCTGGTCTGGTCCAGAAGCGTGCTGCCCCCGATAACCGGCACGAACTGTTTGGGCCGATTGTCACCGGTGATCGCGCGCGTCATCGATTGCAAACGCGTTCCATCTCCGCCGGCTAATATCATTGCGCATTTGTTTTTCATGATCATGAGTCGTGCCACGAAAAGTTTCCTTACAAGGGAGCCACAAAAAGGCACAAAAGACACAAAATAGGAAATCCGGGTTTGTGACTTTTGTGCCTTTTTGCGGCCGTTATTCGCCGGACTGTTGCAGGAGCTTCGCGACAAGGCCGGTCCAGCCTGTTTGGTGGCTGGCGCCTACACCCGCACCATTATCGCCATGGAAGTATTCGTGGAAAGGGATCAGATCGCGCCAGTTAGGATCAGCTTGAAATTTTTCGGCACCGCCAAAAACCGGCCGTCGCTGATCAGCGTCTTTCAAGAATATGCGTGAGAGACGTTTTGAAATCTCACCGGCGACTTCCCAGAGTGTCAGCATCTGACCAGAACCAACCGGACACTCAACTTTGAAGTCTTCGCCCAGATAGTGATGAAACTTCTGCAACGACTCGACCAGCAGATAGTTCAGCGGAAACCAGATCGGTCCGCGCCAGTTTGAATTACCACCAAACAATCCGGTAGTCGATTCCGCCGGCTCATAATCCACGCGATGCTGTGTGCCGTTTACCTGCAGCATGTAGGGGTGGTCCTTATGGAAACGAGAGATCGCGCGAACGCCGTATGGCGAAAGGAACTCATTCTCGTCCAACATCAATCGCAATACACTTCGTAGTTGATCCTGGCTGACGATTGAGAGTAAACGCCGTTCAGCATTTCCGGGCGTGCGCATGCATGCAACATTCGCCGTCAGGTCAGGCCGGTTCTGGATAAACCATTCCATCCGCCGCTTGAAATCCGGCAGGCGATCGAGCAGCTCCGGTTCCAATGTTTCGACAGCGAACAACGGAATCAAGCCGACCATCGAGCGAACCTTCATCGGAAACGGTTTGCCCTCGGGTAAGTGCAGCACGTCGTAGAAGAAACCGTCCTGCTCGTCCCACAATCTAATCTCGTCGTCGCCTCGGTTATTCATCGCGTGTGCGATGTAGAGAAAGTGCTCCCAGAACTTGCTGGCTAGGTCTTCATAGGAAGGATCTTCTTTCGCGAGTTCCATCGCGATTGCCAAAAGATTCAGTGCATATATCGCCATCCAACTCGTGCCGTCGGATTGAGCGATATGTCCGCCCGTCGGCAGCGGTGCACTGCGATCGAAAACGCCGATGTTATCCAGACCGAGAAACCCGCCCTGAAAGATGTTCATTCCATCGGCGTCTTTGCGATTGACCCACCACGTGAAATTCAACAGCAGCTTCTGGAAAACCCGCTTAAGGAAGACTGTGTCGCCGGCTCCGCGTCGCTTCTTCTCGATCTTGTAAACGCGCCATGCCGCCCATGCATGAACTGGTGGATTCACATCGCCAAACGCCCATTCATACGCCGGCAATTGGCCGTTCGGGTGCATGTACCATTCGCGCAGCATCAATATGAGCTGTTCCTTGGCGAACTCTGAATCAACCAACGCCAGCGGCACGCAATGAAACGCAAGATCCCACGCCGCATACCACGGATACTCCCACTTGTCGGGCATCGAGATGACGTCGGCGTTGTAAAGATGTTTCCACTCATGATTACGACCACGGGCACGCTCTCGCGGAGGCTTAGGTGTCGCCGGATCGCCGTCAAGCCACTGCTCGATCACGTAGTGATAGAACTGTTTGGACCAGAGCATGCCGGCGAATGCCTGACGCATAACCAGTCGAGCATCATGGGAAAGATGTTTGGGGATGACGGTCTCGTAGAACTCGTCGGCCTCGTGAACGCGCGCGCCGAAGATGTTTTCAAAGTTCGCGAAAGCGTTTTGGCGGTCAGCGTTCTGATCACTTAAGCGCAGACGGATCGTCGCAGTCTCGCCCGGTGGAATCGTGACTTTGTAATTTGCCGCCGCCTTTGTGCCCGTCTGTTCCGGATTCACCACTTGCTGATTGCCGTGAACGACGTATTCGTTGATTCCGTCTTTCACATAACGCGAACCATTCGAGGAGTTGAAGAGACGCTGCGTGTTCGTATCGTTTTCCGTAAAGAGCAACTCAGGCGCGCCGTCACAGTACAACCATCGTTCTCCGTGGTTGAGTTCGATAACACCTTCGCTCGTGCTGCGTAAGGTTGGTTTCGCCGTTCCATTCTGATTCCATGACCACGTATTGCGAAACCAAATCGTGGGCAGCAGATTTAGCGAAGCTGCTTCAGGACCGCGATTCGTCGCAGTGATCTTCACCAGGATGTCCTCGACATCAGCTTTCGCGTATTCGACAACGACGTCGAAGTAGCGGTTATCTTCAAAGATACCCGTATCGATTAGCTCAAACTCAGGTGCAAGCTTGCCTCGTTGCCGATTCTCCGCAATCAACCGGCCGTATGGAAACTCTGCTTGCGGATATTTGTATAGATACTTCATGTACGAGTGGGTGGGAGTCGAGTCGAGGTAAAAATAGTATTCCTTGACGTCTTCACCGTGATTTCCCTCGTTGCCGGTCAGTCCAAAAAGGCGTTCTTTCAAAATCGGATCGCGGCCGTTCCACAGTGCGATGGCGAAACAGATCTTCTGATGACGATCCGAGATCCCCGCAATTCCATCTTCGTTCCAACGATAAGCTCGCGAGCGCGCGTGATCGTGCGGGAAGTAATCCCAGGCACTGCCATAAGGACTGTAATCTTCGCGCACTGTGCCCCAGGCGCGCTCACTTAGATACGGACCCCAACGCTTCCAGTGCCTGGTGCGTTGGCGAGCCTCGTCCAGGCGCTTTTCTTCCGCGGTTGGTCTATTCGTCGTGGTCAAAGGCCGCGGCACCTCCTTATTGGTTTTGTACATTTTTGCCTTTTTGTGGCCCATTCATTTCAATCAATGCCATTACGTGGCCGTCGGGATCTCGCGCTAACAGACCTTTGCTGAAGCCGAGGCTTTTATTGTTAAGTACGACCACACCCGGCGAAACCAGGCGCGAGTTCTCCGCAAGCAAACGCTTCGCAATCGTGTCGGCGGTGTTAACAATCAGACTGGTCTGCCAGTGAAACAGATCCGGCGCGCGCGCATCAGCAGGCGCAGGTCGCCCATCACGCGGCGCAAGGTACTCGAGAAATTCGATGCCTGGCCCCCCGCTCGCGGCTCGAAGACTCGTAATGCGCAACCTTGCGCCGAAGACGTTGTTGAGATGTTCCTGCTCTGTGCCGTAGTTTTCGCTCGTGCCGGCGATGTGCAGACCGAGAGCATCGCGATAAAACTTCAGACTCGCCTCAGTATCGCTGACAACGATAGCGGTGTGATCGATCCCGAGAAACAGTTTGTCTTTCTTCTGCCACTTCTGATCGCCTTTGCCTTCCGGGAACTGAAGAATCTCGAGCCAGTGCTTGTCCGGGTCTCGAAAGTAAAATGCTTTGATGCCGCCCGCGTTTTTGTTCCAGTCAGGCAAACGCTGTGGACCAGTAGAAGCATGCTCCACTTTGTTTTGGCGCAGCAGAGCATAAGCTTTGTCCATGTCGCTCGTGATGATGGCAATGTGTTGGAACCAGCGATCGTTGCTGCGCGAATCGACCGGCACGGGCCGGCCCTTTGGCGCGAGATATTCGGTCAACTCAATGAACTCATCGCCGAGCCGCATTCGCACCACACGCATCCGCAAACCAAAAACGCCCTGTAGACGCTCGTAATCCTCACCCGTCACTTCGACGTCCGAAACCTTCTCAAACGACAACACTCGCGAATAGAAATCGACGGATGCATCCATGTCCGAAACTGTCATGCCGATCGCACCCACTTGTTCGACCACCGGAATAGTCACGTCGCTTACGAGGAGGGGGACGCGCGCGACGTTGAGTACACGCGCGTCCGTCGGCAGGTACTGGCCCGTCGTCGTCTGCACGAAGACGCCCAGCGCAAGCAGTAAACCGAGAAGTGTGACTTTGATCTGCTTCATTTCATTCGCTCCAGCAAGTGATCTCCGACGCGCAACGCATTCGCCATGATCGTCAGTGCGGGATTCACTGCGCCGCTCGATGGAAAGAAACTCGCGTCAACGACGTAAAGATTGTCGAGCTCGTGGGCTTTACAGTTGCGGTCGAGTGCGGACGTTTTCGGATTGTCGCCAAAGCGCACGGTGCCGTTCTGGTGTGCCACTGCCGCCAGCGGCAGCCGTTGGCCCAGGTACAGATTTCGCGCGAATAAACCCTGGTGACAGTCGTGCCCGTGAACATCGCAGTTGGTCTGTTTCAACGCCTTTTGCAACTGCGCCTTCAGGCGATCGTGACCTTCGACATTGTTTAGTTTGTAACTGACGCGGATCTGACCGTCGCGATCGACAGTCACACGATTGTCCGCGTCGGGTAAATCCTCGGAAGTCAGCCAGAAGTCCAGCGAGTGCTTCGCCATTAGATCGAGCGTCCATCCCGGAGCTATTGCAGGCGCGCCGGCTTTCAAAGTGTCGGCATCGAGCTTTCCGACGAACGAGATGTGGCCCATCGGGTAGTCCCAATCCCTCGAACCGAAATAAAAGTCATTGATTGCAAGTGTCTTTTGAAAGACTGTTGGATTCGGACATTTTGACAGCGCCATGAGTACAGAATTGATGTGGCCCATGTAGTGACGGCCGACAACGTCCGAACCGTTGGCGAGCCCGTTTGGGTGACTGTCGTTAGCTGAGCGCAATAGGAGCGCAGCAGAATTTACCGCGCCGCACGAGACGACGACGATGTCGCCTGAATACTCCTCGCGAACGCCGTTGCGGTCGACGATTACTTTGCTGACTTCGCGAGCGTTGCCATTGGTCTCGAGCCGCAGGACCTTCGCGTTAGTAACCAGGGAGACGTTTTCGTGTTCGAGGGCCGGGTCAACACAGATTGTCTGCGCGTCAGACTTGGCGCCGATCAGACACGGATGACCGTCGCAGGTGTTGCAGCGAATGCACAGACTCTTGCGCGCGTTCTGCTCGTCGATTCGAATTCCTAACGGCACGTGAAAAGGTCTTAAACCTGCGCGTTCGAGATCGTCGTGCAAATGCTGAATGCGCTGCTCGTGACTAACTGCCGGATACTTGTACGGTGCGCTGGACCACGGCTCCGTCGGATCTTCGCCGCGATTACCGTGTACCTGGTAAAGATGCTCGGCTTTCGTGTAATAAGGTTCCAGCTCGTCGTAGCTGATCGGCCAGGCCGGAGAGATTCCGCCGTGATGACGAATCTCACCAAAGTCTTCCTTTCGCAGACGAAAGAGAGCCGCGCCGTAAAACTTCGTGTTACCGCCAACAAAGTAATTCGTGTGCGGATGAAGCTCTTTACCTTCGCTGTCGCGCCACGCCTCTTTCGTGTTGTACCTGCCCTCGAGGTTTACGGCGCGCGTGCTCCAGTTGTCCTTCTCACGCGGAACGTAATCGCCGCGCTCGAGTAGAAGGATCTTCTTGCCCGAGGGCGCGAGGCTGTAGGCCAGCGTGCCTCCGCCCGCGCCCGTGCCGATGATGATTACGTCGTAGTGATTATTGCTGCGGGTCATGGTGGACTCCAGAGTTACTGCACGTTCATCGATTGCATTGATGAGTTCAACGGCGCCGTACCGAAGTTCACACTGAAACGCTTGCACCAGATCGTGACCGCGCGGTACTTCGCCAGATCTGCATTCGCCGGCAGGTCATAATTCTGGTCGCCGATGTTTCCTTTCAAAGAACCAAGATCGACCACTTCAGCCTTCGTCACCGTGTCGTTGTCTTTTGCGTCTGCCGCGGCTACGAGATAGACGTGGACGTCAGGACCATTCGAGGTTTGAAAGTTGGTCAGTCGCAGTGTCTTCTTGCCGCCGGCGAGCTGAAACACCGCGGCCATTCCGCTGGTTTCATGTGCACCGCTGTGAAACTGTCCGGAAGCGAGTTGACCGTTGGCCGCTGCCGCAGTCGGAAACTGTTCGTTTACTCTTTGATTGATGAAAATTCGCTCGGGCCTGAATGCATACCACGCAGCGAAACCGCCGATGAGCAGGACAAATAACGTCACTTTCAATCTATTCGACATACTTCAGATTCTCCTCTTCAGATTTCGTAACCAACTGTTGGTCGTGGTTGCAGGCGAATCCTTACAACCTGATTTCATGCTGCGGCAGCGCGGCGGGAAAACCAGTTGGCTTCAAGAAGTTCTCTTAGTTTGGCGCGGCTCCGATGAAGTAACACACAAAGATTGTTTGGCGTGACGTTCAAGATCTCGCAAATCTCGGTCGAGGTCAGACCGTCGATCTCTCGGAGCGTGAAAGCAATCGACATTTGGTGGGGCAGTTGTGATAAGCATCGATCGAAGGTCTCCCAAAACTCCGCCGATTCGAAACACTGGCCGGCATCAGTCGTCCAACTATTTGGCGCGCGATCCTCACGCCAGTGGCCGCGCCATGGTCCAGACTCTTCAAAACAATCGCGCTCATCGTCGCGTTCCCCGCTCGACTGAAATGGCGCATTCCGGGCGGCGTGGCGGAAGTGATCGATCACCTTGTGCTTCATGATTCCAACCAGCCAGGTGCGTTCAGAGCTGCGGCCGGCGTGAGCCTGATGACCACCCACGCCTGCAAGCAGAGTTTCCTGCAATAAGTCCTCGGCAACGGATGCATCTCGGACGCGGACCAGCGCGTAGCGGTAGAGATAGTCACCGTGCGAATCCAACCACTTGCTCGGATCGATTCTGTGGTGTGTGTCGACGGTGACTTGCAATGTCGCCTCCTGTGTCTCTGAGTAATTAGACGCGAGGGTTATTAACCGGATGCAGAATTTTCAGGTACTACAAGATTCGCCGGGAGTAGAGTATGCTCCGGCGGGTTTGAGAATTATTCCGGGAGACTTGCCGTGGGCTTTCTGTCCGAACCGGATGACGGTTTAACTGCGGACAGTTTGGCGGCGCTAAAACGAATCTTCGGATTGGCGCCAGGGGTTTACCGCGCACAACTGCTCAGGCCCGATCTTGTGGATGCACAGGTCCACATGATGGACCGGCTTTTGTTTAGTAAGGGCGCGTTGAGTCGAGTGCAGAAGGAATTCATCCTGCTCGTCGTATCAGCCGAAAATAACAACTCATACTTTCCTGCCTTACACTGTCAAACGTTACAGTTTCTGGGTGTAAAACCTGAACAATCTCAGCAGGTAACAATCGATCATCGCGAGGCGAATCTGTCGGGATCGGACGTTGTTTTGCTCGACTTTGCTCGAAAGCTTGCCGCCAGCCCACATTCGTTTGCGGAGGTCGATGTCGAGTCGTTGCGCAATTCGGATTTCAATGATGAACAAATATTGGAAGCCGTTTTGATGGTTGGGCTGACTCAATTACTCAATTGCGTTCAAATGGGATTGGGTACTGAACCGGATTTCAAACCGAGGATCATTTTTCCCGTAAAAGAAGTGAATCCGCCGGTCGTCTCGGAGCGTCAAATAGTAGAGCCGGAGTTATCAGGCGATTTTGTGTCGGATGATCCCGACTTTGAGATTGTCGAGCGAGTGCGGAACGGTGAAACGGATGCATTCGAAGAACTGGTGCGAAAGCACGGGCGTCGCGTTTACCGGAGCTTACTGGGTATTGTTGGAAATCCGGAGGAGGCTGAAGATGCATTGCAAGACGCATTCTTCAAGGCTTTTCAGCATCTGCCGCATTTCGAAGGACGTTCGAGATTCTCAACGTGGCTGGTTCGGATTGCGATTAATACGGGGCTGCAACGCGTGAGAAGCCGAAAAGAATTTGACAGACTCGACGAAGACGATGAAGAATTCAGACCACGAAACATTCAGGCCTGGACCGAGACTCCCGAAGATTTTTATTCGCGTGAAGAACTCCGGAGCCTCGTCGAGAAAGAAGTAATGAAGCTGCCGGTAAAATATCGCGTTGCACTGATGCTTCGAGACCTGGAAGAACTTTCGACGGAAGAAGCGGCGGCAGCGTTGGGCCTTAGCATTCCTGGGGTCAAAGCGCGCGTGTTGCGGGGACGTTTGATGCTGCGGGAGTCAATGGTCCAATACTTCTCGAAAACTGGTGCGGGTAAATCATGATTAGCTGCCGGGATTTTATCAGCGAGTTGAGTAACCTTCTCGACGAAGAGGTAGCGACTGAGATTCGCGAGCAGCTCGAGGCGCACCTGGCCCACTGCAACACGTGTCAGGTGCTTTATGATTCGACGCGCAAGACGCTCCGCATCGTCACTGAAAGTGGATCGTTTGAATACCCTGAGCCGATTTCTGAGCCACTGGTGAGTAAAGTTATGGACCGGATCCGTAAATGAGTCCGCGTTTACCTGTGCCTATAGCGCTACAGCTTTACTTTTCTCGAGATCGAGCCGTACCTCATAATCCGGGACCGTCCCCAGTCCAAACCCAATGTAATTTGCCCACTTGGCAAGCCCTACGCACATGACCGCTTCGAGGATTTGCTGATCGTCGAAGCCGTAAGTTTTCAGATCGTCTATATCGTCCTGCGTAATCTTTAGTGGGTGATTGTTTAGCTTCAAACTGAAGTTCAGCAATGCTTTGTCGACGATCGGCAGATCAGTCGTCATGTGATCCAGGGCGATTTGCTCGGGCTCTGGTCCTTCGAGCTTGAGCATGCGAATGATTTCACAGTGCGCGGTAACGCAGTAAGTGCTCAGGTTGGCGGCGGAACAGACCAGGAAAATATATTCTTTTTGTTGACGAGGAAGCGCGCCATCCTTGATCAACGTTGCATCGACAAGCTGCACTTCCGCGTCAATTAAATCGGGACGCGCCGTTTGGGCCTTAAAGAAGTTGGGAATGAAGCCGTAGTCTTCCTTGATTAGCTTGAGCGTAGGATGTTCTTCTTCACTAAATGGGGCTTCGCGAATGTAAGTCATCGGGTCACTCGTTTGGGAGAAGTCCGGAGCGCGACTGGCTGTTCGCAATGCTACGATGGTGATAACGGAGCGTCAAGCTCGGGCGACACCTGAGATATCGTTTTCGAAGATGAGATCTGCATTCTCGCGTGGTTTGTCCTGGGCCAGGTGAATTCTCTGTGCCGGGAAGTAAATTGTGTCGTAAGCCGCAATAGTGTTTGCTGGTGAGAGCCCTTCCTGGCCGCGGTCGATGGCGCGCGCCAGTGCTGTTGGAAACGAACAGTCAATCCAGATGGCCAGATCGAAATATTTCCGGTATTGCGGCTTAAAGAGAAAGATTCCTTCCACCAACACGACTGAGACGTCGTCGTAGTCGTAAGCGTGCTTGCGATATTCTGAGGCAGTCTCTTCGACAACGTCAGCTACCACATGAATTGAGCGCCGCTCCCTTAAAGGCAGGACGAGCTGGGTGAAGAATTGCTCGAAACGAATAGCGTTTTCGTAGAAGTTTACCGCAGGTGCACTTTGAACAAATCTCTTTTGCGGTAGATTCAACCAACCATCTACATTCAGTATTGCTGGAATAACACCGAGCAACGCGAGATGTGCTCGGAGCTGTGTTGCAAGATAACCCTTGCCGCAGCCGTCGATCCCGCTGACACCAACGACCAGGCTGCGGCTTTCGGGAATGTTCGCCCGCCGTTCGAGGATTTTGCGAACTACATCTTCAATGCGGCTCATTTATTTGTAGGAATCACTCTTGTCTGATGTGTGTTAACGGTCGCCGGACGCACACCCGCAATGTTCAGGCGAATGCGATACAAACCCGAGCGAGCGCATAGATATAATGTTTTGCCGTCTGCATCACCCCAGGCCATGTTATGTGCATGACGCGACGTAATGATGGTTCCAAGATGTTTGCCTTCTGCTGAGATCACCCACAAACCGCCAGGAGCAGAGACGTAGAGGTTGCCCTTTTGATCGATCTTGATGCCATCGAGACCGTCTTCACCCGGCGCATTCGTGAAATCGAAGAAGAGTTTTCCATTTTTCAGAGTTCCGTCGGGCTGCACCTCGTAGCGCATGATCGCTTTGTGTTTGTCTCCGATTTCGCCGGCGAGCTCATCTTCTTTGCGCAACTCCTGACCCGTTAATGAACGGGGCCAATTGCCGACGTACAAATACTTCTCGTCCGGCGACAAGGCGATTCCGTTTGGCCCAGTGAAGTCCTTGCTGACGAGTTGTAATTTGCCGTTGTAAATTGAGTAAACACCACTGAATGGAAGCTGCTTTCGCGGATCGTTGAAGAGCTTTGGAAAACCGAACGGTGGATCGGTGAAGAACAACGTGCCGTCCGATCGATAAACGAGATCGTTCGGACTGTTAAGGCGTTTGCCCTGGTAACTGTCGGCCAGCACGGTCTGCGTCCCATCGTTTTCGTCGCGCACGACGCGATGATTGCCGTGCTGATTGATGGTCAGTCGTCCCTGCGGATCGAGGGTCAATCCATTCGATCCAGGTTGACCATACTCCGCGATGTCTGTGCCGGAATAACCACTCGGCGTGCGAAACACTTCGAGCTTACCGTCTTGATTTCCGTTCGGCGTGTACTTGTAAATCGTGTTTGCGTTCGGATCGCTGAACAGTAAGTAGCCGCCGTCTTTATCGATCCAAATCGGCCCCTCGGTGAACTTGAATCCCTCAGCGAGTTTGAAAACCTTCGGATTTGGGCCGACGACTTCATCCATCGCGGGTTCATTACGGACGACCTCGACGTTCACTTCGCTCGGCGTCAGTGAGACCGGGCCGGGTTCGGTCTTATAGAAGGCGAGCTTTGCGTAACGGATGTAGATAAAGTTGGTTGGAGGGTTTGAGAGTGGGCCATTGACGCCGAAAATCGCGAGCTGAATCTGTTGGCCGGGTTTGACGTTGCGGCCGACAACCAAATGATTCTCCGCATTCCAGCCCGCAATTACCGACCCGCCTGATTGGCCCGCTGCGCGCGACAGCTCGCCGTCAACCCAGATCTCGGCATAGTCGTCCAGCGACGTCTCAAACACGGCCGTAGTTCCGGCCGGATCAAAATCACCGACGCGATCGGGGATTGTCAGCTTGATGCGATACCAGTTGAAGCCCAGGCGTCCATTGCCACGCCGCTGATCCAGGGTTGTCGGGCTAATAACTTCCCACTTTGAATCGTCGTAATCCGCGCCACCGGCGTGTGGCGCGTAATCGTAGGTTTTGACGGGTGCTCCCGTCGGCTGCTTGTCTGGTCCAGGCCCGCGAAAATCAGCTTCGATGATTTTCGTATCGCTGTAACGCCATTGCCCTTTGACCGCGTTGACCCCTTCGACGGAGGCTAGATCGATCATTGCGCCTACCTGCTTAGCATGAGAGAGAAGCATCGACGGTTTGTTGGCGGGTTTTGTGTCGCTCACCTTCGTCTCTGTAAAGACATTCGCGCCGGCAGTGGCGATCTCTTCGTCTTGTTGTGCACTGGCCGCGCCGCTTACACCAATGCCACCTACAATCTGGCCGTCGATTGTGATCGGAACGCCGCCTTGTAACGGTGTGAAGTAGGCATCGGGCAGCGCAATCAGGGATGTGCGACCATTCTTAATGATATCTTCGAACACTTTAGTAGGTCGCTTGAAAAGCGCCGCCGTCCGAGCCTTGCCGATGGAGATATTCGCGCCCGCCGCGAACGTTCCATCAAGACGCTCCACCGCCATCAGATTGCCACCGTCATCAACTACCGCAATGGCGCCGCCCGGTGCGTTGTTCTTCTTCGCGTAAGCAACAGCGCCCGCAATCACTTTCTTCGCGCCGTCAATGGTTAGTGCCTTCTTCTCGACTGTTTGCGCGTTTGTCAAAAGTGCCGCGCTCAACACAATCAAAACCACCATACTGATTCTTGATTTCATGATTCTTCTCCACTATTCAGTTCAGATAGACACGGATACAAAATCCGTTTTTATCCGTGTCATCTGTGGCTTTACATTCCCGCTTCCGCCGTAATCGTGATTCGAAAGAACTCGGCGTTCTTTCCGGTCCAGCGCTCATCCTTAACGCGGTGCACCACGCCATGTTCGTCCTCACCTGTGTTCAGACCCTTTTGTCGTGGTCCCTGGTTTGGACCAATACCGATTTCTTCATCCTTCTCGGTGCCGGCGTCCCAAAGGTAAAACTGATTTGTGATATCACCGCTGACGGGCGTGCCTTTGGAGTCGAACAGAGCAATGCCGTTTGCGCCCGGCGCGTAGAACCAATCGTTCGACTGGCCGAACATCTGCGTCATGAAGAGCTTCATTCCCGGTGCGGCCGTAAGCGTAAATTCGTATGAATCACCGGGGCGGATTGGACCTGCGGCCATAGCGCCAACGGGTGTGTTGAAGACGCCATGCAGATTCGAGCTGTGGTGCATTGCCATGAGCGAGGCCACTAATCCGGATGGGTCTCCGTCTTCGGCCTGCATTTCGAGGCCGTTCTTGCGCGCGGGTTTTCCTTCAGTGAAAAGCGCTGCGCTTTTCTCACTTAACACGAACATGCCGGGTGATAACGCAAACGGAAAGTTTTGACCGTTCGAAGCCGTCATGCCTTCCGGGCTGGAAATGTTTTCGACGCGCACCGTGAATTTGGTTGGTTCGACCTTGCGCGTGGCCGTGGCGACCGTGAACTGGGTCAGACAGCAAACCATCAGCAGCGCCAGACCAATTGCGAACTCTCGACGTTTCATGATTTCGATTCTCCTTTAATAGTTAGCTTCAAAGTTGCACTGAAAGATGCAACGCTGGTTGTTATGGTGATGCAGCTTTGCGCAGGCGACTGCGGGCCACACTTTGAGTCGTTGATAAACTTCCGCCGCCAGCAACATTCCGATGGGCGGCGCGACAAAATAGATCCAGAGCGACATCCAAACCTGTGCCCCAACTGCGGAACTCAGGGTCCGGGCGGGATTCATACTCATGCCTGAGATTGGCGACTCAATCGTTATGTAAGTTGCGACGAGAGCACCTGCGAACATTCCGGTCCACCGTGCTAATCGTTTCGTGTTGGAGACGGCGAGGACAACCGACATCAGAATGAACGAGATCAGAACCTCGGCGCAGAACGCTGCGATTGGACCATCTGGCCCGGGAATTGTTGCTGCATAGTTGACTGCCTGGTGCGCGACGAGCCTGCCGAGCGTGAACGATGCGAGCATGATGCCTGCGATGCCGCCGGCGAATTGAAACAGTGTGTAGAAGGCTGCATCCCACGCTTCTATTTTTCCGAGCCGAAAGAATGTCCACGTCACTGATGGATTGAAATGTGCTCCCGATCTCTGGCCCAGGGGTGAAAAGATGATTGCTATTGCAGTTGCGCCCATCGCCGTGCCCATCAACAATCGCCGCAATATGCCGTCGTGAATTGTTCGAGCTATCGGCGATGCTGGGTGAAACAGCAGGACGGTGAATGCGCATGCCGAGAACATGAACAGACCGAGCTCGGCTGCTTCCATCAGGTATTCCGGCCAATGTTTTTTCAGTGCGTTTCTCATGCTGCTAGGTAGTCGCTGGTAATTGCGATTCCTTACAACGGATCAGAGGAATATCCGTGTAATCAGTGGCTAGTATTTTGTTGAACGAAGAAGCTGGCGGAGGAACTTGATTTGTTGCAGGTAGCGTGCGCACCAGGCGCAAACGATTAAATGCAATCTAAGCTGCAACCACTCATCGAGCCGGAGTGAGCGCTCCATTGATTGAGACATCAATGAAACCATTGTCTGGCACGGTTGCAGCGATCGCAGAAGCCATCGTCTAAATACTGTTCTAATCGTTACAAATACTTTCAAGTTTGCCTTTTCATTCGATCACGAGAATCGAATTTAAACCGCCATAATCGTTAGGCGCTTTCATCCCGTTGCTCGGATCTTCAATCCAACGCTGGCCGTTGA
>Ga0105237_10003292_pt1 | contig 19288 bp, 6 predicted proteins | sample KBSC24metaG_FD_81520 | JGI IMG/M metagenome (GOLD analysis project Ga0105237, IMG submission 81520) | Corn rhizosphere microbial communities from Kellogg Biological Station, Michigan, USA - KBS C2-4 metaG | ecosystem: Host-associated > Plants > Roots > Rhizosphere > Soil | place: Michigan, USA... | reverse complement strand
CCGCGCTCCGGCCGCAACTCGTGCAGATCCAGGAGCGGCAGAGCCGGTCGCTGGCGCTGGCGCCGGCGATCGACCCGCATCGCTACACCGTGGAGATGCTGTATTTAATCCATCACTGCCTGCCGGGCTCGGAGATTCGATTGACGGAGTTTGACCAGACGCTGCCGCAATGGCGGATCGTCGGCGAAGCGCCCACGGCCGCGCTCGCCGTGCATTATGTCGCGCGGCTCAAGGACGACCCGGAATTGAAAGACTGCCAGATCAATGCGGGGCCTCCGCAATTGGTCGCCGGTGACCGCGCGCAATTTAACATCTTCGGCCGGCCATGATGCGCTCCATGTCTTCCCGGGAAAAGCGGCTGGCCGCCATCGTCGGCGCGATGGTGGTGATCGGAGCGACCTATCTGCTCGCCGATGGTTACTTCCGGCAGAGGACCCAGTTGCAAACGGAGATCGCCAGCCGCACGAAGCAACTGCGCCTGGCCCGCAGCCTCGCCGCGGAGTCGGGATATTGGGAGCAACGCGACGCCTGGGTGCGCGCCCGGCAACCGGTGCTGACCGACGGCGACCAGGCCGGCGTGCAACTGCTCGACCGGGTCAAGGACCTGGCCCAGAAGCATTCCGTGACGCTCGAAAATCCGGCGCTGCGCCCGGCGGAGCGCCAGCCCGCTTACACCTCCGTCGCGGTCGAGGTGGAAACAAAATGCGCGTGGCCGGAACTGGTGGCGTTCCTCCATGAATTGCAGTCTCCGGACGAATTCATCGCTCTGGAAAATGCCAACTTGAAAATCGATGCCACTGACGCCACGCAGATGCACGGCCGGTTCAAGATCGCCCGCTGGTTCGCGCCGCAATAGCCGGCATGAATACCCCGATCCATTTCCTGGAGAACGTGGAAGCGGCATCTTGCCGCTTTCCCAACGCTGGGAAGGAAGTGCCCGCGAATCACGCGAATGATACGAATAAGAGGCCTCTCCATTCGTGGGATTCGCGTGATTCGCTGGCCAAATCCTCTGTTCATCATTTGCTTCAGAGTCTCCTATTACTTGTAGGCACGACTGTGGCGATGGGCGGTGACAATCCTGTTCCCGCATCATTGCCGGGCGAGCGGTATGCGGAAATGAGCACTCGTTCGCCCTTCGCGGTTGCCACCGCGGCGCCCCTTCCGCGGACGGCGCAGTCCTTTGCCGCGAATTGGTATGTGAGCGGCATGGCCCGCCTCAATGGCGAAGATTTCGTCTCCATCAAATCCCGGGACCTTTCGATCCAATTCTCGCTCCACGGGCACGAAGAAGACCCACGAACCGGCGTGTCGCTGGAGGGTGTCGATTGGTCCGACGACGTTGGCCGAAGCATGGTCGTTCTCCGCAAGGGTGCCGAGACTGCGCGCCTGGAATTCAATGGAGCGGACCTGCGGAATCCGCCGCGAATCGCCGCCGTGTCACGCCCCGCCCCTGTCCCTTCGGCGACCGCCGTTTTCGCTAGCGCACTCGCGCAAGCGAAGCCGCCGGAGATCCGGCGACGCCTGGTTCCGATCCCCGCGCCGCGGTGAGTGCGTGGACGTAGCCGCGAATTCATTCGCGGAACCTGGGCCGAGGTTCACGTTTCGCGTTTTGAGTAGACGTCGTTTCGAGAAAAGTAGAAGCGGCTTCCAGCCGCTTGGTTGGCTTTGGAAAAGCGGCAGGATGCCGCTTCTACGTTTCAACGTCTATGCAGCCGCGAATTCATTCGCGGAACCGGCGCGCCAGCGCCGTGGACTTTAGATCCAACATGGCGTGCGTTTGGACGGCGCTGCCGTGTCCTGTTGCCAAGGTTCGTCGAATGAATTCGACGCTACGTAGGGCACGCGCCTTCTCCGGTCTCGCGCTCTCTCATCACCGTGCAATGGCGGAAGGTAGCCGGGCTCAGTTCGCCGGCTGCCAATTGCCGATGTTATCCTCCTCGGTGTCCGGGTTGCGATCCGGGCCGGCGGAGAAGATGTCGTATTCCTTCGGGTTGTGTTTGCCCGGATAGACATAGATATACTCCTTGTCCCATGGGTCGCGCGGCACCTGATCGTCCAGTTGCCGCCAGTTGCGCGGCTTCGGCTCGGTGTCAGGCTTGGTGACGAGCGCTTTCAAGCCCTGCTCGGTGCTGGGGTAGAAGCCATTGGCCGCCTGGTACATCAGCAGGTTGGTTTTGATTTGCTGCAAATCGCCCTGGACTTTCACCTGCCGCGCCTGGTCGAGTTTGCCGCCGGTAAAGCGGAGCGCCATGCCGATGAGCAGGCCGATGATGAGCACGACGAGCATGATTTCCAGGAGGGTGAACGCGGCGAGGGCGGAGCGGGATCTTTTCATGGTTTGTTGGGAGTTGGGTTGGAGTCGAGGTTCTGCCATTGGTGTTTGAGTTGAAGTTCGACGGCGCGCACGGCGGCCGCTTCGGCCCCGGCGGGCAATTGCAGGATGAGCCGGTTCATGCCGATCCGGAGCGCGGAGCCGGGGATGATTTTCTGCGCCCGCAGCCAGCCCGTGTAGCGAAAGCGCATGCCCTCGAGCGGACGCGCGGTTCCAAGGTAGCCCGGATCGGCGAGGTCCGGCCACGCCACGTTCGCGCCGCCGAGCGCACGGTCGTTGGCCAGGGCCTCCAGGGGCGCTTCCCCATCCGCGTTGAGGACTTCGAAGCTGACGAGCGCGAGAAGCGGCACGGCTTGCAATTCGAACTCCCAGATCACGCTCTGCGCGTCGCCGGGCGTGAGCTTCACCGTGCCCGCGTCAAGCGTGGCTTTGATCCGGCCGAAGAGCGAGAGATCGTCCGTGGAGAGCTTCAGCGGCGCGCTCTGCCCGAAGGCTTCGATGCGATCGGACGCGGTGGCGAAATCGAGCAACCGCCGCATGTTCTGCGTGGTCAAGGTCGCGAGGAATGCGCCGCGCAAATTGCGGCCGTCGCCCGGGACGCGGATCTCAATCGTGGATACGTCCGCGGTGGGGAAGGTGATGTTCTCCGACGTGGGCAGGCCAAGCCCCTGTCCGAGCGGGCCACGCGTGAAGCGTTCCTGGCCGGTGGCCGACTGGCCAATGATGCTGGGTGCGACCCCGGGCAGGTCCTCGAAAAAGAGCCGCAGTTGTCGCTCCGAGTCGAACTGCGTCAGCGGACGCAGCCGAAGTCGAAAGGTGGTCATAGGCGCGCCGTCGGGGCCGGCCTTGGTCTCCACACTCGCGCCTTCCATCCAGATGGGCAGCGCCAGGCGCTTGCCTCCCGCGGCCAATTGGCGGAAGTCCAGCCACACGCTGAAAGGCGTCGTCTCCTCGTGCAATTCCTGCGCGGACGCGCGCGGCATTAGCAAAACGCCGAGGCAGAGGAAAAGGCAAACGCGGAACATCGTCGCCATCACCTAATGCACCTGGACGCGCAGATTTTGCGTCAACCCGAAGACCGCGCTCATGATGCCGTAGACCACCAGGCCCACCGCGGCGGCGATGACGATCATGACCAGCGGCGGAATCAGCGTGGAAACGATCTGGACCTGTTTGTCCAGTTCCCGCTCATACACATTCGCGACCATGTGCATGGTGTTGCTGAATTTCCCCGACTGCTCGCCCACGGCCAGCATATCGACGAACAACTCCGGAAAGAGCGCCTGCCCGGCCAGCGCGGTGGAAAGCGTCGCGCCGTCCACCACGGCCTTGCGCGCCTCGCGGGTGCGCGCCGCCACAAAGGCATTGCCGGAGATTTGCTCCAGCAACTCGAGTGCGCTCAGCATGGTCACGCCGTTTTCCATGAGCGTCCCCAGCGTGCGGGCAAACTGCGCGAAGAAGCGGTAGCGCATGATCCGCCCATAAAGTGGCAAGCGCCATGCGAAGGTGTCCCAGAGCAGGCGGCCTTCGGGCTGCTGCGTGAAGAGCCGGTAGCCGGCGTAGACCGCCAGCCCCGCGGGCACTGCGAGCCAGCCATAGCGGACGAGGCCTTCATTGGCATCGATGAGCAGCCGTGTCGCCGGGGGCAGCGGCTGCCCGGTGCCTTTGAAGAAGCCGGTGAGCTTTGGGACCATCACCGTCATGAAAGTCAGGATCAATCCGAGCCCGGCGACGACGAGCACGGCGGGATAGAGCAGGGCCTGCTGCACCCGGTCGCGCAGGTTCTTGATCCCCGCCAGATGCGCGACGAGGCGCTGGAGGATCACCGGCAGCGCGCCGCTCGCCTCGCCCGCCGAGACGAGGTTCACATAGAGCGGGGAAAAGATGCGCGGAAAATCGCGCATCGCCTGGGAGAGGCTGCGCCCGTCGATCAACGCGCGGTGGAGGCTCCGCGACAAACCCTGAAGGCGCGGATGCTTCAGCCGCCGCTCCAGCACCGCCAGCGCTTCGTCGAGCGTCATCCCTGCGCCGAGCAAATGCGCGAGCTGCTCCGTGAAAAGATGCTGCTGGGCATAACCCAAAGTCCTGACCTGTTCCTCCGCCGCCAGCGCCTGCGCGGCGGCCGCTTTTCGCTTGGCCGGCTGGGGCGTGGAAAGGGCCGGGGTCGCACTCACGCCCAGCGTTTCAATGGAAATCGGCACCGCGCCGCGCCTTTCCACCTGCAAGATCGCGCCCGACCGGTCCGCGCAGGTGACCGAGCCATTGATCAATTCCCCCCGGGAATCCCTCGCCACGTATCGGAACTCAGGCATGAGGATGGAGGGTAGGGGATACGTCGGCTCCCACCGATTGGACGAAAAGGCGACGGCCCTCCCCGGAGACCGCGCGGGCGGTCCCCGTCACGACAGCAGGCAGCGAGTGGAGAGGATTCACACCCCGATCTTCACCAGGCAGATGTCACCTGTGCGAAGATTGGGTGACGATTGGGTGACAGGCGGGAAATTAATCGACATCATCCGTTTCGCCGAATCGTGCGGGGCAGCAGAAGAGTCATTCGACTTTGGCAAATACGTCGAAGCGGATCGCGCCAATGTAGGCGGCTCTTCCCAGAGCCGCTGCTGAGCGTGATGCAGCACCATCGACCTTGCCACTCCAACCCAAGCGGCTCTGGGAAGAGACCGCCTACGTTGATCCAGTTCGCCCATCGCATTCCCGCCCCACGAACCAGGCTCTGCGGCCCCGGGTAATGAGTGGCGCGCACCACCGATTCACGAAAACGGGAATGAGAAGAGCGAAAACGGCCACGCACCGCAAAACGGCGTCACCAACAACCAACCGCGCCGCGGGGATCGTCCATTGTCATGGGGCAATGGAATCGGCGTGCGAGGTGCCGGAATGACGCAGAAATGTAACAATCCGAAAATTGACGCGATAACACCGGTTGTTACTTAACTCCAAAGTTATTTTCCGAGACGGTATAAAGAAATGTATGAAAAGCCGATGGCTCGCTCGCGTGAGCTTTCCGGAGTTCGTTCGTTTTGTAAGTACGGAATTGGATCTGCCTGAGTTAAGGTAGTAAGAGAGTCGTAGTGCTTCAACTCCTTGGGGAGAAGGTCACGAATTGTCCTGGCGTCGATGGATGCAGGGTGCGGCTGTCTTTCGCCGCCCTTCTCGCCTTGTTCCGATGATGAGCCTGATGGCCCATCGATCGTTTTTCAAAATTTGTTCCGAGTACGCCCTATCCTTTATGAGATTGTTACATGCCCGTTTGCGCTGGTTGATCCTCCTTCTGTGCCTGGGTGGCGTCCTGCCTGGCTCCCGCGCCTTCGCGGCAGCGGTCGCTCAACCGGCCATTCAGTTGAAGTACGGAACGGCTTCGGCTCAATATCAGGCACAGATCAGTTGTGTTACGCCCGGGGCAGTGATCCACTACAGCATCACGGGATTGGACCCCACGACGAGCGATGCGGTGGTGACCTCTGGAAGTGTCATCACGATCACGCAAAACGTGATATTAAAGGCTTCGGCTTGGGATGGGAATACGCCGGCGACGCTTACTCCCAGTCTGGTTGCGACGCAGGTCTGTAACGTCTTCGGGCGAGTTGCTGCCGGCGATGATGACACGGTGGTGCTAAAATCCGATGGACGTGCCTGGGCTTCGGGCCTCAATTCCTCGGGCCAGTTGGGAGATGGGACGCTCACCAATCGCACGGCTCCGGTCAGTGTCATGAAAGTGGCGGGCACGGTGTTGAAGACCGTCGTGTCCGTGGACGGTGGGCCGGGCAACGGCAGCGGTGTGGAGCATACCGTGGCCGCCTTGAGTGACGGAACCGTCCGGGCATGGGGCAGTAACAGCAACGGACAACTCGGCAACACCCCGACGGGTACGCCTGCCGATTCACAATATCCTGTACAGGTTGTTACAGCGGGCGGCTCCGCGCTCGGAAACGTCGTCATGGTCGCGGCCGGCAATAAGGCGAGTTACGCCCTGACAGCCGATGGATTCGTCTACGCCTGGGGCATCAATAATAAGAACCAGTTGGGGGACGGAACGGCGACGCAGCGCAACTACGCGGTAAAAGTCAAGACCGCTGGCGGGGCCGATTTCACGGGAGTCACGCAGATTGCGGCGGGGGAGTGGCATGTGCTGGCTTTGAAATCCGATGGGACGGTGTGGGCGTGGGGCTATAACAACGTGGACCAGTTGGGTGATGGCACATACACCAATGCCCCGAATCCCATCCAGGTGATCAACTCGACCGGCACCGGTCACTTGACGGGTGTTTCCAAAATCGCCGCCGCCTACGAAACCAGCATTGCGCTGAAGAGTGCCACGGGCAGCGTCTGGTCGTGGGGCTTCAACCCCTCGGGACAATTGGGCGACGGAACCACTTCGGATGAGCCTTATCCCACACAGATGAAGACGGGCGTTGGCACCGCATATTTCATTGACGTGGTGGATATTGGCGCCGGGCGCAACCATACACTTCTCTTGAAGAGCAACGGAGATCTTTACAGCGTGGGCGGAAATGCGCGGGGCCAACTGGGGAACGGAAATACCACAAGTCAGTCTTACCCGGTGCAGGTGAAGAAGGATGCCACGCACACACTGGGTAATGTTGCGGCCATGGCCGGCGGCTATGCGCACAGCGTGGTCGTGGACAAGGCCGGAGTGGTCTACACGTTTGGCAAGAATGTCTCCGGCGCTCTCGGCGGCAACAATATGGCGGATTCCAGTTACGCGGTCGCCTACGCTGGCTGGCCGAATACCCTGTATCTCCCCACGGCCGTCACGCTGACGGTGGCGTCGAACTCGAGCACCAATCCCAACTCATTCCTCCTCACCGCCACTCCCAGCCTGACCGTTCCGGATGGTGAGATCTCAAGGATCGAATTCTATCAAGGAGGCACACTGCTCGGCACGGTCACGAGCGGACCCTGGCAACTCGTGGTCACCAATGCCGCTCTCGATCAACCGTTCAGCGTGGTGGCCTACAACCAGAATGGGACGATGGGGCCGGCCGCCACGCTCAGCGGGACGATCTCGCGCGTCTTCCGCCTGCCACTTGCGCGCATGGGCCACAGTCTCCAGTTGCACCGCCTCGGTGGCGGCACCGCGGCCGGCCCTTCGTCCACGCAGGTCCAGTCGATTGCCAGTGTGGATGGCACGGGCCATTTCGTTCCCGCTTCGGACGCTTATCTCGAGGTGACCTTCCCGATGTCGCAGATGGACCAGTTTTGGCTGACGGACGATACCTCAGGCGAGTACGCGCAGTTGAACGCGGTGGATTTGCGCACCACATCGTGGGCGCTCGATCAGCCGTATCTGCCGGGCGGAGGTGTGACGGCGTCGACCATCCTGCACCTCATGATTCCGGTGGCGAAAGCCGCGGACGCCATTGATCTGATCCTCGACAGCGGCACGGTTTTTCCGGTGACACTCGGTACGGAGCAATACGGGAATGCGATCAACCCGGCCACGGGCGTGCTGGAAAATCGCAGCTTCGGCTTCGTGGGAGGCACGGCATATCCGCAGACCGCGGCGATCGGCTATCATGTGCTTGACCTGACGACTTTTGAACAGGCGCCGGCCAATACGGCGGATCTTCTGGGAGCTGCCTGGAGTCCGATCAATCTGCCCACGATCACCCGGGCGGTCAAGGTCGCGCTCTCGGCAGCGAATGACGGCTACGCCTTCACGATGCATACCTCCAACGGTTCGCTGGGCGGCTTGACGGCCGGGACCGTGAACTTTGCGAGCGACAACTACACAGGCACCGGCCTCTCGGCCTCGATCGGGATCGGCGCGAGTTTCTGGCTCACACGCGATGTCGATGGCGCCACTTCGCCGCATCTGGTCATGGGCATCAGCAATCAGTTTGTCGATTGGACGGCATCCTTTCCGGCTTACCGCAATTTGCAAACGAAGCGGTTCCTCATCGGCGGAGGCCGGCGCGGCCACACTTTCAAAATCGTTCATTCGGATGGTTACACCACCACCCTCACCGTCGTAGCCCCAAACAACACGCTCACCACGTGGGGAGATGATGGGCACACGATCAACTACGCCTACGACGCCCTCAACGGCACGATCGACCTCAACCAGGCGTCGTGGTACCTGAAGGACGATACGACCAACGAGAATCTGGGAGCGGTCACCTCGGTGCTGGAAGGCTGGACGCCGTGGCATCCGGCGCCCGCGCCTGGAAGCGTGGCCCTGAATATCAGCCAGTCCCGGCACAACCATGCCTTGCGGCTGCACCGGGCCGATGGGACCGACACGGCCGTGCAACCCATGGCTGGCTACGAAGATCCCGGAGCCTTCCTTCAGGCGTGGAATACCGCCTTTGCCGGCACCCCGCAGCAACGAAATGCCGAGATCGATTATTTCCCGGCGCAAGCAGTCTACGATCCCACGCAAAGCTTCACCATCATCGACGACAATACGGGAGAACAGCAGAGCTTCGGCGCCAACGCGCTTTTGGCCGAACTCAGCCAGTGGAGCGGTGCCGCCGAACCGCTCACGCTCGATATCACCGTGACGCGCTGGCAGCACGAACTCTTGCTGCTGGAAGCCGATGGGGCGAGTTACCCGGTCGTCAAAGGAAACCTCCAGGGCACCTGGACGCCCACGCTCGCCAACCAGGGATGGTTCACGACGTCGAATTACTTCGACGCGACCTTTTTGCACAAGCCCGCCATGGAGTGGTGGATCTATGATGTGACCACGGGCGAGATGGCCGCTTCATACCTGGGCGATCTCACCCAGTGGATCGGCCCGAGCGCGCTGGTCGATACCGATGGCGATGGCCTCCCGGATTGGTATGAATTCGTCCTCGGCACCAATCCCAACGTGGCCGACACCGATGGCGACGGCATTCCCGATGGCTGGGAGGTGCGCTACGGGCTGAATCCGCTCAGTGCCGCCGATGCGAGCGCCCTCTCCGCGGACGGCCTCTTGACCAATCTCCAGAAATATCAGAACGGCCTGAATCCGACCGTGGCAGACACGGACGGCGATGGCATCCCCGACGCCTGGGAACTCGCCCACGGACTAAATCCCACCAGCGCTGGAGATGGCGGGACTCTCGCGCCCGGAGAGGATCTGTTGACCAATTTGCAGGTCTACCAAGGCTACACCGCGCTGCGTTACAAGGTGCCGGCGGGACTCGCCGGCCACCAGTTCTCGCTCGTGACGGGGACCGATACCATTCTCGCGAACCGGGTGGCGCTCGTTTCGTCCGCGGTGGACTCGACGGGCAGCGCGCCGCCGGCGGCAGACAGTTACCTGCAGGTGGCGTTTGTCACGCTCCTGAATTTCGAAACGGCTCCGGCCGTCCGTGACGAAACCAATGGCGGTTATTTCGAGCCCGGCACCTACGATTTGCGCAACAACCCATTTTACGACAACACGAATGCGCGGTATTTCGTCCTGCCGCTGTCCCGCTGGTCGGATGCCTTCGCGGTCGTGCTGGAAAATGGAACCACCTATCCCGTCACCTCGGGTGTGGGCCTTTCCGGCCTGGTCCTCGACCCGGCCACCGGCGATATCGCGCAGAGTCCGTACGGGTTCTTCACCGCCACGGCGTATGTCGCGGATTTGAGTTCGCCATTCCACCTCGTTGATCTGACGACCTTTGAGCAGACCGATGCCAATGCCACTGGCGTGGCCGCCACCGCCTGGTCTCCGCTCAATTTGCCGCAGATTACCCGTACGGCCACGATCAAATTGGCGCCGCATGAGGCGCGCTTCACCTTTACGCTCCACACCTCAGGAGGCTCGCTCCAGGGCGTCACCCCTTCGTGGACCACGGTCCAGTTTCCCGGCCCGGACAATTCCGTCACCGGCTATTTTGTCACGGGCCCGGTTGGCGTTGGGGAAAAATTCTGGCTGACCCGCGATCAGGACCTCGCCATGTCGGACCAGCCACAGTTGGGGCTAACCGATGTCTTTGTCGATTGGACCGCCCAGTTCCAGCCGATCCGCAATTTGCAGACGAATGGCTTCAGCATCGGCGGTACTCGCATCCACGATGTATTCGCCGTCCATCATGACGACGGGCTCGTTAATTACCTCTACAACCCCACGGCGGCCCAACTCACGACCTGGGACGAAAACGGGCAGCCGGTCACCTACGACTATTATCAATACCTTGGTGTCGTGGACAGCAATCAGGGCTGGTCGCTGGTGGATGAGACGACCGGTGAAAACTTCGGTCCGAATTTCGATGTGCTGGATCCAAATCCCGGACCTCCCAGCGGCTTTTTGGAGCTCCAAGTGCCGCAGAGCCGGCACAGTCACGGGTTGCAACTGATCCAGGACGACGGCACGACATGGAATGTTTCGCCCTTGGCCGGCTATACGGATTTTGGTGCCTTTACCCAGGCGTGGCTGACTTACTCGACCGATGGCAGCGACTCGCATACCCAGGCGATTGATTACTATCCGGCGCAGGCGGCCTACGATCCGGCCCAGGGGTTCACCATTATCGATCCGGCCACCGGCGAGACGTATGCCTTCCCCGCGGGCACGACGAGAGCCGACCTGAGCAGGTGGTTTCCCACCGCGCAGGCGCTGGCTCTCAAGATCAGCGTCGTCCGCTGGACGCACGAATTGGTCCTCCATCAGGCCGATGGAACCAGTTTCCCGATTACCAGAGGCAATCTCCAGGGTTCCTGGACCGCGGCGCCCGGAGATCAGGCGTGGTTCACGACCTACAGTTATTTCGACGCCGGCACCCAATTCCATCCGGAACTCGACTGGTGGGTCTACGACGTGACCACGGGCGAAAGCTCGTCGATCAGGACCAGCGATCTGAGCACCTGGATGGGCAGTGCGCTCACCCTGGATACCGACGGCGATGGCCTGCCCGATTGGTACGAATTCATCATCGGCACCGATCCATATACAAACGATGCCGATGGGAACGGCATCCCCGATTGGTGGGAGCACCTGAATTTCGGCCCGGCGGGATTACAACTCCTGCTCCCAGCGGCCGACCGAGCTGCTTTGTCCCTGGGCGCTGCGTGGGTCCTTTCGCCATTCGATCCGATCCCGGGGCAAAATCCGACGCCGGGCGGCGGAGACTCACCGGTCGTCATCGCTGGGGGTGGGGACCCCCAATCCCTCGACTTCATCACCCCTCCCATACTTTATCCAGTCAGCCAGGCTGTAATGAATGGCGGGAGCGAAATCGACTACACGGAAGATGTCGTTTCGTGGTCGGCGAATGGGAACCAGCCAAGCAGCTTTATTCTTCAGCGCAAGATTAGCCCATCCGATTGGGCGGATCTCTACATAGATACGGACGGGCAGGGATATTACTATACCGACAGAAATCTCCTCGCCGACGTTCGCTATCAGTACCGGGTGATCAGCGTCATCAATGGCCGGCGCTCCCAGCCGTCGAATGTCGTCTCGTATCTGATTCCGATCATCAAGGATACGCTGACGAAAACCAGCTTCACGACTGGCGGGAAGGTCGGCTGGCCGGAGTTCGGCATGCCGAGTACACCGCCGGTGATTTATCTCACGCGCCTGGACGCTGGATCCATTATTGTGAATGACAACTCGAATGGAGGCAATTGGACCAGCCAATACACCTTCAGCCTCACCTCGTCGAACGATCCTTACACGTTCAGTTCTTCTTCGAGCGGCACTGCGAATTTTTTCGGAAACAGCAGCTACCAAAACAATACGGACAATCAGGGCTGGAGCGGCTGGAGCACGTATGGCTACTACTCTCAAGATCGAAGCAAAGGAAACAAAGTGGCGACAGTAGTGGCGTCGGAGAACGATGGCTCTCCCTATGGTCACCGCGAGACTTCGAGTGGCACCTCCGATGCCACGAGCTCGGCGCAGTACTCCTACTCCACAACCTCCACTTACGAGCCGCTCACTACGGGGTTGTGGCTCGGCCAGGACTTTGATCTTGATCATGGAAAGCTGCTTCTGGTGGGCAGCGCAGCTTTTTCGCAAGATTCGAGCCTCGACTACGTGGCCAAAAACCAATTCACGACGGATTCACACACCACCGACCACTACTCGGGCAGTTCTGAGCTCGTGCCCCAGCCCCTCACGTCGAGCGGCGTATGGGTGACCCCGGCAGGCCCGAATGGCGTACCTGGTGATCCGGTTTGGGCCGGCGGACCTTGGGGGGTGATCGCGGATTTTGGATACCCGACCAACATCATTGATACGACCACCATGATGTCTTCCGGGCCGTCCTTTGACAGTGATGGTCATCCATCGACCAGGACGCTTTCTTCCAATCTCTCAGATCCCTACCCGACGCCGGATATGATCGACAACACGCTGGCCAATGCCGCGGACTATCCGGACGATTGGACCTCGAATGTCGTGCCCACGGGATTGTGGCGCCTTGACCCATCAGAAACCGGCTTTTCCTATGAAAAAGTAAAATACAAATTCAAGGCGAATCACACCGCCGCGACCGTCAAGTGGTACGAGGTCTTTATCCCTGATAATGACCCGTCGACTACAGACGATGAAAGTGTCCACGCGATCATTCTCCGCACCCGGACCTGGCAGCCTGGCAACACGGAGGAAAGCCCGGAGTATGAGATCGTGCCGACGAACGAACATGGAAACGGAACCTACAAGGTCGTATTTCCGCCCGACATGAATGTTCCTGACGGCCACGGTGGGGCGCTGGACCAGGAGGAAAAGTCTCCCACCGGATTGCCGATGACGGCGGATACCACGGGAAGCTTCACGATCGCGCCGCCGCTCGTCGATGGCGTCGAGTATAAGCTCACATGGGACGACAGCAGTTTTCACATCACCAATGTGGCCACTGGGGAGGTCATCCACAGCGGGGACGAAGTCGACCCTGGAACGTACCGGATCGAAGAGACGGGGAGCGCGGACAGTGCGCTGATTACCCTCTCCAGCACCCTTGGCGATGCCAATTTGGGGAGCGACACCTTGAAGGTGAGGACGGTCGCGCCCGAACTGAAGGGTAACCTGTTTACCATCCCGGTGGACGACGCCTCCGGCCCGCGCTACCGCAAAATAGCGCTCAATGGCCGACCGATGGCCGACGAAAAACCGCAGCATACCGCGGAGAGCGACCAGGAAAAGGAGGAAACCTTCGTCGATGCCATGACCCTCGGCCTGCGCCACAGCGTCACGGATATCTTCGTCCCGATCCCGGGCAGCGATCTCGTCCTGGCCGCGCGCCGCAATGCCGCGTCCGCAGTCTGGAACCTGCGCAGCGGATTGCGGCCCGACGAGAGGAGAGACCTTCCATTTGGTACGGGCTGGACGGCGAGTCTCGCACCCACCGTGGAAATTGTTGCTGCGCCGCATCAGCCCGTCTACGCGCATGTGGTCGACGAAAACGGCACCAGCCATCGTTTCCTCAAGACGGTGGGCGACAATGGTGTTCGCTACATTCCGTACCCCACTTCGAAGACGGAGAACAGCGATTATCTCACGACTTTCGACGGGACGACGTTTGTCAGCCGCTACGGTACGTCGATCGTTTTCGAAATGGACCTTGCCGATGGCTACCAGGTTCCATCCGATCGGGAGCGTGGTGGCCCGGATCCGGAGACCCATTGGTTCATGCGGGCGACCACTGTGACCGACCGCTTCGGCAAATCGCTGACCTATACCTATCATGGGGCTACGCTCATCCCGGATACCATCGGCGTCACGGGCAGTGGGACGCAGATCATCGCTTTGCACCACAATGCGCAGGGACAGGTCACTGACATTTGGGATCCGAAAGGATTGAAAACCTCGTTTACCTACGGGCCCAAGGACTTTGCCATCGAGGGGGTGAATTACACCGTCCAGGTCTTGACCCAGGTGAAGGGGCCGGACGAAACATCCACGTATTACGACTACGACGCGATTGTCGAGGATGACCTCACGCCGCTGAACGACGACCAAACCGCCACCCCTCAGTTGCACCTCGATCTTGCCAGCATTAAGGATCCGTTGGGCCACATATATTCCATTGCCTATCGGTTCGATCACTCGAAGTGGAACTACAAGAGTTCGGCGGGTTATTATCCGCAGACGGGCCTGCCACGAAACGTCTTCAACGTCACATTACCCGACGGTGAAGTGGCGGGTTTCAAGAACCTCTCCAAGGTGAAGTTGCAGTACAATGGTGTTACGCCGGTCCTAACCGCGGACAGCGTGCGTCAGACGGAAGTGACGGACGCCCTCGGAAATAAGACAACCTACACGTGGGATGTCCCGCAGGTTCTCCTGCTTAACAGCCTGGGACAGGACCTCGTCAGCATTCCAAAGGTCGTCTGCTATACGCAGATGACGGTCGACTACTCAGGTCTCGGGACGCAGGTCTATACCTTCGATATGAACGCCGGATTGGCGGTCAGCCGGGTGCAGGATTTCTTTGGACACACCACGGACTTCGTGTATGGCGACGCGTGGAATGCCCGTGCCGACTACCAGACGATCTTCTCCTTCGCTGGGTTCAATGGGAATTACAGTGACCCGACGGTGCAGACGAATGCCTTGAGGGTGCAAAAGTTATTCACCTATTCGGGCCCTTGGCGAATCATGAGTTGGTCTCAGGACGAAGCGAACCGGACGACGACCAATGTGGTGGATGATCTGGGGCGAAGGACGAAGGAGACGATCGCCGACGAGCACGGCGTCGAGGTGCAAGTGACGGAATTCCACTATACCAACCCGGCGTTCCCCGGCGTGGTCACGGAACGCATCGTGAAGGGGGGCGCGGGCTTTCCCGATCTCGTCACGCAATACGAACTCGATAACGAAGGCCGAGTCGTTAATGAGCGGGTCGACCCGAATGGTCTGAATCTGGTCACCCAGTCAGCCTACGATGCCGACGGCTGCAAGATTTCGTCTACCGACCCGAAAAGGAATACGACCTATTTCGGCTACGATGCGCGCAATCGGCTGACGGGGGTGGCTTATCCAGACGGCTCGTCGAAGTCGATAACCTATGATGATCGTGGTAACAAGAGCACCGAGAAGGATGAGAATCAGCATCTGACGAAGTTTTTCTACGACAAAATGAACCGGCTCACGGAGCAGCGCCGGTTCGTGGCGGCTGGGGATATCGTCACCAATTTCACCTACAATGCGGTGGGGTCACGCACTTCGGTGACGGACCCGAATCGCAATAAAATCACGACGGATTACGATGAACTCCAGCGGCCGACGAAAATCACCAACCCGCCCTCGATCGGCGGGTGGACCACCTTCGTTTATGGACCAAATTCCGGATCAAACGCCTTCGACAGCAGCAGCTTCAAGGCGACCTCGATGACCGACGCCAACAACTATGTCACGACGACGATCAACGATGATCTCTATCGGCCAGTCGATGTCAGTGTGGAATTTGATCGCGGTTCCTTCGGAGTCACCCACACCGATTACGACGCGGTGGGGAATGCGATTTCGGTGACCGACCCGCTCGGCAAGATCGTGCGCAGGGATTACGATGCCTTGAACCGGGTGGTGAAGACGACGTTTCACGATGACGTGGCGAATCGCGACGTGACGACGAGCACCACCTACAGCCCGACGGGATTGAAATGGAAAGTGACGGACGAACTCCATCGCGATACGATCACCCTGTTCGACACCGTCGGACGGCCGGTGGAAGTTCAAGCGCCGCCCCTGGCTGACGGCGTGGCCCCCGCGACCACCCAGATGGCGTATGACGAAAATGGCAACGTGGTCTCCACGATCGATGCGCTGAACCGGCAGACTGATATGACCTACGATGCGCGCAACCGCAAGGTGCGCGTGGCCGGACCGCCGGTGGTGGTGAACTATGCCACGCCGGATATTAAGGTGCGTCCCTTGACGGATACAGCCTACGACCCCGTGGGCAATGTGATCAGCGTGACCGATCCGCGCAACTCGATCACCACCATGGAATACGACGAGGCCAATCGGAAGACCAAGGTGAGGTCCCCGGTCGTCCCTGTGGCCTCGGTTCATGGCTCCGCGAGCCCGCTGACGCAGATGGAATACGATCCCGCCGGGAATGTGCTGAAGGTCACGGATGCCAACGGCCACACCACAGTCAACACCTACAACGCCATGAACCGGTTGCGGACCACCACTGTCCACGCCAACACCACGGATGACGGCCCCGGCATCATCGTGTCCAATACCTATGATGCCATGGGCAACCGGGTCACGGTCACCGACGGAAATCTGCATTCCACCTCCTTCGCCTACGACGGGTTGAAACGGATCACATCGATCACACAGGTTATCGATGATCGTCACCTTACCACGTCGTTTTCCTACAACGCCGTCAACAAGACCGGGCGCAGAGATGCGCTGAATCAGGTGACCAATTATACGTACGATTACCGTCATCGGCTCAAGAAGGTGCAGTATGCGACCGAATGCCGCATCTACGAATACGACGACGCCGGGAGGTTGCTGAAAATCAGGGAGCCGGAAAAAGGCGGGAAGGCCGAAGTGATCTACGGCTACGACCCCATGGATCGCGTCACCTCCGAAACCTCCAGCGGCGTCACACATCTCTACGAGTACAACCTTGCCGGGAACCGGACCAAGACAACCTACGGCGGCACGGGCCGCGTCCTGAATTCCACGTATGACGCGCTCAACCGCCTCGAGACCGTAGTGGAAGGCATGGGGGAAGGGGGCCGGACCACTCAGTACCAATACGATCTCTCGGGCAATGTGGTGCGCAAGATCTTGCCCAATGGCGACGTCATCGATACCACCTACGATGCTCTGAGCCGCACCGCCACCATCTCAGGAATCTCCACGGCGCCCAACCGCGCCGATCAACCGCTTTACAATTATGCCCAGGCGCATGATGCCGGGGGCAACGTCGTGGCCATCGCCGAGCAAACCGCCGACCTCGCGCCGCGCTTTGTGAGCATGGGCTACGACGGCATCGACCGGTTGGAGAGTGAGAACGAGCTGACCGGAGGTCTGGCCAAAACGACGATCTACGGCTACGACAAAAACAACAACCGGGCGAGCCGGACGATCCAGGACTCCACCGGAATCAAGACGACCAGCTACTCCTACGACGTGTGCAACCGCTTGACGGGATTCACAGAGAGCACGCCAGGCGTACCAGGCGTGCGGTCGGTAACCTACGGCTACAACGACGCCGGGAGCCGAATCAGCCGGACCGATAACGGCGCGGTCGCCGCCTACACGTATGACGAGGAGCAGCGCCTGGTGGGGCTTTCGCAAGGAGGGCAGACCTACGCCTATGCTTATGACTACCGCACGCGCCGGGTGGAGCGCGTGGAAGGCGCCTCGGATACCAAGGTCGTCTTTAGTGGGGGAACGAGCGTTCAGGAACTCGTCGGCAACGCGCCGGTCGTCGAGTATGTCCGCGGAAGCGATTGGGGCGGCGGCGTGGGGGGTATTCTTTACACGCTTCGCGGCGGGGCGGCCAGTTTCACGCACTACGACAGCCGCGGCGATGTGACGGCCAAGACCGACACGAACGGCGCGGTCACCTACCAGGCCAGCTACGAATCCTTCGGCCAGCACACCCAGGAGCAAGGCTCAACCGCCGACCGGCAAAAGGCCAATACCAAGGAGGAAGACCCGAGCGGCCTGCTCAACGAAGGCATGCGTTACCGGGATTTGGAGACAGGCACGTTTATCACAGCGGACCCGGCAGGATTCGTCGACGGGCCGAATCTTTATGCCTACGTCCGACAGAATCCTTGGACCAAGTTTGATCCAGAGGGGCTGGAAGCTACTCAATGGAACCATGGTATTCCTAAAGCTGAAAATGGAAGAGGAAGTGCCGCTGGAAATATGGCGCGAGCTTCAGGTATTGATCTGGACGATTCGCAGTGGGGATATGAGCTACCCACAAGTGCACACACGTCCGCGGAAGGAGGAGGAATTCACTCCAATTTTTACTATGACAGTAAAGGGAATTTGGTGCCAAAGGGTAAGCTCGAAAACGGAGCTAATAGAAATTGGAGTAACGAATGGGACGAATGGGCGAACAATTTCAGGCAGAATAATGGTCGAAACGCCAACGAAGCGGAATTTTCTGCGCAGTATGAAAAAATGAAAAACAGTCCATATTATCGCGAATCCTTTGGAAGAGGAAAACCAACTAAAAAGTCATATGACGAATGGGGTGGTAGTGGACCTCACGACGATGGCAAGCCACCCGGCGGGGGGCATCCTGAAGCAAAAATCACCGAAATTGATGACAAAGTTATAATCGAGCAGAATAGGGTAGCCGACAATATGCATGGATACGGCGACTGGACGACTAGTACTTATAATTCGTCAGGTCACCAAGTAGGGGTCGACGGCGTATCTTTTGGTCGTCATGGCGCAGGTGGTCCATGGAATATATTTGGCCGCATAACTATTTGGAGCAATGAGCATCTGGACAACACCCCCTCTGGTTCAGGCGCTTCATACCCTGCCGGAGGCTATTTCGGTTCACCGCTTGCACCGGGTATTCCCAACTCATTGAACTTGCCGTCTCCGTCTTTGAGCCCAATTTTTGCGCCGTCGCCAAATATGATCCCCGCAATCCCATGAAAGCCTTTAGCTACATGGTAGGAGAAAATGATGCTTTCGTGGGAGTAATGATCGAAGGTAAAACAACATCGTTCACGAAGTTTGACTTTTCGGACGAGCCATTTCTGTTTCGGAAAACCATTCCAAGTGTAATGGCGAATGTTTGGGACTATTCGAAACAGTCTGAAACAATTGCGTGTTTAAGCTGGGAGGAGGAGAAGGTGACGTTGTTTAGTGCGGTAGATGGTATTAAAAGACTAAGCTTTTCGGTGGGGGGAGGTACGGTGGTTAAATTATTCCAGGATTGTATCCGTGTTTGCGGGGATGGCATCTGTGTATTTGATTATTCTGGAAGAAAAATAGTTAAGCACGACTTACGCGGTTCTTTTGTATGCGATCTGGGGCGCCGTATCATTACTTCT
>Ga0105237_10003291_pt1 | contig 19296 bp, 31 predicted proteins | sample KBSC24metaG_FD_81520 | JGI IMG/M metagenome (GOLD analysis project Ga0105237, IMG submission 81520) | Corn rhizosphere microbial communities from Kellogg Biological Station, Michigan, USA - KBS C2-4 metaG | ecosystem: Host-associated > Plants > Roots > Rhizosphere > Soil | place: Michigan, USA... | reverse complement strand
TTGCTGCCCAAGTTTCAATCTCAAGGCGGCCAGAATGATGACTTGCTCCAGCCAGCACAATTCTCGTTGCGCTTGCCAACCTTTCGCGCAGGAGAACTAAGAGGAGGGTGCTTCACATAGGCTTACTCAGTTCAGAGGACCTGAAAGAGAGAGTGGATGTGCTCGTCTCCACATTCATAGTGGCATGCTCCAACACGAATAGATGGTCTGAATTGCTCAAGGGAGTTTGCTGCGACGCGCTAGTGCAGCTTCTACTGACGAAAAACAGGCGTGAAGAGCTTCAAGAGGAGAATAGAGATAGCCTCGCCGCACTGCCCTAGAAATAGCTATGCTCGGAGTAGTTGGATCCATGCCTTCTGCCGCCAGCGATTCCTAGTATTCCGGCGGTACTATAAACCTTAGACGCTCGGCGCTCGATTCCCCTCAAGGAGTAAGGCCAGGGTTGCCACGAGGTTGCTCGCTGGAGCGCCCTTTGCATAGAAGCCGTGCGCCCTCGCCTTGGGTGGTAACTCGTCAGCGTCTCGATACGCGCCGCTCATTGCGATGGTCACGATCTGCGGAAAGCGGCGCTGTACCTCCGAGAGAAGCTCGAAACCGGACATTCGCGGCATATTAAGGTCGGAGACAACTACATCGGGGATGCTTTGACTAATAAACACAATAGCCTCAAGGCCATCCTCAGCTTCGGCAACCTTGTAACCCTCGGACTCCAGCAGCAGCGACATGGAAGTACGGATGGCTGGATCGTCATCCACAACAAGAACTTGAGCGAGGGACGCCATAGTACAACTAACACTGTTGCAAACGCCGTTGTCGGAGTCTGGTCAAAATTGAACAGTCCTCTTCGTTTAGCTTGCTAATTCGTAGTGCGAAGTTGTCGGTATGTTTTCGGAAGCCGAGGTGCTTTTCTTGACTGGATGGGCGCTACCGCAACTTGAATCGCTCTCGCTCGGCGCGAAATTCACACCTGCCTCATGCTTAAGGCGAAGTGCACTGCTGCCCAAACGAAGTGAGGAGGATCAGACTTGGAAACGAGAATATCCGCCAGGTGCCGGTAACATACTATTTCCTCCGGTTCAGCCAACATAACAATTGGTATATTGGGCCGAACTTGTCTAATCTCGCAGGCGATTGCCGAGCCATCGAAGAGGCCTTGGTTGTAGTACTCAAGCACGATCGCGTCGACAGGGCGTGTGTCTAACACTCCCAAAGCCTCCTGACCCGTTGCGGCAGTCAGCAATTCGTATCCATTTTCCTTCAGTAACCGCATCCGATCCGGGTCGCGATGAATACACAGCAGGACAGGATTTGCGGCCATATCGGCCTCAGGTGTACTACCGCTGGCTGCCTGGATTCTGTTCACAATTGCACACCATCTCCAAGATGCCGAGCGGGCGAGGAGAGTCGCCGCTCGGCGGAGGATCTTCTGCGACGGAACGGGCAGCAGGTCTGGTTCGTTTGTAACTACTTACCGTAGAGAGACAAAGCCAAGAATGTTCGACAACTGAATGTCGAGCACGACGTACGAGTCTCCCTGGCGGCGGCCATATTCATACCGGCTGTTGTAGCCGTCCTCGTAGCCACGACGGAACCCCTCGCGGAAGTAGTAGTTGTAATCGGCCTGATCTACATAAAAGCCGTCGTAGCCGAAGTTTGCGTCCTGATAGGCGTACGAGTCCTGGTAATCGGAATGCCACCGGTCCTCGCGGTCGGCCTGTCCGGTTCGGAAGCCTTCGCCGTAGCCGTAGTTCACAGCCTGCCGCAGCACATCGGCGCCGTACTGATTGATCTCATAGTAGTTGCCGGCGCGCTGGTACCGGTAAATTGGGGCGGTGTAATAGTAGGGATCACGATCGTGGTCGCGATTGCGGTTGTTCTCAAAACGAAGCTGTTCTTGTCGTTCACGCTGTAAGTAGTCTTCTTGAAAACCGTACTGTGCCGTGCGTCGCTGCTGCTGCAACTGTACCGTCCTCTGCTGTTCCAGGCGGCGCTGACGCTGTTGGTCTTGTTCTTGCCGGAACTGAGCCGTACGTCGCTGTTGCTCCGCAACCATTTGCTGCTGGCGGTGTTCGGAGAGACGTTCGCCTTGTTGGCGATACTGTTCTTGTTGGCGATACTGTTCTTGTTGCCGCGCCTGACGATTCTGATCTTGCTGCCTTTGCTGGTTTTGCTGCTGCTGAACCTGTTGTTGCTCTTGCCGGTTCTGATCCTGTCGCTTTTGATCGTTGGTGCGCTGTTGCTGTTGATTTTGCTCTTGTTGCCGTCGCTCTTGCTCTTGTCTGTTTCGATCCTGCTGTTGCTGAACCTGCTCTTGCGTATCCTGATTGCCTTGGCGGGGCTCGGTCGCGGGCTGTGGCCGGTTCGCGTCCTGAGGCCTTTGCGCCTGCTGCGGCTCAGGCTTGGGTGGCTTTTGATCCCGCTGTTTCGCAGGTTTGTCTTTGTCGGACTTGTTCTGATTTTCGTCCTGCTGATCTTGCTGTGGGTAAGCAAGAGCAGCGGCCCCAAGAAGCACGAACAAAGCTGCCGTGCTGAGAACTGCAATGCGTTTCATTAGATGTTGCCTCCATTGCAGACTAGACTTGGGAGCGTAAGGTTGCTGCGTCCTTTTGATCAGTTCAGCTGGTCTAGCCCTACCTGCGTGTTCAGCTCATCAGCTGGACTGGGGGTGTGCAGTATTGATCAGCGGGGAACGTGGGCGCGCTGTAATGTGGCTTTAATTGAACGACCGAGGTTCTTACACCTCTTGTAAGAAAAGGTGCCCTCCTCTCCAGCAGGGCGCCTTTTCATGTTCCGGCCGATTTGCCGCAGTTCAGGGGCTCTACAAACATCAGCGCCAGGGTAATCACCAGGCCTCCCAGCGAGCTCCTGACTTGCTCATATATTTGGAGATGGAGTTGATTCTGGGAACTAGTCGTGAAGAACAACATTTAGAAGTGAACTGTGAACCTGCAGGCCGTTCGTGTCATAGTTTACGAATCCGAGTTTTCTGAACCGGTTCATGAAGAAGCTCACTCGCGAACGCGTTGTGCCGATCATCTCGGCGAGAGTCTCCTGGCTGATTTTTGGTATCACCGTGTCCGGGACGCCTTCCTTGCCGAAGTGCGCCAATAAGAGCAGAATCCGCGCGAGTCGCTTTTCGCTGGAGTTGAACAATTGGTCAACGAGATCTTCCTCGTAACGGATGTTCCGGGCCAGCAGGTACGCAACGAACAGGTCGGAGAACGTGTGCTCGCGGTGAAGCGCGGCCATCATGGCTCGCCGTTCAATCCTCATTACCGTGCAATCCGTCATTGCTGTTGCGCTACCCATGCGCAACGCCTGACCTGCAAGCGAACCTACGCCGAAAAAGTCTCCCTCGTTCAAGATGCCGATGGTTGCCTCTTTGCCCACCTTCGAGACCACGCTGAGTTGTACTTTGCCGTGCTGAAGATAGAAGACTGCGTCCGCGGGATCTCCTTGTGCAAAGATCGCCTGCTTCTTGGAAAACTGGACAACTCTCCTGCCCTCCCCGATCTTAGCCAGGAACTTCTTTGGATCGAAGTCGTACGGTTCGTTTGCGGCTACAACGGCTGACATTGCGGACTTCTCCTGGACGGCGGGGCTGGAGCTACACTCTTCTAGAGACTCTCACAGTGCCATCCACTAAAGATGTTTACTTTTGCTCACTTTACACCAACAAATTGCATGGCTTTTCTTACACTTCCTCACAGCTGATGACTTGAGCAATATTGAGCATTCTTTTGATGCGCAATCCTTCATGATGGCCGAGTGAAAAGCCGTGAACTCACCCCAAAGCAGGTCATGTTGGTTCCTTGTCCCACTTGTGGAGCTGCCATTCACGAACGCTGCGAGCTCCATTCGGGAGCCCTCCGCAGCGGGCCGCACCGGGACCGGAAACTCTCGGCAGCTGATGCTGTGGAAAGAAAATCCCATATTCGCGTGCGGAGTCGGACAGTTTCGCGGTATCTCTGAACGTACGAAATCATGCTGTTGACCCTTCCCTATTCGATGGTGCCGAAGCACAAAAAGCGGATTCTGGTGGTCGAAGATGACGCTACTGTGCGTCTGACCATTTCAACCCTGCTTCGGGACCAGGGGTATGACGCCTCTGTAGCGATTGACGGCTTCGACGCGCTTTTGCAACTAGAGCATACAGTTCCAGACCTCATACTCTCCGACCTGAACATGCCCCAAATGTCGGGATTCGAGTTGCTGTCGGTGGTACGGCGCAGGTTCCCAGAGATTCTGGTTGTCGCTTCCAGCGGCGCTTATGTCGCCGGTGGCGTCCCGAATGGAGTCATAGCAGATGCCTTCTATGCGAAAGGCGACGAAAACGCATCTCAACTCCTGGAAATCATCGCTGGCTTGATCCGAAGAGGTCCTTCAGGGCACAAGGGAGAAAACGCGCCCGTCTGGATTCCTCGCAATGGTACCGACCACAGCGGCAAGCCCTTTGTTGTTCTCACTTGTACCCAATGCCTGAGGTCGTTTCCATTTGCGGTAAATCATGAGCCCAGCGGAGAAGTTTTAAGAACTCCGTGCATCTATTGTCCGCACGAAGTGACCTACATCATCGATTTTTCGCGCTCCGTGAACTCACCCGAGAAGCGGGCCGCGTGGAAAGCGGCGTTCCTCAAGTCGCAAAGTAAGTCGGCCTGAAGCGCCCTTCCGGGTTAAGTTTCCCTCAACGTTCAACGGAACTCCTACAACAACACCTGCAGTTTCGCAATTGCGCATCCTGCGCCGGCGAGTGGTGTCCACCGGTCAGGCCGTACAGGCCACTTGGTTCATTGAGCAATTGTGAGCAGACGCAAGAAGGTTTTAGATGGCAGAATTCAGGAACTCGGAAGCAATTGTTCACGAATTCCTTGTAGAGGCTCGGGTATGAGGACCTTTCGCATATTGCTAGCTGACGATCATCCGATATTTCGTCTTGGCCTGTGTTCTCTGCTTGGATCTCACTCCGGGTGGGAAATCTGCGGGCAGGCGGCGGATGGACGCGAAGCCGTAGAGAAGTGCAAGCAGCTGAAACCAGACCTTCTAATTTTCGACATTGGCATGCCGGAGCTCAACGGTGTGGACGCGGCGCGGCGCATCTTGAGAGATAACCCTCGGCAAACCATCCTCGTCCTGACTGAGGTGGCTTCCGAACAAGCGATCCGGGACTGTTTGCAGGCAGGAGTTCGGGGCTGGGTTTACAAGTCCGACAACACGGTTGAACTGACAGCCGCGGTGGAGTCGCTGCAAAGACACCGGTCCACCTTCAGTTCGCGCGTCTGCGACCTCATTCTGGACGGCTACCTTCTAGGCCAACGGTTGGGTCCCGTCACGCTCATAGCGCCGCGCTTGTCGTTGCGCGAGCGAGAAGTCGTGCAACTGGTGGGTGAAGGCAAGACCTCGAAGGAAATCGCGATCATCCTGGGCGTGTCCCTGAAGACGGCGGAAACCCATCGCAGCAACATCCTAATGAAGCTCAATCTGCATTCCACTGTTGAACTGGTGCTGTATGCGATTCAGAACGATATTGTCAGCGTCGCACATTTTCCAACGGTCGTTCCTTATGCGCCGCACAACGGAAATAGCCGAGAACAAGTTGCGGTTTGAAGACACTCCGCGAAAATGTTCTAAAAGGAATATAGATATGTCAGGTGACCCCGAAGAGATCCTGCACCGGCGAACAGCCGACATAGTGCAGATTCCGAGTGAGACCCAACCGGCGTCGCCCGAAGATGACGCTGCCGACGCAAAGGGACTCGCCCCGGCAGACAGCGAACTCGAGGACAACTCTCGTATCCTGCAACTCGCCAGCATAGCTCAGTACCGCGCGAAGCGCCGGATCGCAACGGCAGAGAAAACTCGCGAGCAATTGGAACCAGCTTTCCCCGACAGAAAAAGCTAGCATGGGAACGAATTGCAGAATTGTTGTGAGGAAGAGATCATGAAGAGCTACTACCTGCACCTGCGGGCGTTTTCCTGTGACCAATGTCAAGGGGCGGTTGTAACTGGATCGACAGCCGTGCGGGAAAGTGACATCCAGAGAGAAACTGAGATCACACAAGTGGGAGCTATTTGCCTGTCATGCGGCCACCGTCAGAACGAGGCCACTGACCCTGGCAAAACGCGCGACTTTCCACCCGTCTTGTGGGATCCTCCGAAAGAGCCCCTCACGGGGCATGCGGCGAGCGCATATCTCGAGATGCTCAATCGTGAGAACCGACACTGACGAGCGAACTAACTGATTCCGTTGCCGGCAGCCTTCACCCGTAGCGGATTCACCGCAGCGCATTTTCTGACGGCGGTTCATTTATAAGCTGCCCCCGCCAACGCATGTTTCCACCATCTCCGCTAACGTGTTTGACACACCTTTAAGTCCAGCAGCCTTTCGAACCCTATTCACCTCGGTGCCCAAATAGTGAGCCATACCGCTCAGTATTTCTCGTTGAAGTGAGCGAAGATCAAAGATGACTCAGGAGTGAGGTCTTCCGCCAAACCAGACGGAACACCAAGCTCTTGGGCCAGTGTTGCCGGAGAGTGACTCGCGAGCTCGGTGTTGGTTGTCCGAATCTTGGAGTTGAGGCGCTGGCTCCAGTGATAAGGAGGGACAACATGCATCCGAATGAGTTGATGAAACCTGACTTGCTGAGTGAGATCGTGCTACTGACCTTCGGCATGATCGTACTTTCATCGGTCGCGCTGGTTGTAGTGGCTGCGATCGCGCGTTCTTGACTGGCTCCACGAGTGACTTAGTTAACCGATGACACCTACCGTACAAGTCGGATCGATTCTGATTGAAGAACGCCCCCGGATCATGCAATTCCTCGGACTGAAGAGTGAGATCTACTCCGGACAATGGAGCGTCGTTCAAGGCTTCGACGGCTTCGCCCTGGATCGCAAGATCCATGCAGCCGGCTGGAGCTTCTTCTTCATGGTAGGGGAAGTAAAAGTCATGTTCCTTGGAAGGCCTGGAGCCGCCAAGATGCGGAACGCGGTCCGACGAATTCTCGCGAAGCTGAGGCCCCAGAGCTTCAACTGCCTTGAAGTAACTGGAATCGTAGAGAAGCGTTTTTGGGGAGTGCGTTATGCGACGGTTTCCGCGCATGCCCGTCACATCCAGCGGAGTTGCTATCTCGAAACAGCTCGTGTACGGCGGGCCTCCCAGTTGGATTCCGAATGGGCCAATGGTTGAGCGCCGGTAATGGCCCAAGCCGGGCGGATCGACATGGAGACGCATTGACACCAGAGCAGGACCTTTATCTCGCCGTCGTCGTTACAGTGATGTTCCTGACAGGCTGTGTTATTGCGATCGTGAATCGATATCGACGGTCTTGCGAGCGCAGACGGTGGGAATAGCGAGGCCATTTAACGCTGCCCCCAGGGTCGGACATCAACAACTCGCGTTCCGGAGAGTAGAAAATGACAAACCTATCGACTGACCATGATCATTATTTCGATCAGATCCTCGAGTCCGCCATTGTTGCGAGTTGGGCAAGCCTGATGCGCGGCACCGCGTCCATTCATATCGAATACGACGTCACACCGAGCGGTGCATTGGATTATCTGCAAATCTGGTCATGCATAACCCGAGGCCACTGGCTTCTGGTTTGCGAGTACCAAAGAGCAACTTTGGAGTCTCACGGCAGTCTGCGCTTTCACAATGGATACCAATCCGAGGATCTAGCGCGCATTCTAAAAGCGGTGATCGAACATCCGAAGGCGTTCATTCTTCCTCAGAAGCTGGACCGAGCAAGATTAGTGCAGATCGCAACGCCAACGAAGAAGGAGAGCACTGCAGCGGCAGCTACGGTGAGCGATGTGCTTGACCGCATTAACTCTGCCCCTCCCGAACCGGCACTGGCCTGACCGGCGGCGCGCGAAGCACCTGCGGTTCTCAGGACGCCGACCGGGAATATTTTTTCTATTCACACACAGATTAGAGTTGGGCTGTCTACCCTTGCAGGATGGTGCTGATGAGAGTCTCTGGCCCCTCCAATCCATGGACAAACGCGTCGGCGGATTCTGGTTTTTCAATTTTCATATTCGCGATCGCAATCATTCGCCCGTCGGTGCACTTCTCGCGGAAAGCTCTCGCAAGTCGATTCCTGACCGGCTGCGGGAGAGAGTAACAGACCAACAGCACACCGCAATCCATTCGACTGATCTGTTCTAACGCGGTGCTCTCATCTTCGGTGCTCAGTACCTTGAATCCAGCGCTTTGGAGCACAGCATTTCTGAGCCAGAGCAGGTCGTGATCTCCTCTCACTGAAACGATTTTGTCGCCTTCGCGCAAGGATGCACAACACAGTCGAAAAGAAGTTTTTTCGGGGTGAGGTCCCAGCATAGTGGGAAGCCACCTTTGCGGCCATACCCACAACGCTGTAGATCAGGAGGAAAGAAAAGCGGGTACTCAGGACCCGCGTAGGGTCGGATAGCCCTGAACAAAACCCACGGCTAGACGAGAATCTGGGCGCCGGTGAATAACCTCTCAGAAATAGGCCGCGCGTCTCGGCGTCTGATCAATTTTGATCAGTGTTCACAGCCGGAAACCCGGATACTGGACTGGAAGATCTCTGTAAAGGCTTCCTTCGTTAAATAGACGCTGGTTTCCTTTGCCCGCCGCATTTTTCGACGCTGACGAGCCGCCCTGGTTCTGGAATCTTAAGCGCACCGACGCTTAGCGACCCCAAGGCGATCAGCGACCCAGGACAAATGATGTCAACAAAAAAGACGGCAGCTTCGACGGGAATACTGGAATTCGTGAAGCGGCCCCCTGTGGCGTCCAGAAAAAGTCCTGGGGAAGCGATTCGCCCGCGGTCGAGCGCGGGCCTCCCGAGCCGAATCGCTGTAATTGGCAACTATCTTCCCCGGCAGTGTGGGATCGCCACCTTTACCACCGACTTATGCGAGGCAATTTCTGCGGAGTACGGATCGGCGCGTCTGTTCGCCGTTCCGGTCAACGACACAGAATCGGGGTACGCCTACCCAGAGCGAGTGAGACTCGCACTGCAGCAGGATGATTTGTCGTCGTACGAACAAGCCGCTGACTTTCTGAACTTCACGAATTTCGATCTGGTATGCCTGCAGCACGAATACGGAATCTTTGGCGGACCGGCAGGCAGTCACATTTTGACCCTGCTTCGCCGACTGAAGATGCCGGTTATAACTACTCTCCATACGGTTCTGCGAGAGCCGAATCCTGATCAGCGGCGAGTGATGGAAGAGATTGCCGGTATATCGGACCGTCTCATCGTGATGAGCGAGCTCTCATCGCAGTTCTTACAAGAGATCTTCAAAGTGCCGGGCAGCAAGATTGACATGGTTCCCCACGGGGTTCCTGATTTGCCATTCGTCGATCCCAATTTCTACAAAGATCGTTTCGGTGTGGAAGGAAAAGCAGTTTTACTAACATTTGGACTGCTCTCGCCGAATAAGGGAATCGAGAACGTGATAAAAGCGCTCCCGGAGATCCTCTCGAAACACAAGAACGTCATTTACATCGTCGCTGGCGCGACCCATCCGCACATTCTGCGCCGTGACGGTGATGTCTACCGAGCCTACTTGCAGCATCTTGCGAAAGAAATGGGCGTGGAATCGCAGGTGCAATTTAACAACCGATTTGTAAGCCCCACCGAAATGGCGGCATTTATCGGCGCCGCGGACATCTACATCACACCCTACCGTTTTGAAGCACAAGTTGTTTCCGGGACACTTGCTTATGCCTTGGGGGCAGGCAAAGCGATCATCTCGACTCCGTACTGGCACGCGATCGAGTTGCTGGACGATCGCCGGGGAGCGCTGGTGCCCTTTCAAGATTCAGAGGCGATTGCGCGCAGAGCCGTCGAGCTGTTGGACACTCCCGCGATCCGGCATGGCATGCGCAAACGCGCCTACATTTATGCGCGCGACATGGTCTGGAAGCGTGTAGCGCAAGGGTACATGGCCAGTTTTGCGCAAGCCCGGAGCGATCGCTCCCTCCGGCCGCGGGCAATGTTTGCGGACGAATCAGCGGAGAAACATCTCGACCTACTGCCGACACTCAACCTGGACCACCTGCACCGGTTGACCGACGATACCGGCATGCTCCAGCATGCAACTTTCGCTGTGCCCAATTGCAGTGAGGGATACACCACCGACGATAACGCCCGCGCTCTGGTTTTGGCCGTCATGGTCGAACAGCAAGGGGAAGTGGAGTCAAAAGGAATCGACAAACTCACGTCGCGATACATGGCCTTTCTCGGCCATGCCTTCAATCCGGAAAACAACAGGTTCAGAAATTTTCTGACCTACGCTCGCCAATGGACGGAGGCAACAGGTTCCGAAGATTCGCATGGGCGGGCGCTGTGGGCGCTGGGTACGGTTCTTGGCCGCTCGCGCAATGAGGCGCTTCGCGGTGCCGCTGGACGCCTGTTCGAGAATGCCGCCCCGGCTGTCCTTACTTTCAGCAGTCCCCGCGCGTGGGCATTCGCCCTACTTGGTATTCAGGAGTACCTCAACCGTTTTCCAGCGGACCGGAACGCACAACACACGCGTTCGGCACTGGCTAACCGGCTCCTCGAACTTTATTTTTCGAATCAATCTCCGGAATGGAACTGGTTTGAAGATGTGCTGGCGTATTCAAACGCCAGACTGTCACATGCGGTGTTGCTTGCCGGCCGGAGCAGTTCGGATGCGAGCATGATCTCGGCGGGATTGGGAACACTCAGTTGGCTGTGCGAAGCTCAGCGTTCTCCGAATAGTGATCACTTTGTGCCGATCGGCTCGCAAGGCTTCTATCGGCGAGGACAAGACAAGGCGCGCTTCGATCAACAGCCTCTCGAAGCCGGAGGTGCCGTATCCGCGTGCCTTGAAGCCTACCGCGCGACCGGGGAAGCTCGTTGGCTTCGCGAAGCGTGGTCTGCGTTTAACTGGTTCCTGGGCAAAAACGATCTGGAAATTGCCCTGTATGATCCCGCGACTGGCGGCTGCCGAGACGGCCTGCATCCGGAACGCGTAAACCAAAACCAGGGAGCAGAGTCGACTTTAGCGTTCCTGATGGCGCTGGTCGAGATGCGTTCGCTGCAACCGCAACCTGGGGTCGACTTGTTTGCCGTTCGCGCCGATGAAGGCCTGATTGCTATTCATGAGTAAAAACCTATGAGCGTTGCTGTTACCGTCCGCCCCGAATCGTTGCTTCTACGGCATCCTTCCAACCCGATCTTAAGCAGCAAGGATTGGCCCTATTCCATCAACAGTGTCTTCAATGCGGGAGCAACGCTGATGCCGGATGGCTCGACGTTGCTGCTCTGTCGCGTGGAAGACCGTCGCGGGTTGTCGCATCTTTGTGCGGCTCGATCTCGCAACGGCGTGGATCATTGGCAGATCGATCCTCAGCCGACGTTGATGCCCAATCCGCAGGAATATCCCGAGGAGATTTGGGGCATCGAAGATCCTCGCCTAACCTTTGTTCCCGAGCTACAGCAATTCGCGGTGACTTACACGTCCTATTCCCGCGGCGGGCCGGGAGTGTCTCTGGCACTGACCAAAGACTTTCGGGCTTTTGAGCGATATGGCGTGATCATGCCGCCCGATGACAAAGATTCAGCGCTGCTGCCACGGAAAATCGGCGGTTATTGGGCTCTCATCCATCGGCCTATGACGCCGCTTGGCTCGCACATGTGGATTTCCTACTCCCCCGACCTACGCCATTGGGGGCGGCACAGACTCATGCTGGAGGCGCGGCGTGGCGCCTGGTGGGATGCAAACAAGATTGGGTTGTCGCCTCCGCCGATCGAGACTTCCAGAGGTTGGCTGGTGCTCTACCACGGAGTCCGGCATACGCCCTCCGGTTGTCTTTACCGGCTCGGCTTGGCCCTGTTCGATCTCGAGAATCCGGAAAAATGCCTGCTCCGCGGCGATTCGTGGATCTTCGGTCCCGAGGCGGAGTACGAGCGCAATGGTGATGTCAACGACGTAGTGTTCCCCTGCGGGTACACCATGAATGCCGATAAAGACACTCTCAATATCTACTACGGCGCGGCTGACAGTTCGATTGCCCTGGCCCGCGCTAGCGTAAACGCGCTTTTGACTTGGCTCGACGCCAATGGAGGTTTTGAACGAAGGCGAGATCAGGACCGATGAACCCACTGCATTGGATGATGCAGTTTGCCTCGAGTGTCATCATCGTCACAGAAGCCGCGTATTCACGATCAACGAGCAAACGTATAAGGTTTGCACGGATTGCGGGCACGAATTCAGATTGCCAGATGCTTCACTGGGTACCAGCATTGATGAGGACGTTCGGATGCATTTAAAGCCTCCTACGGTTTAGGAATGTTTTGATGTTTTGATTCGCGACTGTGCGGTCCCAACCGCATGTCCTCACGGGTGGAGGAACGATGACAGAGAAACAATGGACTGTTAAAGACTTGCTGGAAGCTCTGAAACGGGTTCCCTTAGACGCAAAGGTCTATTACGAGATGGGTCCGAATGGGCCGGGAACGATTGGAAAAGCGCAGTACGTCAGGGTGTGGGGCGACGACGAGATGGGAGTGCTTCTGGACAGGTAGCGGTTCCCTTCTACCAAACGAAATCCAGCGCCGCTGCAGAGCTCGCAAGACAGGCTCAACGAAAAACTCGTACAGCAGGGTTCTTAGTGGGTGGTCCATTAGAAGGTCGCTTTTTCCTGCACGCAAAAAAGCTATTTGCGAGAATCTGAAGCCCAGAGTTGGAGTTTGCGGCCCTCTGCATCGGGGTGGCGTTTCTGCAGCCACATCAGCCGACGGTCGGCGACTGTTAGTTTCCAGCTGGGAGTTATCGGTTCCATCTTCGACCGCTGTGTGCTCTCCAGTCGCGCCATCATGAGGTTTCCTCGCTCTTCGACTCAACTTCCTCTTCTTCTTTTGAGTACCCGGTGGCGTCGTCAACGCTATGGCTTTGGTTGGAACCGGCTTCGTTTCCGGTTTGCGAAGAGTTGACATTCTTGATAACGCGCCAATCATCGACTTTTCCAAGCAGAGGGGCGGTGCCTGCGGATGGATCTTTCTTATCAGGAGCCATAAATCTCATCCTTTCAAACTGGTGCTGAGAGAAGTGTAAGGAATTCCAGGTGCGGAATCTGGTCAAAACCGCTCAGATGGACAAATGGAGACCCCTCTGAGCCGCGCAGCCGGTCGCGTCGCGGCGGTCAATATTGCTCAGTAATTTGAGAGTCACAGTCTCGATACTAGAAACGGATCGCACCAGGCAGGCGATGGTCCAGGAGAGTTCGGTTTCATGCGCTCCACCGGCGAACGGTCTGGAGGATTATGAGTATCTACATGGTGGCATCCTTGGTTCTAATGCTTGTGTGGTTTCTTGGCTGGATTGTCTTTCGTGTGAATAGCGGACTGATTCATATTCTTCTTTGTGCCGCGCTGGTCTCATTCGTCTTGTACTTCTTCCGCGGCAGACATCCGGAAGCGGACCTGCGCATCAATCGCTGACAGCTGATCACCGAGATGTTGATTGGTTGCTTGAACTATTTGCGCCACCAGGTCCGACGGGAGAAACTATGACGCCGCAATCCACAACTCAAGCAGCTAAACGGCAGAGGTTTGATCCCTGGTTCGGATTGAGCTTAGGGATGGTACTGATATCCGGGGCAGGATTGTTCTATATGTTCATGTATCGCTAACAGCGTGAACTAATGAACGCATGCTCGTCTTGCATTGATCACCGCGGAAGCTGCCTAGATACGTTATGCTGACCAGATGGATCATCTATTGGTGCTGCGGGACAAGATCGGACGTCTGCGAGAAGAGATCCCTGCTATCCAGAACCTGAATGAGCAGTTTCGGCGTGACGGCGTGAATGGAGCCCAGGTTCAAGTCGCTCACGGAAAAAGAATGGAACGCTTGCAAGCAATCCAGCAGGGGCTTGTTCAACTCGCAGACCTGGGTCGCAAAGTTGTCTCGACAGACCAAATGAGAGAAAAACACCGCACTCGCCTGCATCTGGTCAACAAACGAGCGTCGTAGCTGTCGTCTGCATTCCCAGCGGGCAACTCAGTCCTGATCCCTACGGACCTTTTCGCGGGCATGCTTTCGCGCCAGGGCTTCCTTCAAGCGGCGCTTCGCATCGGGCTCAGGTAATAGGAGTGGCGCTTTACTTCCTTGATAATGTCCTCCGTCTGGACTTTGCGATTGAACCGCCGCAGGGCACTCTCGATAGACTCACCTTCCTGCAATCGAACCTCTGCCAAATCATGACCTCCAAACTAGTACTCATCAAGCTTTCGCTATTCGGACCGAACATCCTTCAGTTGTTCCCGTCCAGCCCGAAATGGTGAAGCACTGCGTGCAGGACTATCTGGCAGACTCGCACATCCATCTCTCCGGCTTACCTGCTGGCGGATATGTTTTCGAGGTAAGTGTCACCCTTGGTTACACCCATCACCTCAGCCTTGGCTTCCAGCCAGTCGTCGAGAGCGTGCCCGTGTGCATACCCTCTTTTTTCGTACAGTTGATAAGCTCGGTTGCGAACTCTGTCTTCCAGTTCGGCGAAGCCCACCTTCCCGAAATCGGGGTGGGTGGGACTCAATCGAAGTTGCATGATTTCCACCTCGTCTTTCCTGTTGTTGCACTAGTTCCTTAACCTTATTCGTGCCTAAAAACCCATACCTTCTTGCTGATATCGGTGGGGACCTAAGGCGGTGCTCGCTGGAGCTACTTGCCGAACACTCCCTTGACCCTACGCTGAATCGAGACTGCGTTCAATGCCCGATAATGCGGCAAAAGCTGTCGGCGAGATGCGCACCAAATGGAGGCAGTGCCAGCCGAAACTGCACCTCCAGGCAATGCCATGATTGGAGAATAACCACCCACCGACCTCGACGTAGAATTACCTGTTTTATTGGCGTTTGCCGAATGGCGAATTGATACACTAAGGGTGCTATGAAAGGTGTCGAGTTCTTGCGCACCGAACTTCGGGTTGGTCTCACCGCGTCAAAATTGCGCAGACTGCCAAAGATGAAGCCAAGGCGGAATCGACATCGTAGAAACGCCCAAGAAGCCTATGAAGCGATTTTGCGTTTTCTCCCCAAGTTGACGCTCACTTCAAGGGAGGGCGACGAGGTGCAATCCGACTTGGCCACGCTTAAAGCTGAACTTCAGAAACTAAGCGGAGGCAGAGCAGATGAAGGGTACAGCCGTTTAAAATTCGGGTTGAGGACAGCCCATTACAGTCATTAACTTCGTTCCCACAATCATATTTTTCGATCTCTCCGCAAATTCGCCCGGGCCTCAGCTAGCGTCTTCTTTAGAACGTCCATTCTAGCTCGAAGTTCTTTTCTCATTTCTTGCGACTTGCGCCGCAGTTCCCGCGCGCGTTGAAGATTATCGGTTCGCTCTCGGGATGCTCCCGGTGGAAGCTGTACGCAATGCAAAATCCAGGCATCCAGTTCCTCCGAGTGAGCCACGACCGGACTGCGCCGAGTGTGGCGGGGATGACAATACTCTTTTTGGCGACGGAATGGTGACCTAAATAGTGCTCTGGGTCGTCATGAGGATCCTGCCCTGACACTGTCCTTTGCCCCCGGTCGGCAGTGGGTCGCAGATCACACGAATCATTGGGAATTGCTGAGTCAGCCTGCCGTCTACGCACAAATCAAGTATTGGATGGCATCCCCGGGCAAGGTTTCTCCGAGATCTCGCATAGCGAACGCCTGAAGAGACAGCCGTTTAAATCCCAGGCCAGCCCGGGCTTACGCCGATGCCCGCCTCTTGGGACTAAACTGGTAATGATGAACCATTCAGAAAGACCCGGGAAGACGCGGCGATTCGACCCGAACACTTTTCTTGCAACCATCGGTGAAGGCAGAAAGAATGTGAGCGTCGCCAGGAAACATGTCGTTTTTTCTCAAGGTGATATAGCTGACGCGGTGTTCTACATAAAAAGGGAAAAGTCCGGCTGACGGTAGTATCAAAGACAGGCAAAGAAGCAACGATCGCGATCATGAGTGAGGCCAATTTCTTCGGCGAAGGTGCATTGGCGGGGCAGCCTTTACGCATGGGATCCGCGGTTGCCATGACCGATTGTGAGCTCATGCGAATCGAGAAGAAGGCGATGATGGAAGCGCTGCACCGCGAACATGCCTTTTCTGACGTATTCGTTGCTTATCTGCTGGCCCGCAAAATACGTTATGAAGAGGACCTGGTTGACCAACTTTTTAATTCCAGCGAGAAGCGGCTGGCCCGAGTCCTGCTGATGCTGGCCCACTTTGGCAAAGAAGGAGTACCCCAGACGGTGGTTCCCAAGATCAGCCAGGAGACCCTCGCCGAGATGATCGGCACCACCCGTTCGCGCGTGAGCTTCTTCATGAACCGGTTCCGCAGATTGGGATTCATTCACTACTCAGGCGGCATCGAAGGCGGCCTGGAGGTACACAGCTCTTTGCTCAACGTGGTTCTGCACGATTGAGTTCTAAACACCCCCGCCCTGGCGTCGGCTTTCCAGAAGTGGTCAATTTTGACCAGTTTTCCCACCTTGAGCGCGCGACAATTTTTTATGCGCCCGCTGTCCCGCATTTATGAACTGCTGAGCTGTTTCCGAACGTTAGCAAGTCCCAGATTCATCGTTTGAGCGCAAGTGCAGTGCCCGATCCATCCCGGGTACAAGGAGGCAATCACGCGTGCGTGTTCATCTGATCAACCCCAGTGACGTCTCTTTTGGCACCGCCGTCATCACGCCGCGGTGGTTGTATGTTCTTGCCGCCGCAACGCCTTCAAGTTTCGGCGATCCTGTGCTCACCGACGAAACGCTTGAACCGTTCGATCCTGACGGCATTAAAGCGGGTGACGTCGTTGGCATTGGCATTCACACTGCCAACGCTCTCCGTGGGTTCACGATCGGCAAGATGGCACGCGAGCGAGGGGCGTATGTGGTGTTCGGAGGAATTCACGCGACGCTCTATCCGAATGAAGCTCACGATCTGGGTGGTGCGCACGCCGTAGTCAAGGGCGACGGGGACCTCGTGTGGTCGAAGGTATTGGCCGACTGCTCTCGCGGAACTCCGCTGCTCGTCTATGAAGGCGGCCGCATTGATGCCTCCCACTTCTTGCCCGCGCGATGGGACCTGGTGCCCCGGCGGAGCTACATGTGGGCGTCGGTTCAAACCGTGCGCGGCTGCCCCAAGCACTGCTCATTCTGTTCGGTCTGGCGGACCGATGGTCAGCGTCCGCGGCAGCGCTCGTCGGACGTGGTAGTTGAAGAGATCGTCCAACTGCGACGCCTTGGCTTTCGCTTCATCGCGCTGGCCGACGATAACTTCTATCCGGTGACGCTTACCGACATCCGCTTGGCGGAACAGCAGAACAACACGGCGCGAGTCAATGAATTGAAAAGCATCCGCGCTGAGCGGTTTGCCTTGATGGAGCGCCTCGCTCAGCTTCCGTCCGACACTATCTTCTTTACCCAGATCACCATGGAAGCCGCAGAGGACAATGAGTTCCTTGATGCCATGCAAGCCGCGCACATCAAGGGCGCGCTGGTGGGCGTTGAGTCCGTGACCCCGGAAGGCTTAAAGGACGTGTACAAGGAATTTAATTGCGCCGGGGAAGATCTAGTGACGCGCCTGAAGAAGTTCCGCCGCCACGGGATCTATGTGCTCGGCTCTTTCATATTTGGCCTGCCCAGCGACCGCCAACAGACCTTCGACGCGACGGCCGCGGTGGCATCCCGCGCGGAGATTGCCTTTGCCCAGTTTGTCATGCTGACGCCTTATCCAGGCACCGTCGATTTCATCAAGTGGGAGAAAGAGATGGAGGCGGCACAGGTGAAGGTTGCCGGGATTCCGATCACCCGTCGCTGGCTTATCCCGTTGGGCCTGCGGCCCAAGCTCTATTGGCCTCATCCCACGATGTCGGGTGAGGAGATTCGCCAACGCACCCAGTCCGTGTGGGACAACTTCTATGGCTTGAAGTCGATATGGATGCGCTCTCGTTTTATAAAGTCGCTGCGTGCGCGCCTGGCTTTCGTTTTGATCTCGAAGATCTATAGACAAATGTACGCAGACACGGGGATCGCCACCGACAGCGCACGCGTCTCGAGGTCCGCACAGTGGGCACGATGGTTAGCGAGACCCTGCCAGCGACTGTTTGCCGGTACCCCTATGCCGCTCCTCCAAGTCCCCAAACGCCGGAGTGAAGATGTCGGCATGGGGCTGACTGCGCTTCAGGCGGACTGAGATGTCCAATGTGACCATCGGACGCGAACCTCATTGTAGTAACTACGAATATGGTGCATAGGTATTGTCTTGAGTGCGGTGGTGAATTGGTCTTGCCGTTTCGGCCGGCGGACAAAGCATGGCATAGTCCTGGGGATGGGGCTCAGCCGAAGCCAGCCAAAAGCTGGCGATGCAGCACCTGCGGGCATGAATTCACCGCCGAACAGCTTCGCTCCGGCAAGCCTCAGAATTCCGCCAAGGTAGAGCAGCAGCCTTAAACAAACGACTACCAAGTCCTCGGTACTTCGATGCGCCCTGCGTTCGTGAACTTGCGAGCGTGAAAACACGTACACTAGGGTATGCATACCGATAAAACAGCTCAACGCAGCCACGATCGAGCGCTTGGGAGAACAGAGTGGTTGGTTGCTGAAGAGGTACAGATCCGAGTTAGCCAAAGATCCTGATAGCCAAGCAACCAAATCGTCGCGAAGCAATTTGATTGCTCTGCTGCATACCATTCATGTGGTTTATGGAGCTTCGATCTCTGGAGATGTGACCAACGCCTTACGTTCTACAGATCTTCCAGCCGACTCGGATAAATAGCCCACAAATAAACCCCAATCTCCTGCAACATACGTGGAACTGCTTTGCTTGCATCAGAACAGACTGAAGTCTGGTCAAAATTGATCAGAACAAAACCACGGACTGTTCTGGAGTTGGAGCTGTCAAACGTTCTTGCGGGGCCGCTTCGTTAGTATGTTCTCGGGGGGAGGGCAAGACTTTTGAAGGGCCCCGTAAGCACTTTCAAGGAGCTTCCCATGATGTCGCCGGAAATGGGTCCTAACCGCTTGAACATGAAGTTCTCGGAGTCCGGAAGGAAGGTACTGATTCATCTCGTACGCGGACTTCCACCGAAGATCAGCCGGGACAGGAAGACGATTACGATCACCTCCCCAGATCGTTTTCCAGTGCGCACCAAGCCTACCAAGCCGTAGCTGGCCAGGAGTCACTCGCTCCTCAAGTCGCGCGGGACGCGGTCCATCTCAACACGTCGCGCAGCCTCAACGGATTCGACCCTTGTCATTGGCGTAGCTCGATTTTCTGTGCAACCAACCTGGCCC
>Ga0105237_10003288_pt1 | contig 19301 bp, 14 predicted proteins | sample KBSC24metaG_FD_81520 | JGI IMG/M metagenome (GOLD analysis project Ga0105237, IMG submission 81520) | Corn rhizosphere microbial communities from Kellogg Biological Station, Michigan, USA - KBS C2-4 metaG | ecosystem: Host-associated > Plants > Roots > Rhizosphere > Soil | place: Michigan, USA... | reverse complement strand
ATGCGAGCGAACCATCAGAAGGAGGCAGTCATTAGAGGAGGCGCTGCTTTGTCCGACGGGGCCGAGCACGCTGATTTACCCTTGGGGACGGAGCCGTTGGACGACCGCAGCCGTTTTGCGGTCAATGCGATTATGTGGGCCATCGTCGTCTCCGTCCTGACGATGAAGATCTCGATCTTTCAAGTTGAGATCCCTATCCTTTGTGCCTATGGGCTGATCCTATTTTTGGGGCTCAACGGCTACGTCAGGATATCGGCGATTAGATCGTCGTTGTATTTCATCGCCGTCGGAACCGTCGTGCTCAGTACGGTGGCGAATGCCAGCAACATGTCGATCCTGTCGTTGCTTTCGCTCATGATTTTCTATGGAATTTTTGTATTCTCGATTGATCTCGACAGGTCAGCGTATTTCCATCTGCTCAGGAAATTCCAGACATTCGCCTTGATCGTTGCCGGTCTGATTTTTTTCAACTGGGCATGTAATCTGGCGCACCAGCCTTGGCCCAATCTCAACAACATCATTCCGAAAAATCTACAGTACGGAAGTTACGTCTATATCCAGCCGATCCACTACGGATCGCCCTACATTAAGCCCAACGCCATTTTCTTCATGGAGACTTCTCTCACCGGACAGTTCGCTGCGTTGGCCACGGTGATCGAAATCTGCTTTTTTCGGCGAATCAAGTATTTGGTTGCCCTCGCTCTGGCGACGCTCCTTACATTCAGTGGCACGGGGCTCCTGCTGGTTTTGATGTGTTCACCCTTTTTGGTGCCCTATGTGCCGCGGCGCTATCTCGTGATCGGGGTTGTTGCCTTGCCGGTGGTGTTTGGTGTCGCTTATGCCGTGGGTCTCGTGGACAACGCACTCAAGCGGTCCGACGAATTCTCCTATTCCCATGGTAGCAGCGGGCAGGGAAGATTTATCGAGCCGTATAAAATGATCGCTGATTCGCTGGATGCGTCGGCAAAAGATTTGATGTTCGGCATCGGGCCGGGCCAAGGCAAAAAGCAATCGCCGACTGTGCATGCAGCGCCCGTGCTGCTGCCCCCTTCCACGAAAGTCATGGTGGAATATGGATTGTTTTCCTTCATCGCCTTCATGATCTTCACGACGGTCGCGATTTTTTCCGGCGGCGTTCCGTTCGTCGTCGGCTGGGCGATGTTGATCCAATATCAGCTTCTGAATGGCTCATTCCTTGTGCCGATCGTCATCGTGTATTGCTACTATTTTGCGGGGGCCTACACACTGCCTCGGCCTTTTGCCACCTCTTCAACGGGGAATAGAGTCCAGAAGTTGCAATCGGCGGTCGTCGCTGCCGAATAGTTTTTGCCGACGGGGTGGCAGATGAACAATCTTGGGCCAACGCTCGCGTTCGGCACAACTCTTGCTGATATCATGCGTCTGAGTGAGGCTGACTAAATGTACTGCTTGCGAGATCGAGATGCCAATCTACGGCTTATCTGCGCTTGCGAGGGGGGTTGAACATTGCCTGTATCTGCTGCCGGCCCAATTCAAGCAAAAGAGTTTGCCAAATCCTCGTCCCCTGATTTTAAGACCGTGCGTCTCGCAGGCCTAGACGGGCTTCGGGGGCTGTTGGCCCTCTATGTCGCCATATTTCATCTCGGTGGCGGCCTTGAAGTGAAATACCCCGCTATTCGCATGCCTTTTATCTTTCAGCACGGGTGGTACGCCGTCGATGTCTTCTTTGTGCTGAGCGGCTTCGTTATGGCTCACGTCTATGGCAGGGAGTCGAGCTCGGACGAGGTGTCTTTCTCCAAATATTGGCGCTTCATGAGTGCGCGAATCGCGCGACTTTACCCGGTGCATCTGCTGACCGCGACCGTCATGCTGGCGTGCCTGCTTCCAAGCCTTTGGGGTACAGAGCGCTGGCTTGATCCCGAGGGCCGGTATGCTTGGACTGCATTCGTTGCCGCCCTTTTTATGTTGCAGGGAGTGTGGATCGATCATCTGACCTGGAATTATCCGTCCTGGTCGATCAGTTCGGAATTCCACGTCTATCTGATAGCGCCTTTCCTCATTCGCTTCATAAAAAGAAAGAGTGTCGCCATCGCCGCAGTGGTCTTCGGGGTAATGCTGCCCTTGGTCATTTATCTACTGTATTATCCGGAAACCAGATTTCCGACGAATGGCTTCGTTACCCTTCTCAGGGCCATTCCACTCTTTGCCGTTGGCGTCGGCGTCTATCAGCTCAAAGATCTTCCATTTTGGAAAGACGGGCTGTTGGCGCTCGTGGTCGTTGCCTGCAGCATCGCGTTGCTAGCAACGCCCGGGTACTCGCCATTTGCTCTTCTCGGGGTTCCAATGTTGGTTGCAGTAGTACGTGCAGCTCCCCGAGCGTCCGCACTTTTGAGTACTAGGCCGCTGACGTTTCTCGGCGAGATTTCATACAGCTTGTACATGGTTCACGCATTGGTCCAGATCATCGTGCTCAATCGAGTTGTTGAGCGGTTGCCGCCGAGCCTGCAGGACCGGACCGAAGTTTTGGTAGTGGCTCTCGCGGGGGGAGTTGTGCTATCGGTCGGGCTGGCGTGGCTTTTGAAGCATTGGGTCGAGGATATGGCTCGCCCGATCGTGTTCAACTATCTGCTCAGATTTGTCCGGCCGAGCAAACAGACGGTTCGGGCGGAATCGTCAGCCGGCTAAGGGCGGTGACGAAGTCACTCGGAAACCGTGCGGATAGGCCGGCCCGCCGTCTGTGTTTTCCCGAAGTACTGCTCAACGGCCAGCTTCGAGCCGACCGACGAGAAATGACCAAAATCTGCATACAAATAATCGCCCTTTGATACATAAGGGCATAGCGTCCCATTGCAAATTTCGCTGATGGGATCAATGAAGGTGGCCAATCCTGAAATTACTTTTTGAAGGTCGGCATTGATCTTCGGATCGAAGGAGATGTGCCAACTGTCAGATCCATGCTCAACATCGTGCCGGTATCCGAGAATCTGAACATCAATAGGAAATTCAGGCGATTGGCCGATCACCACGACGACGACGCCCATATCCTTGAGCGTCTTCACCGTATCCCGCAAGTCATCGAGCCCCCGCGCGCCGAGCTTCACCCATCGCGCCGATATAACCACCTCCTGCACGTCCATGTCCTTGATCAGGCTAAGAGCATGCTGGTTGAAATCGTGGCAGTTCGGCTGTGCGTAGGATTCGTACGAAAGGATGGGCCGGCACCCCGCGGCCGTATATTGGATGACGTTCACCGGAGGCGCCGCGGCGCGGCTTATCAAGCCTGGTACGTAATGCGCAGCGAAACTATCCCCCCAGAGGAAGATCTTTCTGCCGCTATGACCAGTCCTTGAACAGCGCTCCGCATCCCAGGATTTCCATGTCTGGCTAGCAGACAGAAAGCAGATATTCTCAAGCCAGGCTTCCTTGCCGGGAATGGTTTGCTCGACGAACATCGGAAAGCGTTGCGGGATTCCGCGGGTAAACATCCCGACGTAGCCGATCAGCGCCATTGCAGCGACTCCGGCACTGAACCGATACATCAGCACCGTCACCGATGTGTTCGGCTTTCGGAATGGTTGCTCGACATATCTGTAGGACAGGTATCCGAGCAGTAAACCCAGTGCAAAGATAAAGGCCGACTCCCAGGGAGAGAATTCACGAAGCAGCAGATATTTGCTGAAGACAATGATCGGCCAATGGACGAGATAGAACGAGTAGGAGATCAGGCCCACCCAAACCAGCGGCCGTAACGAGGCAAGACGCGTGGCCAGGGTAGGTTGGTCACGCTTTTCTCCGACATAAATCAGCAAGGCGGCGCCGAGACACGGAAACAACGCATTTGGCCCGGGAAACGGAGTGTTGTCGTTGAAGGTAAGGATGGCAAAACCTATAAGGGCTAAGCCCAGTACGCCGAGTGCTTCCCGCACATAGCGCGAGGCCGGCTGGGGTAGCGGGTTAAATATCATCAAACCGCCGACCAGCAGTTCCCAAAAACGTGTGGGAAGCAACATGAAGTTAGCGGTGGGCGCAACCCTTTCGGCGTAGACGCTCAAGGCGAACGAAACGAGCGCGACCGGAAGGAGAAAGAAAGCCCACCGGCGTTTGAAAAAGTTGGCGATGACATAAATCATCGCAGGCAATACCAGATAGTACTGCTCTTCTACGGCGAGTGACCATGTGTGAAGTAGCGGGCGAAGATGGGCCGAAGCGTCAAAGTAGCCGGAATTTTTCCAGAAATAAAAATTTGAAGCCGACAGCGCGGTTGCCAGTGTGCTGCGGGAGAGGTCTTCTAGTTGAGCCGGCAGGAACAACAGCGTAGCGATTAGCCACGTCACGACCACAGTGACAAATAGCGCGGGAAAAATACGACGGATGCGCCTTACGTAAAAATCCGCAATCGAATGGAAATCTCGAACTTCGAGCAGCCGGCCCGCGATGACATATCCCGAGATGACGAAGAAAATGTCGACGCCGACAAAGCCCCCGCTGAAGATCTCTATACCCACGTGATAGAGAACGACGGAAATGACAGCCAGGGCCCGCAAGCCATCAATATCAGCGCGATATTTCACTTAATCACTCTCCCATCTCGCTGGCCAAAGCAGGCACACGGCCGGTGCCAGATATGAAGAAACTGCTTTCCCGTTCCGACGTGCAGGATCCGCGCCGTAACTTTTATCGACCGAAAGTTGGCTGCGAGTGTGACATGCCGAGGCTCCAAAGGTTTCTCAAGCGGGACGAGCATCGGCTGATTCCGCCACCGGATGCCCCGGCGGAACGCCGGGCGTCTTGAACCAGGCAATCAGTCGCCTCTCGACGAACCAATAAAGCGCGACACCGCAGCAGGTCGAACTGATCACCAGAAGCACAGCAGCAAGGATCTCCCCGAAAATCCCATATGCCGACGCAATCGGTCGAACGGCCTGGAATCCGGCCGACAGAGTAATCACGTGGGACAAGTAGATGGAGTAAGACGCATCTCCGAGGAGCTGCAGTATTGGAAAGCGCGGCGTTCCGTGGGCCCGCTCGTTTAGCACCCAACCGCTGACAAAAAGGGCGGCCGGAATGCCCCAGGCCACAGCGCGCGGCAGGTCAGGTATGAGGACGCCGATGATCAGAGCCAACAGGCTGAGAGGCAACAGGGACAGGCCGAGATAGGACGGCAGTCGCGCCATAATCGGGAGACCCACGAACCAGGCCAACAAGCATCCCATCCCGAATTCGAGCATAATGCTGTAGCTGAAGAACCCGATCAGCGATGTTGGGCTGTGCGGAATAAGGCCTGTGGCCACGAGCAACACGAGCGGAGCCAGGATCAGCGGCAACCGCCATCGCTTCGGACCAAGAAGGACAAGCGTAAACAACGCGTAGAACAGCATTTCATAGTCGAGCGTCCATCCGGGGAACAGAAGAGGTTCAAACGTACCTTTCACGGGATGAACCGCGGGAATAAACAAATAAGAACAGATGATGTGCCAGACGTCGAACCGCGAATTTAGGGTCGCCTCCGGGTGAATCACCAGGACAGCAAGCATTATTGTCGTCAACAGCCAGTACAAGGGAACGATTCGTTTGATGCGATTGGTGATGAAGGTCCAGGGGTCGTCGCCACGCCCCGATGTAACCCCCCACATCACAAAGCCTGAAATGACAAAAAACACGTCAACGCCACTTGCGAGCACGGCGTAGTGCGGTCGTTGGGCGGGAGCCCAGTGCAGGACGACGTGATAGATGAGTACCATCATCGCGGCCAGCGCCCTCAGATACTGAATAACAGGACTAAATTTCATGGGCGCATTCCAAGTCGCAGTCTCTTGCTCGAATGAGTTCGCGTCCGTTTCTCCGGAGCGTCGTCATTCGTTCGTCTCCGTCGGCCATGCATATAGCGCCAGAGGCTCACTGCTGGATTGGTCCGGCTTCTGCAGCAGGAACAGATTGTAAGAAGCCAACGATCTCATTCCGATGGCAAATCGAAGGCAGTCATACAGATAGGACAGCAACCAAAAGGGAAAGAAGAATTCGGCATAGGTGCTGCTGTAATAGCCCGGTGAGTGATAGGTCACTTTATAGCCGACATCACTTGCCATTTTTGCGAACGACGCATAGTCGGTCCGGTCGTAATGCGCGACATATCCGAGCAGTTCAGCGTCTTCTCCCATCGAAGCGGCGAGAAATCGCCGCTTAATCCCTGCGGGCAACAGGCGATTGACAATGGCGAAAGGCGCATATCGTCCGGGAAACTGCGCCAACAGAAAGCCGCCGGGCCGAAGTATTCGATAGGCGTTCCTTAGAAACGCTTCATTGTCGGCAAAATGCTCAAGCCCTGACGAGGCCATGCAGAGGTCGATCGAGTCAGGCGGCAGCGGGATGTCGAGCGAAACGTCACACTCGATACGTTCGTCGAGATCTGCGTTGCTCTCCATTTCACGGCGGTCGATATCCAGCCCGATCAGCTTGATGGCATACCATCTCTTGTAATAACTTGGGAACCACCACTGAGCGCCGGCGCCGCAATCCACGACGTTTGAAACTCTGGGATGAGAAAGGAGGATCTGCCCGAGTTTCCTGTACACGCCGAATACATTGGCTTCGTGAACATGAGTGGGGGTGAGCCGACGGCAGAGCCGTCGATTGGCTTCTATGAATCGCGTCAGCATGTTTGCGGAACTGGAATCCCGGCGCAGCGTCTGAACGCTACTGTCCTTTAACGCTGGCGCAAGATCCCACGCGCGTTCAGATGGATCCAGTCTCTGCATCAGCGATTACGCCGTCCAGCGTTCCAGTTCATTGCCGGTTTCGCGCCCCATTTTCGCGCATCGCTCCACCGAACGATCGCATGTCAGGTGACTCAATCGTGGGCGAGATGCGGTTGCTCAACTCGTCGCGATTGAACTGCGAAAACAATTCAAATTCAGTGCCAGCGGTAGACTGCTGCACTGCAGCAATGGTACGTTATCTGCTCCTGCGTGTGCGTCAATGCGAAAGTCAGGGATCGATGCTCAATCTGTCAGGCAAAGTCAGCAAGACCAAAATCATCGATACGCTGTGGGCGTTTTTCGCTCTGCTCGGGCCGTCTTTGTTGCAGTTGTTCTACACAATCGTGGCAGCTCGAGCGCTCAATCCGGATGAATTCGGCCGATTGATGCTCTGCGTTTCCGTCGGAACCATCATGATGTCGTTTTCAGGCCTCGGGGCTGGAGGGCTTCTGCTTCGCGAGACAGCACGTCAGCCGGAACGCATTGGTGATTTCTTGGGCAAATCCATTGGTTGGACTTTTACCACCTTGCCCATCGTTGGGTCGGTCGCCATTGCCGTCATGCTCGTTATGTCTCCGACGCATATGCCGCTCTGGCTGGCTTTATGTATTGGCTTTTCTGAACTGGTGTCGTGGCGGATAGCGATGAACTGTTCGCTGGTCTTCGTCGCGCTCGGTCAGCAGTTGCGCGTCGCCGTCGTGGTCATGTTGATACCGCTCGGCAGGCTGGTCGCAGCCCTCGCAACCATGGCGATGTCGCCCCAGAATCCCTTGTTTGCCTTCGCAATCGCCTATGTGAGTTCGACTTTCGTGTCCATGCTGGTCGCCCTCTGGTACACGACCTCAAAAACCACCAGGCCGCGGTTCTCTTTCCTTCCGTTTGATTTCCTGGGTGGTGCGAGTTTCTCGCTCACCTGGTTTAACGCCGCAATGCAGGTCGAAAGCGACAAGCTCATTCTTGCGTTTTTTACGACGCCTGGGGATGTCGCAGCGTATGCGATTGCTGCGCGATTGATGGACGGGCTCTATGCTCCGACACGGGCGCTTCGCGTCGTCTTGCAGCCGAAGGTCTATCGGGCCGGCGCGGAGGGATCGTCCGTTGCGGTCATCAAGGTGCTATCGAGTATTCTTCCGATTATTTTCCTGTTCGGCGTTCTTGCCTGGATCGGCACAGTCGTGACTGCACCGATCGCTGTCTGGGTATTTGGACCAAAATACCATCTGCTTGGTCACATCCTGCCGCTTATGGCGGCATTGCCCTTGGTGAGGTCCATCGTCGAGACGGGTTCCGAGTTGTTCCTTGCGTCGGATCGGGCGCGGTTCCAGACCTTTATGCAGCTTTCCGCGACAATTTTTCGCATCGTGATTTCGACGGCGCTTACGGCATCGTTCGGCCTGGATGGCGCAGCCTATGCGGCCATCGCAAGCGCCATCGTGATAGGGGGCATTTATTGGGGCACGGCGGGGATGATGGTCAGGCGCCACCGCGCGAGTGCCAATGCAACCATTTTGAACGAGGAAAGAAACGCCTGACGGCCTCAGGCGGCAGCGCGATTGTTTCGGTCAGGTCGTTCCAGTTACGGGATCTTTTCAAGTGACTGAATCCGGCGGTCCCCTAACTGCAGGTGCAGCAGGACTGCGCCGATGAGCAGGCAGGCGGAACAATAGATCACATAAAACCACAGGATGTCTCTGGCTCCGCCTCCTGAGTAATGGATGGACAGACTGCACACGGAAAATCCGACGATGCTGGTCAGGGCAAATTTCCTAACCGCTGATTGAAAATCTCCATAGCTTAGAAACGCGGAAATTGGCTGGTAGCTGGTCGCCGCGAGGATGATTCCAGCCGCGACCGGGAAAAAGTCGGGCTCGACGATATTGTTCGGTCCCAGCAATATCTGAAAAATGAGCTGCCCCTTCATCAAGACGATGGCAGCAACGACAAGGGAGCCGATCGCGCAGACCACGGTGGTGTACCAGATCGACTTTTCGACAGCCTCGGTCTGACCAGCGATCATGGCCCGGGTGACCCGGGGGATCTGGGTTTCCACAAAAACCCTGGCCGCCATCATGGGGGGACGGGCAACCTTCATGATCGAATCAAAGATCACCATCAGCGCGCTCGCGCCATATAACCAGCCAATGATCACATAGGGGGAATTGAGGACCAGTAGCTCCGATAGCGACGAGAGCGAGGAGTTGGCGATTTGACGGAGATAAGAGGTGATGTCGTCTTTCGTGAGCGCCCGCCATCTTGGCAACAGCGGCACCAGCGGTGATCGAGTGGCAATCCAGATTCGTGCGAATAGATGGAATGCGATGGAACTCGCCCCGACGATAAGGCAGAACACCAGCATGCTGCCGGTAAGCCACAGCAGCAAAAGGCCAAAAAGGTGGAATATTCGACGGGCCAGCGACAAGATCGAAAACGCGAATTCGAGTCCGAGCGCCCAGGCGATCGGCTGCAGATTGAATCCCCAGGAATTCATCAGCAAAATCGACAGCATCAGGAAGCTGTCTTCCAGGTAGACGTCCAGCCCGCGACCCGGCGAAAATATCGGGAAGATAAAGCACACCGCGATCATCGCGGCTGAATGGAGCGCGTCGAGCAGCGCGATCTCATCCATCGTTCTCGGAGCGACAGGCAAATTTGCCTGTCTGTTCAGCCGGATATAGTTGGCGCGCCCAATGGCCTGGTCGAGAGGTTGAAAATAAAATCCAACTGACACCAGGAGAACGATGCCGGCGTACCGGTCGGGGCCGACCGCGCGGGTGATGGCTATCAACTGCAGGAGTGTATAGGCGAGGTTCAGCACCATATTGGCGGCGTGAAAGGCCGCAAAGCCGCCGAGCGCCCGCCTTGCCAGTGCTATCGCTTTGCGCAAATGACGCTCATCGGAATCTTCACGCTCATTGGCGCGTGGAAAGCTGTTGCCCCGCCCGTTATGAGGGGCACGAATAGCAAAACTTCGGTTAGGATTGTTCGCGCGAGCGAACACTCGTCCGCCGTATTTTCAGCCGTTGGGGCGGGGATCGCAAGTCTTGGAACGCTCCCTTTGTAGCTAATGTCCGCCTGGAGCCGCAGCAACTTGCATAAAGAGTGGGCTGGTTGCCTTTGGGCCTGGTGCTATTTCCCGACCGAATAGATTGGTCACGTTGCCACCCAGCCAGATGGTGATGAAAGGTCGCAGTGACCTGATCCAGGGCTCCGCCTCGGGGTCGTGCGTCATGCTGTAGTATACTTCCAGCCACCCCAATGTGTTTTGGGCGGGCTTGTCGAACGGCTTTTGTTTCGCACCCGTTTTCGTTTCAAACGTTGCAGGATCCGGAAGCCCGGCGAGAACATTATGCACGAGCCGGCTCAGGGCTCCGCCATTGATGTCAAAAGGGTGCTCGCCATTGGCGTTCATGTAGGTCGCCGCTTCCACCAGCGCGCCGGCCGAAAAAGCGTGGTAATAAAGCGCGACACCACCTCGCTTCAGCTCCAATGGCAGGTCGCCAGCCGCCGTCACATCTTTTAGGCCGGCTTCAATGCGATGACGCCCCCAGCCATAAAGCGTGCGGTCCTTTAGAACCGTGCCGGCCGCCATCGCTGCCAACCCCGCATAATAAAAATGATTATTCTTTTCACGTGCATCTTCGCGGTACTCGTCCGCAAGATGTGAGGCCATTGCCCGGAACCAGCCCGCTATCGGTTCAGGCGGCACCGGAGGGTTGCGCTCGCCCGCGTGGAGTTGAAGGTAGGCCTGGCTCAGAACGATCAGAGATTGCCGTCGTTCGTATTGGCCAACCGGCACGCTAAGTTGACCTAGTAAAGCTCCCTGCTGTGCCCAATCCGTCATCCATTGCATGGCGCAATCTCGGGCAGCCGCCCTTTGGTCTCCCTCGAGTTGCACGGAAATGTTCGCAAACGAAGCAATGCGCGAGAGATAGGTATGCAGAGGGCGAGTCGCTTCAAGAAATGCCGAGTAGAGCGCAGGAACAGGTTCATTCCATTTGCCGGGTATATAGCCTGACTGGGCTTCCAAATTGATCACCGCTGCCGGAGGTGGCGGACAGACATCGACCGGCTTCACATTGCGATGAAACCCCGGCACGTCAGCGAATGGAGAGATCAACGATTGGGCATTCGCGCTCGCGGAAGCGCCAGCAATGAGGCAGACAACATAGACAAGCCATATTGGCGAGGCCAAAGCACGGACAAACAAATGCGACATTGACGTCATAAATTTGCAACTCCGTGCAGGTTTGACTTGAGAGGCTATTCGCTTCGTCGCGCGATGCCTGAATTCTATATTTAGCAGCAGACGAGCCGATGAATCTGGATCGATATTTGCAATGCTCTTGGACGTCATTTGCAACGTTCGTTCCGGTTCGGTAATATCGATCATCAACACGGATTGAGGTATTAAAGTGACTGCTTGGTTTGCCGTGGTGGCCTCGCTGCTGCTTCTCCAACACCCGTTTTTTTCATATCCAGTCTCGTTATGGTTCATCGCGAAATTTCGCCGGCAGCCTCTCGGACGGGGGGAAGTGCGTCCGCTGTCGATCGATGTCGTGTTTTGCGCCTACAATGAGGACAGGGTTATCCAGCGGAAGCTCGAGAACTGTGTTGAATTAATTTCGAAATTTCCGGGTCTTTCTGCTCACTGTTTTTCCGACGGCAGCTCAGATCGTACGCCGCAGATCATGGCTGACTACCAAGATCGCATTGATGTGGTAGTAGGCCCGGGTCGATCGGGAAAAAGTGTGGGGATGAACACTCTTCTGGCGCGATGTCATTCGGATATCGTGATCTTTACCGATGCCAACAGCTATATCGATCCGGCGTCGATTAAGGCGCTGGAAGCCTACTTCGCCGATCCCAATGTCGGTTGCGTTTGTGGTCACCTCGTTCATCTCAATCCGAACGAGACGGCGACCGCGACCGCAAGCACGAAATACTGGGACTTCGAACAGGTGATCAAGGGGTTGGAGAGCCTGCAGGGTTACGCAATGGGCGCCGACGGGGCGCTGTTTGCGATTCGCAGAAAGCTCTTCTCGCCCGTTCCCTCAGACATTATCGACGACATGTTCACATCGATGTCCATCATGTGTTCTGGGTATCGCCTGGTTCAGGCCGACGATTTCGTCGCCACCGAGCGGTCGGTAACGACCAATTCCGAGGAGTTCAGGCGCAAGGTCCGGATCGCTTGCCGGGCCTTTAATTGTCATCGGTTGCTTTGGCCCAAAATTCGGAAGCTGCCGTTGCTCGCGCGTTACATGTACGTGTCGCATAAATTGCTGCGCTGGTTTTCTGGTCTATGGATTCTCGTTTTTGCTTTTGCCTTGTTCTTCGCGTTGGCACAGATTTCGTATGTATCGGCTCTGATCTACGCCTTGCTTGGGGTTTGCTTCTGTCTGCTTGGGCGGGCGAATCTTCTGGGTAAGGCCAATGTGCTGTGGACCGCGACACTTTCGTTCTTCGCGACCAGTCTAGGTGTCTGGAAATCCATGCGCGGCGAGCGTTTCGCCACGTGGGCTATCGCCAGTTCCGCTCGCTGATAGCCGTTCAGAATACCGCGCTAAATCTCGTCGCGTTTCGGAAGTCATACGAGCAGGTGATATAGACATGGCAGACAGCGTTATCGTGTTCGGTGGGTCCGGATTCATCGGTACTCACCTCACCCGGCGTCTTTCCGCTGCGGGCACCAGGGTCGTTTCCGTGGACATCAAGGAGCCGCGTGAGCGCCTGGCCGGCGTGGACTATCGTCGCGCCGACGTTCGTGACCTCGCGACATTCTCCCTGAATGAGCCTGTGGACCGCATCTATAATCTGGCAGCGGTCCACACCACGCCCGGTCATCCCACGCACGAATATTACGAGACCAATGTCGCCGGCGCTCTTGAAATCACCAAACTTGCCGAACGGCACGCCATTAACGAGATCGTCTTCACGAGTTCGATTTCAGTCTACGGGCCGAGCGAGGAAATGAAGACAGAGGAGAGCAGGCCGGCGCCGACGTCAGCCTATGGATGGTCCAAGCTGCTTGCCGAGCGGGTGCATGATGGTTGGTTTAACCGGCGCGATGGCCGCGTACTGACCGTGGTTCGTCCGGCGGTCGTGTTCGGACCAGGTGAAGGTGGAAATTTCACGCGGATGGCGGCGCTGCTGGCAAAGGGATTTTTTATCTATCCCGGCCGCAAGGATACTATTAAGGCTTGTATCTACGTGCAGGACCTTTTGGAGGCGATCGAATACGCCCGCTCAAGCCATCGGGCGAAGATCGTCTTCAACGGTGCTTACCCTGAGCGTTACACACTTGAGCAAATCGTCGGAACCCTGATCCGGGACCATTTTCCCCAGGCGCGCACGGTCTTGATCCCGCAAACCGCGGTCACGGGCGCGGCAAAGGTTCTTGGCGTGATCGATATTTTCAAGCTCGGGATTCATCCGGATCGGGTGATGAAGCTTGTTCAGTCCACCGATATTTATCCGCGATGGCTGACCGAGCACGGCTTTAAATTTCCGACGTCATTAGAAGATGTGCTGAAGCGCTGGTCGACGCAAACCGATGCTTCGTTCACCTGACGAGCCGGCGATCACGGCTTAGGGCAACCTGGTCTTCAGTCCGACGTCGATCGGCGGTACGCGAGAGCGAAATTTTCCAGCCGTTTGCGCGACGATCTCGCTCCAGAATCCGAGCGACCATGCAAAATGCATGACCATGGCGCAAAGACCCGAGAGTGAATCCCAAGCTCGGCGGGTGCGGAACGCGATAATAAATCCATAAGTGATGCAGGCGGTAGCCCACAGCAAAATTCCGGCGGAGAGCCAATGCATCCCGGGAACAATTGACAACACGACGAGCGGAACCAGCGGCGCGGGCACGATCTGCCGAAGTCGAGGAATAGCCCTGTTTTTCAGCGAATTCCGGGTACGTCCGCGACCATAGTCGAAATACTGTCGAAACAGCGATGCCAACGACGAGCGCGGAAAATACTTAATTCGGACCCGCCCCGTAAGCCAGATCCGGAAGCCGGCTCTGGTGAGCCGGAAGTCGAGCTCGGCGTCCTCATTATGGCTGAAACCCTCATCATAGCCGCCGACGGCCAAGAAAGCTGAAGCCCGCATCAAGGCGTGATGGCCATGGTCGATCCATCGGCCCTCCGCGAGATTGCGATGCGCCGATCCACCATTTCCGATCAACGAATTCTGGGCCGACGCGACGATCTGTTCAAAGCGGGAATGGCCTACCGATTCCATGGAAACCACGACGGAATCTGCATTGGTGCGTTCCGCCTCTTCGACCAGGTCGCGGCAATAGTGAGCAGGATACCCGGCGTGGGCATCAATCCTGATCAGATACCGGACATCCGATCCCAGCGAGGCCATCGCGAGGTTGAGGGCCGCGCTTTGAATACGCCTCGGGTTTTCCAGCAGCGAGACTTGCGGATGCCGGGCGGCCAATTCGGAGACGATCCTGACGGTCTCATCGGCGCTTCCGCCATCCACCACTGCGATGTGCAGATCGAGATCCTCGGTCTCCAGCAACAGCCGCTCAATGATCCCGCCGATATAGGCGGCTTCATTGAGGCAGGGGACCACCGCCAGTACCTTGAAATCAAACTTCACGCGAGACCCCAAACAGGGCGCAACAAATTGTTGGCTTTGAATATATCAACTTTTCGCTGTCACAATAGGATGGATTGAACTCTCTTTTCCGAGAGACTTATTTACGTTACCTGCCTCGCCTGCAGCTCGGTTCCTTCATGGCTTTTTTTCGGCGAATGCGTCGCGGAAAGCTTTTGCTGACAGGGGAAAGCGGCCCCCGGATATTTTCGCGTCATAAATGGGGTCGGTGGCGTCCCAATAGCTCTGATAATAGGCACCACTGCTCGAAAACCATTCCGCCATTTTCGTTACGAAATAAGGATCATCTCCAGACCCGTGGCCATCGGGCATCACGCCGATACCCCATTCACCATAAGCAAACCGCTTGCCATGTGTTCGGGCAAAGTCGACTTGCCATGCGAGACCGAACGCCCCATTCAAGTAGTAAGCCCATCTCGCCGCTGGGTCGCTCATCCCCTCATTCCAAATTTGGTCATAGACGTCCATCCCGACCACATCGACATAATCGTCGCCGGGATACGCGAGCGTGGGATCGATCGCGTGGCGCCCGTGACCTGTGGTCCACTCGAATTCGAAGTGCTGCCCGGGTACGCCGCGCATCAGCGTCACGACCCGCCGAAAGTACGCCTTGTAGCTTTCAGGATCGCGATCCGCGCGCCAGGGCATCCATTCGCCGTTGAATTCCCATCCAATACGCAACACTGCATCGGACAGATTGTTTTCGACCAATGTCCGGCCAAGGACGATAAAGATGTCGTCGTATTTTCCCGCTGCACCGTCAGCCAGCGTTCCCGGTCCCGCGTTGGTCAGAAGCGGTACCGAGAGGGTCAGCTTGAACCCGGCATCCTTCCAGCACGCGGCCGCCCATGGAATGCTGGAGCGGAGCTTGTCCCAGCTCTGCTGGTTGAGTGCATCGACAACCCTGACGACCTTACGCCCGCTGAAGTCTTCAAACGCGGGCACCAGCTTGCGTCCGGCACAGCCCGGCGCGGTATAAACTGAAAATTCCGGTGATGGCGGAGGGGATGATTGTGCCCAGCAAGGCGCGCAGGCCACACTGAGTGCGAGCGCGAACGGTGCAATCCGCCTTCTTCGCGAGCCAAGCCAGGTCCGCCTCGGATTCATTTCCAAGCCTGGCCACCGCAGGATGCGATATAGCGCAAAGCTTCCTGGCTGATCGGCTTTCGTCGGTCGCGATGCTGTGCGACCCAGGAGCTGAATTTCCACAGCGCCTTCGGAACATTAATCCGCCCCCGGTTTAGATAGGTGACGTACGCCGAAAATAGCGCCATATTGAAGGGAATATATCTCCACGGCAGGTATTTGTAGGTGATGATCAGTTTGTTGGTGAGGCGCATTTCCTCCACCACTCGCTTTGGCTTTCGTCCGCCCGGATCGTTGTATTCGACGACCCAGCAGCGTGGTTCGTAGACAATCTCATAGCCTGCATCCACCACACGAAAGGCGTAGTCGATTTCTTCAAGACCGTAAAAGAATTCGTCTGACATTGGCCCGATCGCATCGAAGGCGCTTCGGCGCATCGCGAAACCGTTGCCTTGAAAGCGAAAGGTCTTGAAGGGCTGGTCTTTTGGAAGAGATTTGTTGGTGTGGGGGAATGAGGCCCGTGGCGTCTCACCGGTCTCGGCATCCCGATGGCGTGCGGTGACGATCGCCGCATTTGGGTTTTCCGCAAATGCTCTTTCGTAAACGTCAAACGCGCCTACCGGATTAAGGAACGCGTCATCGTCAACGAAAACGATAAACTCGCCTTTCGCTGCCAAGGCGCCATCGTTTCGGGCCGGAACGCCTTTGTTTACCCCGAGCTTGATGTAGGTCCAGCGCTCAAAAGGCTGAAGCCAATCGCTTCGGTCGATCGCGTCCACGTTGTTGTCGACCAGAATAAATTCAACGTCGCGCCGCGAGCCGGCGGCCGTTGCCACCTGCGCGACGGCCTTCGGCGCGAGGTGGTCACGCGAATAAGTGACCATGGTTACTGAGAATGTCGGCTTTGGCGCGTCGCTTGGCGAGTGAGAGCGTGTTGTTGGGGGCATAATCATCCTTGTCACTCATGTCGCAGCTTCTTGCTTCTCAATGGCACCCAATCCAATCGAAGCATTGTAGCGTCGGTGTGAAATTCTGAACTTCGCAGGGATCACATTTCCATTTCTCAAAAGCGCTTGACGCTCCCTGGAGGAAGTCTTTCGCCGTCAATTCTACTAACTTGCTGCAGTGCGGCAATCGGATATATTAAGCAGAACCAGGCTTTTTGCTGAGAGGGAACAATGGTTCCCGGCTCCGCGACGGCTGCTTACAATTTATGCATCTGGCGTCTTTCAGTGTGCAGGAGGCATCTGACATTCACCGGAATCTGACGCCAAAACAGGAATTGAGAGAACCTGTTTTGCGGAACGACAGGGAAGTTGATCCGGTATGAAAATCGCCTTCGTCGGATGTGGCTATGTATTCGACATCTACATGCGCACCAAATGGGCACATCCCGAATTGGAGATTTGCGGCGTATTCGATATCGACGGCGCGAGGTCGGCAGTCGTCGCGCGAGTCTATCGCTTTCACGTTTATCCAAGCATCGATGCGCTGCTGGCCGACCCCGCGGTTGAGCTTGTCGTCAATTTGACCAGCATCGGGTCGCATTACGCCACCGTTAAGCGCGCGCTGCTCGCCGGCAAACATGTCTACTCGGAAAAACCTGTTACGACGGATCTGGCCCAAACCCGCGAGCTGTTTGCGCTGGCCGAGGCGCGGGGACTGGTTCTCACCGGTGCTCCCTGTAACCTCTATTGCGATACGATCAGCACCATGTGGAAGGCGGTGCGTGATGGTGCGATCGGAAAGCCGGTTCTGATTTATGCGGAGCTAGACGATAATCCTGCTCACCTGATGAGTCTCGAACAAGTTCAAAGCCCGACCGGCGCTCCGTTCCCTTATGCGGAAGAGCTTCAGGAGGGGTGTACGATCGAGCACGTTGGTTATCACCTGGTCTGGATCTGCGCGATGTTCGGGCCTGCTTTGTCCGTAACCGCCTATTCCAGCCTTCTGATCGAGCAAAAAACCCGGACGCCTCTGTCCCCTGCCGACACCCCGGACTATTCCGTCGCTTGCATCAGTTTTGCCAACGGCGTCACCGCCCGGATCACCTGTTCATGGGTTGCTCCGCGAGATCATGGATTCAAAATCATCGGATCGGAAGGGCAATTGTCCGCGGACAATATCTTCCATGATCAATCCCGTGTGCGGCTCGAACGCTTTTCTCGGGTGAGCCTGAGCAGCCGCAAGGCTTACACACTTCGCACGCATCCGTGGATCGGCAGGCTGTTTGGAATCGGTGGCCGCCAGGTTCCTCTTGTCAGACGATGGAAATCCCATGGCGTGGAAAAGGAGCGGGGGGTTGGAACCTCCCTCAAGCATCGGTTGGTAAGCTGGCTACGGCGCAGGGAAGTTTATGCCCAGGACAAACTGCTGGGGATCGCGGAGATGGTTCGCGCAATGCACGAAGGTCGACCCCAGCCCATGCCACCGGATTTTTTGACTCATTTAAATGAGCTGACGCTCCTGATCCAACGTGCCGGCCCGGAAGGAGTAGCCTTGCGCCCGACAACCACGTTTTCGGCAATTCGGCCGCTTCCCGATGTCCGTGATCAAGCCGTGGATTATCGTACCAATTATATTCCGGGCATCCTGGAGGGCTGGCTCGGAGGAACTGTGGCGACCTTACATAAAAAATGACAAGCAGCGTTCGACATTTTTTGGCGTGCCGTCGTGATCTCCGCATTAGTCAGGCGGGATCGTTCAGTCGACCATCCGGTGCAGCGTTGAAGCTTAATTGGAGAAAGGACGCGAAAAGTTCGGAACCGAAGCCGTGCAGGTTCTTGGCTGCTCGCGGAAGCCTCGATGAAAAGGATTGAACGAGAAACTGATGCTGGCGGGGAAAATGCTGCCGTTCGGGCGGATCGGCCGCCTTCTGCAGTGATCGGCGCAACACATTCTTCTTATCTGGATGTATGCAGGGGAACAGCCGCTTCCCTCGTCGTCTTTGCCCATGCGCAGGACATTTTCGGCTACGGTTCAGGATATCGCGCCTATGGCGCGCTTGGTGTCGCCATTTTCTTTCTGCTCAGTGGCTTTTTGATCGCCATTTCGATCAACGGTCACTTGGCCAGAGATAATCCCCAATTGTCGTCGTTCCTGTCGGACCGCGTAGCCAGAATTGCCACGCCGTTTCTCCCGGTGCTTTGTCTTGTAGCTCTGGTCAATTCTTTTCTCGCGCTTGGAAACTGGGGGCAGTTCGGTGTCAACCGGGGTGCTTTCGCATTTTTAGGAAATGCGCTTCTGCTGCACGACTATCCTCTTGTTCAAGCCCTTTCCAACAAATGGAACGTCGCCGACTATTATGTTCGCTCCTACAATACGGCGGAACCATTTTGGACCATACCGATCGAGTTTTGGATTTATGTCGGGGTAGGGGTTTTTGCCTTTGGCATATTTGGAAGGCGAAGAATCCGGTTCTGGTTCGGCCTGGCAGCGATCGCCATTTCAGCCCCCGTCATTGTCTGGAATTCTTTTGCCGGCGGCGGGAGATGCCTTGCGCTGATCTGGTTTACGGGAGCAGGTTTCGGCGGTCTCTGGATGTTCTTGAGGCGGCGCCTGGGTGAGCGTCTTTGGCCCGTGGGATTTTCGCTGGCGGCTTTCGGCGGAGTCTCCCTTATCGGAAGAGCTGCAAAGATTTCCTTCGATCCTTTCGACTTGCAGACCTCGATTTTGCTTGCTTGCGTTCTGTTCGGAATTTCCTTCTCGTTGGAAGGCAGCAGAGAGCGGCGTTGGTTCCAGCTGCTGGGATCGGTTTTATCCTCTTATTCCTATAGCCTTTACTTGGTTCATAACACCGTGCTCATCATCGCTTATGAATACGGTCTCCGATATCATCTGAAGACGTAT
>Ga0105237_10003287_pt1 | contig 19302 bp, 18 predicted proteins | sample KBSC24metaG_FD_81520 | JGI IMG/M metagenome (GOLD analysis project Ga0105237, IMG submission 81520) | Corn rhizosphere microbial communities from Kellogg Biological Station, Michigan, USA - KBS C2-4 metaG | ecosystem: Host-associated > Plants > Roots > Rhizosphere > Soil | place: Michigan, USA... | reverse complement strand
TCACTTGCTGGCCCTGGCCGCGATGGTTGTCCTTCTGGCGGGCATTGCGGCCTACCTTTTCCCTCATACAGCGCCTCCTGTCGCGGTCACGGTCAATACGCCCCCGGCGAAGGCCGCCAACGCGACGGTTTCGTCCGTGCACGGAGAGGTTTATCTCATTCGCTCCACCGGCCGGGTCTCTCTGACGGAAGGCCTGCCGCTGAATGACGGAGGCACAGTACAGACGGTGGGCCGGAATAGCCAGGCAACCATGGTCCTGCGCGACGGAAGCGAAATCGAGCTGAAGGGGGACACCACCTTTACCGCAGACCTCCGGTCCACCGAGCGCCGGCTGCATTTGGAGGAGGGGATGCTCATTGCCACCGTGACGAAGCAACCGGAGAACGCTCCGCTGATCTTCCACACCGACCAGGCGACGGCCACCGTCCGCGGAACCCGGCTGGCGATGGTCAAAGAAAAATCAGGAACCTACCTGATCGTGTCCGATGGCGCAGTTGCGTTGCAACGTTCCTCAGGCGGCCCTGAAGTCATGATCGTGGGTGGGTTTTACGGGCATGTTGAATTGGATGGTCAATTTCGTCCGTTTCCGAATTCCCGCCTGCCGCGAGCCCTGCAGGAGCAACTGCCGGAGAAATAGGGGGATGTTAGAAAGGCCGAATTCCATGAATTGCAATGTGATCGTGAGGCTCCCAGACGTCGGCTTGAAGCATGCGCGGGTGGATCGGCTTGTCCCAAGACGATGGGAAAACAAGTCGCGGCTTTGCCGCCCAACTTTTCCCATCGGTCCGGGCCGGACGGACCGTTTGCGGAGAACTCGATCCAACTGTCCCGCAGCCTGTCGCGACTCGCGATTTGTAATCCGTCTTGTTGCGAATGGATTTCATAAAGCGCTCCACAATCGTCCCCCCGGTCACCAATCAAATCCCGCTTACCAGTCTTGCTTGAGATCCTTCATCCCGATCATGTCCTGCCTGCTTCTCATCGTCTCAGGGCTCGCCCTGGCAGCCGCGCCATCGCAGTACGATGTCGCGTTCTCGACCTATCTGGGCGGGTCCAATTTTGACGCGATTCGTGACGTCGCCGTCGATCACCAGGGCAATATCGTCGTCGTGGGCGGGACGGCCTCATCGGATTTCCCCGTTACCCCGGGCGCCTATCAGCAAAAGCTTTCACCTGCCGGACCGACTTGCGGCCGGTTGGGGGCCACCGATGCTTTCATCGCGAAGTTCAGTCCGCAGGGCCAATTGATCTGGTGCACGTACCTCGGTGGTCCTGGCTACGATCGCGCTTATGCGGTGGAAGTGGATCAGCAGGACCGGATCATTGTCGCCGGTCGCGCGGGGGAAGGATTCCCGACGACCGCAGGTGCCTTCCAGCCCAATTTCATCGATACCTTTCCTTCGACCGGAAACGTCGACAAGGCCGAATACGGGAAGCAAAACGGCTTCGTCTCCGTCTTCACCACCGGCGGGGCGATGGTTTGGTCCAGCTACGTTTGGTATGGGCAATTGTGCCGCGATGTGGCCGTCGATGACGCCGGAGATATCTATCTTCCCTCGGGCTGGAACGGGAATGTCTATGCGCCCAACCCGCCGCCGCCCGATCTGTCTGGTTTCAAGAAGAAGCCGAACCTCCCGCTGGAGGCAGGCAAAAGTAATACCGGTAATCTCGGTGCCGGCGATAACTGCGTCCTCAAGGTGAAGGGCGACGGCTCGCGCATTCTCTGGGGCACCTGGCTTTCTGGCTCCAAGGATGACTCCCAGGAAGCCATGGTGCGGGTCGATGCGGACCACAATGTCTACTACTCGAACTTCACCCATTCGGACGACAACCCGGTCAATCCGCAGGATCGCGGCATCCATACGCATGCGGCGGACGGCGGAAAGGACGATATGTATCTGGCGAAAATTTCCGCGGATGGGAACACCCTGATCTACGGCACCTACATCGGCGGAAACAATTATGACGAGCTCGATACCCATCAGTTGGCGATCGATCGCCAGGGCAACGCCTACCTCGATTTCTCCAGCAGGTCCACCGACCTGCCCACGACTCCAGGCACGATGCTCCCCACCTACCCCGCGGGTTCTCAGGAACCGCTGGATTATCTGTGCAAGATCGGTCCCGACGGGGCGCTGCTTCAGGGAACCTACCTACCTTCCACCACACATCAGATTCCGGAGGGCCTCTCCGTCGATGGGGAGGGGAACGTCTACATGACCGGGGCGACGCATTCGCCCGACATGCCTGTGACTGGGAATGCGTATCAAAAGGCGCGCGGGGACGAGACGAATGACTACGTGGCTCCCGGAATCACCGCCTCGAATTGTGGCTTCTTCACCGTGATCGCCGCGGACTTCAAGAGTCTGATCTACTCGACCCATTTTGGAAAAGGCTCCTCCCTCATCCATTACAACCCCGATGGCACGTTCAAGCATTACAACGCATACGGCGGATTCAACGCCAGCGTGCTGGCGCCCGATGGCAGTTTCGTGGCGGTCGGTTCCTGGCATTCCCCCGGCCTGCCGCTCATCAATGCCTGGCAGGACAAATACCACGGTGGGCCGCTCAGCGGAGCGAGCGATAGCGTCAAGCATTGCGACGCGGTCATCATTCGGTTTGTCCCCGTCATCCCCGAACCGGCGAAGCCCAAGTCTCCCTGATGTCGAGCGCCGTGAGGCCCGATGCGAATTTTCCCACCAAACCACCACCAATCGCTTATGAGCCGTTCCTCCTCTTCCCAGCCAACCCGCCGCCGTTTCCTTGCTCTGGCCGCCGGAGCGTGCGGCGCATTTTTCATCGCTTCCAAACGACATCCGTCGTTGAAACTGGTTTCGCGGGAATCGAAGGCGCTCGGCACGCATGTGACGATGACGGTATTGCACCGGGACGAAAGCGTGGGGCGGGCCGCGCTGGACGCCGCCTTCGCGGAGTTGGAGCGCGTGGAGAATGTGATGAGCATCTACCGTCCGGAGAGCCAGATTTCGCTCCTGAACCGCGACGGTGTGATCGCGAGGCCCGATCCTTATTTCGTCGAGGTACTGCGACATGCCGCGCAGGTGTCGGAGCGATCGGGCGGGGCCTTCGACGTGACCGTCCAGCCGCTGTGGCCGCTGTATGCGACCGGAGAAATTCCCGATCCGGCGGTGCTGCGCTCCACGCTCCGGGACGTGGATTGGCGCGGGGTGAAAATCGCGGATGAGTGCCTGTCTCTGGCCGGGCCCGGGATGGCGATCACGCTGAACGGCATCGCCCAGGGGTTCGCCGCGGACGCGGCGATGCGCGCAGTGAAGGCTCACGGCGTGGCGCACGCGCTGATCGACACAGGGGAGATGAGCGCCGCCGGCCGCAACCTCGAGGGTGCGGTATGGCGGATCGGTATCCAGCATCCGCGCGAGCGCGATGCCTTCGCCGCGCTGGCCTCGCTCGACAACCGCTGCCTCGCGACCTCCGGCGACTATGAGACGACCTTCAGCGCGGATTTCAGCCGCAATCATATCTTTGATCCGCATACCGGCGAGTCGCCGGGAGAACTGGCGAGCGTGTCAGTGCTCGCGCCGACCGCGACGAGCGCGGACGCGCTCTCCACCACGCTCTTCGTGCTGGGCGTGGAAGACGGAATGGAATTTCTGCGTCAGTATCCGGGCACCGACGCGCTGATGATTCTCAAGGACGGACGCCGCGTCGCCACGACCGGATTTCCTTTTGCCGCCTGACCGATGAAAAAGGTCCACCTGCTCATTCTCCTGGCCGCGGCGGCGCTGTGCCGCGCGGATACGATCGAACTGGCGAACGGCACGAAGCTCGAGGGCCGCGTGCTCGAGAACAATACCGCGGCCCGGACGCTGCTCATTGAGTTCAACGTCAACGGCACGTTCACCAAACGGGTCGTGCCGTACGCGACCGTGAAGGCTGTCATTCCAGCCGTCGCGCCCACGGTGCCCGTGCCCGGTGCCCCCGGTGCGCCCGGTGCGCCCACCGTGCCCGCCGGTCCCGCTCCAGTCACGAAGACGCCGGCGGATGTGCGCGCCATCATCGCGAAGGTCGGCCCCACCGATCCGGACTGGCTCGCCGGGACGCCGTTGAACTACCCGAAGACACTCGACCTGACCTGGCCCGAGAAAGCGCCACCGCCCTGGAACAACCAGAAGAACGTGGGCCAGTTCCTTTGGGACGTCATCAATACCAATCCCACGCGCTGGCGGGAGGGGATGAAATTTATGGACCACCTCAAATCGAAAGGGGATTCCAACTTTAAGCAACGGGTCATCAAGGAAATGGCGAACATGCACTTCCGCTTTTTTCAGGACTACGCGCGGGCCGCGTATTGGTGGCAGCAGGCGGGCATCACGATGGAGGACGCTTCAGGCACTCACCTGGCCGAGTGCTACTGGCGGCTCGGCAGCAAGCAGATGGCGCTCGATTTCCTGAAGCAGGCGCAGGCGCTCGATGAGGACGCGATCAAACTCTTCGGAGACATGGGCGAGACGGACCGCGCGGTGGAACTGGCGAATAAATGCGACTTCCATGAGGCGTGGCTCCTCGGGGGCGACGCGTGCCGGCTCGGGGGACGCATCCCGCAGGCGCAGACTTTCTATGAGAAGGTCGTCAACACGCCTGCCACCGGCCCGCGCGCCGACCGGATCAAGCGCACGCAGGCTCGCGCGCAGGCGAGCCTCGACTCGCTGAAGCTCTTCGAGCTGGCCGACGTGTCGAAAGTGCGCGACGGCACTTACAAGGACAGCAGCCTCGGCTACGAGGCGCAAGTGGAGGTGACGGTGACGGTGCAAAACAAAAAGATCGAGTCCGTGAAAGTCACGCAGCACCATGAGAAGCAGTATTACTCGTCGATCACGGACGTGCCCGCGCAGATCATCGCCAAGCAGGGCGTGAAAGGTGTCGACGCGACGAGCCGCGCGACGATCACCGGCGATGCTATCATCAATGCCACCGCGAAGGCGCTGGTGCAGGGAGCCAAGTGAGGCCCATCCCATGATTCACCCTTTTCGCCGCCACCTGGCATGAGACTCGACCACTTCCTCCCCACCCTCAAACGAGCGAAAAAGGCGGACCGCAAGCCGCCGGGCAGAATTCGCCGGATCCTCGAGCGGATCGGACCGACGATGGCCTCGTCGCCGGTGCGGCGTGTGACCCAGACGCTGTGCCTCGTCGTGTTCCTCGTGTCGTTCTTCTACATCTGCTGGCCCTACACGGCGAAGCCGGCGGCCGCGAGCGCCGTGCCCGCCTCGGAGGCGCAGCTCGATGCGCTGCTCGCGGGCGAAGCGCCCTGGCCGTCGCACTACGCGGACGATCTCAAGCGGAAGGAGATCATCCCGGCGGACCTGTTTCTCCGCATCGATCCGCTGGTGAGCCTAAGCACGGCGATCGCGTCGCGGAGCTGGGTCTATTCGCTCGTCAGCGCGGGTATCATCCTGCTCGTGTGCGTGCTGATCCCGCGCGGCTTCTGCGGCTACCTGTGTCCGCTTGGGACCACGATCGATGTGTTCGACTGGCTCATCGGCCGCCGCGTGAAGCGCTTCCGCGTGAAGGGCGACGGCTGGTGGGTGCACATCAAATACTACGTCCTCCTCGGCACGCTGGTCGCCGCGGCGTTCGGTGTGCTGATCAGCGGGTTCTTTTCGGCGATTCCCGTGATCACACGCGGCCTGCTGTTTTTTGTGGAGCCGGTGCAGACGGGCGCGCTACGCGGCTGGCATCTCGCGGTACCGCTGCACGCCGGCCACGTGATCTCGATGCTGCTCTTCGCCGGGGTGCTTGCGCTCGGGCTGCTGCGGCCGCGGTTCTGGTGCAAGTATGTCTGCCCGAGCGGCGCGGTCTTCTCGCTGGCAAATCTCTTCCGCGTCACCGAGCGCAAGGTCGAGGACTCGTGCATCAAGTGCCGCAAATGCGTGGACATCTGCCCTTTCGACGCGATCAAGCCGGACTTCACCACGCGCGTGACCGACTGCACGCTCTGCCAGACGTGCGGTGGCGTGTGCCCGTCGCTCTCGATCAAGTTCGTGGACCGCTGGGACGTGTTTCGCCTCAAGAAGGAAAACGATCCCCCCACGCACGAGACGGCGCTGGGCCGGCGCGGATTTGTATCGCTCGCCACCGGGGCCGCGCTCGCCACGGCGGCCGGCGGCGCCGCGAAACTGCTCGCCGCCGACCTCGACAATCCGCGGGCCTTTCGCCCGGTGCGCCCGCCCGGCAGCGTGCCGGAGCGCGAGTTCCTGGAGATGTGCATCCGTTGCGGCGAATGCTTCAAGGCCTGCCCGAACAACGTGCTGCAAGCGGAGGGCTTTGAGCAGGGCCTCGAGGGACTGTGGACGCCGATGGTGAAAGCCGACTGGGCCGGCTGCGAATCCAGTTGCAACGCCTGCGGCCAGGTCTGCCCCACCGGCGCGATCCAGCCGCTGCCGCTGGAGGTGAAGAAGAAGACCCGCATCGCCCTGGCCGAGGTGAACCACGAAACCTGCCTGCCGCACGCCGGGCGCGAGGCGTGCCAGCTCTGCGTGGATGACTGCGCGGCCGCCGGATATCACGCGATCGAGTTCGTGCAGGTGCATACCGAGACGGATGCGAAGGGAAACCCCATCGAGGGCACCGGGTTCGTTGCCCCCGTCGTCCTCCCCGACAAGTGCGTCGGCTGCGGCCTCTGCCAGACGCGCTGCTACGGCATCAACGCGATCGAGAAGCACCTGCTGACGAGGTCCGCGATCGTGATTTCCGCGGGCGAGGGGAAAGAGGACCGGATTTCCCCTCGGAGGTAGAAGACGCCGAGGAAAATGCGGATCAGCTAGCCCAAAGCTGGCGGCGACGGACGGACCCAAATCAGCGGGGCGCGGTCATTGCCCAGCCGCTCCATTTGCTCCGGCGTCGCAGGACAGGTCACGATCTTGAGCAGGCGATACGCTTTACCGGGCGGTGTTGGCAAAAGCATCCCCTCGAAGGCCGTGCCGGCGGGAACATCCTCGTAGTTCTGCTCGCCTGTGGCCTTGTTCTTCTCTCCAAACTTCTCCACATCGGGCACGATGACGGGCTCCGCGCCCTCGCGCTTGATCCAGTAGTTACGGCTCTCCACGCGAGCGGGGCCACCGAAGATTGCTTCCGTGAAAGGCAATTCGTATTCGCCTCCCGGCCCGCGCATCAGGACGGTGATCTGGCCTCCGGGCTTTACCTCCCGACCTTTCTGGGTGACGCGGTTGCACATGTTATGGCGCTTCCGCTTCCTCGCCTGTCACCAGGATTGCAGTAATGCGCGGGCTCGGGCGGGTTGTTTCGGTGGAGTACATCAGAGGTTCGAATGGGCGGTTCTGCACCCTCCATCCTCGCAACAGAGTCGTCGCCGTGCAATTGCGTTCCCAAAGCCCCCACTTTGGGAACGAATGGGAACGGGAACGGGAACGGGAACGGGAGCAGGAGCGTACGAGCGGTCGACAGGTCGCGCGGATTCTCTAGAATCCGCGCACTGTCTATGAATCGTCTTCTCCCCGGTATTCCTTCGCTGCCTTCGCTCCCAGGCATTCTGGCCCTGGTCATCGTTTGCTGCGCCCTGTTTTTTTGCCCTCCCAGTTTGCGGGCGGCGGACGCGCTGAACGGCAATCTCCTGATCGAAGCCAAGGGCGACGTGGAGGTGTATCACAACGGCAGGAAAATCTTCCTTCGGGACAAGGCGGATGACAAACAACACTTCCGGGTCAAAGTGCCCGAGCGCGCCTTCAACGCCGGGGATGTCGTCGTGCTGCACGTGCACTCGCCGTATGTTTTTCGCGCGATCGCCGTGGCCCTCAATCTGACCGGGAATGCCGGGCAGGTCGCAATCAAGAAAGGAGATTGGCGCTTTTTGGGAGAAGGCAAGAACCCCGCCAGCTTCACCGCGGATCAGATTGAGGCCAGCAAGAGCATTCCGAAACCGGGGCGCGTGGATCCTGACGGTGAATCCGAACGCGAAAAGCTCGGGATGCTCCCCGCATCCAGGAATGGGAGCGATTGGGTGGAGACCGAGCGTGAGTTGAAAGGTTGGTACTGCATCGGCTTTGTGATCACTCCAGACATGCTCAAGGTCCCGATGCTTCCGCATCTCTGACGGGCCGGGGCCACGGGAGGATTCGCCTTGAGTTCTGGCGGGGCCAGCCAACACCTTCCGCCAATGTCGGAAAGTGCCATCGAACAAGTCCGGGAAAGTCTGGATGCCATTTATCGCGCGGAATCCGGCCGCATTCTCGCCACGCTCATCCGCTTGCTGGGCGATTTCGATCTGGCCGAGGACGCGGTGCATGACGCGTTTGCCGCGGCCCTCGAACGCTGGCCGCGGGAAGGCGAGCCGGCCAATCCACGGGCCTGGCTGGTTTCCACGGGACGATTCAAGGCCATCGATGGGTTGCGCCGGCGGGCGCGTTTCGATGCCTCGCAGGAAAGGATCGCGGAACAACTGGAAACGGGAACCGGCCACGGGGTGGGGGAGGCTGGCGAGAGCGTGGAAGATGATGCGTTGCGGTTGATCTTTACCTGCTGCCATCCCGCACTGGCGCCGGAGGGGCGCGTGGCCTTGACGTTGCGCGAGGTGTGTGGCCTGACGACCGAGGAAATCGCTCGCGCTCTTCTGACCACCGCGCCCACGCTCGCCCAACGCATCGTGAGGGCGAAGGCGAAGATTCGCGACGCCCGCATTCCCTATCAGGTGCCGCCGGCGGAGGAATTGCCCGACCGGGTGGCTACGGTGCTCCAGGTGGTCTATCTCGTGTTCAATGAGGGTTACTCCGCGTCGTCGGGCGCGTCGCTGACGCGGGCGGATCTTTCGGGCGAAGCCATCCGGCTCGGACGACTGCTGTTGGAATTGCTGCCGGAGCCGGAGGTGATGGGGTTGCTCGCGCTCATGCTCCTCCAGGAGTCGCGCCGCACGGCCCGGACCTCGCCCGCGGGCGAACTGATCCTCCTGGAGAATCAAGACCGCTCGCGCTGGAATCGGGAGCAAATCATCGAAGGGGTGGCGCTGGTGGCGCGGGCCTTACTTTCCCGCCGATTCGGCCCCTACACGCTGCAAGCGGCGATTGCCGAGGTGCATTCCGAAGCGTCCAATGCCGCGTCCACCGACTGGCCGCAAATCGTCGCGCTCTACAGCGTCCTGGCGCGGGCGGATCCGTCACCGGTCGTGGAATTGAATCGCGCCGTCGCGGTGGCGATGCGCGACGGGCCGGAGGCTGGGCTGGCGCTGATCGACACCATTTTCGCGCGCGGCGAGCTGACCGAATACCACCTCGCCCATTCGGCCCGGGCCGATTTGTGCCGGCGATTGGGCCGGAAACCCGAGGCCCGTCTTTCCTACGAACGCGCCCTGGCGCTCACGCAACAGGAACCGGAACGGCGGTTCCTCGAAAATCGGCTTAGGGAGTGTTCAGAAATTCTCGATTGAGAAGAAACCCAGGTTCCCGTTGCTGTAGGAATCAGGACCGAACGGCGAGTCGCGGAGGTGGATCGCGTTCTCCGCAACGCGATGGGAAAACCAAACGCGGCTCCGCCGCCCAATCTGATGAATTTTGAAACACTCATATGGATTCGGCAAAAAAAGGTGAGAGGCGATGTCGAATTCCGGAAAACCCAATCGACTACGTCTTGAAACCGTCCATTCAATCAATCATCCAAACAAACCTCATACCTTATGAAATACATCTGCCTGGGATACATCGAGCCGAACAAATTTGAGAGCATGTCTGAAGCCGAGCGCAACGCGATGGTGGACGAATGCTTCGCCTACGACGACGAGCTGCGGAAGAACGGCCACTTCGCGGGCGGCGAAGGGCTGCAAGGCCCGCAAACGGCTGCGACCCTGCGGTGGAAGGATGGAAAGGTGTCCATCACCGACGGCCCCTATGCCGAAACGAAGGAACAAATCGGCGGAATCCTCATTTTGGAAGCCCGCGACCTGAACCACGCGATCCAGCTCATGTCGAAACACCCGGGCGTGAAGGCCGGTCCGTTCGAGATCCGTCCTGCCCAAGACCTTACCGGAATGATCCGGGAGAGCGAACAGCGGCGGGCCTGAGCCGCCTCAAACAAAAGCATCGACCAAAGGAAAGCGACCATGACCAAATTGCGCGTTCATTGTTTCACACTATCACTCGACGGGTATGGAGCCGGCCCGAACCAGGATTTGAATAACCCGCTGGGTGTCGGCGGCACCGGCCTCCACCAGTGGTTCCGCCCAACCCGTGTTTTTCAAAAGATGGTAGGCGGTGGGGACGGCACGACAGGCATCGACAACGACTTTGCGGAACGCGGGCTGGAACGGATTGGCGCATGGATTCTGGGCCGAAATATGTTCGGGCCGATTCGCGGAGAATGGCCGAATGATCAATGGAAGGGCTGGTGGGGTGACAACCCGCCGTATCACACCCACGTATTCGTTCTCACCCATTTTCCGCGCGTATCGATTCCAATGGAGGGAGGAACGACCTTTCATTTCGTCACTGGCGGCATCCACGAGGCCTTGGATCGCGCCAAACAGGCGGCCGGCGGACTCGACGTGCGTCTCGGGGGCGGGACGGCGACGATTCGGGAGTATCTCCAGGCCGGATTGGTGGACCACTTACATCTGGCAATTTCGCCCGTGATCCTGGGGAGCGGGGAGAGCCTCCTTGCCGGAATCGATCTTTTGAAGCTCGGATACCAATGCACCGAGCAGGTGACAAGCCCGGCCGCATTGCATGTCGTCTTGACGAAATGAAAGTGCGCTCTCACGAAACAGAACCGACCGAAGGGAGATAACGCCTCTGCATCTTCAATCAATAGGCGCAATTTCGAGGCCGGTGCGGCGCTCCCAAAGCGCTGCGCTAACTTTGGGAACGAAAAGAATGCGGCAAAGCAGGATTCTTGTCGTGCCCCTTTGGGGCGAATGCCAGTTTGGCAATCCAACCCAGGGCGGCGCTCGTTACACTCGCTTGCTTTCTCGCCCACCCACCAACCTCCCTAGTCCCTTCCGCCTCCTCGCTGGGCTGGCTTGTTTAGCACCTTTGGTGCGGCGAGCGCTTCGCGCAAATAACTCAGATCACGCCCCAGAGCCTGGGCGAAGGCAGCCGCAGTTACGGTCGGAGGTTTTCGATGGCCTTCCCGAAGACCCCTGCCATTTCCGTGCGCTCGCGCTGCTGGTCGGCGAGATGGCGCTGGAAATAGTCGAAGGTCAGACGTGGCTGGGCCGCCGTGATATCGGCCTGGCAGGTCAATCTGAGAAACGAGAGCAGGCCCTGGTCCGCCATCGCGGCGTCCCGCGGGCTGAGCCGCTTCGCCCGGGCGTCGAGCCATTGGTCGATGCGATTCTTGATGGCGGGGTTGGTGCGGGCCGCGCGATTGACGTGGCCATTGTCGCCGAGGTCCTTGAGAAACGCGGCGAGGTCGTTGGTGAGTGTCTCGACCGCCTCCATCTCCGCGGCCTGCGCGTAAAAGGCCTGCCAGTTGACCGGTTGCCAGATCTTCACGGTGTCGAGCCGATACCCGAAACGCCGGACGATGGGATCTTTTACGGCCTGTTGGGTCACGCTGTCGTACCTGCGGATCGTGTGGTAGGTGGCAACGCCGATGACCTTGCCGGTCTTGAGATGAATGATGGGGCTGCCGCTGTTGCCCGGTTGAAACGGGGCATCGACTTCGACGAGGTTTGGGCCGACGCCGACGATTTTGCCGGTGATCGTGTTAATGACCCCGGCGCCTTCGGAGTTGCCCAGCACCACCACATCGTCGCCGATCGTCGCGTTTTGATCCACCCCGGTCATGACCTGGAGCGGGGTTCCGGCCTGGGGCAGCGCCATGCGGAAAATGTCGTGCCCCACCGCGACCGCCGGCGCCCCGATCTGCACCTGGGTGTTGTCGAGGGTCTTGAACATTGCGCCCTTGGCCGCGGCGGCCACGTGGGCATTGGTGATGAGGAAAGTTCCCGTTCCGTAGCTGGCGATGAAGCCGCTTCCCGCGCCGTCCGCGGTCGTGACGAACACGAGATTGGACCGATGGACTTTGACGAGTTCGGCGGCGCTGGCGAGCGCCGTGGCGCTCGCGGGGACAGGAGTCACGGATGGTGCGGAAGGAGCCGAAGGCGCGGGTGAAACGGAGCCTTTGGGAGGACCTGCGACGGTGCCTTTATAGGTCTGTGTACCGGTGATCGTCTGCTTGAGAATGGTGTCGTAGCCGGTGAATTCGCCTTTGTCGAAATTGAAGACCAGCACCTGCTTCCGAAGCGGGAGGTTTACGACTATCGTGTCTTCCTTCTGGAATTCGAAGGTTCCATAGAAGCGCGTATGGACGCACGTTCCATCCATCTTGAACTCGATCGCGCTTTTGCCCGCGGGCGTTTGCCAAGTCCAGGCAGACCGAGTCAGCTTGCGGAGTTGGGCCTCGAATGCGCCCATGGCCGCCGGGGCGGCCCCGCCCGGCGCCTGTGCGTGCACAAGGCCGGCGCCGAAGGCGAGGAAGAGGAGGATGCGTAACATAGCTTTGGGGATCCTGAACATTAACTCGATTCCTGACATACCAGCCAGAGGGAAACGCCTGGAGGACTGTGCTTATCACGACGCCATTCATAGCCCCTCCTTCGCAAAGCGCTGAGCAGATCCGCTCGCTTCTGTCCCGGATGACGCTAATGAGTGAGGCCGACGTGATCTCTCCAAATTCCACCCTTCCGCGCTCATTGCCCGACCTCTCAACGGAGGAACTGGCGGCGTGGCTGGAGAGCGAGGGCTTCAAGCGAGGGCACGCGCCGCGGGTATTGCGCCAGATGTTATTGGGGAAGGGGATGCTGGCGCGCGACAGTGAGCGGATGCCGGCGAGCCTGGCCGAACGACTGCAAGTGGCGTTTCCCCGCGAGGCGGCCAGCCTGGCGCGACGGCAGGTGTCGGAAGATGGCACGACGAAGCTGCTGCTGCGGCTGCCCGATGGACGCACGGTGGAATCGGTGCTGATGCCCGACTTTCATCCGGCCCGGGCGGCAGGATGTATCTCCAGTCAGGTAGGCTGCGCGATGGGCTGCGACTTTTGCGCGACCACGCAGACGGGCTTTGATCGGAACCTGACGGCGGGTGAGATCGTGGAGCAGTTTCTCCAACTCCGCCGCGAAGCGCGCGCCGCGGGGCGCACGCTGCGCACGATCGTTTTCATGGGCATGGGCGAGCCGATGCTGAATCTGCGCCATGTCCTTGCGGCCGTGCGGCGAATCGCCGATCCCACCCTGGGCGCCTTTGGCTGGCGGCAAATCACCATCTCCACCGTGGGGATCGTGCCGGGCATTGATGAACTTCGAGCGGCCAATCTCGGCGTGCACCTGGCGGTGTCACTGCATGCGCCGGACGATGCCACGCGCGCCGATCTGTTGCCGATGGGCCGGCGCTTCGACGTGCGGGAAGTGCTCGCCGCGGCGGACCGATATCAGGCGAGCAGCGGCCGTATCACCACCATCCAGTATTGCCTGCTCGATGGTGTGAACGATTCGCTCGCGCAAGCCCGCGATCTTTCCCGGCTGCTGGCCGGCCGGCACATGCGCGTGAATTTGCTGCGCTACAATCCGACCGGCCTCAGCCTGCGCGGTCTTAGCTATGCACCGAGCAGCGTCGAAAAGACCGAGGCTTTCCTCGCCGAGCTGCGCGCCCAGGGCACAGTCGCCCATCTCCGCCGCGCGCGCGGGCCGGATATCGACGCCGCGTGCGGGCAGTTGCGGAAGCGCGAGACCCATCGGGTGGGTGAGCTCTGAAGCTTTCCTATGGGTGATCGGCGATTTCCGGCTCGACCAACTGGGCCAGCAGAACCAGCGATTCCTGCCAGCCGAGATAGCACATCTCCGCGGGAATGACGGCGGGGACGCCTTCCTGCGTGATATGCAACTCCGTGCCGCACAGGACCTTTTTCAACTCGATGGTGACCTGCATTTCTCCCGGCAGATTCGGGTCGTCGAACTTGTCGGTGTAGCGGATGCGCTCATGAGGCGTCAGTTCCACGTAGGTGCCGCCGAAGGTGTGGCTCTTGCCCGTGGTGAAATTCGTGAAGGACATCTTGTAGCTGCCGCCCACCTTCGCGTCGAGATGGTGCACTTTGCCGGTGAAGCCGTGGGGTGGGAGCCATTTCACCTTGGCGTCCGGGTCGAGAAAGGCGCGATAAACCCGCTCCGGCGTGGCGCGGAGCACGCGGTGCAGTCGAATAGTATTGGTGGCGTTGATGGTCATAGGGTTTGAATTCGTGTGAACATGCTCTCGACGAATGAGTCGATCAATTCAGGACATTCGTGTGAAAAAGTTTCTGCCATTCTTAAGTTCGTCTCGTTGAGAGCGCCGCCCGAGCGACTGTCTCTCTTGTCGAAGTCCGGCTGGAAGGAGCGACTCTCTCGCCTTCAAAGCCGCGAACCACCGAAACAGAGTTTCGCCGCAACCGCGCGTTCCCAAAGCGCTTCGCTAACTTTGGGAACGAGGGGCGGAAGATGTTCGCCACTCAAATTCGGAGGATGCCGCGCCAGTTCTCAACTTGACGAAGATCCGCTGCACCGCTGAGTTTGGAAGCCGCCACGCGTCGCTGACTGCTTCTCGTGACGAAAGTCGCCGCATCAGCCAATGACAGAATCCGCCCAAAAGAGCGCACCGTTCCGTTTCAGGCTTTACGCGGGTCTTGCGATGGGTGTGACGATTGGTGTCGCGCTGAATATCGTCCGCTATTTTCTTCTGGCGTCGCCCAGCGCGGCAGAGGCCGCCGGATTCCATATCGTGCAGTCCCACAGCCTTGGCATTCCGATGACATTTTGGGTTGAACATCACGATGGAACGGAGTCGCTCGATTGGTTCGCCGTTATCTTCGATGCATTGGCGACCCTCGCCATTGGCGTGGGGTTCGCACTATGGTTTCAAAAGCGCGCGGAACCGGCCGAGCGAAAAGTGAATGACTCACTACCAGGGGAAGTCGGTGTTGCGACCACGACACAGAAACTGCCTCCCGTGATGACAAGGGCCACCCATTGGATATTGCTTGCTGGCCTGGCACTTTGTGTCCTCTGTGCGCTCTTTCCACCGCGACGTCTCAATCACGGCAGTTTCGAACTGGACGCGCGGTGGGGTGTCGGCGAGGGCATGCCGGTCCTTCCCCACGTATTCCTGTTTTCGCCGGAATTTGGCCTCTATCGCGCCTGGGGTATGGTGATTCCGGCCGAGGTGGATAGCGGCATGTTGCTCGCGGATTTGGTTTTGATCGGCTCGCTGACCAGCGGCGTGATTCTCATTCGAAGTTTGACCCCGTGAGTATGGAAGCGACGTCGTTGAAGGGTTGCCTTGTTTTGCCAGAGCCGTAGACATTCTTCGTGTCGATTGTCATCGCGGTCCCCGAACAGCGTTCCGGAATCGACAAGTCATGGCGGCCCGCTACTCTCGTCTCACGAGTCTATGAAATCTCTTTGCTTCGCCCCGAGTCCTCTGCGTCCGATCAAAAACATGCTGGCTGTCGGAATCCTGCTCGCTGGGTTGGCTTCATCGGCCTTGGCGGAACCTCGCGAGAGCCTGCTGCCCGCGTTTGGCAATGACGGCAAGGAGTTCAAGAGCAATGCGAAGCCCGGCCACGATATCCATGGGTGGCTTCCGAAAAACTGGGTGGACAACTCGAGCTGGGCGCCGGTCAGTGCGACTTACACCAAGCTCACGGACTCACCCGACAAGGCTGTCGGAGCGGTGCGGATCGAGATCGTGAAGGTGGATGGCTGGCAGCAGCAACTGACGACGTTCGAGGGCAATCACGATTACAAGGCGGGCACGAAGTACCTGGTGACGGGGTGGGTGCGCAGTCCGTTGAACTCGACGATCACGGTCGGCTTCCGGGAGGACGACGCGCCGCGGGCATTCTTTGACCAAAAGGACCTGGTCACCGGCGGGGAGTGGAAGCGCTTCGAATACGCGTGGACGCCGGAGAAGGATTGTATCGCGTGGCTGTTCTTCTTCGCCAAGGCGCCGGGCATGGTGGATCTCGCCGGGATCGTGGTGGAAGAGAAGCCGTAGGAAAAAAAATTTGCGCGCGGGTGTCCTCGATAGAGGTTCCCGTTCGTCATTCCTTAGAAAACGCACTCAACTTCCGACACTTCATTCCCATGAGCATCGAAATCGACACCCCGCCGCAAGCGACCGGCTACTTGCTTCTTTTCCGCAATTCCAATTGGGACTACGGGCTTTCCGATGATGAGACCCGGCGGGCCATGGGGAAGGTGAAAGAGTGGTTCGATGGTTTGTTCGCCGCGGGCAAGATAGTCTCGGCGCAACCGCTGATGGAGGAAAAGGCCTTCATTTCCGGAAAGGGCGGAAGTTCCGTGACCGATGGCCCGTTTGCCGAGGCCAAAGAGGTGATCGGCGGTTATGTGCTGCTTTCCGCGGACAGCCTGGAGGAAGCGGTGGCGATCGCCAAAACCAACCCGATGCACGATTTCGGCCTGACGACCGAGGTGCGCGCGACTGCGAGTTCCTGCCCGCATCTCTACCGTCTGAACAGCCGCCTGGCCGAGGCAGCGGCCTAGAGCGGGTTCTGAACTCTTGCGCGAAGCGCTCCCCCGCACCAAAGGTGCTCAACAGGTCAGCCCAGGGCAAGCGAGTGTAACGAGCGCCGCCCTGGGTTAGATTCCCGAACCGGCACTCGCCCCAACGGGGCACGACAAGAATCCTGTTTTGCCCCGTTGGGGCGTGCGCGCTTTTTAACGGCGTGACCCAGGGCGGCGCTCGTCCCTCGCTTGCCTTGGGCTGACTTGCGTAGGGCCTTTGGCCCAGTCGCGGGTGAACGCGGAAAGTTCAGAACACGCTCTAGAGAAATCCTTGCACCGCAGCGCGGCACACGGAGTTCCGCGTTCGCAGTTCCGCCTTTAGGCGGCATCGAGCGTAGCTGCGGACCGGGTAAACGTGGAACTCCGTACGCCGGAAATCGAGCACTGGCAGGTGCGCCGAAGTGGTGCGATAGGATTGCTTGGGAAAACCCCACCATTCCATGCCTGAAGAAACACCTTCCACCTCTCCAAACGACGCCAACCTCGAAGCGGAGATTGCGCGCCTGGCCCATCGCTACTACGAAGAAGAAGGCCGTCCGGAAGGACGCGCCGACGAGCATTGGCAGCGCGCGGAACGAGAAATCAAAGGCCCCGTTCCGCCCTGGACGGTCGAATCCGGTGCCGGTGACGCGTAGGCAGCGTTCGAATCATTGACGAAAGTTGAACCGGTGCTGGGAAACGCCGAGGATGGCCGGCTGATGAAAAGCACCGTCTATCTCATTCTCTTCCGTGGCGTGGGAGGGAAGACGCAACTGACGACCAAAGTGCTCCGCGAAAAACTCGCCGAAGCGGGATTTGAGAATGTGGCCACCTACATCAATAGCGGCAACGCCATCGTGCGCAGCCCGCTGAGCCGGAAGAAGGTCGTGGCCACAATCGCGCAGGTGTGTCGCGCCGAATTCGATTTCGACAAGGCGATCTTCGCGCCAACGCTGAAGGAGTGGGACGACTTGATTGCCCGCAATCCTTTCGAAAAGGCGGCTACGGAGGCGCCCACGACGGTTCATGCCGCGCTGCTCGAGAAGACGCCGAAAGCCAGCGACGTCGAACGCGTGCGCGACTCTGCAGTGAAAGGCGAGGAGATCGAGGTCATCAAGGGCGTCGCCTACCTGCACACGCCACACGGTTTTGGGACGAGCAAGATGGCCGCCAAGTTTGACGCATGGATCGGTGTGATCAATACCGCGAGAAACTGGAACACCGTGCTCAAGTTGGCCGAACTTGGACGGGCGGCTGAGGCGTGATCGAAGGACTCGTTCGCCTTGCGACCAGAACCTATGGGTCACTACTGCTGCTTCGAGTAGATCATCCTGTCAGCCACATTGGCCCAGAGCTGATCGATCCCATCGGACCCGGCCTTGGTGTGGTGCGAGGGAACTGCGCTGAGGCCGCCTTACGCCTTTTTCACGAAGCACGCCTTCAAGCCGACGGCGATGCCGTCCACCTTGCAGTCGATCTCGTGGTCGCCGTTCACGAGACGGATGGGCTTCGACTTGGAGCCGCCCTTGAGCACTTGGGCGCCGCCGAGCTTCAAGTCCTTGATGAGGATGACGCAATCGCCATCGGCCAGGACGTTGCCGTGGGCGTCTTTGACGACGCGGGCCTTCTCCGGTTCAGCTTCTTTTTCCCACTCATGTCCGCAGGTGACACATTCCCAGCGATCGGCGTGACTCAGTACATCGGTCATTTCGCACATCGGGCAGGCAGGTGGATTCATCGTCGATCGATCATGACCCGCCCGGCGTGGAGACTCAATCGCGAAAACGACGAGCCGCGGGCGATGTAGCGGCCACGAGCACCGGCGTAAAGCGCGATGTTCGCGAGAGCGCCCTGGTAAGGCAAAAGCCGCTCTACTTGTAGGCGATCGCCGCGCTCGAGGAGCCCGCGAGGTGGATGACTTCGAAGCGTGTGAAGCCCACCTCGGTGCACCACTTCCGAAAATCGGCGCCGGAGTAATCGAACGCCTCGCCAAACTCGATGAGCATGTTCAGCGACATGAGCAGGCCGAAGGCGTTTTCGCGGCGGGCGTCGTCGATGAGCGCCTCGACGGTGATGAAGGCGCCGCCGGGCGGGAGCGCGTCATAGGCGGCGCGGATGAGGTGCATCTTCTTCTCGAGGTTCCAGTCGTGGAGGATCATGCCCATCGTGATTACATCGGCCTTGGGCAGCGGATCCTTGAAGAAATCACCGGAGGCGATGCCGATCCGGTCGCTGAGCCCCGCGGCGGCGATGTGCTTGGCCGCCACAGGTTCCACCGGCGGCAGGTCGAAGCTTGCGCAGCGCAGATGCGGATGCTTCTTCGCGGCCTCGATGCAGAGGAGCCCGGTCGCGCCGCCGACGTCGCAGAGCGTCTGAAAGCGGGAGAAGTCGAATTTGGCGGCCAGCGCTTCGAAGTTGATGCGCGACAGGCCGGTCATGGCGCCGAGAAATTGCTCGAGCTTCGGCAACTCGGAATAGAGCTCTTCGAACATGCCTTTCTGGCCGTGCTTGGTTTCGTTTTGCGGTTTCCCAGTGCGGAGGGCTTCGGGCAGGTCGTGCCAGAACTTGAAAAGCCGGGCATTCAGCATCACCAGGATGCCGCCAATGTAGCGCGGGCTATTGCAGTCCAGGTAGAGCGCGCTCGCGGGAGTGTTGAAGTAGTGGGCGTTTTCGCCGTCGCCGTCGCGATCGAGGAATTTCATGGCGACCAGCGCGTCGAAAAAGTCCGCGATGCCGCGGGGATGCAGTTGCAACTCGCTGCCGAGTTGCGCGCCGGTGAGCCGTCG
>Ga0105237_10003283_pt1 | contig 19314 bp, 16 predicted proteins | sample KBSC24metaG_FD_81520 | JGI IMG/M metagenome (GOLD analysis project Ga0105237, IMG submission 81520) | Corn rhizosphere microbial communities from Kellogg Biological Station, Michigan, USA - KBS C2-4 metaG | ecosystem: Host-associated > Plants > Roots > Rhizosphere > Soil | place: Michigan, USA... | reverse complement strand
GGAGAGGTGGACGGGGTTCGGCTCCGGGATTTCCTGCGCGAGGACGGGCAGGAGGAGAAGGGTGAGGGCGTCGCGGGAGAAAGTGATCAGATCCATGAGTAGTCAGCGGTTGAGTTTGGAGTTGAGGAGCGCACGTTCACGGTTGGGCGGCGCTGACGCCGGTGGTGGTGCTGGCGGTGACGCGAAGGATTTCACCGCACTCGGCGGCAAGGTCGGCAGCGCGGGCCCGGGCGTAGAGACCGAGGAGGGCGAAGGCGTCGAGGTTGGGGCTGAGCTCGTGAAGCTGTCGACTTTCGGCGTCGGTGAGGTGGACAAGGATGCCGTGCTGCAGCCCGCCAAGGCGCAGATTGACAGCGTCGAGGCGGCGAGCCAGCAGGTCGTCCTTGAAGTTCTGGACATCGTCGGAAGCTTGCGCGGTGGCGGCGTCGAGACGCCGGGTCTGGGTCTGGTGGAGGAGGTCATCGATGAGTTGGATGAGTTGGCCGCTGGCCTGGGCGATTTCGGTGATCATATTTTTGAGAGTGAAGGAAAAGGGCCGCCGCGCGGGTGCGCTTGGGGACGGGTCCGTGGGGAGAGTGCGTCCTGGTTTCCAGTGGCGCTTCTATTCCGCCGCGCGACGGCCGCAGTTCCTTCAGGAAGCTGGCTCGGTTTGAGGATCGGGTCAGGCATCGGGAGTTGTGTGTTGGTCGGGATGAGGAGAAAGGCCTCAGACAATTCGGCGCAGGGGCGGAGCAGCTAGCTCTGCCAGCTAGAGTCGGCCTTGCCGTTGTCGAGGAAGTCGCCGATGCGGTTGACCGTGTCCTTGAGGAGCGATGCGATGAAGAAAACGATGACGCCCGTGGCCGGGGAGACGAAAGGGATGGTGTTGAGCGCGGCCACGAATCCGGCGGCTTTGCCCACGTAGGAGAGAATCAACAGGATGTTTTGCATGGCCTCTTTTTCTCATGGAAAAGAGAAGAGGCGGTATCTCTAGAAAGCTTATCCGTTCTATATCGCTTAAAAAGATAGGCTAAATAGGGAGGATAAGCTTTTGGCGGCGAAATGGAGGAGTTGGGGAGGCTTTTTGGTGGGCGGGGAGCGGGGAGTTTTTTGGGGAGAGAGAAGTGGGTTGGCGCTTTGGGTGTTGTTGGGAAAGACGGCCATATCTCTCGACTGCGCCTCGGGTGGGCTTGGTGCTTGGGCGGGGCTGGTGGGCTCGGCTTCGCTCGAGATGACGGGGTGGGGTTTTGGAGGCGAGGGGTTCGCTGCGCTCGGGGGGGGTTCCGTCGCGCGGCGCGTGACGGCTGCCTTGGAAAAGAGGCGGGTGGCGCGGAGGTCATCCACTCGACGGCAAGAAGGCTGATTGAAGTGCGACGGTCATAGACCGCCGCTACATTTTAAAATTATGCGGCGGGGCGCTGGGAGAACTGGAGGCGGTGGAGTTCGCGGTAGAGGCCGTCGCGGGCGAGGAGTTCTTCGTGGCGGCCGAAGTCGACGATGCGGCCTTTGTCCATGACGAGGATGCGGTTGGCGTTGACGACGGTGGAGAGGCGGTGGGCGATGACGATGGCGGTGCGGTTGCGCATGAGTTTCTCGGTCGCTTCCTGGATGAGGCGCTCGGACTGGGAGTCGAGGGCGGAGGTGGCTTCGTCGAGGATGAGGATGCGGGGGTCCATGAGGAGGACGCGGGCGATGGCGACGCGCTGGCGCTGGCCGCCGGAGAGGGAGACGCCACGTTCGCCGACGCGGGAGTCGTAGCCGTTCTTGAGTTCGGTGATGAAGTCGTGGGCGTTGGCGGCGCGGGCGGCGGCGATGATTTCGTCCTGGGTGGCGCTGGGGCGGCCGTAGCGGATGTTGTCGGCAATGGTGCCGGAGAAGAGGATGCTTTCCTGCATGACGATGCCGATCTGGCGGCGGACAGATTGGACGTTGTAGTTGACGATGGGGCGGCCGTCGATGAGGACCTGGCCGGAACTGGGGTCGTAGAAGCGGGCGAGGAGGGTGATGACGGTGCTTTTGCCCGCGCCGCTGGGGCCGACGAGGGCGATCATTTCGCCGGGCTGGACGGTGAAGGCGACGTGTTCGAGGGTAGCCTGGCCGATGCGGTAGGCGAAGGAGACGTCGCGGTATTCGATGCGGCCCTGGATGCGGGGGAATTCGGGGAGGCTGTCGTTTTCGGGGATGTGGGGCTGGGTGTCGAGGATGGCGAAGATTTTTTCGAGGGCGGTGACGCCTTTCTGGATGGCGGCGTTGGATTCGACGACGCGGACGATGGGGGTGTAGAGCATGCCGAGGTAGCCGAGGAAGGCGAAGAGGTCGCCGATGGTGAAGCGCGGCGTGTGGACGTAGATGAGCCAGGCGCCCCAGCCGAGGGCCATGAGCTGGGCGAGGCCGGAGAGGAATTCGGCCATGGTGGAGAGGAGGGTGTGACGCCAGACGACGCGGTTGTAGTTCTGGTAGTCGGCGCGGACGTGGTCGCGGAAGGCTTCCTCTTCCTCCTCTTCGGCGGCGAAGGCGCGGACGATGCGGTTGTTGGCGACGCGCTCGGTGAGGAAGCCGATGACGTGGTGCCAGTCGCGGATGTGGCGGCGGCTTTCGAGGCGCATGCGGCGGCGGTGCCACTGGTAGTTGAAGAGGAAGAGGGGGGTGACGACGACGGAGATGAAGGCGAGTTCCCAGTTGCGGAAGAAGAGGAGGATGAAGACGCCGGCGGCGGTGACGAGGTCGGCGATGAGGGTGACGGAGGCGCCGGTGACGAGGAAGTGGATGGCGCCGGAGTCGTCGATGACGCGGCCGGCGATGCGGCCGGTCTGGCGTTCCTCGTAGAAGCGGATGGAGAGTTTCTGGAGGTGGGAGAAGATGGCGATGCGGAGGTCGCAGGTGACGCGCATGCCGGTGGTCTGGATGAGATAGTTGCGCGCCATGGACATGATGGAGCGCAGGATGAGGAGGAGACCGTAGAGGAGGAGAAGGAATTCGATGGCGCTCCAGCTGCCGGGAGTGATGGCGAGATCGGCGACGCGACCCATAATCCACGGCGTGCTGAGGGTGCAGGCGGTGACGGCGAAGATGAGGACGACGACGATGGTGAGACGTCCGGTGTAGGGCTTGAGGTAACCGCTGGCCCGCAGGAGGGTGCCCATGATTTCGGCGCGCGAGCGTTTACGTTTGGGCATGGAGGTCTGGAGCGGAGGATACCCTAGAGGCGAGTTGGGGCTCCAGTGGAATGTGGGGAGGAGAGGTCCGGGAAGTTAAGGAGACGTGGGGGTTTCTAATTTTAGGAGGTGGGCTTGACGAAGGACGGGTGCCGGAAAGAGGAAAGTTATCGGATGGCGTTCTCGATTATGGGTCGAGAAGCGAAAGCAGGTCCTTCGACTGCGGCTCGGGAGAACTTGGTGTTAAGCCATGCTTGCAGGCTCGCCTCCGCTCAGGATGACGGAGTTTTTATAAGTCGCTGACGCGACCCGTCGCGCGGCGCGCGACGGCTACCTTTTTGAGTGGATCCTCAGCGGGGAGTTTGGATGTTTTCCGAGGAGGGTCAGCGACGGTCATAGACCGCCGCTACATTAAACTAGGCGAGGTCGTCGCCGAGGAGGGGGCCGGGGGGGCCTTTTTTTTCGCGGAGGGCCTGGCGGATTTTTTCGAGTTCCTCGGTGCGGTCGTCGGTTTCTTCCCAGACGTCCTGGCTGACGAAGATGGGGGCCTTGGCCTGGATGGCGAGGACGAGACAGTCGCTGGGGCGGGCGTCGATCTCGATGACTTTGGAGTGGACTTCGTTCTGGGCGCGGAGGATGAGGCGGGCGAAGTAGGTGTTGCTGCGGAGGGCGTTGACGACCATGCGTTCGACTTTGATGTCGAAGGCGTTGAAGATGTAGCCGATGAGTTCGTGGGTGAGCGGGCGTTCGTTGTGCTCGCCGCGCATGGACATGGCGATGGCGCGGCCGACGCTGGGCTCAACGTGGATGACGAAGCTTTTTTCGTCGTTGCCGATGAAGATGGCGAGGGTGTGCTGGTCGGTGGGGAAGACGCCGAAGACTTCCACGCGCACGACATCCGTGTTCACACTTTATAAGTAACACCGGTGGAGCTGGATGACAATGCCGGAAGGTTTTTTGGGAAACTTTATTGCTTGATGATGAACGACAGGAGAGAGGGAAAGAAAAGTCGGATGCCGCTTTCGTTTATCATTTGGGAAGAGGAACAGGTTCTTCGACTGCGGCTCTGGGGAGCTTGGTGGAAAGAAACACTTTCAGGTTCGCCTTCGCTCAGGATGACGGAAGGAGGAAACGGTACCGTCGCGCAGCGCGCGACGGTTACCACGGAGGGATCAATACCAGCGCGTGGCGGGCTGGGCGGAGGGAAGTCCCGATTCGCTTAGGCTGGTGCGGTGGATGAGAAAGGGGACGCGCTTGGGATAAGGCTTGGTGACGATGTCGCCGTTGTAGGCGAAGACGACGTTGCCTTTGGCGTCGTACCAGGTGTAAGTGCTCTGGGAGGCGGAGCGGCTCATATGATCAAGCGTGGTGTCGACGCTGGAGACGAGAAGAAAAAGGCCGACACTGAGAAAGGTGAGGGTTTTGAGGAAGCGTTTCACGACAAGATCAGTCCTTAAGCTGACGCCACATACTATGACAGAAAACCGGTGAGTGGGCTAGTCGGATTTGCGGTGCGGCTGGGGGAGCCGAGGCCGACTTCCCAGGCGGTACGACCGGCCTGGACGGCATCGCGGAAGGCGCGGGCCATGCGGGCGGGGTCGGCGGCGGCGGCGAGGGCGGTGTTGATGAGGACGCCATCTGCTCCAAGTTCTAGAGCCGCAGCGGCATGCGAGGGAGCGCCGAGGCCGGCGTCAATGATGACGGGGACGGTGGCCTGTTCGATGATGATTTCGAGCTGGCCGCGGGTTTCGAGGCCGCGGTTGGAGCCGATGGGAGAGCCGAGGGGCATGACGGTGGCGGTGCCGACTTCCTGAAGGCGCTTGGCGAGGACGGGGTCGGCGTTGATGTAGGGGAGGACGGTGAAGCCTTCTTTGACGAGGATTTCGGCGGCGGCGAGGGTTTCGATGGGGTCGGGGAGGAGGTAGCGGGGGTCGGGGTGGATTTCGAGTTTGACCCATTTGGGGAGTCCGGCGGCGGCGGCGAGGCGGGCAAGGCGGACGGCTTCAGCGGCGTTCATGGCGCCGCTGGTGTTGGGGAGGAGGAGGTATTTTTTGGGGTCGATGAAGTTGAGGATGTCGGCGTAGGGGTCGTCTTTGCCGGTGAGGTCGGCGCGACGGAGGGCGACGGTGACGATTTCGGTGCCGCTGGCTTCGAGGCATTCGGCCATGGCTTGGTTGGAGGAGAATTTGCCGGTGCCGACGAGGAGGCGGGAGGAGAAGGTGCGTCCTGCGATGGTGAGGCCGGTCATTTTTTTAGTTTAGACGGAATTGGGGGATTGAGGAAATTTTTTTGGAGGGGAGAAGCTTTTCCGGGAGGCGGGGATTTGGCTGGAGGCGGTGCGTTTCGGCGCTTTTCATGCCGGAGGGGAAGACGGCTGTATCTCTCGACTGCAGTTCGGGTGGGCTTGGGGGTGAGAGGAGCGTATGGGCTCACCTTCGCTCGAGATGACGAAAGTGGGCAGATTGGTAAGAGAGAAAAGGAGAGATCGTGCTAGGCTGGGATATGAAGCTTTTGCGGCGAGTGGTGATTGCGATTGCGGGCGGGACGGTGCTTATCGTGGGAGTGCTGATGATTGTGCTGCCAGGCCCGGCGATTCTGGTGATTCCAGCGGGGCTGGCGATCCTGGCGCTGGAGTTTGCCTGGGCGGGGCATTTGCTGCGAAAGATCAAGGCGTATATGCCGGGGAAGAAGGGAGAGAAGAAGGTGGAAGGTTCTTCGAAGACGGTTGAGGAGGGAAAAATAGTTAGAGATCCTTCGACAGCGCCGCAACAAGCGCGGCTTGCTCAGGATGACGATCTTTTGAAGGGCCGCTGACGCGGCACCGTCGCGCGGCGCGCGACGGCTACCTCGGAGGGGACGGACGACACGGAGGTCGTCCCTCCAGGGAAAGATATCGCGGTCTTGATCAGACGAATTCCAACTCGACGGGGGCGGGGATGAGGCCGGCGTGGTGGGCGCGGTCAAGGAATTCGCGAACGCCTTTTTTGCCGCGGTCACCGTAGTCGAGGGTGAGGTCGTTGACGTACATGCCGATGAATTTGTCGGCGAGCGCGCTGTCGAGGCCGCGACCGAGCGGGAGGGCGTGCTCGACTCCGGCGGCGCGGTGCTCGAGGCCGTATTTGATGCTCTGGTAGAGGATTTCGGAGAGTTCGGTGATGGTTTTTTTGCCGAGCGATTTTTTGACGACGTTGCCGCCGAGGGGGAGCGGGAGGCCGCCGGTTTCGGTGAACCACCACTGGCCGAGGTCGGCGCTGAGGAGGAGTCCCTCCCCGGCGTAGGTGAGCTGGCCTTCGTGGATGATGAGACCGAGGTCGGCTTCGCCGCGGGCGAGGGCGTCGAAGATCTGGTCGAAGGGGACGACGATGAAGTTGATCTTTTCCTTGGGAACGCCGAGATAGAGCTGGAGGGCGAGGAAGGCGCTGGTCATGAGGCCGGGGACGGCGATTTTTTTGGCGAGGATCTCGTCGCGGGCGTAGGTGCGCTTGCCGACGAGCATGGGGCCGTAGTTGTCGCCCATGCTGGCGCCGCTGCGGAGGAGGGCGTAGTCCTTGAGGACGTAGGCATAGGCGTGGATGGAGACGGCGGTGATGTCGAGCTCGGCGCGGGTGGCGCGTTCGTTGAGGGTCTGGATGTCCTGGAGGATGTGTTCGAATTCGTAGCCGGGCGTAGGGAGGAGGTGCTTCGCGAGCGCGTAGAACATGAAGGCGTCGTCGGGATCGGGGGAGTGGCCAAGCGTGAGTTTCATAAAGGGCGAAGTCTAGGGGGTTCCGTGGCGTTAGGCGAGAGTGGGTTGCGGGGAAGTGGCGAACGGGAGGACTTTAGGCGGGGGCGATCGCATGGTGGTGCTTTCATGCTTCTGGGAAAGACGGCTATATCTCTCGACTGCGGTTCGGGTGGGTCCAGGGAGAAGAAAAGCGTTTAGGCTCACCTTCGCTCGAGATGACGAGAGCGGAGGGATTTATTTTTCGCCGGTGAGGCGGGTTTCTTTCCATTTCCGGATGAGGTCGGGAAGAGCGGCCTTGTCCTCGCCGGCGGCGACGGCGTCGCGGACGGTCCGGAGGAAGGAGGAGCATTCCTGGATTTGTTTCTGGAGGCGGTCGCCGTCGAGGTGGGGTCCGGCCTGCTCGGCGAGGTCGGCGGCCTCGAGGGCGAGGGCGTTGAGGCGGTTGCGGATTTCGTGGGTGAAGAGCTGGAGGAAGTTTTCGAATTCCTCGCGGGAGAGGTGGTCGGGAGGAGGATTCACGCCGAGGAGTAGAGTAAACGGAGGTGGGCGGGGGACAAGTCTGGGGATGGGTTGGCTTTTAGCAGGAGCGACGAGCGGGTGGCCCTTACGGGAATTGAAAATCGGGTGACGCTTTCTTCACTTGGTGATGATGCGGGCCAGGTCCCTCGACTGCGCCTCGGGTTCATCTGGTGTTCAACTCGTCCCGGTTGGCTCGGCTCCGCTCGGGATGACGGGTTGGAAAGAGAGGCGGGGAGAAAACTGTCACACTTTGCTTTAAGCCATGTGGCTGCCCGCCAGGACTTCAGTTATGCCGTAATGCGAGAGGAGGCTTGCGATAATATAATGGGGAGCCGCAGGATCGCGCTTTTCGGACGGGCGCGGGGAGGCTATGTGTCGGCGATGCAATTGCGGGAGGATGTGACGCGGAGAGAGGGGCCGTGGATTTCGTTGTGGATCACGGCGCTGGCTTCGCTGGCGACGCAGCTGGGTCTTTGCCAGTTCTTTTCGTTCGGAGAGCGGGTGCCGCTGTCGCTGGATGTGGACCCGTCGAATTTGTGGAAGTTCGCGTATCATTTTCCGCCGAAGGGCGAATTCCTGGTGAACAATTGGCTGGGGGTGCCGAATCCGCCGGTGCCGCTGAATCCGTTCGGGGTGGCGGCGAATCTGCCGGTGTGGTGGTTTTTCACGATTTACGCGCCGGTGATGGCGACGCTGGCGCTGCTGGCGATGGCCGCTTTCCTGAGGGAGCTGGAGCTGCCGCGACCGGCGGCGCTGGCGGGCGGGGTGCTATTTGCGTGGCAGGGGGATATTCTATCTTTCGTTTTTCCGGGGCATTACGGGTATATCGCGACGTGGCCGTTTTTCGCTCTGGCGGCGTGGGGGGCGTTGCGAGCGCAGCGGACGCAGCAGTGGGCTTACGCGCTGATCAGCGGAGCGAGTTGCGGGACGATGGTGGGGTTGCAGCCGGACCGGGGGGCGATTGCGAGTCTGTTGATTGCGGCATTTTACCTAGCCCCGGCATTGCGTGACGCGAAGGTCAGGTGGCGGCAGGTGGGATACCTGGCGCTCTGCACGGCGGTGGCACTGGGCGTTTCGCTGGCGGCGTTTCTGGCGCTTTTCCAGAATTACATCGTGGGAGTGAAGATGGGCGGGGAGCAGAGCCGGGAGGAGACATTCAAGTATGTGACGCAGTTCAGTTATTCGCCGGAGGATTCACTGACTTATTTCGTGCCGGGGATTGTGGGGTGGCACAGCAATAATGCGAACGGGCCTTATTGGGGGAAGGTTGGGCAGTGGCCGGGCTGGGAAAAGGAGCGCCAGGGATCGCGAAATCTGAACCTGGCGATCACGACGACGGGAACTCTTTCGGCGATGCTGGCGGTACTGGCGGCGATTTTGCTTTTGCCCGGACAACGGATGGGGCCAGATTCGTTTTCAGAACGGCAGCGTTTTTTTGGCCGGCTTTTATTGGTGCTGGGACTGGTGACGCTGGTGCTGGCGTGGGGTTATCACACGCCGTTTTACCGGACGCTGTTCGCGCTGCCGCTGATGGATAAGTGGCGCAATCCGCTGAAGTGGCTGGAGATCACGAATTTTGCACTGGTGGCGCTGAGCGCCTACGGGGTGCAGTTCCTGATAGCGTCGTTGGAGGTGACGGCCGCGGAGAATGCATTGGTGCGGCGGCGGCTGGGATGGTTCATGGGAGTGGTGACGGCGCTGCTGGCGTTCGGGTTGCTAGCGAGTTATCCGATCGGGATCGGGTTGGCAACGAGGCTCCAGAATGACGGCTATGCGGCCTATCAAGTGGCCGAGATTTTGCAGACGCTGCATATTTCTTTGCTAGTGGCGCTGGCGTTGATGGTGGCACTTGGCGTGGTGCTGTATGCGGTGTGGAATCCGGAACGGTTGCGGGCCTGTCGGCTGGATAATCCACTGCTGAACCGGGGATGGCAGAAGATGCTGACGCCTTCCTGCCTGCCACTGACGCTGGCGCTGGCCGTGGCGACGTTGAGTGTGCTGCAGTTGCGGTGGGTGGCGGGACAGTTCATCGCGCCGCTGCGGCTGGAGGCGCTGACGGAGTCGAATCCGCTGCTGGAGCAACTGAAGACGGAGGGACCGCGGGTGCGGGTGAGTGCGGCGCCGCAGGATCCCTTCCTGAATGTGCTGATGCAGAATCAATTTTTAGCGGACGATATTTCGTGCCTGGAGATTTCGGCGGCGTCGCGCATTCCGGACGATTTCAGCGCGTTCCTGAAAACTTTAGAAGAGAACCGCGCGCGGCTGTGGCTGCTGGCGGGGGTGAAGCATGTGGCGGTGCCGCAGCAGGTGGTGGCCGATTTGCAACGAGACCCGGCAATCGCGGCGAACATCGACCACGCGGACGGTTACACGCTGGTGCCGACGAAACACGATCTGCCGAGCCATGCACTGGTGCAGATGCGCGATTACTTGGCGAAGGCGACGTTCGTGCCGGGGGCGGAGGTGATTTCGGACGAGGCGGTGATGTTGAAGCGGCTGAAGGACCCGGCGTGGAATCCGCGGGCGACGGTATTGCTGAAATCGCCCGCACCGGTACCGGAAGGGAAGGTGGAGTTTAACGACGAGTTGGTGCACGACAGCACCGAAGTGACGACTTACACACGGCGTGAGATCGAGATCCAAGCGGAGTCGATGAAGGGCGGTTATGTGCTGATCAACGATCATTACGATCCTGATTGGGAGGTGGAGGTGAACGGGAAGCGGGCGCCGTTGTTGCGGGCGGATTATTTGCTGAGAGCGGTGGCGGTTCCACCGGGAGCGGTGAAGGTTCAGCTCCATTATGTGGCGCATTACCGGGTGGCGGGGCTGAATCTGCCTGCGGAGGCGGTGAATCTGTTCAGCGACGGCGTGATGATCGCGGCGTGGCTGACGGCGGGGGTCGCGTTGTGGAGGCGGAGAAAGCTTTCCGCATAACCTCTCTTTGTCATTTCCAGCGAAGTCCAGGAAGCGGAAAATTAAGTAGTAGTTTAGGAGGCGAGTGGAGCATCGATGGTGCAGGGGGGCTTATACCTGCGGAGCGCATCCTTGTTTCCAGGGAAGGGACGGACTAAAATAAGAGGATGTCGACGCACCCGGTCCCGTTGGCGGCGTTTAGCCCGATTTATCGTCCGGCGGGGGGATTGCGGCCGAAGCGGGATGGCCGGGGGCGGCTGGCCCTGTGGCTAGGTGGCGCGGCGGTGGTGGCGGTTCTTTTTTTCGGGGTGCCGGCGTTTTGGGCGTGGAAGCATCCGGTGGCATCGAGCGGGGGGCGTTATTTTACGCAGCGGGTGCTGATTCCGGTGCCGATTTTCCAGCAGAACGATCCGCGCTGGACGTTCGATTTGCTGGGACCGACGATCGATACGATGGGAGAAGCGGGGTGCGCGGTGACCTCAGCGGCGATGGTGCTTTCGGCCTACGGGGTGGATATCGATCCGCAGCGGCTGAACAATTACCTGACGGGTCATGGTGGCTATACGGAGAATGGCTGGCTTTACTGGGAGAAGGCGGCAGAGGTGGCTCCTGCAGGTCAGGTAGAAAGGGCGTACGAGGATTTGCCTTCCTATGCGGAGATCGACGGGAATTTGCTGGCGGGAAATCCGGTGATCGTGCGGTTGACGCTGCGAAGCGGGCGGACACATTTTGTAGTGATCGTGGGGAAGTCGGGATGGGATTATTTGATCCAGGACCCGGCGCGGGGGAAAGCGTGGGGGGTTTATCCGCTGAAGGATTTGACGGAGCGGGTGGAGGCGCTGCGGTTTTACCGGGTGGTTCCGCCGGTTCAAGTGGCTGTGCCGGTGACGTTTACTGCGGAAACCATTTCTCCTCCATGATGGAACGAGCTTTTTTCAGCGACGGTCATAGACCGCCGCTACATTTATGAAAATTGTGAAGATTGCCTCTTAGGTCCTTAACTAGTAGTATGTCTAATCCTATGACTGTCATGCCCACCGGGCTTGGTTTGACCCCTGATACCAATGGGGTGGCGCGCGCGAGTGCCGCTTCCGCCGAGAATAGCGCCCAACTCGACGCCCTTTACACGCAATGGAAGCGCGATCCGTCCAGTGTGGACGCGCAATGGAATGCTTTCTTCACCGGCTTCGAGCTCGGTTACCAGCAGCCGCCCCGGCGCGGCGCGGCAACGGCGAAGAGCGAAGCACCCACAGGCAAGGCGGGACAAGAGCGGTTCCGGCAATCGCGCGTGGATGCACTGGTGAGCGCGTACCGGCGGCTGGGGCATCAGCAGGCGAAACTCGATCCTCTCAACCTGATCAAGCGGACGACGCCGGAGCTGAATCTCGATTACGTGCAGCTGACGGAGGCGGATCTCGACGGGGAGTTTGAGATTTACTGGGCGGGCAAGCTTTCGACGCTGACGCTGCGGACGATCATCGAGCTGCTGCGCGAGACCTATTGCGGGCATGTGGGCATCGAGTACATGCACATCGAGAATTACACGATCCGGCGCTGGCTACGTGACCGGATCGAGGAGGGCCGCCTGCGCAACGACACGCTGCCGAACGCGGAAAAGAAGCGGGTGCTGAATCACCTGCTCGAGGGCGAGCTGTTCGAGAAGTTCCTCCACACGCGCTATGTGGGACAGAAGCGGTTTTCGCTGGAAGGCGGCGAGACGCTGATTCCGATGCTGGACAAGATCCTCGAGGAATGCCCGCGCCACGGCGTGGAGCAGATCGTGATGGGGATGGCGCATCGCGGGCGCCTGAACGTGCTGGCGAATATTTTGGGCAAGGATTATGAGTTCGTCTTTAACGAGTTCGCGGAAAATTACGTGCCGGGCTCGGAACTGGGCGACGGCGACGTGAAGTATCACCTCGGCTACGACGCGATCGTGACGACGAGCGGCGGCAACAAGATCGGTTTGAGCCTGGCGCCGAATCCGAGCCATCTCGAGGCGGTCGACCCAGTGGTGGAGGGCAAGACGCGCGCTTGGCAGCGGCGGCTCAACGATACGAAGGAGCGTCGCAAGGTGCTCCCCGTTCTCATCCATGGCGACGCGTCGTTCGCCGGACAGGGCATCGTGGCGGAGACGCTGAATCTTTCGCAGCTCGAGGGTTACCGGACGGGCGGGACGATCCATATCATCATCAATAATCAGATCGGCTTCACGACGTCGCCGGTGGACGGGGTTTCGAGCCAGTATTGCACGTCGGTGGCGAAGATGCTGGGCGCGCCAATCTTCCACGTGAACGGGGACGATCCGGTCGCGGCGGTGACGACGATGCAGCTGGCGTTCGAGTTCCGGCAGCAGTTCCAGAAGGACGTGGTGGTGGACATGTACTGTTACCGCCGCCACGGCCACAACGAGGGCGACGAGCCGCGGTTCACGCAGCCGTTGATGTATTCGGCCATCGAGGATCATCCGCCGATCAGCGATATTTTCTTCGGTCACCTGGTAAAGCTGGGCGACATCACGCCGGACGAGGTGCGGGCCTTCCGCGCGAAGTTCGAGGAGCGGCTGAACGACGCATTGCAGAAGTCGAAGGTAGCGACGAAGACGATCATTCCGGCGCTGCGCCGATCGCTGTCGTGTCCCGAGCTGCTCGAGCCTTTCGAGTCGGCGTTGCCGATGGAGAAGCTGCGCGAGATCGGCGCGGCGATCACGAAGGAGCCGGAGCAGATCCAGCTCAACCCGAAGATCAAGCGGTGGCTGCAGAGCCGCCACGACATGGTCGAGGGAAAAGCGCCGCTGGACTGGAGCACGGCGGAGGCGTTGGCTTTCGGCAGCCTGCTAGAGAGCGGCTGCCCGGTGCGCCTATCGGGACAGGACAGCCGTCGTGGAACATTTACGCAGCGGCACTCGGTCCTTTACGATATGAAGACGCGCGAGCGTTACACGCCGCTCAACAATATCAAGGAGGGGCAGGCGAAGTTCTGCGTCTACAACAGTCCCCTCTCCGAGTATGCGGTGCTGGGTTTTGATTTCGGTTACTCGCTCGATTTCCCGGACATGCTGGTGCTGTGGGAAGCGCAGTTCGGCGATTTCGCCAACGGGGCGCAGATCATGATCGACCAGTACATTGCCTGTTCGGAGACGAAGTGGGGCGAGGTTTCCGGAATCACGCTGCTGTTGCCGCACGGTTATCACGGCCAGGGGCCGGAACATTCGAGCGCGCGGCTGGAGCGTTATCTGCAGGCGTGCGCGGAGGATAATATCCAGGTGGCGAATCCGTCGACGCCGGCGAGTTACTTCCACATCCTGCGCCGCCAGGCGCTGCGGAAGATCAAGAAGCCGCTGATTTTGATGACGCCGAAGGGGATGCTGCGCGATCCGCGCTGCACGTCGCCGGTCGAGACGCTGACGAAGGGCGGGTTCGAGGAGATCCTGCCCGACACGGCGGCGGCGAAGGACGCGAAGCGGGTGATCCTGTGTACCGGGAAGGTTTATTTCGACCTGGCCGATCATCGCGAGGCGAACAAGCTGAAGGACGCGGCAATCGTGCGCGTGGAGCAGCTCTATCCCCTGCACGAGGAGAAACTGCAGGCGGCGGTGGGCCGTTTTGCGAAGGCGGAAAAAATCGTCTGGTGCCAGGAAGAGTCGGCAAACATGGGGGCGTGGCCCTACATCGAGCCGCGTCTGCGCAAGCTGTTCGGCCGCGACATCCTTTACGCGGGCCGCGACGCCTCAGCCAGCACGGCCACAGGCGCGACGGCGATCCACGAGTTGGAGCAGCGCGAGTTGATCAACCAGGCGTTCAACTTGTGAAAATAATCCCTCACGCTTTTTCGTCTGTCATCCCGAGCTTGTCGAGGGATCAGACGCGCCCTCACTTCCTGCCAAAGTTTGGCGATCACAAAAAATCATCCAATCGAGTCGGTCCAACGTATCGATTATCTCATACGCGTCTGATCCCTCGACAAGCTCGGGATGACGGTGGTCTGGTATAATTTTATCGTAAGTCGCCATAACTTTTTTTCTAATCCCTTTATGCCCATCGAAGTCAAAGTCCCCTCTGTCGGCGAATCGATCACGTCGGGTGTCCTCGGCGTGTGGAACAAGCCGGACGGCAGTTACGTGAAGGCCGGTGAAACGCTGTTCGAGATCGAGACGGACAAGGTGACATCGGAGGTGGTGGCGGAAAGTGCGGGCCAGCTGAAGCATCTGGTGAAGGCGGGCGACACGGTGAAAATCGGACAGGTTGTCGCTTCGATCGATGAGAAGGCGAAGGCGCCCGCCGAGACCCCGGCGGAGGCGAAGCCGAAGAAGGAAGAAGCCAACGGCAGCGCGAAGACTTCGCGCGTGGAGGCCTCGGCCCCCGTGGCGGCGACGGCGGCGCGTGGGAAGAATGCGGACGATCTTTCGCCCGCGGTGCGTTACCAGACGGCGGAGAAGGGCATCGACCCGGCCTCGATTCAGGGGACTGGGAAGGACGGGCGGATTTTGAAGGGCGATGTGCTGGCGGCGGCGGAAAAAGGTACGGGTTCCGCGTCGAGCGCTCCGGCGGCTCCCCGCCCCGCGGGCGAGAAGACGTCACGCCGGAAGATGTCGCCGTTGCGGCAGAAGATCGCGGCGCGTTTGCTCGCCGCGCAGCAGGAGACGGCTCACCTGACGACGTTCAACGAGGTCGATCTGTCGAATATCATGGCGCTGCGGACAAAGTTCCAGGATCGGTTCGTGAAGAAGCACGAGATCAAGCTGGGCTTCATGTCGTTTTTTGTGAAGGCGGTGGTGCACGCCCTGCAGGTGGTGCCCGCGATCAACGCGCGAATCGACGGCGACGAGGTGGTGCAGAACAATTTCTACGACATCGGCGTGGCCATTTCGACGGAGAAGGGGCTGATGGTGCCGGTGGTGCGCGACGCGGACCGGCTGACTTTCGCCGGGGTGGAGAAGGAGATCGCGGCCTACGCGAAGAAGGCGCGCGACGGGAAGATCACGCTGGCCGATCTCGAGGGCGGCGTGTTCACGATCACCAACGGGGGCGTGTTCGGCTCGCTGCTGTCGACGCCGATTTTGAATCCGCCTCAGTGCGGCATCCTGGGCATGCACACGATCCAGGAGCGGCCGGTGGCGATTTCGGGCCGGGTGGAGATCCGCCCGATGATGTATCTCGCGCTGACTTACGATCACCGGCTGGTCGACGGCCGGGAGGCCGTGACGTTCCTCGCCACGGTGAAGGAAGTCGCGGAGAATCCGGCGGCGGTGTTGCTGGAGGTTTAGTTCGGAAAGAGGCGGTCATCCCGAGCTTGTCGAGGGATCAGACGCGCTTTCAGATTGTCGATGCGTAAAAGAAAATACGAAGAATGATCTTCTTTGAACTCTTCAGCCGATTGCCCATGCCTAACGCGTCTGATCCCTCGACAAGCTCGGGATGACGGGTTTTTAAATTTATGAAAAATTCTTCCACGACAGCCTTTCTTGTCGTTGCGATTTATTCGGTCCTATCTTTGGCCATGCATGCGGATACGGTCGGACCCCAGGCGGGACAGAAGGTGGCGTTCCTGGGTGATTCGATCACGGAGCAGGGGGCGAACAGCCCGGGCGGTTACGTGCGGCTGGTGGAAAGCGGGCTGGAGAAGCAGGGGCGGAAGATCGAGGTGATTCCGGCGGGGGTGAGCGGGAACAATTGCCGGGATATGCTGGCGCGGCTCGACAAGGATGTGCTGAGCAAAAAGCCCGACTGGATGACGTTGAGTTGCGGCGTAAACGATGTGTGGCAGCCGACGAAGGCGGTGCCGCTCGACGAGTACCAGAAGACGATCACGTCGATCGTGGACCAGGCAACGGCGGCAGGAATCAAGGTGATCATTCTGACGGCGACGATGATTGGGGAGGACCCGGCCTATCCGAACAACCAGAAGCTGGCTCCCTATAATGATTTTCTCCGGTCGCTGGCGGCGCAGCGCCATTTCCCGCTGGCCGATCTGAACGCGGACATGCAGGCGGCGGTGGCCGACCTGAAGGCGCAGGCGCCGAACGTGAAGGGCGGTTATTTCCTGACGGTGGACGGCGTGCATATGAACGGATTGGGCAACGAGACGATGGCGGCAGGTGTGCTGAAGGCGATGGGCCTGACCGACGCGCAGTTGGCGCCGCTCCGGGAAACGTGGATGGGGCTGCCGAACACGACGGAGGTGACCTTCAATGTGAAGCTGCCGCTGACGGTGCGCGATTATTTGCGGTTGCGGAAGGTGGCGGACAGCAAGGGCGGTTCGCTCGACGATTTGGGGACGGAGGCGCTGAAGCAGAATTTGTCGGATTACCTGAAGGTGCCGGAGGTGTCCGCGGAGACGTCGACGAACTCGGTGCCGATGAAGCCAGGGAAGCCTTAGGGGTTCTCTCCGGCGAATTTTCAAATTCCCCACCCCGTCATCCTGAGCTTGTCGAAGGATCAGCTCCCGGCAAGTTTACGCTCTAGATTGGATGAAGAATTACTGGGTCTACATTCTATCGAATAGCGCGGCCACGCTTTATATCGGCGTGACGGGTGATTTGGAATTGAGGTTGTTCCAACACAGAGCACATCAAGAGCCCGATAGCTTTGCCAATCGCTATAACTTGGATCGATTGGTTTTTGTGGAGACCTATCCAACGGCTCGGCAGGCTATTACGCGTGAGAAGCAGCTAAAAGGCTGGTCGCGGGCGAAGAAGCTCAAGTTGATTCGAGAGCAGAATCCGGAGTGGAAGGATTTGTCTGCGGATTATAGGCCGTTGCGACAGATTGGACGCTCTTTGGGGGCTGATCCTTCGACAAGCTCAGGATGACGGGGTGGGGTTTTGGGAATAGAGCGGCTCGCTTCGCTCGGGATGGTGGCTGATGGGAGCGCGATTCCGGGGTGGTGAAACGGGGTGGGGTGCGCTAGGGTGGAGGCATGCCTGACTTTGATTATCAGCTGGTGGTGATTGGGAGTGGTCCCGGCGGCTACGTGGCGGCGATCCGCGCGTCGCAGCTCGGTTTGAAGACCGCGATCGTGGAGAAGGACAAGACGCTGGGCGGGACGTGCCTGAACGTGGGCTGCATCCCGAGCAAGGCGCTGCTGGCCTCGACGGAGCATCTCCATTTCGCGAAGGAACGGTTCGCGGCGCACGGAATCATCGCGCCGGACATCAAGGTCGACCTCGGCACGATGATGAAGCGCAAGGGCGAGGTCGTGGGCAAGCTGACGTCGGGTGTGAGCTACCTGATGAAGAAGAACAAGATCGAGGTGGTGAAAGGGCTCGGGCGGCTGGTCGACGCGAACACGGTCGAGGTGACCGACGAGGGTGGCGCGAAGAAGACGCTCAAGGCGCAGAATATTATTTTGGCCACGGGCAGCGCGCCGGTGGCGTTGCCGTTCCTGCCGTTCGACGGGAAGCGCGTGATCAACAGCGACCAGGGAATCGCGCTGGAAAAAATACCAAAGTCGATGCTGGTGATCGGCGCGGGGGCGATCGGGCTGGAGCTGGGCTCGGTCTGGCGCCGCCTGGGTGCGGAGGTGACGGTGATCGAATTTTTGCCGCGCATCGCGGCGGTCGGTTTTGACGCGGAGACGTCGAAGATTTTGCAGCGCAACCTCGAGAAGCTCGGGATGAAGTTCGAGCTGGGAACGAAAATCGAGTCGGCGAAGGTGACGGACAAGGGCGTGGAGCTGAAGGGCTCGAACGCCAGCGGCGCGGCTTCCTACCAGGCGGAGATGGTCCTCGTCGCGGTGGGGCGCAAGCCGTTCACCGCCGGGCTCGACGCGGAGAAGGCGGGCGTGAAGCTGACGGAGCGAGGCCGCATCGCGGTGAACGCGCATCTGCAGACGAACGTACCGAACATTTACGCGATCGGCGACGTGGTGGACGGTCCCATGCTGGCGCACAAGGCGCACGAGGACGGCGTGGCCGCGGCGGAACGGATCGCGGGCAAGCCGGGCGAGGTGAATTACCATATTATCCCGGGCGTGATCTATACAGCGCCGGAGGCGGCGAGCGTGGGCATCACGGAGGAGGAGGCGAAGGAGAAGAAGCTCGAGGTGCGCGTGGGCAAGTTTGCCTTCACGGCGAACGGGCGCGCGATCGCGTCGGACACGACGGAGGGTTTCGCGAAGATCATCGCCGATGCGAAGACGGACCGGGTGCTGGGCGCCCACATCGTGGCGAGCAACGCCTCGGAGCTGATCGCGGAGACGGTCCTGCTGATGGAATTCGGCGGAAGTTCCGAGGATCTGGCGCGGACGATTCACGCGCATCCGACGATGTCGGAGGCGGTGAAGGAGGCGGCACTGGCGGTGGATGGGCGGATGCTGAGCGCCTAGTCCTGCGGACGGCAGTCTGACGCACACGCGTAAGAATCACTTCGCTGCTTTCCGTCATCCTGAGCCTGTCGAAGGATCAGACTCGCATCCTGTATCCGGTGAACAGAAAGAGCACGAAAAGCATTCAAGCTCCCTCCGCTTATGCCAATACGGCACGCGTCTGATCCTTCGACAGGCTCAGGATGACGGAGGCCAAGAAAAGACGGCTTTGCCGATTTGCTGTAACCGTGGCAGGTAGGGGGAGTCATTAGTAGTAATGAAAACTCCTATTCGCCTCACTCTCCTGGGCCTTTGTGCCCTTCCGCTCCTGGGCCTGCAGACGCTCAGGGCCGACGATAGTAACACGCCTCCTCCGGGACCGCCTCCGGGTCACGTGCACGGCGGCCATATGCTGCCGCCGGGATTCGATAAACTGAATCTGACCGACGCGCAGAAGGAGCAGATCAAGCAGATCCAGGAGGAGACTCGCCAGAAGATCGATGCGGTGCTGACGGCCGACCAGAAAGCCCAGCTCGAGAAGTTCAAGGCCGAGCGCCACGGCCATGAGGGCGGTGCGCCCCCTCCTCCTCCGCAATAAATTTGCCGGTTAATTAAGCATGGGCCCCGATCTTCCGGTTATGCCGGGAGGTCGGGGCTTTTTTGTTTAAGAATTCCTGCTCCGAGAGAGTCGACGGCTGTCTTTGACGGCGCCGGGGCGCT
>Ga0105237_10003281_pt1 | contig 19315 bp, 23 predicted proteins | sample KBSC24metaG_FD_81520 | JGI IMG/M metagenome (GOLD analysis project Ga0105237, IMG submission 81520) | Corn rhizosphere microbial communities from Kellogg Biological Station, Michigan, USA - KBS C2-4 metaG | ecosystem: Host-associated > Plants > Roots > Rhizosphere > Soil | place: Michigan, USA... | reverse complement strand
TGCAGGTCGCCGGGCATCTTGAAGTAGTATTCGACGGCCACCATCGTCTTCGGATCGCGGTACAGGCCGATGTGGCCGACGCGCGCGGCGGGCACCACGGTGAGCAGGCCGTCGAGAATGCCCGTACCCGCGCGCAGGATGGACGCGAACACCAGCTTCTTACCGTCGATGACCTTGCCGGTGGTGCGTTCCAGCGGTGTCTCGACGTCGATCTCCTGTACGGGGATGTCGCGCAGCACCTCGTACGCCATCAGTGCGGCCATCTCGTTGCATAGTTGCCGGAAGCTGTTGGTGGAGGCATCCTTTCGGCGCATCAGTGTGAGCTTGTGCTGCACCAGGGGATGGTCGATCACGTAGACGTTAGGGGCGAGCGAAGCGACGGGAGGATCGTTGTCCATGGCTAGAACACCGTGCCGTCACTGACGATGGTGAACGGCGGAAGTCCGTCGCGCAGTCGTTGCGCCAGCGCGCGTCCCGCGGCCCACGTGCCGCCCTCCAACACACACGCGAGCGGCATCTGGTGCGCGTCGGCCCCGAGCCGGGTTCGCACCAGCGGGGCGAGTTCGTCGAGCAAGGCCACGGTGAGGGCTCGCCATTCGACGACCATTTCGTCACCGGCGCCCCATTCACCGTCGGCCACCGCGGGGTCGTGCAGCCGCAGCACGCCGGTGTCGAGCAGTAGACCGCCGTTGCGGTACTCCGGAAGGCCGGTCAGCGCGTCGAGATCGTCGACGCGGACGCCGCCCCACTGAAACGGTTCCAGCAGGGAGTAGGTCAGCCACTGCGACAGCTTGTGGAAGGGCATCCATCCGTGGGTCAGGCCGGGGCCTGGCACGGCGGAGTGCCGCCAGCAGTCGCCAAGTGGCTGGTCGCCAATGGCGTTGTCCGCGGGCCAGATTCCCGAGAGCGAGGTCAGCAGCAGCGACAGGATGTCGTGTGCACCAACCGATGTCCGGTCGCCAGCGGTCAGCGCGTCGAACAGGCCACCCGGCCGGCCGAGCGCTCCGAACGTGTTGGGCTGGGCGGCCAGCGTCGCGCCGAGACGGCGCAGTACGGCGACGCGACCGTCGATGCCCACCAAGGGATTCGAGGGGCCGACCTGAAACGCCTCGGCCAGCCGGTCGGCGTCGAGGCGAGACAACGCGGCGGCGTCGGCACGCAGGGGATCCGTTGTGTCGCTGGAGAACAGTCCGCTGGTGAAGGCGTGCCAGCTGGCCACCCCGAGACCCTCGGAGCGGGCGAACTGCTGACCGCTGGCGGCCTCGTCGTACCGCCAGTCGGGACCGGCTCCTGCGTCGAGCAACACGCTGATTACGGCGAGGTCGACAAGTGCTCGGGCGTTCAGCCGGTCGCCCAGCTGAGCCCTCCTGTCGATTCCGCCTGCCTCGAAATGGCGCCAGCGGCTGTGGAACGGCACGTTCAGATCGGGGTAGCGCGTGCGGGTGACGTCGGCGACCTCGGCGGCGGCCACGGCGAGGGCTCCGTCGTCGACGGCGAACCACGCCGACTCACCGCGTCGTGCCCGCACCAGCAGGTGACGGGCCCGTTCGCGGATGGCTGTCGTGCTGCGCAGTGCGGTGGCGGCTCCTTCGGCCTTGTCGGTGTCTGGCTCGACCGCGGTACCCGTCATCCCCACCGAGCTCATCCGTCCAAACCTCGGCCCTTGGCCTTCTTCAACTCGTCGGCGTCGGGCACCGCACCCGGAGTGAAGTACCCAGCGGCCATCTTGGCGTCGATCTCGACGCGCGCGTCGGCAGGAACCAGGTCGTCGGGGATGTTGACCCGTTCGCCGACTTCGATGCCGGAGCCGGTGATGGCGTCGTACTTCATGTTGCTCATGGAGACCAGCCGGTGGATCTTGCGGACACCGAGCCAGTGCAGGACGTCGGGCATGAGCTCCTGGAAGCGCATGTCCTGCACTCCGGCAACGCATTCCGTGCGGGCGAAGTACTGGTCGGCGGTGTCGCCGCCCTCCTGTCGCTTGCGCGCGTTGTAGACGAGGAACTTGGTCACCTCGCCGAGCGCCCTGCCCTCCTTGCGCGAGTAGGCGACCAGGCCGACGCCGCCGCGCTGGGTGCCCTGGATGCATTCCTCGATCGCATGGGTCAGATACGGCCTGCAGGTGCAGATGTCGGAGCCGAAGACGTCGGAGCCGTTGCACTCGTCGTGCACGCGGGCCGTCAGTTCCACGGAGGGGTCGGCGAGATGGCGGGGGTCGCCGAAGATGTAGACGGTCTGCCCGCCGATCGGGGGCAGGAACACCTCGAGGTCACCACGCGTCACCAACTCGGGGTACATGCCGCCGGTCTCCTCGAACAGCACCCGGCGCAAATCGGTCTCGCTGCAGCCGAAGCGCTGCGCCACGCCCGGCAGGTACCAGACCGGTTCGACCGCAGCCTTGGTGACCAACGCTGCGCCGCTCGGCAGCAGCACGTGGCCGTCGGGCCGCAGCCGGCCCTTCTGCACGGCCTCGATCACCTCGGGCAGGATCACGTGGGCCTTGGTCACCGCGATGGTGGGGCGGATGTCGAAGCCTGCGGCCAGCTCGGCGCTGAAGACGTCGGCCACCATGGCACCCCAGGGGTCCAGGCTGGTGATCTTGCCTGGCTCGCTCCACTGCAGGTACGGGCCGATGACGTCGGTCGGGGCGGTATTGGTGAGGTCGGCCCTGTGCTCACGCGAGAGTGCTCCCGCTGCGACGGCAAGGGCCCGGTAGACGCTGTACGAGCCGCTGTGCGTGCCGATCACGTTGCGGTGCGCGCGCTTGATGGTCGTGCCGATCACCGGTCCGCGTTCGGCGGCCGTCGGCGCATCCCAATGGATGGGCAGTGAGCCCGAACCGCCGCTGTGCGACGTCAGCCGGATGTGGCCGGCTGCGGACTTGGCGACCGTGGCAGGCGTTGGGGCGGCGGCACCGGCGTCGGTCGACATGGGCCCTCCTCGGTCATCGGGATTCGCCAGCATAGCGACTCGACGTGGCTGTTGCCGGTCGCAGACTTAAGTCCCGCCGCCAAAGCTCTGCCTACTAAACGACGACGAACCAGATCGCGATGTAGTGGCAGATCGCCGCGGCGGCGGTGAACGCGTGAAAGAACTCGTGATAGCCGAACGTTCGCGGCCACGGGTTGGGCCAGCGCACGCCGTACAGCACGGCGCCGATGTTGTACAGCACCCCGCCGCTGGCGAGCAGGACCACGGCGGCCAGACCCGCGCCGTCCAGTAGCGTGCCGGCGAACCAGATGGCCGTATAGCCGAGCAACAAGTAGAGGGGCACGCCAACCCACCGGGGCGCCGACGGCCACCACATCTTGAGTGCGACGCCTGCGGCAGCCCCGCCCCACACCAGGAGCAGAACCTGAGTCCCGGTCTGCGGCGGCATCGCCAACATGCAGAAGGGGGTGAAGCTGCCAGCGATGAATACGAAGATCAGCGAGTGGTCGATCCGCTTCATCCACTTCAGCGTGGTCGCCGACTGCCAATGCACGCGGTGGTACAGCGCGCTGAAGCTGAACATCGCCACGATGGTGGCGGTGTAGATCGAGGCGGCCACGACAGCCTCGCTCGACGAGAAGACCCACGCCGCGGACACGAGGGTCACCCCGGCGACGATCGCGGCGAGCGCCGAGCAGAAGTGGATCCAGCCGCGGGCCTTGGGTCGGCCAAGGAAGTCGGTGACGGTGTCGGCGAGGACCTGCGGTAGGTCGTCGTCGATACCTGTGTTCTGCGGCAGGTCGTCGTCGAAGGTATTAGTCGCCCGATCGCTGGGGCGAAGAGGTGTTTGCGGATCGGCGCGTCCGTGAATCTTGGTGCTCGTCGCCGATGTGCGATCGTTCAGGAGGTCTCCGTAGTCGACGGGCAAGCCCAGTGCGGCGGCAGGCGATCGCGATGGTTACGACGCAGCCTCAGCGTACAGGCGGAGGCCCGACGATCCCGGTTGAGCGTTTCGTTCGCAGTGTCGTGGCGGTTTGCCGTCAGGCGGGCTGTGCACCGCGGCGACGCGCGAGGTCCTTGATGTCCTGCGGCAGTGCGTCGACGTCGATGAGTTGCGGGAGCAGCTCCGATTCGCCCAAAATCGCGCGAAAGACGAGTCCGACCGTGACGTCGTGGTCGGGGCGATCGGTGACGACGACCTGATCGCCTGCCCGCACGGTGCCTGGACTGATCACCCGCAGATAGGCCCCTGGAATCGCCGCCTTGGTGAAGGTCTTGATCAGGTCGGGGATCTCCAGGAATGCGGCAAAGGTCCGGCACGGGGTGCGAGGTGAGGTGACCTCGAGCACCAGGCCGTCGGTTCCGACGTGCCACCGCTCGCCAATCCGGGCGCCCGTCACGTCGACGCCGGACGTGGTCAGGTTCTCGCCGAAGTTGCCGTTGTTCAGCGTGCGCCCGAACTTCGTCTGCCAGTCGTCGAGGTCTTCCCGCGCGTACGCGTACACGGCCTGATCGTCGCCGCCGTGCAGTTTCTTGTTGCCGATCGCGTCTTCGATCAGTCCGCTCCCAAGACCGTCGGGCTGGGGTCCTGGCGGGCGTACGGCGACGGCCTGGTCCGTCGGGTGCTTGTCGATGCCGGTGAGCACCGTTTGCTTGTCCGGGTTTGGCCGCGGCCTTGCGATATTGACCGTCAACACACTTGGCATGGTCACGAGCTTAATTCGAAGTGGATGGAGGCGTCGGTCGGCCAGGGCGACCGACGCCCTGCTGGCGTCCAACTCGGCCACGACGACGAGCCGACCGCCATGCCGCCGCTCATCCTGGCGACGATCTGCGGGCCGCCGCGTCGTGATCGTTTTGGTGCTAGAGGGCGAGGCGAAGCTCGGGGGACTCCAGGTCGAGCAGCGTCCGCTTGACGGAGAGTCCGCCTGCGTAGCCGGTCAGGGCGCCGTCGGCGGCGACCACGCGGTGGCACGGCACGATGATCAGCACCGGATTGCGCGCCAACGCACCGCCGATCTTGCGGGCGTCGGACGCGGGCCGGCCCATGTGCTGCGCGATGGCGCCGTAGCTGATCGTCTCGCCGTAACCGGTTGTGCTGCACAGGGTCTGCAGCGTGATGGCGTCGAATGCGCTGATGCGGGACCAGTCGATCGGGACGGTGAAGTTCCGTCGCGCTCCGGCGAGGTACTCGTCGATCTGCCGACCGGCCTCGAAGGCGTGAGCCCGACCGAAGCCGAGGTCCGTCGTCGGTGCCGTGGTGTCCGTGGTGAAGGCAACTCGGGTCAGGCCGAAGGCACTCGCCTCGATGGTGATGTTGCCGAGTCGGGTCGCGTGCACGGTCCTGGCAATGGTCATGGTCGTTCGCTCCTTCTGTTGGGGCTCTTGCCATGTAGACGACGGCGACCGCCGGAATGTGAGGTGGCATCCGAGATCCACGCGGCGTACGGCTCGGGTAGGCACACCGCGCACGGGCGGTAGCCGGCCGCGACGGCGGTCTGCTGGTCGGCGAAGAACACCCGGTGCGTCACGTAACCGCCGCGAGCGATCGCCCTCAGTGCAGACGGGCAGTCGAGCCGGCCGTACAGCTTGCCGCGCCGGTGGCCACCGAACTGCCCTGGCGTCGGGCTCGCGTACCGTTCACCGTCGGCGCCGGTCAGCGTGAACATCGCGTCGCACCTTCGTCATTGCGCGTCGTGCAGGACGAGGCCGAGAGTGTGACGCTGTCCTGACCTGACCCGGCTCACCCCGTGCCGCACAGGGGATCTCGACCATCCCCGCTTCGTCGGGGTCGGGCGGTCGCGAGTGGTGAAGATCAGTCCGTGGCCCTGCTCCAGCATGGTCACGGTGCCCTTGGACTGCGCTCGAGCGCGTTGTTCGACGAGCAGGAACTCCCCGCCGGTGTGATCGATGCCTGGCCGATCGAGGCCGAACACGACCTGCAACGGAAAGACGAGGTCGCCGTAGAGGTCGCGGTGCAGTGCGTTCCAGTCGCCGGCCGTGTAGCGCAGCAGAATTGGGGTCGGTCTGGCCTGGCCGGCCGCGTGACAGGCGGCGAGCCAATCCTCGAACTCGTCCGGCCATGGCGCCGGGTCGCCAAGCCGATCGGCCCAGTCGCGCGCGACCGGCAGGAGCCGTCGGTAGAACGCTGCTCGCATCCGCATGATCGATTCGGGCAGCGGGTTGGCGAAGTAGCGGTAGGTACCTTCCCCGAACCGGTACTTGGCCATGTCGATCGTCGAACGGAACCGCTGCCGGTCATCCCACATCGAGCTGAACTCCGCGCATTCGGCTGGGGTGAGGATCGGACCGGTCTGTGCACAGCCGAACGCATCGATCTCCTCGATCAGCGCGGGCCAGTCTTGGCTGGAGATGCGGTCGGTCACAGTGATTTCCGTGGACTCCATCACTTCGGTCATGCCGCCTCCAAGGTCAGCAGGGTCTGCTTGGCGTCGATGCCGCCGACGTATTGGCCGATCGAGCCGTCGGTGCGGACTACCCGGTGGCACGGGATGACCAGCGGCAGGGGATTGCGGGCGCAGGCGGTTCCGACTGCGCGCACGGCGCGGGGGCGACCAATCGCCGCGGCGACGGCGGCGTAGCTCTCGCGGTGCCCGTAGCCGATCTCGGAGAGGTGTTCGATCACCTCGCGGCGGAAGCCGTCGGTGAGCCGCAGGTCCAGTGGAAGGTCGAAATGGGTGCGGCGCCCGGTGAAGTACTCGTCGATCTCGCGTGCCGCGGCGTCGAGCCGGGCGGGTGCCCGCAGGATCCTCGGGCTGACCTTGTCGGCCAGCGACGCGAGTACTCCATCGTGGCCTTCGCTGGCGTAGGCGACCCGCACCAGGCCGACGGGCGTCGCCGCGAGCAACAGCGAGCCGAGCGGGGTGTCGAGCGTTCGGTAGGCGACGTCCAGCAGGCCCGCGTCCTCGGCGTCGTGCTCGAGGCGTCGATGCAACCGCGCCAGGGTGTCGGGGTCGTCCCCGCCCAATGCGTCGAAGAGGTTCTCGAGCTTCATGATCGGTCGTCCTTTGGATAGATCCTTCTCAAGGTCTTGATGCCGTCTGCGGCAGCTCTGCGGGCGGCGTCGGGGGAGTTGCCGAGCAGTTCGGCGATCTCGGCGTGCGGCAGCCCTGCCAGATGGTGATACGCCACTGCCTTGCGCTGTTTGTCGGGAAGTGATGCGAGCGCAGCCCAGAGTTCGGGGTCGTCGTCCGTGGGGTGCGGGCGCTGGGTGGGCAGGTCGGGAAGCGTCTCTGCGGGCACGGGTGCGCGGGTGATCGCGCGTCCGACGTCTATGGCACGGCGATGGGCGATCGTCACCAGCCACGCTTCGACGTTGGCGGCGGGGTCGAGATCAGGGTAGGCGCGCATGGCGGACAGAAACGTCTCCGACCAGGCGTCGTCGGCATCGATAGGCCCGAGCACCGCGCGGCAGACGCGCAGCACCGTCGGGCCGTACTCGACTACCACGTCCTCGAACGGTCGCACATTCACATCCTGTAGACGCACCCCTGCGGCAAAACGTGAGATGGACTCAACCAGGTGCAGTCCGCCTGTGTGCCGCCAATCCTTGCGGGCATATGCTCGGCTACGTATATTCGGCTACGAGTATTTGGAAGCGAGGTGCCTGCCGTGGCCCCGAAGCGCAAGGTCGCCAACCTGCTGGCGTTGGCCGTGCTGGCCACCGTCGTCCAGCGTCCGATGCACCGCTATGAGATGGCGTCGGTCATGCGCGCCCGCGGCAAGGACCGCGACATGGACATCAAGTGGGGCTCGCTCTACACCGTCGTACAGAACCTCGAGAAGAACGGTTTCGTGGAGCAGGTCGAGGTCACCAGGCAGGGTGCACGCCCGGAGCGCACGGTCTACAGGATCACCGACGCCGGGCGTCGCGAACTCGTCGAGTGGACTGGCGAGCTGATCGCCGAGCCCGAGACCGAACACACCCGCTTCGTCGCGGGACTGTCCGTCATGATCGTGCTCGCACCGGACGACGCGATCGCGTCGTTGCGCACACGACTCGACCGGCTGTCCGAACAGATCGACGCCCAGCGGGCGGTCGCGGCCCAAGTCGGTGCCGGGGTACCGCGGCTCTTCCTGATCGAGGACGAATACCGGATCGCGATGACCGTGGCGGAGGCCGAGTGGACGCGGTCCCTCGTCGAGGAACTGTCCTCGGGCACCTTCCCAATGCTCGACGTCTGGCGCCAATGGCATGAAAGCGGTGCCATTCCAACCGAATTAAGTGAGCTCGCGCAGCGCGGCGCCGAGCGCGAAGAGCAGGAGGAACAGGCATGACCGCACCGCAGACCGCGCTCGTCATCGGCGGCGGCATCGCCGGCCCGGTGGCGGCGACGGCCCTCACCATGGCAGGCATCGAAACCGCCGTCTACGAAGCACGGCCGGCCGATCCGGCGGCCGCCAACGGGATCGGTGGATCGCTGGCTCTAGAGCCCAATGGGCTGGCCGCCCTGCGCATCATCGGCGCCGACGACGCCGTTCGTGCCTCGGCCATCCCGATCGTCAGGTCGTCCATGTCGATCGCGAGCAGGCCGGGGCGTGAGATGCCCGCACCGCAGGGGCTGCCACCTCGGCAGCTGATCGATCGCGGCGTCCTGCATGGCATCCTCGGCGAGCGCGCCCGGCTAGCAGGAGTGCCAATTCACCACGGCAAGAAGCTGATCGGGGTCGAGGAGGGTCCCGACGGCGTGACCGCGAACTTCGCCGACGGGAGCAGCGCCAGCGCCGACGTGCTGATCGGCGCCGACGGTGTCCACTCGGTGGTGCGTGGCCTCATCGATCCGGGCGCGCCCAGCGCGCGCTACCTCAACCTGCTTGGGTTCGAGGGTTTGGTGGACGACGCCCACGGAGTCATCGACCTGGTGCCGGGTTCCATGACCTTCGCGTTCGGCAAACGCGCGTACTACCTGTACTGGAAGCGGCCCGACGGTCGCATCGGGTGGGGCGTCAATCTGCCGTCGCCGCAATACTTCAGCCTGCGCGAGGCCCGCGCCGTCCCTGTGGACGAGTGGCTGCAGACCCTGCGCGAGACCTATGCCGGCGACAGTCCAGGGGGATGGCTGGCCGAGCGGACCCCCAGCGAAACCCTTCAGGCGGTGGGCGGGCTGCACATCATGCCGCCGGTGCCGCATTGGTATCGCGGTCGCATGGTGCTCGTCGGTGATGCGGTGCACGCGCCGTCCAACAGCACCGGGCAGGGCGCGTCGCTGGCGGTGGAGAGCGCGATCCAACTGGCTCGCTGTCTGCGCGATCTGCCCGACTTGCCTTCGGCCTTCGCGACATACGAGCGATTGCGCCGTACCCGGGTGGAGACGATCGCCGCTCGAGGTGCGCGCGTCAGTCATGCCAAGGCGCCAGGCCCGGTGGCTCAGCGGATGATGCGGGTGATGATCCCGCTGATGTTGAAGGCCATGAACATCGAGAAGACCTTGGGCGAAGAGCAGCGCTACACCATCGATTGGGACGCGCCTGCCGATGGCGTTGCGATGTCGCCGCGTTCGGTCTGAGGCAGGGGAGAGGCGGGGGACTCGAGTGCGCGGGCGGTTTCGACGACGACGCGCGCCGACCTGACGAGCTGAGTGCGCTGTGTTGCCGTCAGCGGTTCGGTGACGAGCACGAGGGCCTCGCGGATCTCCGCTGAGCCATCGGCGGCCACCTGCAGCCCCAGTGCGGTGATCGCGACGCGCACGCTGCGCCCGTCGCGCGGGTCCATCTCCCTGCGCACCAGCCCGCGCCGTTCCGCCCGGTCGATCAGCCCAGTGACGCTGGACTTGTCGACGCCGAGCCGCTGAGCGAGTTCCTGCATGGTCGGTCGGTGATTGCGCAGCATGCCGAGCATTCGGAGCTGCGTCATCGACAAGTCGTGCTTGGCCGCGGTGCGCGCCAGCATGTTCTGCACGACGAACGACAATTGGGCCAGGGCGTTGACGAACTCGTCGGAGCCTCCTGCGCGCTCGGGTTCGGCGTCCGGCTTCCTGGTGCCCACCGACCGAGCTTACCTTGACATAGTTGGTGGCACCAACCAATATGTTGGTATCACCAACTAAATCTCTTCGTCGGTAGTGTCGAGCCGAGGGTCGGTGCAATACCAAGGGAGGTCGCGCGTGTTCACGGGAGCGGTCCGGGTCGGCGTCCCGTCATCGCGCCACACCCATGCCGCCTCGAAGCTTTGCCGTCGCCGGCTGACGTCTTCGTTGTTGGTGGCTCTGATCTTGCTTGTCAGCGCTCCCTTTTCGCTCGCGAGGGCGGACGGCATCGCGTCGGACTCCGACGTCCACGTCGCTCAAACGCTCGGCGGCCGGGAGCTGACGGTGACGATCCGCCGGGTGGGTCCGGTGCTCGGACCGCTGCACGTCGACGTGACGACCCATCGCGGCGACGCCCCCGGCACGCTGCGACTCTCCGCGACGGCGCCCGGCGCGGCCACCAGTTCCGGAGACGTGGTCCTCGGGGCGACGCCGGGCATCTACTCGACGACGCTCGACGTCGACCGGGCCGGTCCGTGGGAGTTGTCGGTCGACGACGGCACCACGGTGGCCAGGATCCCGTTCCTGGTTCCGGCTCAGGTGACACCGCCCTGGAAGAAGGCCAGCGACTACGGCTTCTTCGCCGCAGGGGTCATGCTGATCGTCTCGCTGGCCGTCACCCTGCGCTCGCGCCGAAGCTGGATCGCGTTGATCCCGGCCACCGCAATGGTCGTCGCGTTGGCGGTCGCGGTGACCGGGGCTCTGCTGTCCGCGTACTCTCCGCCCCCGCCGCAGCCCGGTCACGACCTCGACCCCACGATCGAGAACATCCGGGACCCCTACGCCCGAATCGCGGCGAATTCACTTACTCCGACCGACTATTCGCGACCACCCGTGAACATTTCGGTGTCCACCACTGCGCAGGGCGGCGCGTCGACGCTGCACTTGAGCTTGATCGACTCCGCAACCGGACGTCCCGTCGACGACGTGCTGATTCATCACGGTGCGCTGATCCATCTCATCGTCGTCTCGCCATCGGGGACGATGTCCCACCTGCATCCCGTGCGCGTCGCGCCGGGCCGATACGAGGTGCAACTGAAGCAAGGCGAACGCGGCACCTACGCGATGGCCGCCGAAGTCGCCAGACGCGGCGGCGGCATTCAGCTTCTCCGTGCCTCGGTCGACGCGAACACCACGCTCGCGCCGACACCTTCACCTGCGGCGGTGCCGTCGGCCGGTCAGATCGACGCCGCCGTGGCACCGGCCGGCAGTCCCAGCACCATCCGCGCTCGATTCGGGAACTCGGCCGATCTGCAACCGTGGCTGGGCATGGCCGGACACATGATGGTGGTCGGACCGCTGCCCGACGGCGCCGACGTCGGCAAAGCCGCAGTAGCGGCGCCGATCTGGTCGCACGCGCACGCCATGGTGCCTGCCACCCCCGGGTCGGCAGGCGGGCAGCCCGACGAATCGGTGGCCCGCTACGGACCCGAGATCGACTTCACCTACACGTTCGCGCTCCCGGGCCGCTACAAGCTATGGGTCCAAGCCGAACGTGGCTACGCCATCCTCACCGCGCCAACCGAAGTCGAGGTCCCACAGTCATGACTCGTCAGCGTCTGCTCGTCACGATCGCGATCGCCATCGCGGTGATCGGGGCGGGAGCGTGGTTCCTGTGGCCGACGTCCAAGGACTCCACCACGTCGGCCGCGACGGCGGGCCCCTACCTCGTCCGCCTCGATGGGGACGCCCCGAAGGTGGGGGTCAACGGCCTGGTCGTCGAGATATCGGGAAACGGTGGTCAACCGCCGCCACCGGACTCGGTGACGTTCGAGCCCGTCATGCCTCAAATGGGCCATGCGACAACACCTGTCGTGGCCACCAAGGACGGCGCCGGGCGCTATCGAGGGGACGTCGACCTCTCAATGGCGGGGCAATGGGAGATCACCGTGCGGATCGCGGCCGCCGGTCAGGTCCACCAGGCAGTTCTGAACGTCACCACCAGCGGCTGATGACCGAGAAGGGGAGAGCGACATGACAACTGCAAGCGAGGCCGATCGTCAGGAGGCGGGCACGCCTCCGAAGGATTCAGACGGGCGACTTCCGGCGCTGGTGATGCTGGCCGGCACGCTGATCTCGTTGTCGGGGCTGGCGTGGGACATTGGCTGGCACACCGACGTTGGGCCGGACAGCTTCTTCACCTTGCCTCACCTGTTCGTCTACTCCGGGGGCGCCATCGCCGGTTTGACCTGCTTGGTCATGGTGTTGCGGGCAACCTCGGCGCAGCGCCGCGGTGTCGAACCAGATCCGGCCGTCGGCGGTCGGGCGTTCAAGGTGCTCGGCGTCTTCGCCGCGCCGATCGGCTATTTGATCGGTGGCATCGCGGCCGCCTCGTTCCTGTTGTACGGACTGTGGGACGAGTGGTGGCACGGCCTGTACGGGTTCGACGTCACCATCGCCTCACCACCGCACCAGGGGTGGCTGAACTCGATCTGCATGACCATCATGGGCACCGTCATCGTGTTCGCGGCTGCTCGCGAACATCGGTGGGGCCGTTACGGTTTGATGACCGCGCTGGCGTGCTTCGGATCGTACTTCACCATCACCAGCAGCGCACTCGGCGACATCAACCTGAACTCCCAGATCAACTGGCTCGGAGTGGCCTGGGTGGTCATCCCGATCGCGTGCGTTCTGCTGGGCGCCCGGGTACTTCCCAGAGGCGGTGCGGTGGGAACGGGATTGATCAACCTCGTCGTCAACCTGGTGATCTGGAACTTCGCGAACTGGGCCGTCGTCTGGTACGCCGACGTTCAGCACCTGGCCCTTCGCGACTTCAGTGAGATCGGCTTCCCCGTCGAGCGCCTGGTGCTCCCCGCTGCCGTGTTCGTGTTCAGTGTCGTCGTCGAGCTGCTGCTGCGTTGGCGCGAAGCCTCTGCGTGGCTGCTCGGCTTGTTCGGGGGTGTCGGTGCCGTCGTGATCATGTGGTGGGTCACCGTGCAGTTCGGGGGCAACGAGGGACCGTACGACGGCGAGTCGCCCTACGGCCTGCTGCTCACCTGCGTCGCGGCCGGTGTGATCGGGGCGTTGATCGGCGTCGCGATCTGGCGGCTCGGCTATGCGATGCAGCGTGCCAACACACGGCGTACCGACACGTCAGACGCGGTGGTGGCGGCATGACGATCCTCGGCAGGGTGCGCTCCGTGGCCGTCAGGACGTGGGCCGTCACGTGCGCCGCGCTAGTGCTCTCGATCAGCGTCGCACCGTCGGCTGCGGCAGATCCGTTGGACTACGTGGTGCACACCGAGCACGTCCAGGTCGGGCCCTACCCGATGACCGTCGGGTTCACCGTCTGGCCCATCCGCGCAATGCAGTCACTGGACTTCACCTTCCAGCCCGACGGCGGCATCGCCGACAAGTCCGGGACGATCACCGAGATCGCCCCCGACGGCAGGTCCGACACCGACGGGTTGGCCCGGCATCCGCGCAACCGGAGCGTCTGGGGTCTCGACGTGCGCTCCCTGGACGCCGCGGGCACGTGGACGCTCCGGTTCGAGATCGACGGGCCTCAAGGGGCGGGTACCGGCGAGTTGACCGTCGACGTGCTCAAACAGCCGGGACCGCCGCTACCACTGAGCTGGACGATCGGATTGATCCCGCTCGCACTGGCATTCGCGTTCTACGTCGCGGTGTGGGTGCGAACGGGGTCACCGAACAAGCGGCAGTCCTGACCGGCGGTCAGGACTGTTTCGCGAAGTACTTCTTGCCGTCCGCGACCGTGCGGCCGAAGGCGAACTTCAACACCGGGCTCAGGGCCATGAACGGCACCGCCAACGCGGGCTTCGGCTCGATCGCGATGGTCCACGTGAACAGCGTGCCGTCGCCGTAGGCTTCGACGCCGTAGTCCTCGACGAACTGCCGGAACACGGGGACGCTGGACTCGTACACGGCGAACGAGTAACCCTGGCCCTCCTCCCAACGGAAGAAGCGCTCGCGCATGCGGGGAGCGCCCCCGACCAGAACGACCTCGCGGGTGGTGTCGATGCCGAAGGGGCGGGGGGACAGCCAGTTCACCGCCTTGAGGGACGGGCCCCACGCCGCCAGCGACTCATCGGAGGCCAGCGACTCCCATACCCGCTCCGGCGGCGCCGCGAAGTGCTCCCGGTATCGGTACACGTGCGGAGCGGAGACGAGGACACTGGCATCGGACGGTTCCAGCGGGTACCAACGCGTCATGTTTGCAGCATGCCAAAGCTTTGACCGATCCGGGGCTCGGATCAGCCGAGAGCGGACTTCGCTTCTGCGAGGTTGTCCGCGGCGAGCACCAGGCGGGTGTTGGTCGCCAGGTACGCGGTCGTCAGGTTGACCCCGGCGTTGCCCAGTTTGCGGGCGACCTCGCCGAGTGCACCGGGCTGGTCCTTGACGTCCAGCACGATCACCTCCTGCTCGGCGACGATGTTGATCCCGGCGTGCTCGAGCGCCTCGAACGCTGGTGTCGGGTCGTCAACGAGAACGTGCACCTCGGCTTTCCCGCCGCCGCTGCTCAGCGCGCAGAGCCCGGCGATGTTGGCGCCCGCCGCACCGAGCAGATCCCCGACACGCGCGAGCTCACCGGGCTGGTCATCGAGATAGAGCGTCAGATCGATCGCCATGATGCGCTGCCTTTCGTGACTCATCAACGGTATCGGGGATGGCACGCGCGTTCTGGCGATTCGCGGAGCCGGCGGTGGTAGGCAAGCCCGGCGCGACGTGGCACCATCGCGCAGATGAGCACCGCACCCGACCCGCAGCGCCTGCGCGACCTCGCGCTACTGCGCCGCGTGCGCGACCGGATGGACCGGGAGTATGCGCAGCCGCTGGACGTCGAGGCGCTCGCCCGCGGGGTGAACATGTCGGCCGGTCACCTGTCGCGCCAGTTCAAGCTCGCCTACGGCGAATCGCCGTACTCCTATCTGATGACGCGGCGCATCGAGCGTGCGATGGCGCTGCTTCGCCTCGGCGATCTCTCCGTCACGGAGATCTGCTTCGCGGTCGGCTGCTCGTCGCTCGGCACCTTCAGTACCCGCTTCACCGAGCTGGTCGGCGTGCCGCCGAGCACGTACCGGAGCCAGGCGAAGGGCGAGACGGCGGGCATTCCGCCGTGCGTGGCGAAACAAGTCACCAGACCGATCAGGAATCGAGAAGCGTCGATGTCCTAGCCGCCGTTAGCGTGAACCACATGGACATCACCATCAACACAACCTTCCTCCCGCACACCGATCCCGAAGAGTCCCTGGCCTTCTATCGCGACGCGCTGGGATTCGAGGTCCGCAAGGATGTCGGATACCAAGACATGCGGTGGATCACCGTCGGCCCCGCCGGCCGGCCCGACATGAACATCGTGTTGACGCCGCCGGCCGCCGACCCCGGCATCACCGACGACGAACGCACCGTCATCGCCGAGATGATGGCCAAGGGCACCTACGCCAGTGTCATGCTCGCCACCCCCGACGTCGACGGCCTCTTCGAGAAGGTGCAGGCCACCGGTGCCGAGGTCATGTCGGAGCCGACCGATCAGCCGTGGGGATCCCGCGACTGCGCGTTCCGTGACCCGGCGGGCAACACGGTGCGCATCCAGGAGCTGAGCTGAGCCGGACCCCGGTTCGTCGTGTTCGAAACCGAGTACCCGAAGGGATGCACGCAACCATGGCGAAGAGGACGGCAACCGTGCCGCACGATGCCGACAGCCACGACCTGATCCGCGTGCACGGCGGGCGCGAGAACAATCTCAAGGACATCAGCGTCGAACTCCCGAAGCGCAGGCTGACGGTGTTCACCGGCGTCTCGGGATCGGGCAAGAGCTCGCTGGTGTTCGACACCATCGCCGCCGAGTCGCAGCGCCTGATCAACGAGACCTACAGCGCGTTCGTGCAGGGCTTCATGCCGAATCTGGCCCGCCCCGAGGTCGACGTGCTGGAGGGGCTCACGACGGCGATCATCGTGGGACAGGAGCGCTTGGGTGCCGACCCGCGGTCCACCGTCGGCACGGCCACCGACACGGGTGCGATGTTGCGCATCCTGTTCAGCAGGCTCGGGAAACCGCACATCGGTTCGCCGCAGGCCTTCTCGTTCAACGTCGCATCGATCAGCGGGGCCGGTGCCGTGACGATGGAGCGCGCGGGCAGGACGGTCAAGGAGCGCCGCGAGTTCAACATCGTCGGCGGCATGTGCCCGCGCTGCGAGGGCCGCGGCTCGGTCAACGACATCGACCTCACGGCGCTCTACGACGACTCCAAGTCGCTCAACGAGGGTGCGCTGACGATCCCCGGCTTCAGCATGGACGGCTGGTACGGCCGAATCTTCAACGGCTGCGGCTTCTTCGACTGCGACAAGCCGATCGCCAAGCTCACGAAGAAGGAACTCGACGCCCTGCTGCACAAGGATGCGACCAAGATCAAGGTCGACGGTGTCAACCTCACCTACCTGGGTCTGATCCCGCAGATCAAGAAGTCCTTCCTGTCCAAGGACGTCGAGGCGATGCAGCCGCACATTCGCGCGTTCGTCGAGCGGGCGGTCACGTTCACCACGTGCACCGACTGCGACGGCACCCGACTGTCCGACACGGCTCGGTCGTCGAAGATCGAGGGGCGCAGCATCGCCGACGTCAGCGCGATGCAGATCAGCGATCTGGCCGAATGGGTCGGCGGACTCAACGACAGGTCCGTCGCCCCGCTCCTCGCGTCGTTGCGGCACACCCTCGACGCGTTCGTCGAGATCGGGCTGGGCTACCTGTCATTGGAGCGCCCCGCGGGAACCCTGTCGGGTGGTGAGGCACAGCGCGTCAAGATGATTCGGCATCTCGGATCGGCGCTCACCGACGTCACCTACGTGTTCGACGAGCCCACCGTCGGCCTGCATCCCCACGACATCGCGCGCATGAACGAACTCCTGCTGCAGTTGCGCGACAAGGGCAACACCGTGCTGGTCGTCGAGCACAAGCCAGAGGTGATCGCGATCGCCGATCACGTCGTGGACCTCGGACCTGGTGCCGGCACCGCAGGCGGCGAGGTGGTCTTCGAGGGCACCGTGGACGGGCTGCGCAAGAGCGACACCGTCACCGGCCGTCATCTCGACGACAAGGCGGCCCTCAAGGATGAGGTGCGATCCTGGTCCGAGGCGCTGAAAGTGCGTGGGGCGCAAACCCATAACCTGCAGAACGTCGACGTCGACATCCCACTCGGCGTGCTGGTGGTGCTGACGGGCGTCGCAGGTTCCGGTAAGAGCTCGCTGATCGACGACTCGGTGGCCGGACGGGACGGAGTCGTGACGGTCGACCAGGCCCCGATCCGCGGATCGCGCCGGAGCAACCCTGCGACCTACACGGGGTTGCTCGATCCGATCCGCAAGGCGTTCGCCAAGGCCAACGACGTGAAACCCGCACTGTTCTCGTCGAACTCGGAGGGGGCCTGCCCAGTGTGCAACGGTGCCGGCATCATCTACACCGAGCTCGGCGTGATGGCCACGGTCGAATCCACGTGCGAGGAGTGCGAGGGCAGACGGTTCCAGGCCTCGGTGCTCGAATACACCTTGGGGGGACGGAACATCGCCGAGGTGCTGGCGATGTCGGTCCTCGATGCGCTCGACTACTTCGGCGACGGCGACGCCGCCACACCTACGGCGCACAAGATCCTCGAAACACTCTCCGACGTAGGCCTCGGGTATCTGTCCCTGGGCCAACCGCTCACCACGCTGTCCGGCGGTGAGCGGCAACGGCTCAAGCTCGCCACCCAGTTGGGCAAGGGCGGAGCCGACAAGGCCGACGTGATCGTCCTCGACGAGCCGACCAGCGGTCTTCACCTCGCCGACGTCGATCAGCTGCTCGGTCTGCTCGACCGGCTCGTCGATTCTGGCAAGTCGGTGATCGTCATCGAGCACCACCAGGCCGTGATGGCGCACGCCGACTGGATCATCGACCTCGGGCCTGGCGCGGGCCACGACGGCGGCAAGGTGGTCTTCGAGGGCACACCCGCCGACATCGTCGCCGACAAGTCGACCATCACCGGTGAGCACCTCGCGGCGTACGTCTGGGCCTGAGGGGAGCCGCCCGTCGGCTGCCTACGGCTTGCGGGGCGCCTTCGGCGGCTCCGAGCCGCCACGCGTGGCGAGCCGGCTCAAGGTCGAGACACCCGGCACGCTCGACACCGCGTTGTAGACCTCGTTGCCGGTGGCGACGAGCGCTTCCAGTTGGGGGAGCAGCGCGTCCATCGTTCGAATCAAGGGATCGGCCAGCGCGAGGTAGCGTTCGGCGCGGTCGATGGCCGTGTTCAAGCGTTCGGTCGTCGTCGCCAGATTCTCGAGGAGATCAGGCAATTGACTGGCGAGCTGGATCGACGCGGGAGGTATCCGCATCGCTCCGCTGGCAACCGATTGTGCGGTCTCCGCGGCCGCCTGTGCGGCGGAGACGATGTCTCTCGGGGTCGGGACCTTCTGGCTCATGTGCACAACGATGCCGCAGTGCGAACCAGATGTCTGTCCTTTGCCATGAACCCTTGTCCAAGAAGCTCAACGCGGGCAGTGTCGGGGTGGGGCTCATCGTCACAACGATCGGGGGAGGACCGAGCAATGGGAGAAGCGCTAGAAGCGTGGCTGGACAACCACCGCGGCCGCGAAGAGACTCATTCGCATTTGGGACTGCAGACGGCGAAGCTGGTCACCACGTTCGCGGCCGCCATCGCCGCGACGTTCGTCGCGACGGCTCTCGCGGAAGGCCCCGCGCCATCGTGTTGGGACGAGGCCGCTGTAGTTGCAATGGTTTTATCAGTGCTCGGTGTGCTCGTCATCGTCTTCCACGTGCGAAAGGCGCCCGACGTGGCGACCATCCTTCTCGATGCGTCAGCCAATGACGATCGGACTATTGCCTTGCTTCGCGAGGCGGTGAACAGCGCCGCCAGGCACAACAAGATTCAGGCCGACCGCGTGCACTGCATCACGGTCGCCCAGGTCTTTGCGTCGATCGTCGCGTGCGGCCTGGCCGTGGTGTCGGTTCATTCGTCATTCAGCCCGTGAGATCAGTTGGCAGAACTGGTTCCTTGGCCCAACCAGCGACTCAGGGCTGCCTGCAAACCGGCCGGCTCAGTCTCGCCCTCCGTCGACGCCCAGGCCACGAAACCGTCGGGACGGACCAGCATGCCGCACAGCCCGGCGCCATCTGCTCGCCCCCGGACCAGGTGCACGCGTCCAGTGTATGACTCCGCCAGGGCTGAAAGTCGTTCGTCCCCAGCGAGATCGACGAGCACGGTTCTGCCCGTGTGAGCGTGATCGGCAAGCCAGGTGCCGGCGTCCAGCCGGAGCTTGGGTGCCATCGCGCCGACCAACGGAGGCGCAGTCCCGCCGGCGGCGAAGTCATAGCGCGGCCAGAGGCC
>Ga0105237_10003279_pt1 | contig 19320 bp, 12 predicted proteins | sample KBSC24metaG_FD_81520 | JGI IMG/M metagenome (GOLD analysis project Ga0105237, IMG submission 81520) | Corn rhizosphere microbial communities from Kellogg Biological Station, Michigan, USA - KBS C2-4 metaG | ecosystem: Host-associated > Plants > Roots > Rhizosphere > Soil | place: Michigan, USA... | reverse complement strand
ATACCAAATGGGCGACGTCTCGGTGGATTTGGGATCGTAGTGATCATCTTTCGGATTCCACGCCGTGAAGTCGGGATACCCTGCCTTGATCACTTCCGCGATTCCCACGATGCCGGGTGGCTCGGTGCTTGAATGGTAGTACAGCACGCCGTCGCCCCGCTGCATCTGGTCGCGCATGAAGTTCCGGGCCTGGTAGTTCCGGACGCCGCTCCAATGCGTCGTCTGTTTGGGCGAACGGACGAGATCGTCGTACGAAAAGCAGTCCGGCTCGGACTTCACGAGCCAATAATTACGGTCGGCCATACGAGGGAGGCGAGGGTGACAGGACGCGCGGGTGGTACAGCACAGGCGGCGCGCCGGAGGCTCCCACCAACAGGGCTCCGGCCAACAGGGCCTTGCCCCTGCGCGTCTCTAAAAATAGAAGGGCTAGACCGCGCACGCTGGAACCAATTGCCGCATTCTCCGTAGATTTGTGAAAGGCCTTCGACTTCCTTCCGTCATGCACTCACCTCATCGGCTGGCTCTCGCGCTCTCCGCCGGGCTCTTGGCGTCTCTGGCCGGCGCCTCATCCCTCTCGGCACAACGCCCCATCGCGCCGTTCAAGGCGGGCGACCGGTACTTTTTTGTCGGCTCGGACAGCGGGCTATACGTGCGCGACCAGCGCAACGGGGCTCCGCGACTGCTCTTGCCGGCTGGGACTTTTGGGACGGTGGCGCCGTCGCCCAACGGCGACTACATCGCCTACGCCGTCCCCAGCACCGAAACGTCCACGCAAATCCGCATTCGCGACGTACGGTTGGCGCGTGACATCAGCGAGGTGCTCCCACACGCGCGCATCACCCGCACGCCGTGGACGCGCAACAGCCGCGGCTTTCTGTACGTGCGCGTCGACACTAGCGATCATCACGAACGCATCTACTACCACCGTGTGGGCGACGCGCCTACACGCGACGGCATCGTCTACAGCCGCTTCGACGAACCCGACTGGACATACGACGTGCGCGTCAGCGACGACGGCCAGTTTGGCGTCATCACCGTACACCACCCGGTGGACTCGTTCAACCGGCTCTACTTCATCGACTTCGACAATCCGGGCAAGCCCACGCTCAACGCCCCGATCGTCCGCTTCGTCGACCAGTTTTCGGCGCACGTCGAGTTCGTCGACAATGGCGGGAACGCCTTTTTCCTCCGCACCGATCGCGATGCACCGCGTTATGCGCTGGTGACCGCCAACACCGAGGTCACCCGCCAGTCGCGCTGGCAGGTCATTGTCCCCGAAAGCGCCGACACGCTGGTCATGTCGCGCACCGCGGGACAACAGTATCTCATCACGGTGTCGCGCGGCAACGGCCCCTCCACCGCGCGCATTTACGCGCCGCCATCGGAACGTGAAGTCCGCCAGGAATACCAGAAGTATCTGGATTCCATGCGTGTGGCCGAGCGTGAACGAAATCGCGGACAGGGCGGACCGCCGCGTGGGCCGATGCGTGATTATCCGATGTTCCGGCTCGGACTCAAATATCAGATTCCCACGCCGGCCGGAAGCGTCATTCTCGACATGACCTCCAACGCCGAAGAGGACGAGCTCTTTTATACCGTGCGGCTTCCCAACGGGGCGGAGCAGTCGTTCATGTACAACGTGTCGAATCAACGGAACACGCCGTTCAATACCACGGTGTCGGCGCCTACCACTCCCGTCACCGCCTCCAAATAACCGATGGCTTTCGTAGGATTGCTCGGCCTCATTGCGCACCTCGTGCGCATCTGCGTCAGCGTCGTCGTCGTACTGCTCGCCATTGTCTGCGTGCTCGATTGGCTCGTACGGACTCGGCGCATCAACGCGTTCAGCCCGGTCGCGCGGTTTCTTCGTTCGACCGTCTCGCCCTTTCTCGATCCGGTGGAGCGAAGCGTCGTGCGCGCGGGCGGGCTCCCCAGCTCCGCGCCGCTCTGGACCTTGGCGATCGCTATTATCGCGGGGATCGTGCTCATCAGCGTCGTCGACTTCCTGGTCGATCAGGTGGCGACCACCATTTTCTACGCGTCGAGCGGACCGGCGGGGATCATCCACCTGCTCATCCGGTGGATCTTTGGACTCCTGCAGATCGCCCTCCTCGTCCGCGTGGTGACCTCCTGGCTCCCGATATCGCCGTATTCGAAGTGGGTCCGGTGGTCGTTCATACTCACCGAGCCCATTTTGCGACCTCTCCGTGGGGTGATCCCGTCATTCGGTCCGTTCGACATTACCCCCATCGTGGCCTACTTCCTCCTGAGCTTCTTGGAGTGGGCCCTCCTGAGCTTCCGCTTTTTCTAGAGATCGACGACCGAGCAACACCGGGCGAACACAGGGGCGTCTTGGACTCCAGTCCGGGCGCCCCTGACTTTTTCGACCACCCCTCGGCCGACCGCCATCCCGCCATCACAACGCCAGCCCCCCCGCGTACGTTATATGAGCAACCCCTCGGGGGGTCTATCTGTCTATATGACGTCGAGGCCCGGGACGGTGGTTCATAAACCCTGCCCCCTGGGTATTTTTCCAGCAGTTTTTCACCCTGCCTTCCTTCTTCCCTCCGTATTCTCGTGACCCCGAACGTCAAATCCCTTCCGGCCCTCACGCTGTCGGTGGCCGCCGCCGCCCTCCTGCTGTCCCCATTGGCGACGCAGGCTCAGGCTCAAGGCCAGGCTCAAAGCCAGACGCAAGCCGCCGCACCGGCGCCGGCCGGTCCCAAGGCCAACTGGCAGAATCTCGACCTCAAGGTCGACGGCATGTTCGGCATCAGCACCGAGCGCGCGTACAAGGAGCTTCTTAAAAAGAAGGTCAAGCCGATTCTCGTCGCGGTCATCGACGGTGGGATCGACAACAACCACGAAGACCTCAAGTCGGTCATGTGGAACAACCCCAAGGAAGTGGCGGGCAATGGGGTGGATGACGACAAGAACGGCTACGCCGACGATCTGCACGGCTGGAACTTCATTGGCGGCGCCAAGGGCGACGTGCAGTACGACAATCTCGAGATCACGCGTCTCCTGCGGAAGCTCAAACCCAAGTACAGCGCCATTACCGACACCACCAAGTTGAGCGCCGCCGAGCACGATTCGTTGGTGTTGTATCGCAAGGTGGCGGAAGATTACGATCAGGAGCTCCGCAAGGCGCAGGCGCTGCTCACCAACATGAGCGCGTTCAAGTCGATTCTCGACGGCATGGTGAGCCGCATGGGGAAAACCAACCCCACGCTGCAGGATTTCCAGAACTTCCAGTCGCAAAATCAGGGTGAAGCGCAGGTTCGCAACATCGTCATGAACCAGCTGACCAACGACCCCGACTTCTCCAAGTTCGCCAACGACGAGTTGGGTGAAGGGATCAAGCACTTCAAGGAAGAGGTCGATTACAACCTCAACCTGTCGTACGATCCGCGCTCCATCGTGGGCGACGACACCAACAACGTCAACGAGCACTTCTACGGCAACGCCGACATGATGGGCCCCGACGCCGACCACGGCACGCACGTGGCGGGCATCATCGGCGCCGACCGCACCAACAACATCGGGATCATGGGTGTGGCCGACGCGGTGCGGATCATCAGCGTGCGCGCGGTCCCCACGGGCGACGAGCGCGACAAAGATATCGCCAACGCCATTCGCTACGCGGTGGATAACGGCGCGCGCGTGATCAACATGAGCTTTGGCAAGCCGTACTCGCCCAACAAGCCGGTGGTGGACGACGCGGTCAAGTATGCGATGTCCAAGGATGTGTTGCTCGTGCACGCGGCGGGGAACGACAACAAGGATCTCGATAAAGAAGGGAACTTCCCCACGCGCGTCTACGCCGACAGCACCGGCTCCGCGGCGGCATGGATCGAAGTGGGCGCTTCGGGATGGAAGGACGATCCGTCGCTCAAGGCGCCGTTCTCCAACTACGGCAAAACCACCGTGGACGTGTTCGCGCCGGGCGTGGCGATTCACTCCACCACGCCGGGCTCCAAATACGCCGACCACGACGGCACCAGCATGGCCGCGCCGGTCGTGACCGGATTGGCGGCGCTGATCCGCAGCCGGTATCCGCAGCTCACCGCGGTGCAGGTCAAGGACATCATCATGAAGTCGGTGGTGCCGGTGACGCACGACGTGGCGATCCCCGGCGACGATGGCCAGCCGCCGCGGATGGTGCCGTTCTCGGAACTGTGCGTCACGGGTGGGATCGTGAACGTGTACAACGCGCTCAAGCTCGCGGCGACGTATAAGTAGTCGCCCCGACGTGAACGAAAAAAAGGTGGTCCCGGCTTCGGGGCCACCTTTTTTGATTATCCACATCACCCGTTGGGTATGTCACATAACTGACATTGCGCATGCACCCAACCCATATCCATCCTATCAACCGGATTAACGGATGAATACCACTTGCCCGGAACCGCCCCGGCCGCTATCCTATAGAAGCACCACAACCGAACCCCGTGGCGATTTTCGGCAAATTGCGGCCACGTTAATCCTCCGCTAAAGCGCCTTCCACGCCCGGCGCTGCACCTGCCGGGCGTTTTTTGTTTTGGCGCCTTTGCCTTCGTACGCTGTACCTGCCTCTGCACCGCCTTTCGCACCAACGCCCATGAGCACGTCGAACCCCACGCCTTCCGCGTCGTCCCCAACCACCCCCGCGCCTACGCACGCGTCGCCCTATCTCGCGGCGCTCCAAGAGCGCGTGCTCATTTACGACGGCGCGATGGGGACCAACATCCAGCGCTACAACCTCACCGCCGATGACTTTGGTGGGAAAGCGCTCGAAGGGTGCAACGACAATCTCGTGCTCACCCGCCCCGACGTCATCCAGGCAATCCACGAGTCGTTCCTCGCCGTGGGATGCGACGTGGTCGAGACGTGTACGTTCCAGTCCACCCCTCGCCGACTAGAAGAGTGGGGGCTGTTGGACACGGCGTACAACCTCAACGTGGCCGCCGCGCGCGTGGCGCGCGCGGCCTGCGACAAATACAGCACCCCCGAGCGCCCGCGCTTCGTCGCCGGCTCCATCGGTCCCACAGGGATGCTCCCGTCCAGCTCCGACCCCGTCCTCTCCAACATCACGTTCGACGAGCTATCGGAGAACTACTACCAACAAGCCAGAGCGCTGGTCGACGGTGGTGTCGATGTGCTGCTCGTCGAGACGTCGCAGGACATTCTCGAAGTCAAAGCCGCGATCGCCGGCTTCGAGCGCCTCTTCACTGAGCTCGGCCGCCGCATCCCCATTCAAGCGCAGGTCACGCTCGACACGAGCGGCCGCATGCTGTTGGGGACGGACATCGCGAGCGCCATGACCACGCTCGAAGCGTTGCGCGTGGACGTCATTGGACTCAACTGCTCCACCGGCCCCGAGCATATGCGCGAGCCGGTGCGCTATCTCTCCGAGTTCGCGACGCTGCCGCTCTCCGTCATCCCCAACGCCGGGTTGCCTATCAACACCGGCGTCGGCGAAGCCGTGTATCCGTTGGAGCCCGTGCCGATGGCCGAGGCGCTCGCGGAATTTGTGCGCGACTTTGGGGTGCGGATCGTGGGCGGGTGCTGCGGCACCACGCCGGCGCACCTGGAAGCGATCAACGCGGCGGTCCGTGCGGTGACGCCCAAACGCACCGAGGCACCGTACATTCCGCGTGTGTCATCGGCGATGCGCGCAACGACGCTGCACCAGGAGCCTGCACCGCTCCTCGTGGGCGAACGCGTGAACTCGCAAGGATCGCGCAAAGTCAAACGGCTCCTGTTGGCCGACGATTACGAAGGGTTGCTCGAAGTGGCCCGCGACCAGCTCGACTCGGGCGCGCACGTCTTGGACGTGTGCGTCGCGCTCACCGAGCGCGCGGACGAAGCGGAGCAGATGGCCAAGGTGGTGAAGCTGTTGTCGATGAGCGTCGAAACGCCGCTCATGATCGATTCCACCGAGCCCAACGTCATCGCCACCGCGCTAGAACATGTCCCAGGACGCGCGATCGTCAACTCCATCAACATGGAGAACGGCCGCAAGCGCATCGACGACGTGGTGCCGCTGGTCAAAAAGCACGGCGCCGCCGTGGTCGCGCTCACGATCGATGAGATCGGGATGGCCAAGACGCGTGAGCGCAAGCTCGAGGTGGCGAAAAAGATTTACGACATCGTGGTGGGTGAGTACGGATTGAATCCGGACGATCTCATTTACGACGCGCTTACCTTCACGCTCGCCACCGGCGACGCGGAGTGGCTGGAATCGGGGAAAGAGACGATCGAAGGGATTCGTCTCATCAAAGCCGAGCTCCCTGGCGTCTCCACCATCCTCGGGGTGTCCAACGTTTCGTTCGGGCTGTCGCCTGACGCGCGCGCGGTACTCAACTCGGTCTTCCTGCACCATTGCGTGGAGGCGGGATTGGACGCGGCCATCGTCAACCCGGCGCACGTGCGGCCGTACGCCGAGATTTCGGAGGCGGAGCGCGAGCTGGCTAACGACCTGGTGTTCAACCGCCGGCCGGATGCGCTGCAGCGCTTTATCGAATATTTCGCCAATGCAATGTCGACGGGCGACAATGCGGTGGAAAAAGAGGATCCCACGGCCGGCTTCACGCCGGACGAAAAGTTGCATTGGATGATCCTGCACCGCAAAAAAGAAGGGATCGAAGAAGTGCTCGACGTGGCCGGCGTGCGCGAGCAGCCGGTGCGCGTGTTGAACGACGTCTTGCTCCCCGCCATGAAAGAGGTGGGCGACAAGTTCGGCGCGGGCGAGCTGATTCTCCCCTTTGTGCTGCAGTCGGCCGAGGTGATGAAAAAGGCGGTCAAGCACCTGGAGCAGTTCCTGGAAAAGAGCGAAGGGTATACCAAAGGGCGCGTGGTGCTCGCGACCGTGTACGGCGATGTGCACGATATCGGGAAGTCCTTGGTCAACACCATTCTGTCCAACAACGGCTACACGGTGTACGACCTGGGCAAACAGGTCCCAGTGAACACCATCATCGAAAAAGCGGTGGAGGTGAACGCCGACGCGATCGGGTTGAGCGCGCTGCTCGTCTCCACGTCCAAGCAGATGCCGCTCTGCGTGCAGGAGCTCGACAAGCGTGGCGTGCAGGTTCCCGTGCTCATCGGCGGTGCCGCCATCAACCGGCGCTTTGGCCGGCGGGCGCTCTTTGTCGAAGGCGAGCGGCCGTACGAGTCGGGGGTTTTTTACTGCAAGGATGCGTTCGAGGGGCTGGAGACGATGGACGTGCTCCAGAATCCCGACGAGCGGTCGTCGTTTGTGGCCAAGCAGCTGGAACTCGCACGCTCCGATGTCTTCCTCCGCACGCAAGTGGGGAAAGACGTGGCCGTGGGCGACGATGCCGGCGCGCGCAGCGACGTGGCCGCCGACAATCCGGTTCCCACGCCCCCATTTTGGGGGACACGCGTGCTGCGCGACATTCCGCTGGACGAGATCTATCCCCTTCTCGATCTGGACGAGCTGTATCGGCTGCAATGGGGGGCACGCGGCTCGGGGGCACAGTATGAAGAAACCATCAAGCGCGAGTTCGAGCCGGTGCTGGAGCGTCTCAAGGCGGACGCCCGCGCCAACGGATGGCTCACGCCGCAGGTAGTGTACGGCTACTTCCCCGCGCAATCGCACGGCAACGACGTGATCGTGTACGATCCGACGCAGTATGCCGCATCGGGCGCGCGCACCGAGATCGCGCGGTTCCACTTCCCGCGCATGGTGGGACGTGAGCGGCTCTGCCTGGCCGACTACGTGCGCGCCGACAGCAGCGACACGATAGATGTGCTCCCGCTGCAGATCGTGACCGTGGGTGACGCGCCGTCGCGCAAGTTCGACGCGCTCCAAGGCGCCAACGAATATGCCGAAGCGTACTACGTGCATGGTATCGCGGTCGAAGCGGCCGAAGCGGTGGCCGAGTGGTCGCATCGCCATATCAAACGTGAATTGGGAATCGATACCGGGAAACGGTATTCATGGGGCTACGGAGCCTGCCCCGATCTGGACGATCACGCCCAGGTCTTTCAGCTCCTCCCCGCCACCGAAGCGCTCGGTATGTCGTTGACCGAAGCGTTCCAGCTCTTGCCGGAACAGTCCACGGCCGCGGTGGTGATTCATCACCCCGAAGCCAAGTACTACGCGGTCCGCGGTGCGGCCGCCGAACGGGAGCCTGCCATTGCCTAACGTCTCCTATCTCGCAGCCGCACACGCCTCGCGGCAGGCGCTCGTCGAGCGGCTGCTCGACCCCAACGCCGTCGTCGTCTTTGACGGCGCGATGGGGACGATGTTGTACGCCAAGGGCGTCTTCATCAACCAGTGCTACGAAGAGCAAAGTGTCAAAGCGCCCGACCTAGTGCGCGAAGTCCATTCGGCGTACATCAAGGCGGGCGCCGAGGTGTTGGAGTCCAACAGCTTTGGTGCGAACCGGATTCGGCTGGCCCAGTACGGACTGCAGGACCAGGTACACGCCATCAACGTCGCGGCCGCCGCGCTGGCGCGCGACGTCGCTGGTGACCACGTGCTCGTAGCGGGGGCCGTTGGTCCGCTGGGTGTGCGACTCGAGCCGTATGGCCCCACCGGCCGCGACGAAGCGCGCGGCATTTTTGCCGAACAGATGCGGGCGCTCAAAGAAGGGGGCGCCGATCTGTTCGTGTTGGAGACATTTTCGGATCTGGACGAGATCGAGCAGGCCATTCGCGCGGCGCGCGAAGTGGACCCCGATCTCCCCGTGATCGCGCAGATGACCATCAACGTCGATGGCATGACGCCGTACGGCGCCACGCCCGAGGTCGTCGCGCGCGCGCTGGACACCTTTGGCGCCGACGTAATCGGCCTCAACTGCTCGGTGGGACCGCAGACCATTCTGGACGCCATCGAAAAGATGGCCACCGTGACGTCGCGCAAACTGAGCGCGCAGCCCAACGCCGGGATGCCGCGTGATGTTGGCGGACGCACGATGTACATGGCCAGTCCCGAGTACATGGCCACGTATGCGCGCCATCTGGCGCTCGCGGGCGCCAAAATCGTGGGTGGCTGCTGCGGGACCACGCCGGAGCACATTCGCGAGATGGTCGAAGGGGTGCGTCCGTTAGCGCCGCGCACGGTGGTGATTCCGAGCGGTCATACGGAGCACGCCCCGCTCAACCATCCGGGCGTGGAGCCGGTTCCCTTTGCCGACCGCTCGCGCTTTGCCGCCAAGATCGCACGCGGCGACTTCGTCACGTCGGTGGAAATCGTGCCGCCGCGCGGCGTGGATGCGTCCAAGATGCTGCGCGACGCGGTAGCGCTGCGCGACGCGGGGGTGGACGCCATCAACGTTCCCGACGGTCCGCGCGCGCAGAGCCGCATGGGGGCGGTGCTCACCAGCGTCCTCATCGAGCAACACGCCGGGATCGAAACGGTCACGCACTACTGCTGCCGCGACCGCAACCTCCTCGGCATGCTGAGCGATCTGCTGGGCGCGTCGGCGGTGGGATTGCGTAACGTGCTCCTCATCACCGGTGATCCGCCCAAGATGGGGCCGTATCCCAACGCAACGGCGGTGTTCGACATCGATGCCATTGGGCTCACCAATCTGGTGAGCAACTTGAACCACGGTCTCGATCCGGGCGCCAACCCCATTGGTGAACCCACGCGCTTTGCCATCGGCGTGGGGGTGAATCCGGTCGCGATCGACCCCGCGCACGAACTGAGGCGCTTTGAATGGAAAGTGCAGGCCGGCGCGGAGTACGCCATCACGCAGCCCGTGTTCGACGTCTCGCAGTTGGAGACGTTCCTGGCCAGCATCGAGCATACGCGCATTCCGATCATCGCGGGGATCTGGCCGCTGGTATCGGTGCGCAACGCGGAATTCCTCGCCAACGAGGTCCCGGGGGTAACTGTGCCGCCGGACATCATCGCCCGGATGCGGCGCGCCAACGAGCGGTCCAAGGAGCACGCAGTGCACGAAGGGTTGGCCATTGCGCGTGAGATGTTGGAGCGCGTACGCCCCTCGGTGCAGGGGGTGCAGGTGTCGGCGCCGTTCGGCAAAGTCGAGCTCGCACTCGACGTATTCCGCGACATTTTGCCAGCACGGAACGTCGCGACAGTCGCGTAATCGGTGGCGCACTTCGCGCCGCTCGCGCATGGACAAAATGCAATGTGGGGGTGCATCGCCCGGACGGCTGCACCCCCACATTGTGTTTGTGACGCGTGTACTACTCCTTTGATTTTCTCCCTTTCTCGGAATTTGTCAAGCGTTTGCCAAATTTTTTAACGATGGGGTGGGACGCAACGGACCGGTGTTCGCGTCTGTTGAATCGTCTCACCCACCCCATTGGCGTCGGTTACCACAGCTGTCATGACACGATCGAGCGGCCGTCACGTCACGTGTCAGAACTCGATACCGAGCCCACTTTGCAGGATCGTATCGTCCTTGCGCACGTTCGCTTGCGGCTTGGTATCGTAGCGATTGATGAAGCCGAATTTGAGCGAGACGAGCCGCGTGAGCGGCGCCGCGAGGTTGATGTTGGTATCGAATCGGTAGTGCACCGCGGGGCCGGCAAAATCGGGGTATGTCGATACTTGTTGGTCGGTACTGGCATTCCCGAACTTTTGCTTTGCCGCCAATCGAATCAGTCCGGCCAACCGCGTGCGCGGCGTGGTGTCCTGAAAGTCCTCGTGCGTAAAGCCGGCGCCCACTTCGACGGCGAGGTTGTTGAGCGGATCGACGAGGAGCGGAATCGAGAGTCCCATGTTCTCGATCAACCGCCGCTCCAACTTGGACAGCGGGTCGCGCTCCCACGTCGATTCGGAAAAGTACGACGGCCGCGAGGTCGCGGTGGAGTCGGGGTGCCCTAACGCGCGGTCGTATCGCAACGTGGCCTGCGAAAAGTCGGACGCGACGTCTCCTTCGCTTTTTCCGAAGCGCCGAGTGGTCGTGAGCGACACTTGCGACCGCTCGGCGCGGCGGGTGGCGCCGCCCACGAAGCCAAAATCGGCGGTGTTGGCGTTGCCGCGCGCCAACGTATAGGTCAGACTCACCTTCCGCTTCCATCCCACCGTCGCGAGCGATGTGGGGAGCGCGGGAGTGAGTGGGACGACGACGGGCTCGCGCAACAATGCTTCGCGCGGAAACGCACGCGCGTGCACCAACGCCATGCGACGCGATTCCCGCAGTGCGACCTGCAGCTCCGCACGTCGCTCGCGTGTGATGGACGTTCCGCGCATCGGCGGTTCGTCGGGGATGACCAGCGTGGCCATCGTTCGCACCACGACCGGATCGTGCGACTCGCAGATCGCAATATTCGGCTTGTACAACGACACTCGGCCGAGCACCGGATTCACGATTCGAACATATGTTCTTGTGACACCCAGGAGATAACCGCTCACCCGATCGCCGTTTTTGAGGAGACAGGAGAGGGGGTGGGGGTCGGTGGATCTCCCTTCTATTGGAAGGGCTCCCGATGGTGACCAACCTGGCGCCGCGACAGACGGGGTGACGAACGCACTCTGGGCCACCAGCATGAGTGCCGCGGCGACAAACATCTGGCTCGAAATCGGAGAGAGGTGCGTAGTAAGGTAACCCGCCAATCCGCTCCGCCCAGCGGCGCGGCACGACCACCCGATTTATACTATAATGAGCCGCCGCCCATGTCCGGGCACCGATGTTCCGGAACGGGCGGTCTTTTCTGTTTTTCCATCCGACTATGACGCTCGCTACCGATTCTCGCCCGCCGCTCACGCTCCTGTCTGACGAAGAAATCATGTTCCGCGACGCGGTGGCCGAGTTTGCCACTGGCGAAGTGGCGCCACGCGTCAAGGCGATGGAACAGGCGGGGAAGATCGACCCGGCGCTGTTCCCCAAATATTTCGAGCTGGGGCTCATGGGGATCGAAGTGAGCGAGCAGTACGGCGGTGCCGGCGGCTCGCTCATGTTGGTCACCCTGGCCGTCGAAGAGTTGTCCAAAGTGGACGCATCGGCCGCCATTCTTTGCGACGTGCAGAACACGCTGGTCAACTACCCCATCTCGCGCTACGGCAACGAAGCGCAAAAAACCAAGTACCTCGGCAAGCTCACGAGCGGCACCATCGGGTCGTACGCGCTCTCCGAGGCGGGGTCGGGGTCCGACGCCTTTGCGCTCGCCACGCGCGCGGAAAAAAAGGGGGACAAATACATCCTCAATGGCCGCAAGCTGTGGATCACCAATGGCGCCGAAGCCGGTGTGTACGTGATCTTCGCCACGATCGATCCGGCGTTGGGATACAAAGGGATCACCGCGTTCATCGTGGAGCGCGACTTCCCCGGTTTCGCGGTGGGGAAAAAAGAGGACAAGCTCGGGATTCGCGCGTCGTCCACGGTGGAACTGTTGTTGGATAACTGCGAGGTGCCCGAAGAAAATGTGTTGGGCCCGGTGGGTCAGGGGTACAAAATCGCTATCGAGACGCTCAACGAAGGGCGCATCGGCATCGGCGCGCAGATGATCGGCGTGGCGCAGGGCGCGCTCAACGCCGCGACGGCGTATCTCAAAGAGCGCAAGCAGTTTGGAAAGCCGCTGGCCGAGTTGCAAGCCATTCAGTTTCAAGTCGCGCAGGCGGCGACGGAGCTGGAAGCAGCGCGGCTCATGGTGTACAACGCCACGCGCCTCAAAGATGCCGGCTACGACATCGCGCGCGAGGGGGCGATGGCCAAGCTGTTCGCGTCGCAGGTATGCGGGCGGGTGACGTCGCTGTGCGTGGAGCTGTTTGGCGGATACGGCTACACCACCGACTACCCAGTGGAAAAGTTCTTCCGCGACGCCAAGATCGGCACAATCTACGAAGGGACCTCCAACATGCAGCTGCAGACCATCGCCAAGGCGGTGTTGAAGTAAAAGTTGTCCACGCGCGAGCCATCAGCGTATCGAGGCTCGCGCGTTTTTTGCTGGTCTCGTCTCGCCGTGCCGCGTAGCACCACAGGCACGCCCACCCTTTCGACGTGAGCCGCCATGACCGACCCCGCGCTGACCTCAGGTGAGCAGTATCAACCGTACGTCCCCGCCTCGGCGGAGCTGACGGAGCTCACCCCGGGGGCGATCGTCCTCGGCGTGCTCCTCGGCCTCATGTTCGCGGCGTCGAGCGTATATCTGGCGCTGCGCATTGGACTCACCGTGAGCGCGTCCATTCCGATCGCGGTGCTTTCCATCACGATCTTCCGGTACGTGTCGCGAGCCTTTGGCGCCAAGCCGGCGACGATTCTCCAGAACAACATCGTGCAGACCACCGGCTCCGCGGGCGAATCGATCGCCGCGGGGACGGTGTTTACGTTGCCGGCGATGTTGCTGCTGGGCTATTCGCTCCCGTGGACGCAGGTGGCCGCGGTGGCGTTGGTGGGTGGGTTGCTGGGCGTGCTGCTCATGATCCCGCTGCGCAAGAGCCTGATCGTCAAAGAGCATGGCGTGCTCAAATATCCAGAAGGGACGGCATGCGCCGAAGTGCTGATCGTGGGCGAAAAGCATGGCGTGCAAGCCAAGATGGTGTTCCTGGGTTTTGGACTCGCCGCGGCGTACAAGTTTCTCAACTCGGGGATGCATCTCTGGAACGATGTGCCGCGCAAGGCGTTCGAGCGGCTCCTTCCCAATGGGCGTACCGAGCTGTTCGGTGAGATTCGCGCCGAGGTGAGCCCGGAGCTCACGGGTGTCGGGTATATCATTGGGCCGCGCATTGCAGGCTATCTCTTTGGCGGCGGGATGTTGTCGTACTTCGTGCTCGCGCCGGCCATCAAGTTCTTTGGATCGGCGCTCAGCACGCCGATCGCGCCGGCGACGACGCTCATCTCCGGCATGGACGCGAGTGCCATTCGCGCCAACTACATCTATTACATCGGCGCGGGCGGCGTGACGGCGGCGGGACTCATTTCATTGGGCCGGTCGTTACCGACCATCGTCCAGGCGTTGGTCGGAGGGTTGGGGAGCTTCAAGAGCACGGGGAGCGATGGCGCCACGCCGCGCACGCAGCGCGACATGCCCATGACCGTAGTGCTCGCGGGGACGGTGCTTCTTGCCATCGCGATGATCGCGTTGCCGCAAATTCATATCAACGTGGTGGGCGCGCTGCTCGCCGTTCTGTTCGCCTTTCTCTTTGTCACCGTATCGAGCCGCATCACCGGGCAAATTGGTGCATCGTCCAACCCGATTTCGGGGATGACGGTGGCCACCGTGTTGATGACTGCGCTCATCTTTCTCGCCGTGGGGTGGACGGGCGCGGAGCATCGGGTGTTGGCGCTCTCTATTGGCGGCGTGGTATGCATCGCGGCGGCCGTGGCTGGCGCGACGTCGCAGGATTTGAAGACGGGCTTTTTGGTAGGTGCCACGCCGCGGCGCCAACAGATCGGTCTCATGTTTGGCGTGGTCACGTCGGCGATTTTGATCGGCGGGATGATTCAGTTCCTCGACCGAGCATCGACCACCATCGTGGCGCGCTCGTATCCGGGCGTGACGGTGTCGAAGATCGACGTGGAGACACAGACGCTCAAGAATGGCGAGACGTATCACGTGGGGCATCTGCTCGAGCAGACGGGCGTGGCGCCGGCCGGACGCTACCTCGTGGACAACAGCGGCGCCATTCACTATCTCATCGATCCGGGAATTGGCGGGCGCGAGGACACGGACTATCTCGGCCACAAAGTCACCAAGCTCGACTCGCCTAAGTCGCAGATCATGGCGCTGGTGGTAGATGGGATTCTCACGCAAAAATTGTCGTGGAGCCTCATCCTGATCGGCGCGTTCCTGGCGGTGGCGATGGAGCTCATGGGATTGCCGTCGTTGCCGATTGCGGTCGGCGTGTATCTCCCCATCTCGACGTCGGCCACCATGTTCATGGGTGGGATCGTCCGGTGGTTGGTGGAACGCAAAACCAAGCATCTCAACATCACCGCCGAAGAAGCCGAGTCCGGTCCAGGGGTGCTCTTTTCGTCGGGGCTCATTGCAGGGGGGGCGATTACCGGCGTGATCCTCGCGGCATTGACGGTAGTGGGGTGGGATACCGGATTCAACTTTGCCGGACGCTTGGGCGGGTTTGACGAGCTCGCGCTCCCGGCGTTCGTGATCTATCTGATTTTGCTGTGCGTTCCGCTCTATTTCGTGGGCAAACGCGTCACACGGAGTCACTGACGTCGCTCTCGCGCGGGGAACCGGTTCGTGACTATTCGGCGTTCACGCAGTTGACGCCGGAGGCGCTCGCGGAGGCCTTCTCACATGCACCCACGCCGCGGGTGATTTCGTTGTTGCCCGCGGCCACGGAAATTGTCACGATGTTGGGTGCGGAGTCGATGGTGGTGGGGATCACGCACGAATGCGACTATCCGGCGCATATCGCGCGGACGCGGCCGCATGTGACGGGAACGCCAATCTCTGCAACGCTCACCACCTCGGCGTGGTCACCGGGGAGCGCGGCGGCGATTGATGCACAGGTACGCGAGTTGGCGCACCAGGGCGCATCGCTCTTTCATCTCGACGTTGGGCGCATCACGAGTCTCGCGCCTACCGTGTTTTTGACCCAGGCGTTGTGTGACGTGTGCGCGGTGGACGAGCGCGACGTCCGGAGCATTGCCGCGTCACTGCAGCCACCGCCGACGGTGGTGACGTTGGATGGGACGACGGTGGAGGGGGTGTTTCGCGACATCCAAACCGTGGCCAATGCGTTGGGCCTCTCGTCCGACGGCGAAGAGCTGGTGGATGGGCTCCGCGTGCGGCTGCGTCGCGTCCGCGAACGGCTTGCATCCGCGAACGCGGCGGCCGACGCGGGAGCAGGAGTGGCCGGACAACCGACGCGGCCGCTCCCGCGGGTGGCGGTCGTGGAGTGGAGCGAGCCAGTATACGCGGCCGGGCATTGGGTCCCCGAGTTGGTGGCATACGCCGGGGGTGTAGACGTGCTCGCCGAACCTGGAAAGCATTCGACGGTTCGCGCCGTGGAGGAGATCGCGGCGGCCAAGCCAGATGTTTTGTTCATTGCACCCTGTGGCTATTCCGTGGCGCAGGCGGCAGACGAGGCGGCCGACTTGTTGGCCCATCCGGAATGGGCGTGGGCACGCCAACTCCCGGTCTGGGCACTCGACGCCAACGGTCTGATGACTCGGCCGGGACCGCGAATCGTGGACGGGGTGGAAACCCTCGCGAGCGCCCTTTACCCAGAGGTGTTCGGCCCCCCCAATCCCTCGAAGGCGAAGCGAATCATTTAAGTTGTATAGCAAAGTGGGTGATACTCGTCATGTATGGGATAGAAATCGGCACCCACCGTTTTTCGCCGACGGCTTCCAGTCGTCTTTTCTATACGGTCCCGTGATCGTGGCGGTATCTTCGCGGGTCGTCAGCAGTGTGGTGACAGTTCAGGACCTCATTTTTCATCATGATCAGCGCATCGTCACACTCGTTTCTTCGACGTTTACTCGATACGCCCGGCCCGTCCGGGTATGAATCCGCCGCCGCCACGGTCTGGCGCAGCGAAGCCAGTCAGTTCGCCACGGTCACGCGCGACGTCTCTGGCAACTCCATCGCGGTCGTGAACCCGGGTGGCTCGCCGACTATTATGTTGGCCGGCCACATCGACGAAATCGGCGTCATCGCGACGTACATCGACGAGCAGGGGTTTATCTACATCGCGCCAATCGGCGGATGGGATCCACAGGTACTCGTGGCGCAACGCATCCGCTTCCTCACCAAGGACGGCGATGTCTTTGGCGTGATCGGCAAGCTTCCGATCCATCTCATCAAACCCGCGGACCGCGAAAAGGCGTCGCGGCTGGAAGATCTCTGGGTCGATATCGGCGCGCTCAACCGTGCTGAGGCCGAAAAGCTGGTGTCGGTAGGCGACCCAGGGGTGATCGACTCCAAGCTCGTGGAGCTGCCGAACAACCGGATCGCGTCGCGCTCGATCGACAACCGGATTGGGGCCTTCGTGGTACTCGAAGCGTTGCGGCGCTACGCCGAGAAGCCGGGATCGGCCAGAGTGGTGGCCGTGGCCACGGCGCAGGAAGAGATCGGCCATTTGGGGGGCGGCGCGATGACGAGCGCCGTGGGGGTCAATCCACAAATGGCAATCGTGGTGGACGTCACCTTCGCCTCGGACCATCCGTCCATCGACAAAAAGGTGGTGGGCGACATCAAGATGGGCGGCGGACCGGTGATCACGCGCGGCGCCGGCATCTCACCGGTGGTGGCGACGTTGCTGCGCGAGACGGCGGAGCGGCATAAGATCGGTTACTCGCTGCATGCGTCGGGACGCGATACGAGTACGGACGCCGACGCGATCGCGATCGCGCGCGAAGGGGTGGCGACGGGGCTGGTGTCGGTCCCCAACCGGTACATGCATTCGCCCAATGAAATTGTCTCGCTGGACGACGTGAATCATACGGCCGAGCTGCTGGCCCAGGCATGCCGTGCGGTGACGGCAACGACGGATTTTACGGCGCGATAGACAGCATCACTCCCACGGCGTAGGTCGGCGCGGCCTAGTGATGGCCGGTACGAATGATTCGTTCGGGAGCATCGGATAACGGAGAACGGCGGTACGACTCGGCATGCTGCTTGCTTTTTATGAGTCGTACAGCCGTTCTCTTTTTTCAGGAGCTTCCGATGCTTCTTACTATTGCACTCATTCTCTTCGTGTTGTGGGCGATCGGGTTTTTTGTCTTCCCGACCATTGGGGCACTGATCCACATCTTGCTGGTTCTGGCGATCATCTCGCTCATCTGGCATCTCGTGACGGGGCGTGGGGCACGAGTGTAGCGCGCGATCGTGGTCGCGGCGATGAGCGACGCTACACCGCGTCGCTCATCGCGGTGAAATTGAAGTCGCGGATCATCATGGGTGGGACCACGACGGGCGGTAGTGGCCACGAGCCGAGCCATGGGGAATAGCCAAAGGGTGCGCGCTCCGCGGGGCCGATCGCCTCGATCCGATTGAAGGCCAGCCAGGGCGACTCACGAAACGTGAGGTTCTTGATCGATTTCTCGATCTTCCCATGGCGAACGAGAAAGCAACCGCCGTCCGTCACGCCTTCCAGTTCACCAACCGTTGTACTGAACGCATCCTGCACACGTGCAAACCGGTTCACGTAAATACCGAGCTCGCAGTTGGCGATCATTTCGTCGAGCGAGGTGATGCCGCCACTCATCCGCATGGCGCGCGGCGCATCGTTCGTGGGCGAGACGCCCCATCCTGGGAGCGTACTGGCCAGATACGCGAGATGCGACAACACTCCATCGGTCACCCACGTCATGGGAATCAGCGGATTGCCTTGCTCATTAAAAGAGAGATATCCCGCGACCGGATCATTGGGATCGGACGACAGCGTGAGTCGTGCGTCCCAGATACGCTGCCCAAGACGCGGCGTCTGTTTGTCGGGGTCGTACAGCGGACCATGGTCCCACGCTGTACGCGCGTCAAACTGACCGCCGCCCATGGCGGCGACGAATTGCGCGACTGCGGGACGCGCGAGAATGACAGTATACCGCCCCGGCTCGAAGGCGACCGGATTCACCGCAAGCTGAGAGAGCCGACGGGCTTCGGCCGACACGGCGGCCGGATCGAGCTGTGACCAGTCGCGCGCGGTTTGCCCCGCCCAACCATACGACCGTTCATCGGGACTCCACCCGGTCGCGACGATCTCGCTATCCGACTCTTTGCCTGCGTATGTCAGCCCTGCCCGGTCGAGATATACAACCGACCGAAGGTGCACGCCGACATACGCCGCCGCTGTGAGCCCCGCGTCGCGTACAGGTTCGACGAGTGCCGGTACGATGTGATGCCGCGCATCGGTGAACGCCGCGGCGGTACTGTCGTGCCATGTGGTGGATGGACCATAGTGTGGCGGCGGAAATGTCATCCCGATGGGCGTGTCGTCGCCCGGGAGATCGCGGGCCACCCGTTCGAGATAGCGCACAGCACGATGCACGCCCGCGCGGTCGATCTGGTTGGTTTCGAGCCGCATCCCGAGCCGTTTGCCAAACTGGAGCTGGATTTCCAAGGACAGCGTATCGCCGCTCGCGTTGAGGCGCACATTGTTGTTCATCACGCGCGTGACACCGTCGGCCATGTGTGTGAGCGCCACTGACATCGTATCAGCGGTCGACGCACCGAGCGCATCCTGTGCGATCGCGTGCAGCTGTTCGGGCGAGAGAATCGGTGCGTTGGTCATCAGCGTCGCCCTCGCACAGCGATATCCGCGCACAACGCCGCGGGCGCGGTCACGGGAGAGACCACCCCTTGCCACGGAATCCCCTTGGTCGCCGTCACCAACGTCGTTCCCACCGTGCTGGCATCGCCCAGCGCCACGAGCTTTCCGCCAAGGGCAAGCTTGGTCAGCAGATACGCCTCGATCTTGACGCCCGCCACGGGTTT
>Ga0105237_10003278_pt1 | contig 19321 bp, 17 predicted proteins | sample KBSC24metaG_FD_81520 | JGI IMG/M metagenome (GOLD analysis project Ga0105237, IMG submission 81520) | Corn rhizosphere microbial communities from Kellogg Biological Station, Michigan, USA - KBS C2-4 metaG | ecosystem: Host-associated > Plants > Roots > Rhizosphere > Soil | place: Michigan, USA... | reverse complement strand
TCAGGATGGAAGCCAGGGACGGAAGCTTTGGTTTTGATTTTGGCGGCGTGTATGATGTCGTTACCCCTAATGAATACATTGAATTTACACTTGGCGATGGAAGAAAAGTAGATGTTACTTTTAAAAAGCAAGGCGAAGCAACCGCTATAACTGAAAATTTTGAAGCAGAAAATATGCACTCTCTTGAAATGCAAAAAGGAGGTTGGCAGTCTATACTTGACAACTTTAAGAAGTACACTGAAGCCAATTAAAGTAAAAACGAAAAGCGAAAAATGAAAAATGAAGTAATTTCCATTTGCCATAAATGAGCCGTTATGAAAGAAGACAAAAATTCACTGCCGGTTAAATTATCCAGGCCGGCACAAAGAGCATTGCATAATGCAGGCATTTCAAAACTGCCGCAGTTGACAAAATTCAGTGAGAAGGAAATTGCAAAGTTACATGGTGTTGGACCAAATGCCATTGTTCAACTAAAAAAAGCGTTGGCAGATGCAGGCCTTTCTTTCGCTATAAAAGAGTAAACATTCCTGTATATAAATAATTGAAGAGGCATAAGATATTGTTCTTATGCCTTTTTATTTGGAGGCATGTGCAATCAAAGGACAATATAAAAAGTCGCATGCCTTACTTTTGATCCTTAAACAACTCCTCCATCATGCAGGCATTGTTCGAGCAATCAGCAACTAACTGGATATTAATTATACTAAGCGCTTTTATCATTGGTCTTTCCAAGGCAGGTTTAAAAGGTATAGACATGATGAATGTAACTATCATGGCTATTGTGTTTGGCGGAAAAGCTTCGACCGGCATTGTGCTGCCATTATTATGCGCAGCAGATGTAATGGCTGTTATTTATTATCATCGTCACGCACAATGGAATCATTTCTGGAGACTGGTGCCATGGATGGCCGTAGGCATATTACTTGGTGTATACGTAGGCAAAGACTTAAATGAAGCATTGTTTAGAAAAATAATGGCCTTATTTATTATTCTTACAGTAGCAGTCATGCTTTTCCTGGAGTTACGCAAGAACATTACGATACCAACCAATAAAACATTTGTCGTGGGTATGGGCTTGATATCTGGCTTTGCTACAATGCTTGGTAATCTTGCAGGAGCATTCTCCAACATCTATTTTCTTGCGTTGCGCATGGTAAAGAATGATTTTATCGGCACGGCAGCATGGGTGTTTCTTGTAATGAATTTTTTCAAGCTACCGTTCCAGGTGTTTTACTGGAAAAATATTACTGCAGCTTCACTGCAAACAGATTTATATCTTATACCCGTATTGATTGCAGGCTTTTGGGCAGGCATTAAAATTGTATCTGTTATACAAAACGACAGTTATCGTAAAGTGGTAATCGTACTAACGATAATCGGTGCTGTGTTTATTTTTCTTAAGAGATAAAACCAGGGTTGTGTTTATACTTGTTTATCAAAAGATGAATAAATGCAATAGCCCTGACGAGTGCGACGCAACGAAGCTTAATAGATATTCTTCAGCCGGGCCCATAAAAAATTCTCACTAATAATTTTGCTTACTGCGGCTGATGTATGGTTATTCAATAATTTTAAAAGCTGCTTAGTTTAACCATACAACTTCAAGGCAAATGAAACCACTGCTTACGCTTCTTATAATTATTACCTGCTTCTTTGCATTTAGATTTAAAGGTGACCGGAGCCCCATGATCGCCAATTTTAAAGAGTCGGCATCTTATCGGTGGCTCAATAAAAAAGTCCTCGAAAGCAGATCGCTTGATGACATGGAAAACCTGGCTGCGTGGCACAGCTTTACTACCAGTGGCGGTGCTGTAGTAGATGCAAGAGTAGTTACTAAAATTGTTGATTCAAGTGGTTCAGTAGCAGCGCTGGAATTAAGTAAAGAACAAGTGCATAACGGCAATCAATCGCTTTTAATGAAGACGCCTGTAAGACTTGCCGGCATTGCTCCTTCCTCGGGCAGAGGATGGGGACGTTCAGGCGTAAGAAGATATTTTGATGGTGAAGACTGGACACACTTTAACCGCGTCTCCATCTGGATATATCCCGATTTACCAGGCTTTTATACTACTGCCCTCGATTTTCGTTTATACAACGACGGCGCTGATAAACTTCCTGCACTATTCGGCCAGGAAGGAGAGACATCACTCATACTGCGAAACCATGAATGGAACCATGTTGTTTGGGAAATAGGCAATGTTGCCAGAGATAAGATAACAAGTTTCGAAATGTCTTATGGCTTATCCGGTAATATGGCAGGCGAAGCAGATTCCATTCGCTTTTATTTTGACCAGATGGATCTTGAACGTGTGGATGCAGATAAAACAGAGGGATGGAATGTATGGCCCGGACGAATTTCATACAGCCATGCAGGCTACCAGCAGGGCGCATTAAAAACAGCCGTAGCAAATGATATCAATGCAAAAACTTTCAGTATAGTTAACCAGGAGAACGGCGAGGTAGTTTTGTCAAAACCTATTGAAACCACAAGCTCGCATATTGGCAGTTTCCAGGTAATGGATTTTTCTGAAATAAGAAAACCAGGCATGTATATTTTGCAGGCAGGAGATGTTGTTACCAAACCATTTGCGATTAATGAAGACGTATGGAACAGCAGTTTATGGAAGGCGTTGAACTTTTTTTACACGGAAAGATGTGGGGCAGATATACCTGGCGTGCATGGCGCATGTCACCGTGACTTGACATGTGTACACGATAACAAAAGGATAGTAATTAACGGCGGCTGGCATGATGCGGGTGACCTTACACAAGGACTGGAAAACACAGGTGAAATAACTTATGCGCTTTTCGCTACCGCGGAAAAATTACATGCAAGAAATGAAGACAACGCTTTGTATGAACGTGTACTTGAAGAAGCATGCTGGGGGCTTGATTGGGTATTGAAAACAAGCTTCGGCGATGGCTACCGCAACCAGGGCTCCATCAGCAGCCGCAGAACAAATAACATCATAGGAGATGATGATGATATTACAGCAACAGCACGTAATAGCCCTATGACAAACTTTGAAGCAGCGGCAATAGAAGCGATTGCTTACCGGGTTTTGAAAGATATCAATCCGCGACTTGCCAACCAGGCTTTGCAAGCAGCTAAAATGGACTGGAACTTTGCACTTGCAGGTATACCCAACATCAAACAATCAAAAGAAATATGGCGCGGCTCTTTTGATTCTGATAATGTAGAGCATGAATTATTATCGCAGGCAATTATCGCAGCTATTGATTTATTTAAAGCGACCGGTGATGATGTATATGCTGATAAGGCAGCGGCGATGGCCAAAAAAATAATGGATGCACAGCAGCGTAGTCTTACAGACTGGAGCACTCCTATGACCGGCTTTTACTACACCACATCAGCTAAAGACAGGATATTACATTATTGCCATCGTGGCCGCGAACAAGGGCCAACACTTGCGCTTTCAGAACTTTGTAAAGCATTGCCTAATCATCCCGACTGGATGAAATGGTATGCCGCAATCACACTCTATTCAGAATATTTAAAAACAATTGCAACTTATACAGCGCCTTACAATGTAATGCCTGCTTCAGTTTACTCAGACACTGAATATCTTCATGTACCAGAAAGCCGCAAAGAATCTTTCCGCAAGCAGGTGCTTAACGGGGTACCGCTAGGCAAAGGTCATTACCTGCGCCTGTTTCCCGTATGGATGGATTACCGCGGGCATTTTGGCACCATTCTTCCGCAGGCACAGGCATTGGCAAATGCAGCGCACATACGAGGTGACCTTGCAAGTGCACAGCTTTCAGAGCATCAACTGGAATGGATAATAGGCCGTAATCCTTTTTCACAAAGCGCCATGTGGGGCGAAGGACATGATTTTGCGCCGCTTTATACGCCATCTTCCGGCGATATGGTTGGCGGCTTGCCTGTAGGTATACAAAGCCGCGGTGAAAGTGATGCACCTTACTGGCCCGTACAAAGCACATGGACATACAAAGAGATTTGGGTACACCCTGTTGCACGCTGGGTATGGTTGCTGAAGGATCTTGCAGGTAATGCGGTTGTAAATGGCTTGGCTGACGGTACTGTTGAATTTACAGAAGCAACCACAAATGAAAGCATTACTGTTACGCCAGATGCTACAGGTCATTTCCATACAACACTGCCTGAAGGAAAATACATCATCACTTCTTCCGGTTTAAAGCAAACGCAAACTTTGCTACCTGCATCTTCTTACCAGTTAGATCTTCGCGCTGCACATACCATAGGATTTGATGTTTCAAAATCCGCTTCAGTAAATAATGAAGTAACCATTGTTGTAAAAGCAACGGGCAACGGAAAGCATCGCTTTACACTTCGTGCAGATAATCTCACTGTCACCAACACCACCAAAGAAATAACACTTCAACAGAATGCAACAGTTACCGTAGAATTTAAATGTAAAATAACAGCCACATCAACCCCATGGGTTGCGGTAATATTACCTGATGATGACCTTAACCAAAGAAAAGAAATTAGAGGCGCCGTTTGGGAAAAGTAAGCTATCTTATACCCATTAATAAAACGTATAATTATTATCTTTCTTAACACAGAAGCAAATCGTTTTAAGAATGTCGATTGATGACTTTAATTACACCATAGATATTTGGATAAAAGAGCTGGACAAGTATGATTTCGATCAATTATGTACCAAACCATCTTCAACCACCTGGTCGCTTGGACAGATGTATATGCATTTGATTGAAGACACCGGTTATTATATTGAGCAGATAAAAATCTGTCTCAGCAATAACGAAAACGCAACAGAAGATGCAGCGCCTGCTGCTAAAATAATGTTCGCTAATAACAGTTTTCCGGATGAAATAATTGAAGGCGCTCCTTCTAACCTTTACATGCCACAGCCTGAAAGTAAAGAACAGCTTTTGCACAGCTTGGATAACATCAAAACTGAAATGAATACGCTCGCAATATTGATCAACGAAAGCTTGTTTAAAGGCAAAACAAAACATCCGGGTTTAAACTACTTCAGCGCCAGTGAATGGTTACAGTTTGCAGATATGCATTTTCGTCATCATTTAAGGCAAAAGAAAAGGATAGATGATTTTTTAAATACCTGAAGAAGACAGGAGATAGAATTTAAAAGATAGAATGTGGCATTCCTCAACAACCTTATCCATCATTAAAAATTAAAAGAAAAACCTCCATAAATACGGCCATTCAAAATGCCGGACCTGCCACTCTTTCTTTCATTAAACATGAACTTATTATCATCAATGTATGCTATCCTGAAATGTTTGATTTTAAAAGTTGCCGAATAACTTAGCTGCTTTACTGCAAAGCCTGCTGATATCAATGCATTATTGAAAGGAACATAGTTTACACCAATCGTTGCATCATAAAAATCTTTATCGGTAAACAGCGCATCTGCACCAAAATTAAACCGCTGCCATTTATAGCACAGCCCAACACCATAAGAACGCAGGTTGTGCATAGCAATATTCTGTTGCCCCGGCACAAAAGCATCAGCATACAATTTTGTGCCAGCAATATTCATTACATTAATACCAGCCTGTAATGCACTGGTAATTTTATAAGTCACAGAAAAATCAACATCAATTTTTTGCTTCTTTACAGAACTGTCTGCCAATGATGTTATATTATTTCCGTTATCAATTACAAGAGAATTGGGTATGTTGAATTGCTGCCAAATGGATTTAACTGTTACGCCCAGGCTTAGCGTATTTGTAAGCTTTACTGACGGGCTTAAAAAAGCAGCAAACTCTTTTAATTTAAATAATAAAGAATCTGTTGCTACCGTATTGCTTCCACCAAAAGCATCATTGAATATGGCGCCCCTGAATTGGTTCTGTGTTGTGTAAATAAAGCCTGCACTCAAGAAAACATTTTCTGCAACGTTCGCATAGCCGCCCACTTTAACATTATTCTTTACATTGGAAAACAAGCTTATGTTATAAGGTGTTTTACTCATTGCAATGGCGGATGGATTCCAGAACATTGCTTCAGACATATCACGCGATGGTGAAAAATTAAACCCTGTATTGCCGGAAAGTATCATGGGTGAAGCAAACAATACTTCTCCATAATGCATCTTGCCGGGATATAACTGTGCTGCCTTAAACACGCCCCCGGGTCCTACAGGAGGAAGCGCAGTAGTTATGGTGGTAAGCAGGTTTAAAAATGCAGGTGTGCCAACCAATGCTGTTTCACTGCCCGGTACAGTAAGTGTTTGTGCGGGCTGTGCAATAACCGTTCTTAATACGCTGTCTGCTCTCAAAGGCGATAATTCAAGTTGGTTACAGTTCTTGTTAAACTTCCATTCTTTTACTGTGATATAACAGGCAGCATCCGAATTGGCCGGGTCCTGATCATCTGAAACAAATAAACGCTTTACCGTTTCAGGGCAGGATTTGCAGTTGGAAATGATATATACCGTTACCTGTTTGTCTTGCAATTTAGCGATAGGCACACCTGTATTTATCTCAAAATAACCTGCAGGATTAGATGCTGTAATGGATGATTTGGCCGGTGTAAAACCTGGTATTACAATAACATTTTCAGCGCCTTTTGTAGAAGCTATATTTTGATTAACGCATCGCACCCTTCCTCTTATCACCACATTTTGCGCATCCACAAAAAAATACAGGATCATAAATAGCAGCAGGCAGATCAGTTTGTTTTTCATGATTGTTTATTAATGATGAATGGGTTCCAGCACGAAGTCTATGTTATTCATTTCCGGGGCATTTATTTTTAGTGGCATTCTTTTATCAGCATAATTATCACCAGAGGCCGTAATGGTTATTTCGTTGCCAATGGTGTATCCTTTTAATACAATGTTATAAGTGCCGTCTGTAATGGATTGAGCATAATATCTTGTACCATCCACACTTACTTCAATATTCTTCAATGGCACTTCTGCAGCGGTTTTGACCCTGCCTGAAATATGAATAACCCGCAAGGTTGATAAAACCAGCTCAATTGTTTTACCGGGGCTTAAAATGGTGTCTACTGTATATTTATCATAACCCTGGCTGGCAACGTCTATCCTTATGGATGTATTGGCCGGTATATCTTTAAATAACGCTTCTCCCCTGCCGTCTACTGCACGGCTTAGTTCATAATCCGGAAGGTGTAAAACAATATCTCCTTTTATAACAGGCTTTCTTTGTGGATCCAGTATTCTTATTGTTACCGGATTATCTGCAGATTTGCCGGACAAAAACATTTTGGCTATCACCCCAAGTATAATCACGCTGCAAATAATGGCCACCGGTTTAAGAGGAAAACGAAATTTTTTTTTGCTGATGTTTTGTGTAGCGTTTTTCTTAAAATCATCATTCCTGGTGAGATCATTTACGGCATTACCGCCTGCTTCTGAATTTAAGATAGAAGATACGGCGTTGAGTAAGATGCTTAATTCCGGATGTTCCTCCTCTCCGTTCCAGCCAATTAGTCTTGCGGCTTCTATACGGCGAAAAGCAAGTGGTATTTTAACTTCCTCCAACATTACGGGCACCAGTCTGGCTTTCTGCACTGCTTCATTAGCTTCATTTTTAACCCACTCAGAATTAACGGATCGTGATGTCCAAATTACTATCACACAACGGGCCCTTTCCAACTCCTCTTCTATCACAGCATCAAAATGCTTACCGGCAGGAATTTCCCTGTCCCACCAGACAGTCCACCCTTTTGCTCTTAAAATGTTTGCTAATGTTTCAATCCTGCTTTTATCCTCACTGGAATAGCTAATAAATATATCAGCCATAATGATTTCAATTTTTACCGTACGACCATTGGTAATATACAATAATTAATCAACATTTTTTAGAAAGGGCCGATTACTGCAGAAGAGATTACCAACGACCGTTTTTTTAAGACGATTAGCTCTTGACAGGCAATATTTTTTTAAATATCTTGGAATCAAATCTCATTTTATGACTAACGCTGAAGTTGTCCATAAGTGGTTTGAAGAAGTATGGAACAATAAAAGAGAAGATGCAATTGATGAGTTGTTTTCCGAAACCTGTATAGCACATGGCCTCTATAACGCGGAAGGAAAAGAAATTACGGGCCCTGCTCAATTCAAGCCATTTTTCAGAAAGTTCATTCAGTCATTCCCTGATCTTCGCATAGAAGTGAAGGATATTGTGACAGATGGAGAAAAGACTGCCGTACGTTGTGATGTTAGCTGTACCCATGCAGGAGAACCATTTAGTGCAACTGAAAAGCACTTAATACAACCGTCTCAACAGACATTTCATTTCAGCGGCATGGCATTTAACATCATCAAAAATGGTCAATTACAGGAAGGATGGAACAGTTGGGATTTTTTAAGTCTCTATTCGCAAATGGGCGTTGTATAAAATATAATTGTTAAGCGCACGAGAATAATTTAGCTTTCATTTCTCTTCTTTGATAAGAAGATGTTTTTGCCTTTCTTCAATTGTTTAGAATAAGCCATCCATACTCTTTTATCGATGGAAAAAATTTCTTTTAAATTAGCTTGCCAATAATATTAAACAATGGAAAACAGAGGCTTGCTTTTTATTCCTGATATAAGTGGTTTTACAAAGTTTGTAAACGAAACAGAAATTGAACACAGCCGGCTTATTATACAGGAACTGCTGGAGATATTAATTAATGCTAACGACATAGACCTTTCCATTTCTGAAATTGAAGGTGATGCCATACTCTTTTACAAGTTTGGGCCACCTCCGGAACTGGAAGAAATATATCACCAGGTAGAAAAAATGTTTTGCGCCTTTCATCGCAATTTGATTGCCTATGAGCAACGCCGTTATTGCCAGTGCCCGGCATGTATGTCTGCCATTAAACTTACACTTAAAGTTATTACGCACTACGGTGAGTTTACAGGTTATAATGTAAAGAACTTTAATAAGCTCATCGGGAAAGATATTATTGTGGCGCACCAGCTTTTAAAGAATGATATTGATCAGCATGAATACTGGCTTGTAACAAAAAATATATTGCAGGATAATCCGCCAAAAAGTTTTACCAACTGGATGGAATGGGAAGACAGTTTTAAACAAACTGAAAGTGGTGAAATTCCTTTCCGGTACACACAGCTTAGCAAGTTAAAAGACGCATTACCTCCGGAACCTTTTCCTCAATTAGATCTTGTTAACAAGGTAAAAGTACTTTCCGCATCCCGTGTGTACAAAACAGATATCATTACTTTGTTTCATGCAACGGGTGATCTTAATTACAGGTGCCGGTGGCAGCAGGATGTACTAAAGGTGGAAGAAATCGGGCATTTTTTGCCACGCATTGGCATGCGCTGCCGTTGCACTACGCAGAATGGAGAAGAGGTTATTTATGCCAGCAGCTATTTTTACCAGGAACACAGAATTGAGTTCAGCGAAACAGAAGAGCAAAGCAAAAACACTACTTATTATACACTTGAAAAATTAAGCGACGATACTGTAAAACTTACGTTGGATTATTACTTGCAAAAAAATCTTTTACGGCAAATTAAATTCAGGTTATTGAAGAAACGTAAACAGGAAGCAATGTTTAATAAGTCTTTACAAAGCCTTGAGCGCCTGGCAAAAGAGTTGAAAGAAACCGGAAAGTGAAGCTGATAAGTAAAGGCTATTACTTCTTACCAGTTAATTTTTACACTAACTCCATCACTACTGTTCTTAAACCCAATTAGTAATGTGTGTGAAGCACTGTCCCAGTTTTCAGATACATCAAGCGCAGTGTTATCGCTTATATTGGCAGCCGTTACTTTTGACGGATTGGCCGGCAGCAATATCCTCATAACATTATTGGTATTTGATGGGCTTTTTGCAACAAACGAATATTCTCTACCCTTAACTGATTCATCATAAACCCTTGCGGCAGCAGCCAATACTTTAGGTTGATTTTTATTAGCAACAAGGCCGATATCATAAAGATAACACTGTTCACCCGGCATAACTTTTTTCTTATGCAGCACCGGTAACTGTGGATCAAACAAATCAATAAAATCGCCTTTCAAACTTAAAGGATCGGTGGATGTACTTTCATCCATCACTGCGGCTATAACATACGGTCCGCGCCTGAGCAAAAAATTATTTTTTTGAATCAGTTTACCGGCACGCGCCTTTTGTTCATAAGCTTTGCTTACAAGATTTATAAACCCGCTGTCTTTCCCTTCTTCAAGCACAAGTTCTTTAGGATCTTCTTTAGCTACATAAACAGTACCTTTTCCGTAAGTATAGCCGTTCCTGTTTTCATCCTGTGAAATATTTATTTGTTTAGCCAGGTGTTCGAAAGGGGTTTTGTATTGGTTGCCATTTGTATTCCACCATTCTTTTACCTGTTGAAAAGGATCGTTGTTTCTTCCATAATAAATTAATACACCGCCTTGCTTTACCCAATTGGCAAGTTGCGTATTTACGTCAGCAGATAATGGCTTCATATTAGCATAGCTCATCACGAGCACTTTTATATGTGCAAGCGTTTCTTTAAACGCAAGATTCTCCATGTGCACCGTTTCAACAGGCACACCTCTTTTCAACAAAGGGAGAATCATCCCATAAAAGTTAGAAAGCTGTGGATCTTCATAACTGTTGTGTGTTGGAAACCGCTGGAACATCATTGAATTACCTACAAGAACGCCTATACCTTTTGATCCGTTAAGCGTATTTAATGATGCAGGTATATCATTAAGTGAATTTACCATTACCTGCATTTGCGTTGCGTAAGCAGGTGATATAGGCTGAGGTTCGGTATTATTCTCCAGCTTAAACTTACCAAGATAAATCCTGTTTGGCCAGGGCATTACTTCATAATGATCGACTGAAGGATACAAGAGTTGTGCAGTAAACGTGGCCTGGTAATTTTTCTTGTAGTCGTCCCATGTTCTTGGCCAGTCTTCTATGGGATCGGTAAGAAAATACATTCTTCTTTTGGTAGGTGCTGTCATAGAAAGCATGCTGCCGTATTCAAGAAAAGCCGTTTCAAAAACTCTTTCTTTTTTTATACCGTTAAAGTAATTGGCTTCTCTTGCAGTGCCCGTCCACACCTGTGCAATGTAGCCATCCATACCACGCAACGATGCGAGACTTGCTTCAGGACTAACTATTTGCCAGGAAGAGTAATTGAGCAACGAATGTGTAGGCACATAACATTTTACATTTTTCCCTAAACTATCACTGTACGATTTTATGTAGCTAAACACTTCTTTCAGTGCCTTGTAATAGAGATGGTATTTAAGTTTTGATGAAAGATAAGTTGCTTCAGGAGACTCATGCTGGGCCATCCACGGAAAGCCGTAATAGGTTTGCCACTCACGCTTAAAAGCTTTGCTATAGCCCGCTCTTGCCCAGAATTCAGGCTCCTCAAGATAGATAGCACTTACACCCGCATCTATGGCACGTTTTACCACTGTTTTAAAATAGCGGATGTAAGAATCTGTCGGGACAGTATAAGGCACATCTACGCCATGGCCGATAACATGACCGCTGCGGTCTACCTGTCCTTCATCCATGTGATTTATTCCATCCCATTGTCCCTTAAAATAATCTTTGTATTCACCCCACGCTATGCCTGTCATAAACTGCACATTATATCCTTTACTGCGCCACACTTTCACACGCTGTTCAAAACTACTGTCAACACCATATACAATAGCCACATCAGAGCGAACATCGTAAGCGGCTTTCCATGGTGCGCTTATTTGAAACGATGTTTTCTCATTTTTAGCAGGTGACGTTATTTGTGAAAACCCTTTTAATACCAACAGGCAAAAAGAAGAAGCAAAAAGAAGTCTGGTCATCGATTTTAATTCACAGGTTAATTGCTAAGATAAAAGTATTTTTTCCTGTAGAATGACTAATAAAAACATTAGATAATACTATTAAATTTTCAAATTTTGAATTATATTTACTAACGACGTCTCCCCACTATCTTAATGTCAACATACAGTCAGAAAAACCAGCAGATTCAATATTCCTTTCCCGCCTGCCATCATGAATTATTACGGCATTCATGAAGTAAAATATTAGTACCTGATAAAGGTGAATAATATTTTAGTTTATTGAATTGAACCGCTCTCGCCCCATCCCCTTAACGGAACATGTAACCCAGGCAGATAAACACCATCTTGAAATGTTTAAGTAAAAAGCAAGGGTTGATTTTTTTGGTAAGTAAACTTTTCATGACACCCAAAACTGAATGTTATGTATCCAATTTACTACAAACTGTTAGCTGCACTTATTCTACTTTTTGCAGCAGTTCCACTATTTCATTTCATTAAAGCCGAAGCAGCAAAATTCAAAAGAATTCAAACAACTACCGGGGAGCCAATCATCACTAAACAAATGGGCGTTGTACTCTTTATTCTCGCAGGCATTGTTACAATCGTAGCTATCATTAAACTTTACTAATCCGCTATTGTTTAACCAGGTTGCTAAATGCCTTTTATTCTTTTGATAAATGATTTTATTGTTTCACGGTTCCAGCCAGAAAACCGTCCTCTCTGAACAACAAGCAAATTATCTTTTGCGCCCTGTAAAAAATAATGAAACACAAATTTCTCATTTGGATTATCCCAGCCGTGTACCTGGCCGAAACGAAGATCATTAAATACCAAAGTATCATTCCATTTTTCAGCAGTATAAAACTGTTGTGAAAAACGCACCAGGTTCTTCAAATCATGGGTTCCATACAATGGATTAAGCAAATCTTTATTTTTTGGAAAATACCTGAAATCAATAGAGGATTCTTTATCAAACACAGAGCGAAAACCTACATAAAAACCATTATCATCACCTGTTACCACATACCACAACCAGCTATTAAATGGAGTTGGGGTAGTAAAATATTTTTCATGTGGCAAATGCTTTGATTCAATTGCCTGGCTTAATTCATTACTAATTTTAACCTTGTTAATACCACAGTAGAACAGGTATACCAAACTCAAGCCGATAGCCGTCATACTCCATAATTTTCTTTTTGAGTGCCTTCTTTTCAGCACAATTAACATAATCAAAGCAATGGCTGGCCATATAGAAAAAAATGGATCCGCTACATAGATAGTATTGAAAGAAATACGGTAATGACTAAATGGCTCAAACCAACCGACACCATAATTATTAAATGCATCAAGAAAAATATGAACGAACATTTCAAGACCAAAAAAAATCAGCCACCGGCTTAAGCTAATGTTATGCGGGCGATGCGTACGTTCCGCAACAAAAGCAAAAAAGAAAGTCATTACAGAGCAAAACAAAATTGAATGCGTAAACCCTCTGTGTGCAAGAAGACTATCTGTAGTAGGCATCCAAAAGGTGCTTATAAAATCAATATCAGGAATACTTTGCGCAAGTGCACCGAATAACATTGCCCTCTTGCCCACTCTTTTGCCGAGCAAGGCATCGCCTATACATGCGCCAAGTGCTATGTGTGTAAGCGTATCCACAAATAAGAATAATCTTTCTTCAAGGTATGTATTCCTCGTGCTTTATAATACAATCTTAAAAATTATGCCAATATCATTAATAATAACAGCCTCATCATTCAGCAACAAAACCTAACTTCAATACATAAAACCTAGTTTTAACTAATGGATTGGATACTTGCCGGAGAAATTATTTATTTTATTGTAATAGTTATTGTCTGTCTCCGGATTATATATGAAACAAGATCTGTTACAAAAACGCTGGCCTATCTTATTATCACCATCTTTATTCCGGTTGTAGGGCTGATTATATATTTTACCTTCGGCACGAATTACCGCAAAAACAAACTATACGATAAGAAAGTAATCCAGGATGAAAACCTGTTTGCAAATATTTACAAACGCATTCATTCTTCTTATGAAAGACTGTTGAAAACTGGTGGGGATGAATTGCAACATTTCAAAGGCCTTTCTCAATTATTACTTACTGACAGTGTTAGTCCGCTTACGGCTAAAAACGAAGTAAAGGTTTTACTTAATGGAGAAGAAAAATTTCCTGAAGTATTAAAAGCACTTGCAAAAGCCAAACACCATATACACATTCTTTATTACATTTTCGAGGATGATAATATTGGCAACGCCATTAAAGAAATGTTGCTTCGCAAGGCACGTGAAGGTGTTGAGGTAAGATTTATTTATGATGATTTTGGCAGCAGTTCCATAAGAAAAAAACTCGTTCCCGAGTTAGTTGAGGCAGGCGTAAAAGCCTACCCTTTTTTCAGGATTTACTTTTTATTACTTGCTAACAGGTTTAACTACCGCAATCACCGAAAGATTATCATTGTCGATGGCCATACAGCTTTCACCGGCGGCATTAATGTAAGTGACAGGTATATTAACCCAAACAGCGATAATATTTTTTGGAGAGATACACATGTTTATATTAAAGGTACAGCAGTATGGTACCTGCAATATCTTTTTATAGCAGATTATAATTTTTGTGCAGAGGAAAAGTTGGATCCGGATAACAACTATTTTCCATCGCCGGATTTAACACCGGGTAATGCCGCGGTACAGATTGCTGCCAGCGGCCCCGATTCAGAAACACCTACTATCCTTCTTTCTATATTAAAAGCCATTGGCCTTGCATCGAAAGAAGTACTTATTACAACACCGTACTTTATTCCTGGTGAAAGCCTTCTTGATGCACTCATTGCTACATCCCTGAGTGGAATAAGTGTTAAACTGCTGGTTCCTGCAAAATCAGATTCTGTATTTATTGATTCAGCCGCACGCTCTTATTACCAGGAACTACTTGATTGCGGCGTAGAAATATATCTTTATAAGAAGGGGTTTATACATTCAAAAACAATGGTTGTAGATGGTGAACTTTCCATTATAGGCACAGCCAATATGGATTACAGGAGCTTCGAATTAAATTTTGAGGTAAACGCAGTAATTTATGAGCAGGAAACAGCAATGTATATGCGTGACGTTTTTTATAATGATTTAAAAGATGCGATAAGGCTTGATTCTGCAAGATGGACACGCAGACCAATTTACAAACAACTGCCCGAGAAATTGAGCAGGCTTTTATCTCCGCTGTTATAAAATCTATTTAATCAATTTTACTTTTATTATGCAACTGTCTCTATATAAACAGGCTTAAGTTTAGAGGAAATTTTTTTATCGAACAATTGCTCATCCCGCTTGCTTTTCAATATTACAGAAGCAGCAGCTTTTTCTTCTTTTAGCCTAAACTCTTTCTCGATTAGGGAAACAGTAAGTTCTGCAGAGCCCTTTTCGAGCATTACGGGTAATGGCAAAGAACGTCCTTTATACTCGATAACAATAAAGTAAGGCAAACTGGAATGCCATCCCATTAATTTACGAAACTGAGGATGACAAAGGATGTTATTAGCCCGCTGCGTTGTTACAGAAGTTATATAATTGGAAAAATATTTTTTTCTTCCCACTAATAAGCTGTCGCCGGTAATTTTCATCTGTACTCTTCTGCCCGTATTTATCCACACAAAAAACAACAATGTGCAGGTAATAGCAACTGCACTCAAAACTATAGCAGTATGTAGCCAGATACGAGGAAATACTACAGCAACAAAACAAATAAAAATAAAATATGCTGCCGAAACCATTGTGAGGAGCCCATCATTTTGAGGCAAAAAATTCAAGAAAAGACTATTGCTGTTCCTTTGCACAGAAAGATTAGAAGTGGTCCATAAATAAAACATAGAAAAGGTTTTTCAAAGTTATCAATAGGTAAATTGGCTGACAATCGGGGTATGCTTTCGAAAGAATACAGGAATAAGGTTAGAATGGATTAGAATGATATACAACGAATATAAACAATGTAAAGAACATATGCCATTTTCTTTTTGGGAAAGACCAATTGACGTATGTTGATTACGCATTATGTCAATACAACGAATCCTCTTTATTACTTATGTTGTAGAAAAAAAGCAACAAGCATTAACTTCTCTCTTTTTTTTATTTTTTTAAATCCTTATTGTACAGTCATAAATGCACTTTCTGCAACATTTTATAAGTAGAAGGCATATTATAATTTTTTTGGTTAACTTTTTGATTTCAGCATATTAAATCATCATTATTAAAATCATTTTATATGAAAAGCAAGTTGGTTTCATCCGTAGTTGCATTAATGCTGTTAGCATCAACCTTCGCACATGCTGAATCATTAGATAAAAATGCATTACAGGCTAAGGTAGCCGGCATGACAGAAGAACAAAAAGAAGCCCGTGCACTGGAAATACAGCAAAGGGTAGATGAAATTAAAACAATGGATAAATCCACTTTAACCAGGGAGGAACGAAAAGAGCTTCGCCATGAATTAAAAGATATGAGGAAAGAAGCAAAGGCTATTGGCCACGGAGGTATTTATATATCACTGGTAGGTATACTTATTATTATCCTGGTTTTGATTATACTTCTGTAATCAGGCAGAATGATTATTCCATTTTAGTTTCAGGTATTTCCTGTGTTAAGAGAAATTTTTTTAACTCGCTTAGTTTATCCGTATTAATCAAATCAACGCCGCAGGAGAGTAATTCTTTCCAGACAGCGCTGTTTTCAGGGCTTCCCCAAAGGCGAACTTTACGGCCGAATTCATGTGCTTTGCTAACATAGGCGCACAGCTTCATACGTTCTGCATCGGGAAGCTCACCCTTGCCCCTCCATTTTAAAAAATGAGAATATTTACAACTTGCAAGCGGATACAAATTATTGCTTGATGAATCCCTGCTTACCTTGCGAAAATCTTCATCAATAAATACCTGGTGATCTTCACTGCAGCAAAGATTCTTATACGGCTTTTTGCCCGTAAGTACAATCGTTACTTCCCTTGCAATAAATTTTCCGTTTTGGCACGAAGACAGCATAGGTTTATACTTTTCAAGTAATTTCTGTAATGCCCGATACGTTCTCCCGGCTTTACTTTTTATGTCAATTACCAGGGTAATGGGATAATTAACTTTTAATAAGTCAGGATTGTCATTGCCGGCAAGCGAATCGTACAAAGGTTTTAAGTACAGGTTCTCCAATGTTCTTCTTTTTCCAAACAATGGCACGGGTGGACGATGAGCTACAACCAGGCGGCCATGTCTTAAATAAACATCTGCCTCAACATAGGTAAAACCATTCTCCAATGCATCATGCAGAGGCCGTTTATGCTGGTAATCATTATGAGCAAATGCGTTTGCCAACGCCATGTTTTGACAATAAACACAACTGAAAGATATGATCAGTAGAATTAACAGCAGGAGTTTAGGAAATTTGGAAGCATGCATAAATGGAGCGCTTTTTCATATTTAGATTTTAATTAATTGGGTTTGTATATGTGTAAACCCATTTGGCAGCTAAAAATAATTAATCCTCTCTTATATACCTACCATCTTCAGGAGATTATAATTATTTAATAAGGGGATTTATGATTTTTTTAAGCACGCCCCTGTAGAATTAAAGAGCAGCTTAAATCTTAAACGATTAATCGGTCATACAAACAGTGTTCGACACTTATCTTAGATGTTCTGCCTTATTTAAATCTTTTTTCATTTTACCTGCTATAATACTTATTACAAACAACTGTATTGCATGATAGAGCATTAATGGCAGCAATACCAGGCCGGTATTTCCCACGCCTGTAAAAAGCACTTTAGACATTACAGAACCATGCACCAGCGACTTCTTTGAGCCGCAGAACAGCGCCGTAATCCTGTCTTCCCTACCCAGGCGCATACTACGTGTTACTAACCATATGATAGTATACACAGTAAATAACAGTATCAATACCATTAACAATAAGGCAAAAAGATAATGCCACTCAAAACCCTTAAACACGCCTTCGTAAAATGACTCACTAAACGAACAGTAAACAATAAGAAGTATAATGGACTGATCAAAAAGTTTTAAGCGCTTTCTGTTAGCCTCTGCATATCTGCCAAACCTGCTATGTAAGAACATACCAATAATAACCGGCAACAAAACCTGTAATAAAAGTTTGATAATTACCTGCGACAATTCAAAATCGCCGGCTTGTTTTTCAAGAAAAATACTCATCCATAAAGGAGTGATAAAGACACCCAGAAGACTTGAGATGCTTGCATTAAATATTGCAGCGGGAATATTGCCACCAGCAATTGAAACCATTACCACCGAAGAGGATACGGTTGATGGCAACGCTGCCAAAAAGAAAAAGGGAAGCCATACCTGTTGAAGAAATTCAGTAACAAACAAAGGCTTTAATAAGATTAAAATCAACGGGAATAATACAAATGTGGATGTGTGTACCAACAAGTGAAGCCTGCCATTATGAAGACCACTTCGTAATCTCTCAGGCCCAAGCTGAACGCCATATAAAAGAAAGATGACTGATACGCCGATTTCTGCAATCGTATTTAAATGAAAGGGGCTTTGCTTTGTACCAGGATAAGGCAAAAGATAAGCAATAAACACGACTGTAAGCAAAGCCATTACAAATGGATCAATCAATTTGTTTTTCATATACCCCCGGCCCCTAAAGGGAAGTTTAAGAACGGTGCTTTTTAAAGTTGCTTAGATTACATTAATACCATTACGCAAAAGGTAAACAATCACTGCAAAAAAACTTAAGTCTTACACTACCCTCAACCGGTATAACTTGTAACCTGCAACCAGCTTACAAACTTACGCCTCTCTTCCATAAAATAAAATCATCCTGGCCATGCCTCACCGCGGCGACGGTTTGTTCACCGCTGGCTACTTTAATTACATAGTCAAGAATACGTGCACCAGCTTGCTCAATAGTTTCTTCACCGTCTATAATGGTGCCTGTATTGATATCAATAATATCGGGCATTTTTTTATATAAAGCCGTATTGCTTGATAATTTAATGACAGGCGTGATAGGGTTACCTGTTGGCGTACCAAGACCTGTAGTAAACAAGACAATGTTTGCGCCGCTGCCAACTTCTGCTGTGGTGCTTTCTACATCATTGCCAGGGGTGCACAGTAAGTTTAGACCTGGTTTGGTAATTTTTTCAGGATAATCAAGTACATCAGTAACAGGAGATGTGCCGCCCTTCTTTGCAGCGCCTGCACTTTTAATTGCATCTGTAATCAAGCCGTCTTTAATATTGCCCGGCGATGGATTCATGTCAAAGCCGCTACCCACTGCTTTTGCACGATTGTTATATACCGTCATTAGTTCGTTGAAACGTGTAGCGGTGGTTTCATCCACACAGCGGTCACTGAGCTCTTGTTCAACACCACATAATTCAGGAAACTCAGATAAGATAACGCTGCCGCCTAATGTCACCAGCAAGTCAGAGGTATAACCAATTGCCGGATTAGCAGAGATGCCACTAAAACCATCAGAGCCTCCACATTCTAAGCCGATACAT
>Ga0105237_10003276_pt1 | contig 19324 bp, 18 predicted proteins | sample KBSC24metaG_FD_81520 | JGI IMG/M metagenome (GOLD analysis project Ga0105237, IMG submission 81520) | Corn rhizosphere microbial communities from Kellogg Biological Station, Michigan, USA - KBS C2-4 metaG | ecosystem: Host-associated > Plants > Roots > Rhizosphere > Soil | place: Michigan, USA... | reverse complement strand
GACGGTCTTTCAACTTCTGCGCACGCCGCCGATCTTCGTCGACCCGTACCGTGATATATCGCAACACACGATCGTTGACGCGCATGCGACGTTCGAGTTCGGCAATCTCACGGCCCGACCCTTCAATTTCGAGGAGCACAAACGTGCCGTCCTTGTGGTGCAGAATCTCGTAGGCGAGTTGGCGTTTGCCCATCGTCTCGGCCTTGGTCACCACGCCGCCCTGGTCCGTAACGATCTGCGAGAAGCTCTCGGTGAGTTTCGGCACTTCGTCGTCGGCAGTGGGGTCTACTATGAAGACCACTTCGTACTGTCTCTTCGTTTCCAAAATCAAACCTCCAATCAGGTCAATTAAACTCCGCCATGGCTTTCAAAGCGCCATCCCTGATAATCGTTCGTATTGCTTTCGCGCTCTGCTCGACCGTTTCGATCACAAGGGGCCGCTCGCTTCGCGGGAACGTATCGAGCACAAAACCTTTCGCATCCGAGATTGGGTGTTCGGGTTGTATCCCGATCCTCAACCGCACGAATTCGTGCGTACCCACTGCGGTAATGATCGACTTCAGCCCGTTGTGCCCGCCCGCCGTGCCGCGCTCGCGTATGCGAATCTTTCCGAGCGGCAGTGCAAGGTCATCCGAAATCACAACTAATTGATTAATCGGCGTCTCGCTCTCGATCTTTGCGAGCAAACAAGAAACGGCGTGACCACTCAGGTTCATGAACGTCTGCGGCTTCGCGAGTTTTGTTCGCACACCCTCGATTTGCGCGCGTCCCACTAAAGCACTGCATTCGCGGCGGCTCACCGCGATGCCTTCGTCCTGGGCCAACTTGTCAATCACCATAAACCCCAGATTGTGGCGCGACCACTCGTACTCTTTTCCAGGGTTTCCCAGACCAACAATCAACATTGGTCACAAAGGGCACAAAAAATACACAAACTGACTTTGTGCATTTTTGTGGCCCTACTCTCCTTCGCCTTCGCCCTCTTCTTCCTTCTTACCCTTGCCAATCACTTCAGGCTCAGCAGGCTCTTCACCTTCAACTGCCGGCGCCGCGACAACCTCTTCCTTCACGATACCGACCGTCGCGATGACGAGCTCAGCATCCATCAGGATCTCAATAGCTTCACTCACCGGAATATCCGAAACGTGTAGAACGTCGTGCACGTCGAGATTGGAGACATCGACGTCTATCGAATCGGGAATCTCTCGCGGTTCACAGCGGATCTCGATCTCGCGTACGACCTGTTCCAGCACGCCCTGCTTCTCTTTGACGCCGATCGGTTCGCCGACCAGGTGCAGCGGCACCGTCACTTCGATCTTCTGTCCCTTCACGAGTCTCGTGAGATCCGCATGAATGAGACGACCCTTAACCGGATCGATCTGACGATCGTGAAACATGACTTCACTCGCCCCAACGCCTTCAACATCGATCGTGAAGATCGTGTTTCGTCCCGCGTCGGAACGGAGAATCGCAGCCAACTCACTCAGCGGAGCAACGGCGGCAACTGTTTCCGCTCCTCCCCCATAAACCGTGATGGGGACCATCCCCGCACGACGCGTTCGTCGCGCATCGTTCTTTCCGCGCCCGTCGCGCTGTTTTGCCTGCACCTTGTATTCTTTTTTCTCCGCCATGATTTCTCCTTACAAACTTTCAGCGACCCGGGCGCTGTCCCAGGGTCGCTGATGGTCTTCACTTTAAAGCCATCAGTGTTTGCCCTTCATACGAAGAGCGAGGAAACAGAAGTCTCCTCGTGGATCGACTTGATCGCTTTCGCCAGAAGCGGCGCGATACTTAGTACTTTTATTTTATCCAACTCGCACGCGTGATCGCGTAGCGGAATTGTATTCGTAACAATTATCTTCTCAATATCCGAGTCACGCAGCATTTCAACTGCTTGACCCGAAAACACCGGATGCGTGAAGCACGCGTGTATTCGTTCCGCACCCGCTTCCCGCAATGCGCGCGCAACTTTTGTCAACGAACCACCCGTGTCGCACATGTCGTCGACGATCAAACAATTGCGACCGCGAACGTCACCAACGACATTCATCACCTCGGCGACGTTGGCCTTCTCGCGACGCTTGTCGCAGAGCGCGAGTTCTGCGTCGAGTCGTTTCGCGTAGGCACGAGCACGCTCAGCACCGCCTGTATCCGGAGCGACGACTGTCAGGTTCGGCAGCGGATGCTCCTGATAGTAACCGATAAAGACCGGCGCGGCATAAAGGTGGTCCACCGGAATATCAAAGAACCCCTGGATCTGCGCGGCGTGCAGGTCCATGGTCAACAATCGATCGGCGCCTGCGACTGTTATCAGATTGGCGACGAGCTTCGCCGATATCGGAACGCGCGGTCGGTCTTTCTTGTCTGATCGACCGTAACCGTAATACGGAATCACGGCTGTGATGCGCTCCGCTGACGATCGACGAAACGCATCGAGCATCACGAGCAGCTCCATTACATGCGCATCGGTCGGCGGGCACGTCGGCTGCACGATGAAGACGTCGCCGCCGCGCACGTTTTCATCGATGTGAAAGTTGAACTCGCCGTCAGAAAAGCGCTCCGGAAACGCTTTCCCCATGTCACAACTCAGTTGGCGACAAATCTCTCCCGCCAACTTCGGATTCGCATTTCCGGAAAAGATCTTGATGCCGCCGGTTGTGCTCATAAAGATTTGGCTGGGGCGGGTGGATTCGAACCAACGAATGCCGGTTCCAAAGACCGGTGCCTTACCACTTGGCTACGCCCCAGTATCTGTTTAGCTATATGCAGTTTTAAGAGAGCGTAAAAAGCGGGAACCCAGATGAATTTATTGCCGTGAAGTACTCGTCGCGCGAAAGTGTGTGACACGGAAAAACCTTCCATCCCGCTTCACATCTCAGATTTTCTAAGGCACGATCCCTAATCGCCCTGTCATCAAAGACACCAAACACGCTCGAACCGCTTCCAGCCAACAAAGCGCCCCGCGCACCTGCTTCAAGCAACGCTAATTTAACGCGCTTAATTTCAGGCTCTATCTCAAAGATCACGGTTTCAAAATCATTACCCAGACGCTGACCGGCGGGCCATTGCGTGCTGTCGGCGGAAATCAGTTCCGCTAAGGAACTTGAAAGAATAGAGTCGGAGTTAGAAGTTGTCAAGGAAGCCGCATTTAGCGACGCATATGCATTCGCGGTGGCGACACCTGCATTTGGAGTAATGATGATCAGGTGTTGTGTCGGTGCGTCGGGAAGCGGCGAAATCGTTGTACCCGTGCCGGTTGCAACAGACCGCCCACCCGTAAGAAAGAACGGGACGTCGGAGCCTAAGCCGCTTGCAAGCCGTGTTAATTCATCGATCTTCAGGCCACCGCGCCAGAGGCCGTTGAGCGCCATCAGCGTGAGTGCGGCATTAGAAGATGCACCACCCAAGCCGCCCTTTGCTGGAATTCGCTTCGTCAGGTTTATTTCAGCGCCGAGTGTGCACCGCAGATGGTCCTGCAATGCCATGGCCGCTTTGATTATTAGGTTCGAGGCGTCGATCGGTATCTGCGCGTCGTCGCAAGTCAGGACGATTTGACTGTCATCCCGCAGAGCGAAAGTGAATTCATCTCGAAGTGAAACAGTTTGCAGAACGGTGATCAGCTCGTGATAACCGTCGGCTCGTTTACCGAGAATACGCAAGAACCAATTGATTTTGGCGAAGGAAGGAAGGCTGAGAGAGGTCGTCGTCAACGCGTAATGAAAGTCTGTGTCAGATAAACTGAGCCGTCAGGGGCGATGTAACTTCCGATCGCCATCGCACGAAACTCCGGGGACAAGATGTTTGCACGGTGTTTGGGAGATAACATCCATCTCTCAACAGCAAACGCGCCCGGATCGTCGTAGCCCTGATTGTACGCGATGTTCTCCCCGAGGATGGAATAGTGAATGATGCCGGCGAGTCGCGCGCGGTCTCGGAGACGGAGTCCCTCGGGGGTGGCGTGTGCGAAAAACTTCTCCCGCGACATTAACTCAGAATGAGCACGCGCCATGCGACAAATGTCGCTGTCCCAGGCTAGCGGAGGCAGGCCGTTTTGGATACGGGCGATGTTGGTCTGGTCAAAAGCGCGCTTTTCGATGTCGTTTGGCTGCGCAGCGTCCTGTGCGGAGATCGAGATCGTGAGAATCAGTAAACACAGCGCCAGCGATGGGAGTCGGTACCACATACCAACTTCAAAATACCGCTGCGACAAACATGGATCAACATGTTTTTGTTTCCAGTGAATCTTGTATAGTTCTTAACAAGAATTCAGGGTTGGGCGGGAGTTTCGGGGATTGGTTGTGAGAACCGACTGACGGCGCGCATCCAGGAGGATTTGGTGGGGTAGCAGTAGACAAAAACCACGATCGCCACCGCGCTGGTCCAGTACGTGTAGAGGTCGTTACCCGTAATCAACGTCGTCACAAAACCAAGTACCGCGATGGCAGCGGCCATCAATGCGAGTTGAAGAGTAGTTCTCTCCAGAGTCCTCAGCAGACCACTGAGACCCGCGAGGCCGACGATATCCTGTAACCTCATCGTTGCGAACCTACTTCGCCGCCACCAAACCGCCCCCAGACCGAAGAGCAAAACGAGAATCCTGATCGCGGCATCGAGCGGCGGATTGTATGGCTGCTGATTGAGGTAAGGGCGGCTCAGAAATGCGACAACCGATAGCAGAATCGTGGCGACCAGAAGCCCGAGGATCGTCGTCGCGGCGGCTTTGTGCCGGCGCACCAATTCCGCTTGAACTTCTGGCGAAGTGGGATCCAAGCTTATCTCCTTCTCTGCGGCCCTCTGCGTATCTCCGCGTTCTCTGCGTTGAAAAATAATCTTAACGCAGAGAACGCGGAGATACGCAGAGGGCCGCAGAGAAAACTAAGGCTTGATCGCGGCGGGTGCCGGGGCCGAGGTGGACGCCGAAGGCTGTGCTCCTGACGCTTTCGGCGAGCGCTGTGTAGGCGCATCGGGCGTGGTCAGCACCGGCAACGTTCCGTTGTAACGCAGGGCCTCGTCGATCAGGTCTTTTCCTTCTTTTCCATCCTTGCTGATCAGGATACCGTTCTTATTCGTGGTCACGTCGGCCTTACCCGAAACCTGTTGCATCAAATTCCCCATGAAGCTTTGCGCTTGGCGCTTCGAGCACGGATTTGGCGTGCTTTTTTCAGGAATTGGCGCACCAATGATGTTCAGTTGCTCGCGTGCCTTTTGCGTGAACTCGCTCTCAGGAAACTCCTGCACCAGCTTCTGGTAATACCGCGCAGCTTCGTCTGGTTCCTCTTCAGCCTGGTAGGTCGTCGCCAGCCGGTAAAAAACTTCGTCGTTGTACGAGAAGCACGGATACTTGTCGGCAATCTCCTTCAAACGCGACTGCGAACCCTTCAAACCACCTTTGCCGGTCGAATACTTCACGTCGTAGTAAAAGCGCGCGATCTGTAGATTGTGCATCGCGAGATTCTCTTGCACCTCAGCCAGCCGCGACTCGACCGTCGGGCGAAGCGGGCTCTTCGGATACTGCTGCAAAAGAACCTTCAACCTTTGCTCTGCTTTTTTCGCGTGCGAGATGTCGCGATCGGAGAGACCCATCTGTCTCATCTCTGCTTCAGCAACCTTCAAGCTCGCATCGTCCGCGAGCGGATCGGTTGGAAAGAACGTCAGCCAGTCCTGGTAAGCCTGTGCCGCCTGGATCAATGCGCTCGTGGTGCCTTCGAGAAAGAACGAATCGGCAATCGCGAGTTTGGCGAGCGCCAGGAAAGGCGAATCGGGATACGTGTTGATGATCGTTGCGAAGAGAAGCCGGCCCGTATCGTGATGGCCTTTGCGGACCTCTTTCGCTGCTTCTTCGAACAGAACACGGTCACGGCCGGCGACTGCGGCGCCCGTCAGATCGGCGTATTTATCGTCTCCACCGCCGAACAGTCCCAAAAACTTGCCTTTCTTTTTCTTTTTGTCGGCGGAGGCGGTGGCGCCAGCCGCTGTTCGCAAGCCGGCGGTCTGCTGCAAACTGGTCTCGACTCGCGTATTCAACTCGCCAACGGCAGTCTCGAGGCGATCCAGTTCGGCACTATCGAATTTCTCCGCTTTGTCGTTCTTTGTACGAATGTCGCTCACTTCGGAATTCAGCGACGAAACCTCTTTTTCGAGTCCCTTCAATCGCACTACCGGGTCGTCGGCGTTCGCCTTCTTGTCTTTGCTCTTATCCTCGGTTTTACCCTCGAGCACATTGACCGCGGCCTGAAGGGAACGCCGCATCAAATCGAGCTTCGAGCTCATGACGTCGAGCCGCTGGGTGGTTGACAGCTCTGTTTGGCCGCCAGGTCTCTGCGCTAATCCGGTCGCCGGGAGCCCAAAAATCAGGGCACAGAAAGCCACCAGAATAAAAAAGCGAGAGTTCATAAGATCAACCTCCAATAAAAACTTGTCTTTGTGCGAGTTAAGAGACTTACCGCTATCGGATTCAATTTTTACCTGTCCGGTTTGCCGGGACCCGGATTTTAGACCCATTGAACCGTAGCGTCGCGGAGCTCTTTGACTGCCGCTTCAGCGTCGGGTGTTCCAAAAATAGCCGATCCAGCGACGATAATCTCGGCGCCGGCGGCGACCACGGATTCGATGTTTTTGCGGTCGACACCGCCGTCGATCTCGATGCGCACATTCAATTGCCGCTCATTGATCATGTGTCGCAGTCGTTTAACCTTGTCAATCGCCTGCGGGATGAACTTCTGTCCCCCAAAGCCCGGATTGACAGACATTACCAGAACATAGTCCGCAAACTGTAGTGCCTCCTCGAGCCAACTCACAGGCGTCGAGGGGTTCAAGACCACTCCTGCCAGCGCGCCCGCGTCCCTAATCGACATCAGCGTGCGATGGAGATGCGGATCGGCTTCAACGTGAACCGAAACCATCTGCGCGCCGGCACTGACAAACTGAGTCGCATACACACCCGGATCGGTAATCATCAGGTGAGCGTCGATCGGCAGTCGAGTGAAACCCGCGAGTGACTTAACGACCGGCAGACCCACGGTAATGTTCGGCACGAAGTGACCATCCATCACGTCGACGTGCAGCACGCCCGCACCGCCACGTTCTACGGCCCTAATCTGTTCGCCAAGGCAGGAGAAGTCAGCGGACAGGATCGACGGGGCGATATCGATGGTTCTGTTGATCACTTATCTATTATTCGGCGGCGTGGGCCGAGGCGTGACGGGACGCCTGTTCTCATTAACGCCGGGTCGCAAATTCGAATTTCTCGCGTCGGGACGATTCACGTTTACGTTGCTTCGAGGCGTGATGTTCGCGTTAGTGCCCACGTTGGCCGGTGGTCGATTCGCGTTTAGTGGTTTATTCGTGTTGGCGTTCGCGTTCTTATTACTGTTGGCGTTTTCGTTTGTGTTCTTCGGTTTTGGTCGCTTTGGTTTGTTCTCGTTGCTGTTTGTGTTCGTGTTCCGATTCTCGCTGGGCTCGTCGGGAGTTACGGTTTCAGGAGACTCGCCTGCTTTCGCCAGGCGGCTGAGATCCATGGCCACCGTTTGACCTGCTTTGACGACCTCGCCCGGTCGCGGCAACTGAAAAACAACTGTGTCGGGTTGAGATTGATTACTGGGCCTGTACGCGCGGACACGAAACTTCAGATCAGCTTCGGCCAGGATCTTCTCTGCATCGAATCGATTCTTGCCGACGACGTCCGGGACCTTCACTTCCGGACTCCGCAAAGACAGATACACCGTCGTGGCCACTCCGAAGAGAAAAACAACTGCAATCGCGATGACGATTGCGATGCTTCGGAAGATGGATGTAATTCTGGCAACTAAACTCACTAAGCTGCGAAGTCTAGCACAGGCTTAACAGGATTGCATGATTTGCAGGATGTGCCGGATTCATCCTGTTAATCCTGAAAAATCCTGCCAATCTTGTCTAATTCGAAGCGGGCTATGAAGAACCCATCACACTCCTGACGCTGAGGCCAGGTGCGTAGGCTGTCGATCATGCGGAACCGATCATTCCGCGCGAGAAATTCCTCGATCACTCCCTCATTCTCTTCACGCTCTACAGAACACGTCGAATAGACCAGGCGTCCCCGTGGGTTCACGGCCTCAGCAGCCCTGTTGAGAATCTGTTTTTGCACCGCCGCAAACGCCGCGATGTCGGGAGCCGCGAGACGCCAGCGAATCTCCGGATTGCGTCTCAACGTGCCAGTCCCGGAACACGGCGCATCGACTAAGACCTTGTCGAACGCACGAGATGCGAAGGGTAACTCTTCAGTAGCGTCCAGAAGCACCGGCTTGATGTTTTTGAGCTGTTGCAGACGCGATGTACCGACTACGGTCTCCATTCTCGATGCGGAACGATCCGCGGCAACTATCATCGCGTTGTCATCAGCACGGTCTGCCATCAGCGTAGTCTTTCCTCCCGGCGCCGCACACAAGTCGAGCACGCGTTCACCGGGCCTAACATCCAAAACTCGCGCGACGAGTTGCGACGCTTCATCCTGCAAATAGATCTCACCTGCGGCACTCAACTCACGCACAAGCGACGTCGCACCCGAGACACGCCACGCGCCCTCAGCCACGTGCGACGCTTCGACTTCTGCGCCTGCTGCACGCAACCTTGAGATCACTGGCGATTCATCAGCTCGATTCTTAACAACACGAAACGCTGTTGTCGGCACTGTGTTATTCGCTACCGCAAACGCCTCTGCCTCCGCGACTCCAAACGCATTCGTCCAACGCTCGATCAACCAAGCCGGATGCGACGTCTGGATCGCGATTCTCGCCAATGGATCAGAAAGCCCTGCGGCAGGATCGTAGTCTGCTTCTTTAACTGCCCGCCGCAGCACCGCGTTAACAAACGCCGTCGCCGAACTCAAACGCGCATGACGAACCAGACTCACGGATTCATTCACCGCCGCCGACGCAGGTATGCGAGTCAGGTAATGTAATTGGTATAAACCGAGTCGCAGCGCGATCCGAACGGCCCGATCCAAACTCTCGACACGCCGTTTCGAAAAGTGTTCGACGATCTTATCGAGGCGCAACTGCCAGCGAAGCACGCCTAAAACAAGCTCATGACACAACGCTCTGTCTGTGGGTTTAAGTCCGGGTTCCTCGGCGGCGAGAAGAACTGACGAGAACGCGCCGTTTTCAACCTGTTGCAGGATGCGGAAGGCTGCGAGGCGCGCCGGTGAGATCTCTTTAGTCTTAACCAAAACGATCGCCAACCTTCAGGTGCATACCGTTGATAAAATCGCGCGCCGCCATTCTCTTCCGCGCTTCCGGCTGGACCTCCAGCACGCGCAACGCAGTTCGCTCGCCACACTGCACGACAAGCTCATCTCGCTGTGCAACGATCAGCTCCCCATTCGCGATGCCTGAAGTCACAGACATCGAAGGTTGAGCTTCCCACAGAATCAGGCTTTTCGAATTGAACGTCGTGTACGCATTGGGCCATGGTTGAAAACCCCTGATGCGCCGTTCGATCGCAAACGCACTGTCTGACCAATCGATCAACCCATCTTCCTTTTTGAGAATCGGAGCGAAGGTCGCGCGCGCGTCGTGCTGGGGGCGTGGTGTGAGTTCGTCGAGCCTGGAAAGAGTTTCACCTAGCAGCGAGGCGCCGATTTCAGCGAGCCGTTCCATCAACTCCGGCGCGGTCTCCCTCTCGCCGATTTTAGTCTCGCGCTGGAGAAGGATCGGACCAGTGTCGAGCGTGGGTTCGATAAACATCGTCGTCACGCCAGTCTCTGTTTCGCCATTGACAATCGCCCAGTTTGCCGGCGCCGCTCCGCGATACAAAGGCAGCAGCGAGAAGTGGACGTTGATACAACCCCGTCGCAGCGCGCGCAAAAACTCTTCGGGGAGAATCTTTCCGTACGCCACAACTACCGCGACATCCGCATCGTGTGAAGCGAATAACTGTTTTGCTTCGTCGTTCTTGATGCGCGCTGGTTGGAAGACACTGAGACCGTGAGACAGCGCAAACTCTTTGACTGGTGAGAAGATTACTTTATTGCCGCGTCCTGCGGGTCTATCTGGCTGAGTCCATACCGCAACCACTTCATGGCTATTTGCGAGGCACTGCCGCAGAGTCGGAACCGCCGCCTGTGGCGTTCCCATAAACACTATTCGCATGGTTAATCAGCCACGGATTTAACGGATAAAATCCGCGGATTTATCCGCTCTAATCCGTGGCCGTTCCCGCTTCGGCTCTCTTTGTAGTCGCACCTACTCTCTCGGCTGAAACCTTCGCTTGCAGGAACAGCAGCAGATAATCGCGCCCGCCTGCTTTCGAATCGGTTCCAGACATGTTGAACCCGCCAAACGGATGTACGCCAACCAGCGCACCCGTGCACTTCCGGTTCAGATACAGATTTCCGACATGAAACTCTCGCCGCGCGCGCTCGAGTTTTGCTTCGTCGGAACTGTAGACCGCGCCCGTCAATCCAAACTCTGTATCGTTCGCGATATTCAACGCGTCGTCGTAATTCTCGGCCTTGATCACCGCGAGCACTGGACCAAATATTTCTTCCTGCTCGATCGTCGCGCCGGGTTTCACGTCGGCGATGACGGTAGGCTCGATGAAAAAGCCCTTCTCGCCATCGGAGCCGCCGCCGATCAGCACGCGGCCGCCTTCGCTCTTCCCTTTTTCGATGTAGGAGTTGATGGTCTTGAACGCTTTCTCGTTGATGACTGCGCTCAGGTTCGTGTCTGATTCAGTCGGATCAGCGAGTTTGAGCTTTGCGGTTCGCTCGGCAATCTTGTCGAGCATCGTGTCGTAAACTCGCGCATCGATGATCGCGCGCGAGCACGCGGAACACTTTTGCCCCTGGAAACCAAACGCCGCCTGGACCACGCCCGTCGCCGCTTCGTCGAGATTCGCGTCGTCGGCAACGATGATCGCGTCCTTGCCACCCATCTCGGCGACCACTCGTTTGATCCAGATCTGGCCTTCGTTAACTTTCGCCGCACGCTCGTTGATTCTGAGTCCGACTTCTTTCGATCCGGTGAATGCAACGTAGCGCGTCTTCGGATGGTCCACGACCACGTCGCCGACTTCTGCGCCGGAGCCGGTCATGAAGTTAACAACACCGGGCGGCAGACCTGCCTCTTCTAGTATTTCGAAAAACTTGAACGCGATCGTCGGCGCGTCGGAAGAAGGTTTCAGCACGACCGTGTTGCCCGTGACGACGGAAGCGAGAGTCATGCCTGCCATGATCGCGAGTGGAAAGTTCCACGGTGGAATGATGGCTCCGACGCCGAGCGGCACGTACACCATCTTGTTCGCTTCACCGGGAATGTGCGTCAGCGGATGATCGTCGGCGTAACGCAGCATCTCGCGGCCATAGAACTCGCAGAAGTCGATCGCTTCGGCGGTGTCGCCGTCGGCCTCGGCCCACGTCTTCGCGACTTCATAGATCATCCATGCTGAGAACTCATGTTTGCGCGCGCGCAGTACCTCGGCGACACGAAACAAGAGCCCTGCGCGATCCGCTGCGGGCACGGTCTTCCAGGTCTGGAAAGCCTTCGCAGCCTCTTCGACGGCGCGATTCGCGAGCTCTTTAGTCGCCTTGTTGAATCGCCCGACGAGCTGCGTGCGATTCGCGGGGTTGTAGCTGTCGAGCATGCTGCCCGTAGTGACGCGTTCACCGCCGATGACGAGCGGGTATTCGCGGCCAAGCTGCTCTCCGACCTTCTGAATCGCCTCGCGCATCGCTTGCGCGTTCTCTTCTTTGTTGAAATCTGTCAGCGGTTCGTTACGAAATTCTGATCTCATAATAATCTGCGTAATCTGTGGCGCGCTCGCGCGCTTAATCCCACTTACCAGCTTTCTGTAGTTTCTTGATCTTGCGTTTGACGAGCTCGCGTTTGATTGTGCTCATCTTGTCGAGAAACACGATTCCATCGCAGTGGTCGGTTTCATGAAGCATGCAGCGCGCGGTGAGTTCCATGCCGTCCACCTCGAACCACTCACCCTTCACATCCTGCGCACGCACGATTGCTCGCAAGCTGCGTTCGACGGGAGTGAAAATACCTGGAAACGACAAACATCCCTCTTCTCCGTTCTGATTACCTTCAACGCGCAAGACTTCAGGATTGATTAGCACAACACGCTGCTTCGGATCTTTTCCACCCGAGCAGTCCATGACGAAAAGTCTCTTCGGTACACCAACCTGCACTGCGGCCAGGCCGACACCCGGCGCGGCGTACATCGTCTCAAACATGCTGCTGACGAGCTTCGCGAGGCCGTCGTCAAATTCTGTTACCGGATCTGCGGGCATATCGAGCACCGGAGCCGGCCACTTAACAATTTCCAATAACGCCATATTTGTGATTCTACGTCATTGCCACAAAAGGCACAAAAATCAGCCACAAAGACGAATTCATCGATGGAACTATTTTGTTTCTTATGTGCCTTTTTGTGGCTAATACCCTCTCAGTTGTTCGCGATAGCCGTCGAAGTTGCGCTTCATCTCGCCGAGACTGTCGCCGCCAAATTTCTCGCGCATCGCTTTGGCGAGCACGAGTGCCACCATCGACTCGCCAATCACTCCCGCTGCCGGTACGGCCGTCACATCGGAACGCTCGAACGCAGCCGCTTCTTCTTCCTTCGTGTCGATGTCGACTGAACGGAGCGCGCGTCGCAATGTCGAAAGCGGCTTTAGATGCCCCCGCACGCGGATCTGTTCGCCGTTGGTGATACCGCCTTCGAGACCGCCGGCGCGGTTCGTTTCTCGAATAAATTCGCGTGTTTCGGCGTTGTAGGCGATCTCGTCGTGGACTTCAGACCCCGGCAGGCTGCTCGCTTCCGCGCCTGCTCCGATCGCGACTGCTTTCACTGCCGGTATCGACATCACGGCTTGTGCGAGGAGACCGTCGAGCTTGAGATCCCATGAGGTGTGTGAACCCAATCCGGGTACGACGCCGCGAGCTACGACTTCGAAGATACCGCCAAGCGTGTCGCCTTGTTTACGCACTTCGTCAATGAGATCGATCATACGCTGTTGCGCCTGCGTGTCGGCGCAATGCAATGGTGCGTCGTCGTCGATGGTTGCGATTTGTTCCCAGGTTAATTCGAGAGGCGTGTCGGGAATGCCGCCGAGTTGAATGACGTGACTGCGAACTTCGATGCCGAAGACTGTCAATAACTGTTTTGCGAGTGCGCCGCACGCGACGCGGGCGGTGGTTTCACGTGCGGAAGCTCGTTCGAGGATGTTCCGGAGATCGCGAACGTCGTATTTGAGACCGCCGGGTAGATCGGCGTGACCGGGACGCGGGCGTTTCAGGCGGCGTGATTTTTCCGGCGCGATGTCGCGCGGCTCGGAGGCCATGACGTCGGTCCAGTTGGGCCAGTCTCTGTTCTCGATCATGAGAGTGAGTGGTGAGCCGAGCGTGAGACCGTGTCTGACGCCGGTGAGTATCTCGGCGTGGTCCTTCTCGATCTTCATCCGGCCGCCGCGCCCATAACCGAGCTGGCGCCGTCGCAACTCGTTATCGATAAAACTCTGCTCCACCGGCAACCCGGCAGGCAACCCCTCGACGATCGCCACCAGCGCTCGCCCGTGTGATTCTCCGGCTGTAGTGAACCTCAGCATAATAGTTTTCCTCTGCGGCCCTCTGCGTATCTCTGCGTTCTCTGCGTTAAAACTGAATGTAACGCAGAGAACGCAGAGATACGCAGAGGGCCGCAGAGATTATTCCTTAAAGGCTAACACCTTTCGAGAGATGCCTGTCTTCAGCACCAGGACGTTAAAATTTATCAACAGCCCAACTTTCCAATTTCCAAGCCGCATATACGTGAGTAGTTGGGCTTCATGTACCGGTGCAATTGCTTCGATAGACTTGGTCTCTACAACTACGGCATTATCAACTAAGAAATCCACTCGATACCCACAGTTTAATCGCACCCCCTTATATTCCAATGGCAATGGGCGCTCACACTCGTTCGGAATCTCTCTAACAGCAAGCTCCCTGGCAAGGCATTGCTGATAAGCCGATTCTAATAGCCCTGGGCCCAGATGGCGATGTACTTCAATTGCTGCCCCGATAATCTCCCTAGTGAGGACGTTAACATGGGTGAACATGTCACGGTTTCCTTTCTCTCAATATGAATTCACACGAGTAGTTCCTCTGAAAAAATATTTCCGCGGCCGAGGATTCCGTGGGGGTCGAAGGCGCTCTTTAAAGTTGCCATCTCGCGGAGTTGGGTGTCGGTGTAGAAGAAGCGGAGGTATTCGCGCTTCAGTTTGCCGACGCCGTGCTCGGCCGAGAGGGTGCCGCCGACCGAGGCCGCGTATTTTAGAAATTGAACGTACAAGTCGCGAGCGTGGGCGCCTTCCGAGTCGTCGCGTGGGAGGATGTTTACGTGGACATGGTTGTCGCCGATATGACCGAAGATCGTGTAGCGCAGGCCGCTCGATTCTAATGTTTCTTTGTACAGGCGCAACAAGCCCGGGAAGGCTTCGTCAGAGACGGCCATGTCGGTTGAGACTTTCCGCTGGTTGTAGTGCGCGAACCATTCGTTCATTAACACAGGGAGCTGATGGCGGAATTCACGCAATCTCGCCTGGTCCTGTTCGTTGGTCGCAAACCATGAATCGGGAAATGCGTGATGCTGGTCCAACAACACCATCCACTCGTTTAGCACAGCCTCTTCCGTAGCGGCAGTTGTCTCCTGCTCGAAAAAGATCGCACCGACGGCGTCTGAAGGTATCTCCGTGTACCTCTGCCGGAGAAAGTTGAGCGACTCGCGATCGAAGAACTCGAGCGCACGTGCATCCACGCGTGTCCTGGCTTCCGCGACCAGGGCGAGCACGTCTGCTTCACTCGCAAAGAACACTACGCCGCTCAGCAAACCTTCCGGCTTTGGCAGCAAACGACTCTCGATTTCGCAGATCACGCCGAGTGTGCCTTCGCTACCGATGAAAAGGTCGACGGCGTCCATCCCGGGCGCGACGAAATAGCCGGATGCGTTCTTGCGCGTCGCCGGCATGTGATAAGTCGGCAACTGTGCATTGATTGAACCGACTCGGATTCTTCCGTCTGAACCGGCACGCACGTCGCCGCGCCGCAGGTCAACGATCTCGCCCGAAGCGAGCACGACTTTCAATCGCCTGATGTAGTTGCGAGTTGGTCCATACTTGAACGTGCGTGCTCCGGAAGCGTTAGTCGCGACCGTGCCGCCGATAAAGCAGCCACGCTCAGTCGGATCAGGCGGATAGAGTAACCCTTCCTGATCCACGGCACGTTGCAGGTCCGACAGGATCACACCCGGTTCAACAACCGCATAGCCACCCCCATCTTCATGAACGATGCTCTTGATGCGATTCAACCTGTCCGTCGCTAAAACAATCCCGCCAAACGCGACGCGTCCGCCAACCGTACCCGTCCCCGCACCCGAAACCGTGACAGGCACGCGATCCCGATTTGCGGCTGCGAGAATCTCAGCTACTTCTTCGACGCTCTCGGGAAAGACGACGCGATCCGCGTGTCCTTCGCGGATGAAACTCGCATCAGTCAAAAAAGATTGGATCTCGTGTTGATTCGATCTTATCTTCACAGGATTTACAGGATGTTTCAGGATTTACATGACTTGTAGCTCGCGCTCGCGCAGGACCTTGATCCGATCGCGCAGCTCCGCCGCCCGCTCAAACTCAAAGCGTTTCGCGGACGCTCGCATCTCCACCTCCAACCGCGCAATCGTCGCTTCGATATTCGCGGGCGAGTAGTCTTCAATCTCATCCACCTCGACCGGAACCTTGAAGTAGTCAGCTTCCGACGCCGTAATCAACGTCGCTTCAATCGGCTTCACGATCGTCTGCGGTGTGATCCCGTTCTCGCGATTGAACTGTTCCTGAATCGCACGCCGTCGTTGCGTCTCGTCCATCGCGCGCTTCATGGAATCCGTAATGCGATCCGCGTAAAGTATCGCCTTGCCGCTTGCGTTGCGCGCCGTGCGCCCGATCGTCTGTATCAAAGACTGTTCTGACCGCAAAAACCCTTCTTTGTCGGCATCCAAAATCGCAACTAGAGACACTTCCGGCAGATCGAGTCCTTCACGCAAGAGATTGATCCCAACGAGCACGTCAAACTCGCCACGTCGCAGATCGCGCAGAATCTTTATGCGCTCCAAAGTCTCGATGTCCGAATGGAGATAACGAACGCGTATGTCGACCTCTGTAAAATACTCAGTGAGATCCTCCGCCATTCGTTTCGTGAGCGTTGTTACCAGCACCCGCTCGCGCCGATCTGCACGTTGCCGGCACTCTTCCAAAAGATGATCGATCTGTCCCTTGACCGGGTGTACTTCCACTTCTGGATCCATCAACCCTGTCGGCCGGATGATCTGCTCCACCACTTCGCCGCTGGCCTTCGTCAGCTCGTATGGACCAGGCGTCGCCGAAACATAGATCGTCTGCCCGATGCGCGACTCAAACTCGTGAAAGTTAAGCGGCCGGTTGTCCAACGCCGAAGGCAAACGAAATCCATACTCGACCAGCGTCCGTTTGCGCGACTGATCGCCTTCAAACATCCCACGCACCTGCGGGATGGACTGGTGCGACTCGTCGATGACGATCAGCGTGTCGCGCGGGAGGTAATCCAGCAGGGTCGGCGGCGGTTCACCTGCTTTTTTCCCGGTCAGGTGTCTGGAATAGTTTTCGATACCGCGGCAGAAGCCCATCTCCTTGATCATTTCCAGATCAAACATCGTGCGCTGGTGCAGACGTTGCGCCTCGACCAGCTTGCCCTCCGCGATCAACTTCGGCTCCCACCACTCGAGCTCTTCGCGAATCGTCTTGATTGCTCGCTTGATCGTCGGCCGCGACATCACGTAGTGCGTCTTCGGATAAATTGGCACTCGCGACGTATGTTTCTCGATCACTTCGCCCAGCAGCGGATCGATCGTCGAGATGGAGTCGATCTCGTCGCCCCACAACTCGATGCGATACGCGCGATCCTGATAGCTCGGGTAAATCTCGACGACATCACCACGCACACGAAACGTCCCGCGCTGAAAGTTGATGTCTGAACGTTCGTATTGCAGTTCCACCAAACGCTGCAATAAGACGTCGCGCGACATGCGCCCGCCGGGTTCGACGAAGAAAAGCAAACCGTAGTAAGCATCCGGATCGCCGAGACCGTAGATACACGAAACACTTGCGACCACGATCACGTCGCGACGTTCGAACAGCGCCCGCGTTGCAGACATTCGGAGACGATCGATCTCTTCGTTGACGATCGCTTCTTTTTCGATGTAGACGTCGGCGGCGGGAACGTAAGCTTCGGGTTGATAGTAGTCGTAGTACGAGACGAAGTATTCGACGGCGTTCTCGGGAAACAGAGAGCGAAATTCCTGGAAGAGTTGGGCGGCGAGCGTTTTGTTGTGCGCCAGCACGAGCGTTGAGCGTTGCGTGCGTTCGATGACGCTTGCGATCGTGAACGTTTTGCCGCTGCCGGTGATTCCCAGGAGCACCTGGTCTTTGGCGCCGTCATTGAGACCTCGCACGAGGGCATCGATGGCCGCAGGTTGATCGCCTTTCGGCCGGTACTCGGATTGAAGTTTGAAACGCATGGAATTGAGATAATCATTTTCCTCCCAAAGACGCAAAGGTGCAAAGGAAGACCTATTTCTTACTTTGCGCCTTTGCGTCTCTGCGAGGGAAACTACTGGTATTAGTTAAACTGTGAGTTGGGTTACTGCGTCTGCGGCGGCTGACTTTAGTTCGGGTGGCAGGGACGGATTGAGGGAGAGGCGCTGGAGCGTCTCAGCAACTTGAGGTTCGCCGCTGGAAGCGAGGAGCCTTATTACGGCGAGGCTCAGATCGAGGCTCGGATGTTTCTCGATCACAGTGCCGAGCGGTTCGACCACACCAGCTTTCGCAACGAGAAACAACAACGAAAACGCGCCGTAGCAGCTTTCGTAGTTCTCCGCCATAAGGTCGTCGATGGCTTCGTAGAGCAAGCCCGAGTCTGCGAGTGCGCTGCCGATTCTGCGGCGCTCCTCGGGTGTTCCGTCGCGCAGAGCGTTGTTGACGAGCGTCGCCGCCTGATCGGGATCCGTGTCGTAAAGATCGCGCACGGCTTTCTCGCGGACCTCTGCGGATGGGTCGTCAAGCAACTCCGCGATCTGTTCAAAGGGGCTGTGGGGATTTCGGCGTCGTCGTGTCAACTCTTCCGCCGCACGTCGTAATGTGGCGATGTCATTGCTCCAACGCTCGTCTTCCGCGCGTCGGGCCGGGGAGTTAGAGCCTTTCTTTCGCACAATACCAACCTAGAGGTTGAACTCTGAACCCTCGCCGGCAGTTCCTGACGCATGCGCAGCCAGTGTCAGTGGCCCGCCCGGAACCTCGAAGAAAGGCTCACCGCCGGCGACCACCTCCGCCTCTTTCGGCGTGGCCGCGCGTAAAAGTTGAAACTTCGTCAAGACCAAACGACTAACTGAAAATCCCATGCTGTTATCGAGCACGCACAGTTGTTCAGCAACCACGCGCTGCGACACTCTTTCGAGCGCGGCTTCCAACTCGCGTCCTGCTGTCGCGGCATCGTCGGCGATGATCATTTCGAAATCCTGACCTCCGCTGACGCGACGTCGCGAGTGGTTCTGAAGCAAAACACCGGCCTCTTTGTGAATGCGTCCGGTGGCGACGATCACGAGATGCGAGGCTTCAGTCTCAATCTCGAGATCGATGGCCCAACGTGCGAACGCGGGCGTCAAATCACCATCGCGCGTCGCCATCAAAAACGACTCGCCACAGATATTCGCCATCAGTTGACCGTAACCTGTTCCTTCGTTCGGTCCGACAGCAATCTCTCTTTCCGGCACACCCATTTCGCGCAGCAGGAAATGAAGGCGGCTGACAAGCCACGAGCCATCCTCGAGCAACGACGACGCCAACTGCGTCGGCGCGATTACCTCTTCGACATTCTCATCAGCGACCGGCGCGCCACACTCGCTGCACGTCGCGTCGCTCACGGTCACGACGGCGAGCGCGTGCGGATTGGGTAGTCGAAACAATGCGTGACCGGTTTTTCGGCAACTGATCTGCACTTCTCTTTCGACCAATCCAGCGTCCTCGAGCCGTTGAATCGGCACGTGTTGAGACTCTGTGTGTCCTGTCAGGAGTTTGGCCGCGTAACCTTCCTCGTGTGCGTTGCGAGCGGTGCGGAGAAAAACGCGCGCGCTCTCGTCTTCGAGCTTCGAAGCCGCGAGAATTCGCTTGCTCATCGTCTCTTTGCGAAGGCTTGTGTAGAGCGAGTCGGCGTCCTGACGTTCGACAAACGTGCGAAAGCCCTGCGGCATCGACGGCGTGCTGGTCTCCCACTGCGGAAGCGAG
>Ga0105237_10003274_pt1 | contig 19336 bp, 10 predicted proteins | sample KBSC24metaG_FD_81520 | JGI IMG/M metagenome (GOLD analysis project Ga0105237, IMG submission 81520) | Corn rhizosphere microbial communities from Kellogg Biological Station, Michigan, USA - KBS C2-4 metaG | ecosystem: Host-associated > Plants > Roots > Rhizosphere > Soil | place: Michigan, USA... | reverse complement strand
GGCCTCGAAGAAATTACCCTCCCCATCCCGCCTGGTGCTCCGCAGATGGATAAAATGGATCTGATCGCCCAGCCGCCGGACCATCCCGGGGAGATCGTTGTCCGCCCGTACCCCATAGCTGCCCGTGCAAAAGCAAAGCCCATTGGCGGGCGATGGCGCGCAGTCCAGCAGTTCCCGGGCATCCCGTTCGGTACTGACAATACGCGGAAGCCCCAATATAGGATACGGCGGATCGTCGGGATGAATGGCCATCTTCAGCCCCTCCACCTCCGCCACCGGTACTACCTGCCGCAAAAAATAAAATAAATGCTGTTTCAACTTCACAGCGTCGATCCCCCGGTACGAGTTCAACGCAGCCAGTATCTGCTCCTCCGTGAACCGCTCTTCACTACCCGGCAACCCCAGCAGCGTATTGCGATACAGCGTTTCCTTCTCCGCCGCGGTCATCATGCCCAGCCTTACTTCCGCTTTTTTGATCTCCTCGGCCGTATAATCGGTTGCAGCCCCCGGCCGCTTCAACAGGAAAAGATCAAAGGCGATGAACGCCGCCTTCTCAAATCGCAGGGCCAGGCTGCGATCGGGCATCTCGTACGAAATATCCGTCCGCATCCAATCCAGGATCGGCATGAAATTGTACGTCACCACCTCGAGCCCGCATTTCGCCACATTCCGCAGGCTCTCCTGGTAATTGTTGATGTATTTTTGGAAGTCGCCCGTCTGCTTCTTGATATCCTCATGCACGGGCAGGCTCTCGATCACCGTCCACCGCATCCCGGCGCTCTCCACCTCAGCCTTCCGCTTCTTTATCTCCTCCACCGGCCAGATCTCGCCGACGGGAACATGGTGCAGCGCAGTCACTACGCCGGTGCATCCCGCCTGCCGGATATCCCAAAGACTCACCGGATCTTTTGGTCCATACCACCGCATCGTCTCTTCCATCAAAAAGGGTCGCTTCATAATATAATTATTTCGACAATATCTCTATTTCGGTATTTACTCCCTGCCCTGCCCCAAGCGCGATACTTCGCGCCGTAGGCAGGCTTCCGCCGACGCTGACCCTCACTTTCCCCGTCGGAACAAAGGATTTCCCGTTCGCATCCACCAATGACAACTCCTCAGGGGTCAACACAAAGCTCAGCTTCGCCGAAGCACCGGGGGCCAAAGATACACGCTGGAATCCTTTCAGCGCAAATAAAGGCTCGGAATCGTTTGCACCCTCATGGGTAAGAAACAGCTCCGCCACTTCGTCCGACGCCATTTTTCCGGTATTGGTAAGGGTTACCTCCACCGTCACGGACTCCTCTTTGTGCACGCGGCCCTTCGACACCCGCAGATCGCTGTAGGCAAATTGAGTATAAGAGAGCCCAAACCCAAATGGATACAACGGCTCCGCGGTCATATACCGGTAAGTCCTCCCCTTCATGGAATAGTCTTCATAAGGAGGAAGCTGGTCATAGCTCCGGGGAAAGGTCACCGGCAGCTTGCCCGAAGGCGAGACCTTGCCGAAAATAATATCGGCCAGGGCATTCCCCCCTTCCTCGCCGGGATACCACACCAACAGCACGGCGTCGGCGATCTCCTGTACCTCGGCGAGATTCATCGGGCTGCCGCCGGTAACGACGGCAATGATGGGATGGGCGGTGTTCTTCTTCAGCTTACGGAGATATTCTATCTGACCGGCAGGGAGATTGTAATCCGCCCGGTCTCCCGCAGACGGCGAAGCCAGCGACTCGCCCTCCTCCCCTTCCAGCAGACCGGAGATACCCAGCACGGCAATGGTCGCATCGGCGGTACCCGACTCGCCGCTGGCCCAATCGATGGGGTTCACATTCGGGCGATCGAGCAACACCCCCTGCCGGTAGGTCATCTGGCTGCCGGGCTGCACCTGCGCGGCAAGGCCTTCGAGAAAGGTCACCAGCTGCGGGTTGACCCCGTAATAATTTCCCAACAAAACGTCGACGGCGGCGGCATTCGGCCCGGTAACATAGTATTTCTTCAACCCCGTGGACAAGGGCAACGCGCCATTGTTTTTCAGCAACACGATGGATTTCTCCGCTATGGTACGGGCAAGCGCCCGATGCTCAGAACTATTGATCACCGATTCGGGGATCCGGTCATAGGGATTCGAACCCGCCGGGTCAAAAAGTCCCAGCTTGAACCGCGTCCGCAACAACACCGCCAGCGAACTGTCCATCAGCTTTTGCGTGACCAGCCCCTGCTTCAAGGCATCGCCAAGGGCAAGGTAGGTATCTCCGCAGTTCAGGTTGACCCCGCGCTGCAATGCGAGGGCCGCAGCCCCCGTCTTGCTGTTGACCAGCTTATGCCCCTCGTAGATATCGGCGATCGCATCGCAATCCGAGACGACATGCCCCTTGAACCCCCATTGCTTGCGCAGGACGTCGTCGAGCAGATAAGTATTCCCGCAACAGGCCTCTCCATTGGTCCGGTTATAGGCGCACATCACGGCCTCTACCTTCGCATTCACCAGCGCATGGAACGCCGGCAGATAGGTCTCCCAAAGGTCTTTCTTCGACACCTCCGCGTCGAATTGATGCCGGAGCCGTTCCGGCCCGCTGTGCACCGCGTAGTGCTTGGCGCAGGCAGCCACCTTCAAATAACGCGGGTCATTTCCCTGGAAACCCGTCACCAGCGCCACACCCATCCTTGCCGTCAGATACGGGTCCTCGCCATAGGTCTCCTCTCCCCGGCCCCAACGCGGGTCGCGGAAGATATTGATATTCGGCGTCCAAAAGGTCAGGCCCGCGAACCTCGGCCGGTAATCCTTCCTGACCGCCGAATTATACATCGCCCTCGCCTCATCGGAGACGGCATCGGCCACCCGGTGCACCAGGCCGTCGTCAAAAGTGGCCGCCATGCCGATCGGCTGCGGAAAGATCGTCGCGATCCCACTCCGCGCAACGCCATGCAAGGCTTCATTCCACCAGTCATATTCGGGTACATGTAACCGTTGGATCGCGGGGGAATTGTTCATCATCTGGTAGACCTTCTCCTCGGGCGTCATCCGGCCGATCAGGTCCTGCACCCGCGCGTCGATGGATAAGGAAGGATTGAGAAAAGGCTCCTGCTGCGCTTCGGCGTCAAACAGGACTCCACAAACGAACGTTGTGGCGAAAAGGAGTTTTTTCATGGCAGAGCTGCTGATTTGCAGCTAAAATAGAGAAAATAACCGAAAATGCAACCGATTACATTTTTAGTTTGCTGTGATCGCTTGCCGGCCACGGCTTTTTCACTTAACGTGGCCGGCAAACGGCGGAGCCGGCAGCCCGTCTTTAAAAAGAATATCCCGGTTATACAAATTGGCGCCTGCCGGATTATCCGCCCACCCATAGCGCACCGCCACCGGGTGCGGCACCCGCTCGCTCCAAACCACGACCGCCTTCCCATCGATGCTGGCCTTCGCCGCCACAAAATGCCCGTCCTCCCCCGCCACCGTAAAACCTTTCAGCTCCCCGCCTCCTTTGACGATCAGCCCGGTATTGACATTGCTGAAATTGATATGGACACGGTCCCCATGAACCTTCATCGAATGATACATCGGCCCGGAAGCGATAAAATTCTTCTTTTCATAGGCCACGTCGTCGGCCGACAACACCAACCGCCTCGCCAGCTCTTCCCAGTTCTGCCCCGGAACATCTCCCACATCCCCCAGGTCGGCCGACACGACCAACCCGATCGCGGGCAGGCTCGACGTCATCCGCTGTGATTCCCGGAGCTCGGCCCAATGACTTTCTCCCAGCTCTTCTTTCGCCGGGCCATGCGCCGGCGCCTGCACGATGAGAAAAGGCATCGCCCCTTCACCCCAGGACCGCCGCCAGTCATTGATGAGCAACGGCAGCAACGACGCATATTCCCCCGGCTTGGCCAGGTTGGCCTCGCCGCCATACCAGATGACACCCCTTACCGTCTGCGTGCACACCGGGGCGATCATCCCGTTGAAAAGCCCGCCCGTCGCCATCGGGTCCGCAGGCCCCGTACCGTCTTTAAAACTGCTGTCGGCATAACGGGAAGCCATCGCGGCATAGTCGGGAAACACGCGAAGCGCATCCCGGCTGAGCCAGGCCTCCGCGGGCGCGTCCGGCGCACAAACATTGATCAACCCTACCGGTACATGGTATTCACTATACAAGGCCCTGGCAAAAAAATAGCCGAGAGCCGAAAAAGAAAGGATAGAAGTGGGACTAGCCGCTTCCCAATGTGCTCCGGGCGGAGCATTGTCCCGCGGCCCCTTGAAATCATACCGCATCGGTACAGCAAACTGCCGGATCGGGAGTTCGCCGGCCTTTGCGATCACGTCGGAGTATTTGTCCTGCACGGCCGACATCGGCATCCCCATTCCATTCTGTCCCGACAAAACCCACACCTCCCCGACCAGGATATTCTTCAGCCAGATATGATTGATGCCGTTGATGTCCATCGTGAACGGCCCGCCCGCCTTCTTCGGTCCGAGATGGACCACCCATTTCCCGTCATCGCCCGCAACGCCGCTGGCAGTCTCCCCCGCAAATTTCACCGTGACCTTCTCCCCCGGCGAAGCAAAACCCCAGATGCGCAACGGCAGATCCCGCTGAAGGACCATCCCGTCACTGACCATCCGCGGTACCCGGATCTGTGCGATCGCCCCCGATGCCGTCAGCAAAAAAAACAAGGCCAGCCATCGACCGGCCATCCCCCGGGCTAAGCTCCACTTTGCGCTCATACGAAACCGATTTGAACGCAATATCGGAAATTCCATCATTTGGCGCTATGGCCGATATTCTTGTCCACCCAGGCAAGAAAGTATTTGATATTCGGCGCATCGGTATGCCCTCCATCATGCTGCCGCCACGCCAACTGTCCGTCCAACAAACCCGTATTCACCGGAGGCATCTTCTCCGTTCGATAATCGTTGGAAACACCCAGGTCTCTTGCACCCAACAACTTGAACACGGTTCCCGCCGCAATGGTGGCCATATAGCTTCCCTCGTGGTCCAACCAGTGTGCATCCCCTTTTTCAGGAATTCCATAGCTGATGAAAGTGAGCCTCGGCGCGCATAAGGCGATCAGGTCGTGAGAGTCCACATCGAGGTCGCAGCCGGTCTTCGCGCCAAAGCCGGCCTCCGAAGCGCCGTATTTCATAAAGTTCCCCACCATCCAGTAATATTCGCCGCCCGTGAGACTTTCCACGGCTTCCCCATAATTCCTTCGCAACAGTGTCGCCCCGCCTTTGCCGGACGATCCGATCAACCCCGCAGCGAACCGAGGCTCGAACGCCAGCGTGACCAACGCCGCCTTCCCATATCTCGAAACACCCTCGATACCCACTTTCTTTGCGTCCACCAGCGAATCCGTTTCCAGATAATCCAGGCCGCGCGCGGCGCCCCACGCCCAGGCCCGGAGCGATCCCCAGTCTTCGGGCTTGCGAGGCTGTCCCTTATTCACCAAACCGATGATCCCCCGCGTCATCCCCGCCCCGTTATCGGCCTGTATGCTGCTCGGATCGATCGTGACATATCCCCACCCGGCGCGGAGCAGTTCCTCCGTCGGCGACAGCTCTGTCGAACGCGAAGGTTGGGCCTGCGCGGGAAGCTTCGGCCGGCCGAACATCATCAGCACCGGCTTAGGTCCCTTGACATTCACAGGAACCACAATTACCATTTTGATGTCCACATCAATCAACGGATAATCGCTATTGTCCACATGACCGACCATTTCCTTTGCAATTACAGGAATAAAACCGACCAACTCCCGATCGGTAACGGTAACGGTCCAGGTCACCCTCGGGAGATGAGCGGGGAGCCGCCCATATACTTCCCGCTCGAGATCGGCTACGATCTCAGGACGACGCCGACGCCACCACGTCTCCGGGTTCGAAACTTTCTTCCCGTCTTTGAGCGTCAGTGGATCGGGTAACAGAGGACAGGGATTGGCATTCGCCTCATCATAATTCGCATGGTTGAGTGCATTGGCATCACCGCTCGGTCCGGGTCTCAATGCAGTGATCCCCAGTTGCCGCATCATCTCATCATGGTCCTGTTGCGCAGTAAAGGTCCTTGCCAACGGATAAGTTTTCCCGTTAACTACCGTATCCTGGGACATAGCCCGTTGCGTAAACACCATCACCAAGCCGTAAAAAATGAGCTTTTTCACTGTTCTGATTTTTTTTCAAATGGCGATGCCGGCAGTCCCTCCTTGTTATAGAGATTGGGATCCACCGGATCATCTGCCCATGCATAACGGACATACCTGGGCTCTTTTATGTCCTCATTCCACACAACGACCCTGTCGCCCTCTATCTTCGCCTGAGCCCACACAAATTTCTTGTTGGCGCCGGCGACGGCGAATTCCTGCGGCTCTTCGCCGTCATTGGTGATCAACCCGCTTCCTGTGTGCGCAAAGGAAAGGGTCACTTTTCCCTCCGAGAACGTAGCCGACTGCACGATGGGTCCCGAGTAAACGATGCTGTCGCCATACGCGATCTTCTCGGCGGCCAATGCGAGCCGGTCGCCAACCGGCTTTTTCCGGTCGGGATGGAGGTCGTTCCATTCTCCCAGGTCGATTGCCACAACCATTCCCGTACGAGGGACAGACAAGGATTGCAATTGCGCCTGCCGAAGTTCTGCCCAGTCGCTTTCAGCCGGCAGATAATCATAGTCGCCAAATCCCGGCAGTTGTACATAGAGGAACGGAAGGTCCCCCTCTTTCCAATGACTACGCCAGTCGGCGATCATCGCCGGCTGCAGCTGGGTATACTCGCCTGCATTGTGGGTATTTGTCTCTCCCTGGTACCAGGCAAATCCCTTGATCGCATAGGAGACAAGCGGAGCGATCATGGCATTGTACAATGCCGTGGGCGCATTTTGTGCGGAGAAGGCGGGGGCCGCTCCCCCCCAGTGATGCGGGACAAATACCGAACCGACCTTATATTCCCAGTTGCCTTTCAGATCGACGGTATCTCCTCCGGCAATGAGACAATAAGGTTTATCCGGAACGAATCCCCCCTTTCCAGCCGAATTGGTTACCCGTATAACGAAAAGATTCTTTCCCGGCCTGAGCAGGCCGGAAGGCACCGCATATCTCCGCTGCGGATACTGATACGTCGTATTGCCCACCTGCTTTCCATTGATGTACATCGCATCGGCATCCACGATCCTGCCCATAAAGATCTTTGCCTGCCGGTTGGTCATGGATGCCGGCACGTCTACCTCCCTCCGGTACCAAACGACGCCATCAAGGTTCCTCAATCCCTGGTCCTCCCAGAACCCGGGAACGCCGATCGGCCGCCATCCCCTGGGAACATAAGCAGGACTGGACCACAGCTCGGGTCCCGTCAACCCCTTATCCGCCGGCGTTGGCCCATCCGGCCGTTCACCCTCTCTCTTCCGGTGGAGATCGTTGATGTAAGCCGTGTCTTTATTCTTTTCGACGGATTTCATCAGATCCGGGAAATGGCTCAGTCCCGCCTCGCTCGTCCAAGCCTCGATAGGTGTCCCGCCAACACTCGCATTGAGTATGCCGATCGGCACATGATATTTCTCATACAGGTTCTTTGCAAAGAAATATGCCACGGCGGAAAACTCCAGCACATCTTCAGGGTTGGCGGACTTCCAAGAGCCAGCCGGCAGATCGTCCCGCGGACCCTGCAGATCGGTCAACGTCGCTATCCAGAATTGCCTTATCTCAGGATAATGTGCATCGGCGATCTCGTTCGCGTAACGTACGCTGTGCAATTTCATCTGATGCACCATATTGGATTGACCCGAACATAGCCAGACATCCCCGATCAGGATATCATGCAGGACGATCCGATTCTTTCCGCTTATCTCCATCGTATGAGGTCCGCCCGCCTTCATCGCCGGCAACCGCAGCGTCCACTTGCCGTCCTGTCCGGTGGCCGACCGATAGCTTTTCCCGTTGAAGGCGACGATCACCTGTTCTCCCTTCGCGGCCCACCCCCAAATGTTGATCGGCTTATCCCTTTGCAATATCATCCCATCACTGATCAGCTTCGGCAGCCGGATCTGGCCCGATGTCCAGCCTACAAAAAAGCAAAAAAGCGCACTCGTATAAATTTTTAATTGCATTTACTCTATTGACCGGGGGCTATTATACAGCCGTACCTTTTGAATTCCCCACTCCTCCGTCCCAAACCGGACATGACGCCCCTGGTGATCCTGATCGCCATTCATCCGCCGCCCCAACACCTCCCGGCCATCGATATATTCCACCTCGTCGCAGCTGGCAATATTACTCACCTTCCCCGGATCGGTATTGGCGAAGCTCGCCACAAAACCGGTCCCCGCAACAAGGAACTCATCTTCCCCGGTCTGGATGACCAACCCACCCGTAGCGCCCCAAAGGGAATCCTTTCCGCCACCCGCCCATGGCAGCGTATTATAATGCGCCAGCGTGATCGTATAATGTCCCATCCGGATCGAGGAGGTCCTGTTCCTGCCGTCAAAGATAAACCCATCCATATCCAGCCATTTCCGGCCGGTGATCACCGGCGAAAGCTGTTGTAAAAGATAATAACTTTTGCCCAATGGTGCGGAGGCTTCGGATTCCGACTCGATGGAGAACGGGGAAAATCCAAGGGCCTTATAATGTCCCACCACAAGGAACACCTTGGCGGCGACCGTCCGGTCAAACCGCATCTCGGGGATGAACAAAGGGTTCCGGTTCCGCACATAGAGATCGCACCAATACCGGGTATCCGGATTGTAGAAGTCGGGCGAAAGCCAGTCGATGGCCGGGGCAGCCGCCTGCCAGAGGTCCATCAGATGCGGCAACGGCCCCGCACTCGGATACTTCCCAGGTAAGACCCCGGGTCGCGGCAGCGCAGCATTGACATACATCGGCACATTATATTCCTTCTTCCCCGCAGCAGCGACGGCATTGGCATACCGGGCATAGTACCAGGCCTGGAAAAGCTCTTCAGTGGCAACGCCCTGGCCAAACACCTCCCCCCAGCTGCCGTCGGTCCTGCCGCCATTGGCGACCCAACGGGTCACCAGCTCAGGTACAAGGCCGTCGCGGTTCTTTTTCAGATACGCAGTTAGCTCGGCTGGGATCTTTGCCGCATAACGCGCGTTGGCGGCAGCAGAGACCTCCCTTGCCGTCGGTAACATGCCAATTTCATTTTCCACCTGAACGAGGATAACCGTATGTTTCGCCGCATCCACATCCCGAACATGTCTCATCAACGCGGCAAAAGCCTTCTTATCGGCCTCAAGCGTTTCCTTCCCGAACGCGGAAAATATTTCCTGGCTCCTTCCCGCGCTATCGGCCGTTCTCGGGAACCGCCTGGGATCGGTCTTCATCCACAACGGCGCATAACAGCTCATGCTGTTCTTCCAGGTCCCGAACCACAGCAGCACCAGTCTCAGCTCATGACGCGCAGCCTCATCGATCAGACTGTCGACAAGCCCAAAATTAAAATGGCCCTCGATAGGCTCCAGCAATTCCCAATACACCGGCGCAATAACGGTGTTGAGATGCATCCGCCGGAAATGGTCCCAATAAGGCCGGAGATAATCCATACTGGAAGCGCTGGAATTCCCCAGCTCGCCGCCAAGGATCAAAAAGGGCCGGTTGTCGATCATCAGCTGCGCGAAATCGCCCCTTCTGTCCAGCCGGATAGCCGGCGGCCCGGTTTGCGCTTTCGCAACCAGGCCACCGGTAAGGATCGAAAAAATGAGGACCGCCGCCCGACGTAAGATCATACTTGAAGATACTCAGTATCCGGGATTCTGGTACGCGGCTTTCACAGCCGCGCTGACTTGCATGGCATCCAATTGCCCCTGTGGGATCGGCCGCAACCAAAGGTTTGGCGTGATCGTGCGCGTAATGGTTTGTGGTGTGTGATCTCCATAAGTTTTGCCACAGATCTGGTAGGTCGTGGACAGGTTGGTCCACTGCTGCGTCCGGATCAGGTCATACCAGCGATAACCTTCCCCATAGTATTCCCGGGAACGTTCAGCCAGCAGATAATTGATATCGATCGTCGCCGGTGTGGCCGCGACCATGGCTGCGCTGTTATCCGCTATTTGGGTAGCATTGCTGGCATTGCTGAATTTCCATTTACCCGCCCTGGCACGGATGATATTCAGCAGGCCATAGGCAGTACCGTCATTCGCATAAGTGCCGGTTATTGCCGTGGTAGGAGCCCCTTCGATAGCCGCTTCGGCCGCGATAAAGAACAGCTCCGAGAACTTAGCGATATTCCAGGGCCGGGTGCTTGCCGAATTCGGATTCCCCAATCCCGTTCCGTTGTCCGTACGGTAGTTGCTGATCTTCCAAATGCCCGGGAACACGATCCTGCTGATCCCGCTCGGGTTGATCACAAAATCCGCCCGGCCCGGCAGGACCCCTGCCCCGACACTGCTCTTGTATATCGAGTTGGAATAATCGATGGTTCCGGCTGGCTCGTCATTCAGGAAGCTGAGGACGGCGTCGCCCGGATTGATAGGCATGAAGTTCGCGTTATACACGGGGCCGGTAATACCGGCTAAATTGTAGTCGCCCCGGTATACAGTCTGAAAGGTACCGTCATAGCGCGAATCATTGGTCTTATCGGCGAACGTATTGACAATGGCGCCGATCGTGGGGGCCATACGGATGAACGGCCGGCCATAACCCTGCACCGATACCCGCTGGACGGCATTCACATTTTTCCAGGTTCCCGCCGTGCTGCTGCTCGTCGTAACCGGGTAGTTCCAGTTTTGCATCCAGTAGGAGAAATTATCGGGTGCGGCGCCGCTGCTGAAGGTCAGGCTGGCGCCATTGTATTGCTGGCTGTTTTGTGTATGGTCGGCATAGAGCATGCACTCGTTATTGCGGTCATTCGACCCGACATTCAGGTCATAAAACGTGGGTTGCAAACCATAAGGCCCCGGATTCTGGATAGCGCTTACCGCCGTCGTGTACGCCTGCTCGAAATAGTAGTTGGCATCATGTCCCGCCGGATCGTTTCGGCCGGAATCAGGGTAGGTTGGTATATTGTTCGGATTCTTCAGCCACCAGGCATAGGTCAGGTATGCCTTGGCCAGAAATAGCTGGGCCACCGGCTTGGTCACGGTGCCGGTCAACCTGGGGGTCATCGGCAAGTTATTCACCGCCGTCTGCAGGTCCGGGAAGATACATTTGGTGTACACCGACGGCACCGAATTGCGAACGGAACTGGGCGTGGGCTTGGTGTTGAATTGCAACAGACCCGCACCCAGGTCAAGGGACACGCCGCCAAAGGTCTGTACCAGCAAAAAATAATCGAAGGCCCGGAAGAAATTGGCTTCCGAGGTCAGCGCAACGCTGACGCCCGCCTGGGAACCATATTGGATGACACCGCTGGCCGTATTGATATTGGTGAAGCAGGTATTCCAGATCACGTCGGAGCGGCTGGTAGTGGAATTGAGCGGTCCCTGTCCCGTGAGATCCATCACAAGGAAGTTCTGATCGGCACTCTGACCATAGGTGGACTCATCCGTGCCGACTTCAAGGGTATTGTAATAATAGCCCTGGCCATAAATATATCGCAGATGGGCGTACATTTCCGTCAATCCCCCGACCACGCCGGTCTGCGTATTAAAAAAACCGGGCGTATAACTGCTGCGCGGCTGCTCCTGCAGCACCTTCTTGCATCCTCCCAGGAATAGTGCCGCCACCGCCATTCCAATCAACATTTTATTGAAAAGTATCCGTTTCATTATTGTAAAGATTTAAAAGTTTACATTAATACCGACTATATAGCTGCGCGTAGCAGGTGTGTTGAACCCTTGGGTCAGCAGGCGATGCTGATAGGTCGTCACCGCCTGGTACTGGTCACCGTACGAATTGGTCTCGGGATCCAACCCCGTTTGAGAATGATAGGGCGAGAATATGACAAAGGGGTTTTGCGCAGTGACATAAAGCCGGGCCTGGGAAATGCCGAATGGCTTCAACCACTTGGCGAAATTATAACCCAGGGTAATCGACCGCATTTTCAGATATGATCCACTGAAATAGCTTAACGTAGATGCATACGCCGGGTTGTCCCCGGTCATCTGGCCCCCCGGTTTGGGATATTTTGCATTGATATGGGTGGGCGTCCAATAGTCCACCTGGATGTTGTTCCGCCGGCCGCTCAGCAGGTTAAGATAGCCGGCCGGTCCATAGATCGTACTGATCAGGATGCCGCCGCTCTGGAAGATACCCACGGCCGACAGATCGAAGCCTTTGTAGGCAACTCGTGTGGTGAAGCCGCCGGTAAAATTCGGATCGGCATTCATCACCTGGCGGTCGTCCGGACTGATGGCCCTTGTCGGTACACCGTTGGACCCGTAACCGCCTGTGTACAACACTCTGATCGCCCCGACGTTTGCCCCCGGTTGCAAGGTATTCTCGTAACCGCTGGCGCTGTCCGCCGAAGTTTTCCATAATCCTACTTTCTTGTAATCATACACGACATTGACGGGATGTCCCACGAACCACCAATTGGTCTGGTCAGCCGTCACACCCGAGGCGAGTTTCGTGATCTTGTTCCGGTTCAAAGACATGTTAACGCCGAGATCCCAGGTCCAGCCGCTATGTGTTTTCAGGATAGTTCCGTCAAGCGCAAATTCGACGCCCTTGTTCTGCGTATTGCCGACATTGGCCGTATAGCTGCCCACACCCGAAGTCGGCGGCAAGGTTACGCTTTGCAGAAGACCGTTGGTCTTGGTTATATAATATTCGACCGTACCCGACAGCCGGTTGTTCAGCACCGTGAAGTCAACTCCATAGTTCCAGGTCTTCGAATATTCCCAGCCCAGCTGGGCGTTGGGCAACGTGGATACATAATAGCCTGTCGCATAGGTAGAGCCGAAGTTGTAGGGATTGGTGCTCAAAACTCCCAGCGTGGAATAAGGCGCAACCGACTGGTTGGAAGTTTCCCCGTAACCCACGCGCAGCTTCAGTAAATTGATAAAGGTGGCGGCCTTCATAAACGATTCGTTGGCTACATTCCATCCGGCGGAGACAGCAGGATACGTGTGCCATTGATGCCCGGTGGCCAGGACCGAAGCTCCATCCGAACGAACGGTACCCGAGATCATATAGCGGTTGTCGTATGTATACATTACACGCCCCATCCACGATAACAGGCCTCTCTCCCAGTAATACTGGTTGCCCGGCAGAACATCGATCTCCTGGCTGGCCGTCCCGATATTATAATATTGCAGCGCATCTGCAGGGATCCCGATCCCACTCATATTCGAGCTGCTCACCTGTGTCCGCTCCGTCGAATACAACGCCACCGCATTGATCTGGTGCTTTCCGAAGCTGCGATCATACGTGAGCAGGTTTTCGATGGTCCAGTCGGTACCGGTCGAATCGCCGCTGGAAGCAGTGGAAGGCGCCGCCGGATTAGTACTGTTGACTCCTACCGCGGTATAGCTGCCTTTATTGATATTGTAAAGGTTCAACCCGATATTCACCCGGTAAGCCAGACCCTGGACACCCGGGATCTGCACTTCACCATACACGGAGTTGTAGCTGGCATACCCTTTTTGCTGGCTCAGGTAATTATTCTTCAGGCTGTCCAAAACCTTTTTGGTGGAAACCCATTGCTGATCCAGGGGCATCGCAATGACATATTTTATGGACCCATTCGCATTATACGGGCTGGCAAGCGGCGAATTGGACAGGGTGTTATATAACCCCACCTGCGATCCCTGCGTATAATTATAGTTGCTGTTGGTGGTAAAGCCCAGGCGAAGATATTTGCCCACGCGCTGATCGAGAGCGCCATGCAAGGCAAATCTCCGGTAGGACTGTGTCGGAACTACCCCATCGTTCTCATAATAGGAAGCTCCATAGCTATAGCTGCCTCTTTTCGTACCGGCGGAAATATTGATATCTTCGTTGGTCACCTTTCCTGTCCGGTAGAACAGTTTCTGCCAGTCGGTATTGGTGCCCAGCGACTCATCGGTCCCCAATTGGATCGATCCGTCCTGGTTCTTGTACAAACCCGCCGCCTTCCTCAGAGCCGCGAACTGCGGGCCATTCATCATGGGATATTTCGAAAATATCTTGTTGATCCCATAGTAACTGTTGATCGTAATTCGTGGATCCTGACCGGAGCTTCCCTTATACGATGTGACCAGGATCACGCCGTTGGCGCCGCGGGAACCATAAATAGCCGTCGCGGAAGCATCTTTCAGGACATCGATGCTTTTAACATCATTCAAATCGATATCGGCGATGTTCCCGGGAAAGGGGATCCCGTCAAGAACGACCAGGGGATCGTTTGTGGCCGTCAGCGAACGCGTACCGCGGACGCGGATCTGCATGGTTGCACCCGGTTGGGAAGAAGTTTGCGAAATGACAACCCCCGGCAGACGCCCTTGTAAGGCCTCGGAAATATTGGGAGCCGGCACTTCCCGCAAAGCATTTCCACCGATCGACGCGACAGAACCCGTTACTGCCTCTTTCCGCTGGGCGCCATAACCGATCACCACTACATCCCCAAGGACCGAGTTTTCTCTAAAAAGCGTTATGGACAGATTTTCCTGTCCTTTATAGACGACCCTTGTCGCTTGATAACCTACGTAGGATATCTGAAGGGTCTGCCCTTTCGCCGCCCGGATAGTAAAATTACCTCCCTGGTCGGCGGAGGACCCTTTCCCACTCTTCACATTCAACACAGAAGCCCCGCTTACGGGAGTTCCGCTGGAATCCACCACCTTTCCCTTCACTACGTCACCTACATCCTGTGCGAACAGCGATGATGACGAAAAAAGGCTCACAGCAATCAGCAGCAGGATGCACGAAACGCGGGCGTTTCGAAATGAGAATCTTCGCATATGAAGTTTAGTTTTTTTAAAAAGAGAGAAAACTGAGCAGGAGAAGGAAACGGAACCGATGGGAATCGACAGCTCCGTCTGCAGAAGAAGATCCCTTTCCGGGAATAGTTTTGGCCACATAAGATCAATCGTTATGCCGCTAAAATAAGTAAAAATCTGACAAAATGTAACCGATTACAATTTTTTTCCAAAAAAATCTTATTTTTATCCATATAACCAGCATGTAAACGATTGTATGAGTCGCGAGAAAGAAATTACCATATATGATCTTGCCCGTAAGTTGAATATCTCTATCGCCACGGTCAGCCGCGCCTTGAAGGATGATCCGGTAGTCAGCAAAAAGACGAAGAAACGCATCGCCGATCTGGCCCAGGAAATGGGCTATCGCTCCAATAACTTTGCGCGCAACCTGCGGACCCAGCGCACCAATACCATCGGCGTCATCATCCCCCGTATCAATAGTTATTTTATGTCCGCCGTCATCGCGGGGATGGAGAACGTTGCCACCAGCGAAGGTTATAACCTCATTATCAGCCAGTCATCCGAGTCACAGGAAAAGGAAAAGGCCAATGCCGCCACGCTCTTTAACAACCGGGTGGATGGCCTGCTGGTCTCCCTTGCCTACGATACCGACTCTATGGCCCATTTCGAACCCTTTATAAAGAAGAAGATCCCCGTCGTGTTCTTCGACCGTACCGTCGACCAGCCCGACAGCGTCTGTGTACAGATCAATAATATAAAGGCCGCATACGAAGCCACGACCCACCTGATCAGCCAGGGTCGCCGCCGTATCGTCCATATCACGGCCTCCCAGAAACGAAATGTCTATGTCGATCGCGTCCAGGGTTATAAACAGGCTCTTGCGGACCAGCGTATCCCCTTTCGCGAAGAACTTGTCATCGTCGGCAACCTCAGCCAGGAAGCGGGTGCCGAAGCCGCCACCCGGATCCGCCAGATGCAGCCCCTGCCCGACGCCGTATTCGTCGCCAACGACAACTGCGCCGTCGGCTGCATGATCGCACTGAAGCATATGGGTATTCGTATCCCCGAAGACGTGGCCTTTGTCGGCTTTAACAACGACCCTGTCTCCACCGTCATCGAACCCAATCTTACCACGATAAACTATCCCGGCTACGAAATGGGCCAGGTGGCCGCACGCAACCTGATCGACGGTCTGAACGGCTCCGCCGGCAGCCTGTCCACCAATACCATTATATTACGCTCGGAGCTCGTCATCCGCGATTCCTCCGCCGGCAGGAAACTCAACACCTAATGAAAAGAACCGTCTTCCTCGGGCTCTTCCTCCTTTTGCTCAACGCCCTGCAGGCCGAGGACGGCTACCGGCTATGGCTTCGATACGACCTCATCGACAACAAAGCCCTGCTGCGACAATATCGCAACGCCCTAAGCGCAATAACCTTCCCCGCCAACAGCCCCATGCTTGCAGCCGCCAGACAGGAACTGCTGACGGGTCTCCGCGGCCTCCTCGGTCAAACGCCCCGGTCCCCGGGGACCGGCAACACATTTATAGCCCGGCTCGAAAACCAAAAAGACCTCGGTCCCGAAGGCTTTGCCATCCGCACGACACAAAACAACATCATCCTCACCGCCGCCACCGAAAAAGGCATCCTCTACGGCGTCTTTCACTTCCTGCGCCTTATCCAAACCCAACAACCGATCGATCATCTCGACATCACCAGCAACCCTTCACTTCCCTACCGCATCCTCGACCACTGGGATAACCTGAACCGCCGCGTGGAACGCGGCTATGCCGGCCTCTCGCTCTGGGACTGGTTCACCCTTCCCACGAACAAGGATCAACGCTATACCGACTATGCCCGCGCCAATGCCTCCATCGGCATCAACGGCACGGTGCTGAACAATGTCAACGCCAGCCCCTATATCCTGACTCCCGACTGGCTCGAAAAGGCGGCCTCCCTCGCGGACATCTTCCGCCCTTACGGCATCCGGGTCTATCTTTCCGTGCGTTTCAGCAGCCCGATGGATATCGGCGGCCTCCATACGGCCGATCCCCTCGATTCCGCCGTCCGGGAATGGTGGCGGAAGAAAGCCGACGAGATCTACCGCTATATCCCCGACTTCGGCGGCTTCCTCGTCAAAGCCAACTCAGAAGGCCAGCCCGGCCCGCAGAACTACGGCCGCACCCATGCCGACGGCGCCAACATGCTCGCCGCCGCGCTCGAACCGCACCAGGGGATCGTCATCTGGCGGGCCTTCGTCTACAGCAACGAAACCCCGGAGGACCGGGCCCGCCAGGCCTATACGGAATTCAAACCTCTCGACGGACAATTCCATCCCAACGTCCTGGTACAGGTAAAGAACGGCCCCATCGACTTCCAGCCCCGCGAACCCTTCCACCCACTCTTCGGCGCCATGCCCAATACTCCCCTCCTGCTCGAATTACAGCTCACCCAGGAATATCTCGGTTTCTCCAGCCACCTGGTCTACCTCGCACCCCTCTTCGAAGAATGCCTCGACGCGGATACGCATCAACCGCATCCTCCCGGAGCCGTCAACGGTCCGCAGACCACTGTCCCCGTTTCGGCTACCATACGGGGGATGGCCGGCGTCGCCAATATCGGCAACGACCGCAACTGGTGCGGCCATATCGTTGCCCAGGCTAACTGGTACGCCTTTGGCCGCCTTGCCTGGGAAACAGGCGGCAAAGCCGCCCCCCGGTCCGCAGCCATCGCCACCGAATGGATCAGGCAAACCTTCACCAACGACCCGAAAGTCGTCGATAGTATAAAAGAAATGATGATGGCGTCAAGAGAAATAGCCGTAGATTATATGACCCCCCTGGGCCTCCACCATATCATGGCTTATGAACACCATTACGGCCCGGGACCCTGGCTGGCGAACGCCACACGCGCGGATTGGAACCCCGTTTATTACCACCGGGCGGACACGGCAGGGATCGGGTTTGACCGAACCCCGACCGGCAGCAACGCGCTGGAACAATACGCTCCCGGCGCCCGCGCCCAATGGGCCAACGCGGACTCCTGCCCCGACGCCTGGCTGCTCTGGTGGCACCATGTGTCCTGGGATCACCGGATGCACACCGGCCGCACCCTTTGGGCGGAACTCTGCCGGAAGTACTATGCCGGCGTAGACTCGGTCCGCTGGATGCAACGCTGCTGGACCGCCCTCCGGCCGGCCATCGACCCGGAAAGATGGCAGCAGGTGGACACGCGCCTGGCCATTCAGGAGAAGAACGCCGTGGAATGGCGCAACGCCTGCCTGCTCTACTTCCAGACTTTTTCCCGTCAACCCCTGCCCGAAGCAGCGGAACGCCCCAATCATACCCTTGAATATTACAAGCAACATAAAATTTACTATGCCCCAGGAACAAATCAGTAATCTCGCACAACGTATCGCGATCGTCACCGGCGGCGGCTCCGGCATCGGCCTGGCCATCACGGAAAAATTCGTAGAGGCCGGTATCCAAACGGTCATCATCGGCCGCGACGAAGAAAAGCTCAGGCTCGCCAAAGAACAGCTCGGCCCCCTCTGTCACGCCATCTCCCAGGACCTCAACGACCTCGCCTCCATCCCTGCCCTTATCGCGCGGATCGCCGCGCAATACGGCCGCATCGATATCCTCGTGAACAACGCCGGTATCAATATGAAAAAGGAATTCGCCGACGTAACCGATGAGGAGTTCGAACGGATCTTACATACCAACCTCCGCTCCGTATTCGCGGTCAGCCGCGAAGTGGTCCGCGTCATGATCCCGCAGGGACAGGGAAATATTATCAACATCAGCTCCATGGCGGCGCAATACGGCATCCCCAAGGTCATCGCCTACACGGCTTCCAAATCGGCCATCGAAGGAATGACAAAGGCCATGGCGGTCGAACTCTCCCCCCTGGGGATCCTCGTCAATTGTATCGCCCCGGGGTTCATCGCGACCGATATGTCCTCAAAGGCCCTGAACGGTGACACGGAAAGAAAACAAAAGGTCTTTGCCCGCACCCCCCTGGGCCGCCTCGGCGAACCGGCCGACATCGGCGACGCCGCGCTCTTCCTGGCCTCGGCCCAGGCCAAATATGTCACCGGCGTCGTGCTACCCATCGACGGCGGTAATTCGATCGGCTTCTAAAATTCGGTGTATGACACGAACCTTCCTTTTCCTGCTGTCGGCATTTGCCATCACAACGGCCGCCGCACAGGATTTTCCCCTTGTTTCACAACAAGAGGGGATCACCCCCATCTACGTCGACGCGCAGGACCATTGGTTGGTTAAAAAAGCCGCGGAACTCCTGCAAGACGATATCGAACGCATCACCGGCGTCAAACCGCCCATCCTCACCACCCTTCCGGCCGCCTCCGTTGCCCGCCTCGTGATCATCGGCAGCAGGGACCATTCGGCCCTGATCCAACAGCTGCTGAAACAGAACCGGCTCTCATCCAAACAAACCGGCAAATGGGAAGCCTACACCCGGGTAACCCTCCGCAACCCTACTCCCAATATCGGCGAGGCCCTGGTCATCACCGGCAGC
>Ga0105237_10003273_pt1 | contig 19337 bp, 10 predicted proteins | sample KBSC24metaG_FD_81520 | JGI IMG/M metagenome (GOLD analysis project Ga0105237, IMG submission 81520) | Corn rhizosphere microbial communities from Kellogg Biological Station, Michigan, USA - KBS C2-4 metaG | ecosystem: Host-associated > Plants > Roots > Rhizosphere > Soil | place: Michigan, USA... | reverse complement strand
CCTGACCAATGCCGAGCATAAAGACCCCCACCCCGATGACTCTGGCAGACAGGACCAGACTACCGATAATCGGGAACTCGCCAACGTGTTTGCCGCCTGCGGTTCTGCAGCGCCGGCAGTGGGATGTCCTCTGGATGCAATCACTCTGTCACGCCTGGCGCTCGAGGAGGTGGTCGTAACGGGCACCCGCCAGTCAGGACTCCAGTTTGTTGCGAGTCCGGCACCCATTCAGATGCTCAGCGCGCAAAATTTACAGCAAGCCGGCGGCAGTCAGGATCTCATGGGTACCCTTGCACAGGTGGTACCGTCGATGACTACGCAGGCATACGGCGTAGACATGGCGGCACAGACTTTACAAGCCAAACTGCGTGGCTTGAGCCCCAACGACGTCCTGGTGTTGGTTGACGGAAAACGCCGCCATGCCACCGCCAATCTGGCGGTGGCCTCGGGCTCGCCCTATCAAGGGGGAGCCAGCGTCGACCTGAACCTCATCCCGGTCGATGCGATCGACCACATCGAAGTCTTGACCCAAGGCGCCGCGGCTCAATACGGCACCGACGCGATTGCCGGCGTTATCAACATCATTTTGAAGAAGAACTCCTCCGGGGCCAGCGTTCGAGAGACCTACGGGAGTTACTACGGCGGTGACGGATCAACGAACGCGATCAGCGCCAACATGGGTCTCGAGCCTTACAATGGTGCCTATCTCAACGTCACGGCCGAAATACGGAACCACGCACACAGCGACGTCGGCGCTATCGACGAGCGAGTCATCAACCCAGCCAATCTGGCCACGTACCCGGGCTCGAGTATGACGGCGGTGCCCGGCTATCCGCACCTCAACATGGTCGAAGGGGATGCGGAAACGCATCTGAAGCTCTTGAGCTTCAATGCGGGCTTTAGTTTCGCGCCAGGCATGGAATTATACGGATGCGCGACCTACGGCGGGAAAGACGCCAATTCTTACGAGAACTACAGGTTGCCGACCAAGGTCCGCTACACCGATCCGGTCACCGGCCTCACGAGCTACCCCTTTCCATTCGGTTTCAATCCTCGCGAAGCGACCGAGGAGCGCGACTATTCAGTCACGGCTGGCCTCAGGGGTTCGTTCGCCGACTGGAGATGGGATTTGTCCAGTACCTATGGTGTGGACAGACTTCTCCTGTTCACCCTGGATTCGGCCAACGCCGGCCTCTTTGCGCTCACCGGTACACCGACACTCTCGAATTACTATGACGGTTTCCTCAAGGCAACTCAATGGACGACGACGCTCGATGTGAATCGAGACTTCGACATCGGCCTGTCGAGCCCTTTGAATGTAGCTTACGGGTTCGAGTATCGGCGCGCGACTTATGCGATTGGAGCGGGCAACCCTGCCTCCTATCTCAACGGCGGTGCGCAGTCATACCCGGGCTTCACGCCGATGGACGCGGGCAGCAACAGCCGCAAGAACTATGCAGGCTACATCGACTTTGCGGTCAAACCCATCCCGAAGCTGCGTATCGATGCTGCCGGACGATACGAGCGTTCCAATGATTTCGGGAGCACGGCGATCGGAAAACTGACCAGCCGTTACGATTTTACGCCGGAGTTCGCGATTCGCGGCACAGTCAACAACGGCTTCCGGGCCCCTACGCTTGCCGAAGAGTTCTATTCATCTACCAACGTCACGCCGCACAGCGCGTTAGTGCAGCTACCTCCCGACTCTGCGGGTGGCCGACTGCTCGGCCTGGGTAACGGGCTGAAGGCCGAGAAGTCAGTTGCCTACAGTCTGGGGCTCGTGCTCCGGCCGGTGCCCAGCCTGAACATCAGCCTGGATTTCTATCAGATCACCATCACCGACCGTATTGTCGGTAGCGGATCGTTGCTCGGATCGAGCCAAGGCGTCGTGATCTCTCAACCTGTGCTCGATGCGATCGCCGCCAACGGCAACTCGCTCGACAAGGTGACCGAGACCGGTCTCCAGCTGTTCACGAATGGGATCGATACTCGCACACGAGGTGCCGATCTCGCATTCATCCTCCCTGTCTCGCATCGCTGGGGGGACGGCACCTACAGCATCGCTGGAACATACAACGCCACGCAAGTGAGGCGCATCCGCCCGACCCCGGCCGAACTGGGTGCGACGACACTATTCGACGCGACCGCGCTCTCTGATGTGAGCACGGCGAGCCCGAAGTTTGTGCTCGACCTCTCGGCATTGTGGAGATTCCGGGCTTTCTCGCTGAGCCTGGTGGAAAAAATCTACGGCCCCTCGTCGGAGTATGAAAATGACGACGGCGACAACCCGACCGGAAAGCTGCAGTACTACAAGACCACCATCCCCTTCACTCCCATCACGAACCTGAATGTGAGTTATGATTTCGGGGCGCACTTGCAGTTTGGCATCGGCGCAATCAATTTGTTCGATCGCAAGCCACCTCACCTCAACGGCAACTTGCTGGCCCACTACGATAGCTTCGCCTACGGCGACAACCAGGGCGTACAGGCCTATCCTTCTTTCTCGCCATTCGGAATCAACGGGGGGCTTTACTACGCGAGGGCGCTGCTCACGTTCTGAGTCGGCGTGCTGTCACGAAGTGAGGTTTAGCGGCCGGCAGAGCGGGTAGTCGCCGGCGTCCATTGCAGTCGAAACAGCCGTTGTGACTGAGCATAGGTTCGCAGTGACGGTGATCCGATGCTGTCGATGGCCTGACTGATCGCCTGGACCAGACACGGTTGCGCTGTGACTCTGAGCCAGAAATCGGCCGAGTCCGCGCAAGGGCACACGTGCTCGGCAGCCCAAAGGAGTCGGCCGTATGCCACGGCGACGCCCTTGGGGTCGTTCAGGTTCAAATCTCCGAGCCTCACTCGTTGCTGAGCCATCTCGGAATCGCCGGCGAATGCGGCCGGTGTGTGAGTCGCAAAAAAAGTGAGCAGCAGCGCGACAAGCGCTCCTCCATCTGATCTTGACTCCCGGACATTGGGCAGGTTCATAGCAGGGTGCCTCGAGCCACTCCGATGGGGCGCAGCGTAGCGCGGCTACGGCGGAGCAGAAGAGACAGCGACGGGTGTCTTCTGCGCACTGTACCGGGCCGGGCCCGATACACGGGGTCGAGACTGGCCGCATGAGACTGAAGCCATGTATCGGGAGCTCGCGGCGGCGGCATCCACGACGCAAGCGCGCACTACAAGATCTCAAGTGAAGTTTGTCAGCACGGTGAGCGTTGCGGCAGTTCAGCGTAAGGCAGACGATCTTGCCAAGGAATTGCGCAAGTTGGATACAAGTATTCAGGTGCCGGGCTCAGTCATCTCGGGCCCGGCTCGAATCCAATTGTGTCCCGCCGGAAAAGAAGACACTCACTGGGACCGACATCGGTGGGAACAGCGGGGTCGCACACCTTCTCGGAACTGCAACAAGAGTGGGTCAGGATCGACGGAAACTCTGCTGCTCAATGTGCGTTGGCGGCGGTCGGTCTTGGGAGAGCTCATGAATAAGATGTTGTCATTTGCGGCTGCTGCCGCCGTAACCGCGATGTCTGGAGTAGCGGCGCAAGCGAGCGGACCCCCGCCGGATGCTGCAGAGATCGCTCTCCACACACGGACTCCCATCAAGCACTTGATCGTTGTGGTCGGTGAGAATGTGACCTTCGACACGCTATTCGGCACTTACGTGCCTAAGCGTCCACATGAGTCGATCTCAAATCTTCTTGCGAAGCACATCGTAAACGTGGATGGGACGCCGGGCCCTCGCTACTTCGAGGCCGTGCAGTTTCGGGAAGCCAATCTTCACGGGCGCTATACGGTGGATCCGATCCTCCTGGCTCCGTATGAGCGGCTCCCGCAGCCCACTCTCATCGGGGTGTTCAATCCTGCCAACCTTCAGCCCTTTGGGGCGATCCCGGACTCCCGTTTCACTTCGCTCGATACCCCGGGTCCCTTCCAGATCACCCAATTCCTCAAATACGCCGACCCAGCGGCCTTCGCGACGGGCGACCCCGTGCATCGTTTCTTCCAGATGTGGCAACAGACCGGTGGTACCAATCGCCGTTTACAGTCCTTTGCCTGGGTGGCGATCACGACCGGGCAGGGAGCCGATACCCCCGGCATCACGCCCGCGAATCCGGGGCAGGGTGCGGAGCTGATGGGTTTCTTCAACATGGCCACTGGCGATGCTCCGTACTTCAATTCAATCGCTCAGAGCTATGCGCTCAGCGATAACTACCATCAGGCAATGATGGGTGGCACGGGTGCGAACTTCTTCATGCTCGCGACGGGGGATGCCGCGGTCTACAACACGGATGGCCGGCTCGGTGTGCCGCCCGCCAATCAGATCGAGAATCCGGACCCCGCCCCAGGAACCGCGAATTTCTATGTACATGATGGATATTCCGGGGGGTCGTATGTCAACTGCTCGGACGCCACTCAACCTGCTGTGGATGCGATTCTGGACAAAGTGCGAGCTCTCGGGCGACGCCCCAACTGCCAGCCCGGCGCCTATTATCTCGTTAACAACTACGAGCCGGCGTACACCATCAACGGACAGCTGAAGACACTTGGGCCTGAGGTGTTCGCCTACCCGCCTCAGAGTATTCCGACCATCGGCGAAGCGCTGTCCGCAAAGGGCGTAAGTTGGAAGTGGTACACGGGTGGGCGCGACGTAGCCGATGTGACGGGCGATGCACTTTACCCTGTCATCCGCTCAGTGGTTCAGGCCCAAGTGCCGCCGGGGACTGCGGCGTCTGTCATCGATGTACTTACGTTTCAGCAGACCCAGCCGCTGCTCTACAACAGCATCGGCGATCCGCATAACGGCTCCGCAAAAGTTGTAAACGGGCCATTGAGAAACAATCTCGAGGGTCTTGCATCGTTCTACCAGGACGTCGCAAAGGGCACGTTGCCGGCGGTCTCCTACGTCGTGCCCAAGAACCTCGATAGCGGCCACCCGGGTTATTCCGCTCCGCCACGTTACGAGTTGTTCATCAAGGACCTGGTCGCCCGCGTGCAGTCGAACCCCGAGCTGTGGCAGTCGACGGCCATCCTGGTCACAACGGACGAGGGCGGCGGCTACTTCGACACCGGCAGAATTCAGAATCTCGACTTCTTCGGTGACGGACCGCGTATTCCGTTGATTGCGATCTCGCCCTTCGCGCGGGCGGGGCATGTGGATCACGTGTACAACGACCATGTATCGATCCTGAAATTCATTGAGCACAACTGGCATCTCTCGGCGCTGTCCAACCGCAGCCGTGACCGGCTTCCCAATCCCATCACCTTTGATCGTGATGACTACCTGCCAGTGAATGGGCCCGCGATTGGCGATCTGACGAGCCTCTTCGAATTTCCGCGGCCGCCGCATCGCCCGGACCACGATGACGGAGGCGACGACTATTGATGACTGGACCCTGCCGGAATTGTCCGGCCTTCCTTCAGTAATCATGTCGAGCACTGAGCAGAGACCGGCTCGTGCCACGAGGATCACTATCTATCTGACTGTCTGACGAGAGCGATCATCCAGACACGTATGTCGTTCCTGTCGCGCGGAGCGCACGGTGTTTGCCTTTTCAGGCCTGACCGGTAGCGTATGCGCCTGAATTCAGGAACACGGGAACATGGCGTTCCCATCCTCCACTGCCAAAGATTGTCAACCAAGAGTCAATCCATGAAGTTAGAATTGCGGACGATCCATGCATCCGCAACCGGTCGTCATTCGAGTCGAGTCTTCCATGGATCGTGGGAGACCAGGAAGATCCAACCCAAAATTGCTGGAGGGGGTTTATGTCCAGAAAGAAGTTAGCCGCCGTTCTGATTTCCTCATTGTTGGGATCAGCGGCGATGGCAGCGCAAGCAGAAGAGTTCCACGCTGTCTTGTCCGGCTTCGGTGAGGTCGGAGTGTTGGGGTCGATAACGGGAGCCATTTCGACCGCTGGTCACGGCACACTCGACCTGAGACTCGATCGGCGAGCGCAGACGGTGGAATTCAAGCTCACATACTCGAATATGAGCGCCCCTGTCATCATGTCACACATTCACCTCGGCCAGATCCACACGGCGGGCGGGGTCATGGTGTTCTTCTGTTCGAGTGTCGGTACCCCTCCAGCGGGAACTCAGCCTTGCCCCGGTACCGCAGGAACGGTGACCGGCACGATCACTGCCGCCAACGTGCTTGCGCTTCCCGGCCAGCATTTGAGCGCCGGCGACTTCGACGCGTTGGTAGACGCGCTCGAGCACAACACGACGTACGTGAACGTGCACACTACCACTTTCCCAACGGGGGAAATCCGTGGGGAGATCCGGCACCGGGATCGAGACGACGATTAACGACCGATGCAGCTGGAACGCCGGGGCCGGAGCACCGTCGCGGTGCTCTTGCTCTGCTGTTTGACGACCTGGACCGGCTCAAAGCAGTGAACAATCGCTGAGCCACAACACGGTATGCTGCGTTGGGCTGAACTGCGTCGCGGCCGCGCAGGTGGTGGGCGAGGGGGGCACCGTCGACCGTTTTGGGGCGATTGAGCTCGTTTCATGGGTCGCCAGCTGAGACTACTTCGCCGTGCCACAGGCCTCATTTGAAACGCTACTTTGGCCGCTGGAGCTGGTCGCGGTGACGACGTAGCAGTACGGCGTTCCGCTGATCACGCTGGAATCGCGATAAGACGTAGTCGCGCTCGTTGTTACCAGCGGTATCGAGGAATAGGTACCGGTGCTGGTTCGACGATAGATGCTGTTTTGCGTAACCCCTGAGGTACTCGACTGCACCCACTGAAGGCTGATCGTTCCAGGTTTTGTTGCTTTCGCGACGAGACCTGTAGGGGAAGCAGTCGGCGTGGGGGCGGCGCCCTGCGGAGTTGCGTTTGCCTCGATAGAGTCGGCGCTCTCTCCACCAGCGTTGGGATTGCCGCTGAACGCGGCCGAGATGGCATAGAAGTACGTGGTGCCGTTGGTTAGACCGGTGTCGGCGTAGCTGGTTCCGGTCGGGCACGCAACATTCACGTACGGTCCATGGCTGACGTCAGCGCGTTTGACGTGGTAACTAGTCGCTCCCACCGAGGCGGGCCACGACAGTGAGACCTTGGAATCACCCGGGGCTGCCTGAATGCTCGTGGGCGGATCGAGATTCACCAGCAGCGTCGTCGATGCGGTATGTGTAAGCGCTCCACTCGTTCCTGTAATGGTGAGCGACACAGCCCAAGGTATCGCGCTCGTCGTGGTCGCCATCGTAAGCGTAGACGACCCCGAACCGCTTATGGAGGGTGGACTGAAGCCGGCGCTGGTAACACCTGTTGGAAAGCCAGACTCACTACCAACGCTGAGGTTTACCGAATTCGCGAAACCGCTTTGTGAGATAACGGTGACGGTGTACGCCGCCGACCCGCCCGGGACGACCTCCTGTGCGGACGGGCCTACTATTATCGAGAAGTCGGGGCTGGTAGGCGTCACAGTAATTTGGCGCGTGGGCGGGTTCGGATCTGAATTGCCACTTACGTCGATCAGAGTCAGGGAAACCTGATAGGTACCCGGGCTGGTGAAGGTGACATTGCCCGGATTCTGAGCCGTTGATGTGGACGGTGAGCCGCCGGGAAATACCCATGAATACTTTGCGGCACTGCGGCTAGTGCCAAAACTCACTGTACCTCCGGCCGGGATGGTCACATCCGCTGTCGGCGAATCTATGCTCCCGGACGGCGGGGCCGTCGAATAGGGCGTGAGCTGGATGAACGCGGCTTTCGAGGGAACACCGTTACCATCTAGCAAGAACAGCATGTAATAGCCCGGTGGCGCAATGTTCGCGTTAGGGGGTGTTGTCAGGTTGAGTGTATTGTTTGCACCGGTGCAGTTTGGCTGCTGTGGCGTGGGGCCGCATAGGCCGATCACGCGTTGTCCCATATCGAAGGCGTGGGTGACAGAGCCCGGACGGACCAGCACCGCGGATGTGATCCCCGTTGTACTCGTATACCCCACGGACAGGGCAGCGTTGTACCCCACGACTGGGGACGACACGCCCGTAATCGCCGGCCGATTGCTGGTAATCAGGTGATCGTGCGCATCGAAGAGATAAGGCGGCGTGTAGATCTCAATTGCGGCTTCATAGCTGCCGCGCGCTCCCGGGTTGCTGCCCATGCTCATCACGGTGGCATCGGGGAGAAGCAAGGCAGTGGAGTGATACAGGCGCGAGTAGGCGGCGCTGCCAGCAGAGCGGATGGTATTCGTGGCGGGATCGTAGAGATCAGCTCTCTTTCCGGGAGTATCGGGACTTTCGTTGTTTACCGAGCCACCCTCTGCGAGCACGTTGCCATTTGGGAGGATTACGGCGTTCATCTGGATGCGGCCGGTGGACATGTTCGGACCGGGTGTCCAACTGGGATTCGCATTGGAAAGGTCGATCAATTCGGTTGTATTCGTGGCAGGGCTGCCGCCGCCGAAGTTCATTACACGAGGGGTATAGCTCGGTGGCAGCAGAGGCAGGATCACGGAGCTGCCGTAAGTGCGGTTTACCGTGGTGGGTGCCGACACGGTCCAACCGCCATTCGCGGGGTCAAATAGCCACGAATTCGAGTTGGAACTCCCGCTTCCTTGGCCTGTGTAGAATACCTTCCCGTTCGGGAGGAGCAAGAGGCGCGGATACAGGGGCGGAGTGAAAGGAACGCTTGTCGGCGCGTTCCATCCGGCCCCGGCGTTTCTAACGTCGTAAGTCTCGACAGTAGTACTCGTGGCGCCAGTTTGTGTGAGGCCCGACATGGCCATGATGCGACCATCTGAGAGTGTGATGGCTGAGGCGTACCAGCGACCGCTCACCATGTTCTGGGACTGGACAAAGCGCCCGGAATTGCCATCGAAGATGGAAGCGCGATTCTCGCCCGTGAACGAGTAGTCCGATGTGCCCCCCACAACGAGTTGGCGTCCATCCGGCAGGCTGGCTGTACCGCTGCAGAACACATCGTAGGTCAGATTCTGAACCGTTATGCTGCTCTCGTTGGTGCCGGTAGGGTCCCATGTAGCCGCGCGGTAGCTCTCCGCACCCTTCGAGTTGTTCTTCGCGTCGTTTTCAGACCCGGCGACGATCAACACCTTGCCGTTGCGAAGCAGGGTCGCTTGGATGGGATTGATCGGCATTTGATATGGCAGTACCACCCACGTGCCGTTGACGTGGGGGACGTTCGCCGCGCAGCTCTGAGCGTGTACCTCGTCCGGTGCTAAAGCACCGACGACGACTGAGAGACAGGCAATCGACCATAGGCGTTGCATGGCGTCTCCCCTCTAATTCTCTCGTTGGTTCTTCTCCGCCCTTTTCACCCGCAGGGCTGTTCGATTTTGGTGAGCTCGTCAGGCCGCCCGCAGGTGATCCGATTGTACACCGCGCATTTGTTAAGGTAATGTTGATTTGTGCCACGCTTGCGACTGAGACGCCAAGCGCGTGATGGCCGGTTCATTGCGGGCCGATCCCGCACGTCTGCCGCGACGCACCATTGGGCACGGTGTGCAGATAATCCGCGCCTCATACGTTTCTCTGCGAGCGACTGAGCTAACCGCTAAGGCTTTTTCCAGGCCGCTTTAGCCCGTTCGCAGGTATGAATGCCCACAACCTGACCGTCGGACGCATGAACGGACCAACGCACGTCACGCGAGAAGCCGCAGTCATACCACTGCCTCTTGTAGCAAAGGAAGCGGTTATCTCCGTTTGTGAGGCCTGTGACGTCGCTGACTCCGTTGTAGGTGTTGTCGCAGTCACTGCTATCTTGCACGGATATGCGAATGTTATTGAAGGCAACGCCGATGGCTGCATTGCCACCGAAATAGGCGACCTCGGGATTGAAATTGAAGTGAAAGACCTGGTAGTTGGCCGGGTCGTTTGAAAGGTTGCCGTATTGCTGCGGAAACGTGGTTTTGACAGCTTGGATTGCATTCCGCAGATTGCGCGCGGTCACGGCAAATTGAAAAGCTTTGTAGCCTGGCCAGGTTTGGGATTGAAAGCCTGCTGAGGTGGGGAGGGCGGTCGTGAACATCGCCCCTTCAGCGCCACTCAGATTGACGACGGCTCCGATGATGGCTTGTTGAGTAGAGCCATCGTAGTTGATCGTTTCGCCGAGAAAGCCGATTCCGTTTGGGGTTCCGCGTGTATCGAACAAGGTGGCGCCATACCAGAAGTCGAGCCCTGTCGTGACATCCTGGATATCGAAATACATGGTGACGTATGCACACGCGGAGCCTGCGCGGCCGCAGGTTCCTTCCCCTTTCGCGTAGGGTATCTGTGCTTGCATGGCGTAAACGAGCGTCTTGCCGGGCTCGGCGAACGGCCTGAATAGCCGAGACTTTGGAAAGTTCTCTTGCGCGACGATGGGAAACAAGGTTCCCGATCCCGTGCTCGGGATTGTCAGGCTTGCACTGTCGATGAGAAACCCTACGGTATTGCCTGCTGCCTGGACGGCCGTAGAGCCCACAGTGATGTTGGAAACGCCTCGTTGGTGGTTCGCTGCCGGCGCAGGTGGCGTAAACCCGGTATACAGACCTACGTCCCAGTTCATTGCAAGGTCGCCGGATTCAGAACCCGGATTGGGCGGCCACTGAATCAGCTCAAACAGGCCAAAGGGAACTGGCCCCGGGTCCACAAAGAAGTTCTGGTCAATGCGCGGTATCGGCGGCTCTTGAAATTGGACGGTTCCAGCGTGCGCGGTCACGCAGGTCAGTAGGGCCATCAGTACGCAATGTCCGGCAGTGGGCGAACCGCAGGGGGTGCCGTTGATTCCCTTGTTCCGACGGACGGCCTGCAGATCCCTCGCGGAAAAAATCATGACTTCCCTTTCCTCTTTAGTAACGCCCTCCATGACTCGAGAATACCTCATTATCTTTCGGGACTGATGCTGTTGGGGGAACGATGCATTGCGCGCGACAGGTAGAGTTTGTCAACCGGGTCGTTATGATTGTGTTCGCGAGTCAAATTGTGAATATCGCGCAGGAGCAGGGTATTCGGCTTCGCGTCCTCTGTTCATAGGTAATCGGGAACGCTCGGGGACAAGGAACTGTCATGAACGGACGATTTGAGATGGTTGCAATCAGAGGAATGCTGCTGGTGGCCGCGCTGTTTGTGCCGCTGGCGTTTGGCCAGAGTTCTGCGAACACCGTGCCCGGGGCGATCAGTACCGCGACGGATATGGGCTCTCCCGATCCCACGATGCAGATGGGCATCACCGTCTGGCTGAAGATGCACAACAAGGCCCGGTTCGATCAGGCGTTGCAAGACCTTTACGATCCGGACTCGCCCACGTTCCATCACTGGATGACGGCTTCCAATCTCAGCAGCTATGCGCCAACGGACGCGGATGTCCGAGCCGTGTGCAACGAATTGCAGGCGCACGGATTTACGATCACGTATGTCGATGCGAGCAGGTTCTTGATCCGTGCACGGGGCTCCGTGTCGAGCGCCGAGAGCGCGTTTCACACGCACATTCAGAATTTTCGCCGGGACGGCCGCACTTTCTACGCCAATGTCACGGAGGCACGCCTGACCGGCCCGGCGGCCAGTCTGGTAGAGGCAGTCAGCGGCCTCGATAACCTCGGCAAGAAGCCGATGTTGAAGAAGCGCGTGGACCTGCGTTCCGGAAAGCCAGCTGCCGGTATATCGACCGCTACGATACGAGCCGCAGGTGGGCTTCCAGGTTTCTTCACCTCGGATTGCTTTGCTCGCGCGCCACAAACGTTTGTGGTCCCGGCTGGCACGACCGCACTGCCCCAGGCGACGTATACCGGCAATCACTACCTCGTGGACGAGGATCTGCTCGAATGTGCTTACTCGGCATCCGACATGCAGAAGGCCTACGGACTGGATAAGGTCTATCAACAGGGGCTCAGGGGCGAGGGGCAGACGATTGTCATCGTGGACTCCTTCGGGTCGCCAACGATCCAACAGGACGCAAACGAGTTCTCGCAACTGAATGGCCTGCCGCCGCTGACTGCTGACAATTTCAAAACCATCTATCCGTTGGGAAAGCCCGATCCGTTCCAGGACGATTGGCTGGATGAGACCTCGCTGGATGTGGAATGGGCTCATGCCATCGCCCCAAACGCCAACATCGTGCTGCTCGTGCTGCCATCTGAAGTGGCGGATCAGGATTTTCAGTTCGCGATCTTTTATGCCGCCATACACGGTCTAGGCGGCAATATTTCCAACAGTTACGGATGTTTCGAGTTCGACGTGTCGCCCGCCACTTTGCGCACCTACGACTTTGTGATTTCCGTGGCGGCAGCACTGGGCATCTCCACGAATTATGCCAGCGGGGACTCAGGGGACACCGGACTGAACAAGCCAATCGGTGAAGCTTCGACGCCGTCGGACTCACCTCATGCAACCTCCGTGGGGGGCACCAGTTTGGGTGTCCCCGACGGAACCGGCGCAGCGGTACAGGTCGGCTGGGGCACGATTCAGAACACTCTGAATTTCGATGCGGTTGTCGATCCGCCCGCCGGCAACGCGTTCTTCTTTGGGGGCTCCGGGGGCGGCGAAAGTGTCGTCTTCCCCAAGCCGTTCTATCAGCGGAATCTGCCGGGTCGAGGACGACAACAACCCGATATATCAGCTGTCGGTGACCCCTTCACGGGTGGCGTGTTTGTCTGGACGCCGACAGGGGAGCCGCAACAGGTACAAGTCATTGGGGGAACCAGCCTGTCGACTCCGATCTTTTCGGCGATCTGGGCACTTGCCAATCAAAGGGCTGGGCATTTGCTCGGGAACGCTGCCCCGGCCATCGCGCACATGCCGCCCTCGGCGGTTCTGGACGTAGTGCCTGTCTCGAGCCCGACCAACCCCACCGGGGTCGTTGTCGATGCCAACGGCTCGACGGCTTACTCCGCGGCGGATTTGCTGTCACCCGCGTTGCAGACCCGGACCTTTTACAGCGCTCTTTGCAGTTTTAACGAAGGAGCGTTTCTGCTGGATCTCAGCTTTGGTACCGACACCTCGTTGATGGTCACCAAGGGATGGGACAACGTTACCGGTTTCGGCACACCCAATGGATTGGAATTCATAGAGGCCGCGGCAGCGCAGGAGAGTAATCGCCCTAAGTAGGTGAGCCAGGCAAGCCCGCTGTTGAGGATGGTAGGCCTGGCATTAAAATCGATAGCCTGCCGTCACTCCGTAGGTCCTCGCCGGTAGATAGCTAACGCCAATCGTACGTGCCGTGGCAAGCGCGAACGTGCTACTGGGTCGCAGTACGTCGGTGAGATTCTTGCCCCAGAGCTCCAATGTTATCTTGTCATCTCCGGAGGTATACCGGAGCGAGCCGTCCAGCATCGTGAAGGCGCGCGATCCTTCCAGGAGACGATCGAACTCGGTGAAGAAGATCTCGCTCTTGTAGGAAACATCTCCTGACAATGTGAGATAACCGCCGGCCGGTAGCTTGCCGCCGAGGAGGTCCCATTCCGCGTGGAGGTCACCCGACCAGTCGGGTGAGTTGCGCGTCGGGTTGCCGGCAAGCTGTATGATCTGCGGGTTGTATAACGGCTGGCCTGCAATGTTACGAGGGTCGAGCGGATCGGCCGTCGTGAAGTCGTCGAATCGCGCGTGAAGGTAATCGAATGAGGCGCTCAGCCGCAGGTGCTCCACCGGTGCGCCCAAGACCTCCAACTCGGCTCCCTTGCCGGTCACGCTGGCAGCATTCTCGAAGCGGGTCACGAAGCCTGCGACCGGATCATTGATGGTCTTGCTGATCTGCAGCCCGGTGAGCCGGTAGGAGAATGCCGCGAGATTGATGGCAAGCCGCCGGTCGAGCCATTCGCTCTTCAGGCCGATTTCATGATTGGTTATCTTCTCAGGTCCGACAATGGTGACGCTGCCGGCGGCATTTTCCCCGGCTCCACTCTTGAAGCCTTCTGAATACGTATAATACAGCAGTAGTTGCTGTGCCGGCCGCCACTCCAGTCCCGCCTCGGGCGTGAAATCCGAGAAGCTCCGTGCCCGGTGCGTGGCAGCGGTGGTTGTGATGAGGACGGGCCCCCTGCCACTGCGAGCGAAGACGATCGAAGGATTGGCGGAGGTGCGCCGTTCCCAGCTATAGCGCCCGCCGAGCTTTAGCGACAGCGTCTCCAACTCCCTCGTGAATCGGCCGAGCCCGATCGTAGTCTGACCGAAAATCGCATACGCATCCGTCCCGAAGATTGAATGCGCGCAGACGCGCTTGGGAGGAATCGGCGTGCTGCTGGCGATCGGTGGTGCGTGGGCGTAGGTGTTGCACAAACCGAGTGCTGCCTGCGGATCGAAGGGAGGGGCTACGGGAGTTCCGTCGATGATGATCGGACCGCTTGCCAGAAGTGCGAGATTGGAGGGAGCTCCAAATACTGGCGCTACGTCTACCGTATCGGTCGGTGTCTGGTCCTCGTTGAAGTAGAAGAGGCCGAGCACGCCGTTCAGGCGATCGGACGTGTACTTGAGCTGAAATTCGGTGCTCGTCTGTCGGCTCACGACATCGCGCCGCTGAATCGTCGAGGCCTGTCCGTCGGCGGCAAGGCTGTTTACGACCGCCGAGACGTCCAGGTCCTGTGTGACGCTCGTCTTGAAGTCACGGTAGTTGCTGATGTTGGTGACCGTGAATGCATCACTGACATGCCAATTGAGGGTGCTGGTGATTGCCCATGTGTCTGTCGAGGTATGCGGGTCGTACTCGGATGCGAGGTCGCGCGGGTTTACCGCGTAGCCGCCGATTCCGGTGGCGTTCAGTGCAGGTATGCCCAGAAAGCTCTCGCGCCAGAAATGGAGTGCTCCGGAAGCGTCGTTCTGTTGGAACCACTCCCCACTCAGGAGCCAGTCGACACTGTCGGTCGGAAGGACCATCACCTCGACCCGGGCCATCCTGCGATTCAGGTCATCGACATCGTTCCCGGTCACTGGATTTTTACCAAAGCCCGAGCGCTGTTCGTCCTTCGTGGCGATACGCACCCGAATAGCATCTGAAAGAGGTCCCCCGAGCGCGGCCTCCACGGCCCGTGCGTCATAGTTGCCGCCCGTTACCCGGACATATCCGTCCAGCTGCGGGGTTGGCTTGCGTGTAATCAGATTGATCGAGCCCCCTGTCGCGTTGCGACCATACAAGGTTCCCTGCGGGCCGCGCAGTACCTCTACACGTTCAAGATCGAAAAGCGAAGTCAATTGGGCCTCGGGACGAGCCACGACCGCGCCGTCCACGTGAAGCGCTACACCCGGCTCACTTCCGGTCGTCGACGTGTTTTCTCCTACGCCCCGAATGAACACCTTGGCGATGTTGAAATCGGTGCCGAAGGTAATGCTGGGGGCGATGAGCTGCAGGTCTCCCAGATTGTCGATGTGTGCGTTCTGCAGGCGGTCGCCGCCGAGCGCGGTCACAGGTGCGCTCACATCCTGAAGGGATTGCTCCCGCTTCTGTGCCGTGACGATCACCTCCTGCAGTTCAGCTGAGAGCGCATCGTGCGGCTGAGCCGAGATGATGAGCCCTAACGCAAGGACAGGTGCAACAGGCCTGCGATCCATAGGTCCCCCTCCCATTGGATTTCTCTGGTTCGTCTCCAACCGGTTGATTGTCGGGAAAACCGCCGGGAGGGGGGATCGGACGTTGGTCTCGATCTGAGGGACCATTGCGAGTGAGCCAAGCCCTTGCGCGCAGGCGCATATGTTTGACTCTGGTACGATACGGGGCGTCAGCGGAGCGACTGGCAACCAACATACGGACGTTGCGATGCGAAGGCTACCGGCAAGAGCGGCGCGATCTGGTCTCACGGCCAGTCTCCTGGCGTCCTGAGCCAGTGCCCATTGCGAGGAGGAGGATGCCCTTTTCGAAGTGGGCGACCGTCGGTGCCCCGCACCGAATGCGAATCAATACAAGATGCTGGAGCAGACTTCGCAAGTGTTCCCGCAGACATTGAGTCCGCAGTCCGCGAGTGGCAGCGCGGTCACGCTGAAGCTCAGAAGGCCACGCCAGGGGAGTCGCTTGGGTGATGCTTTCCGGTGACGCGTGACCTCTGCGGCGACCCGGAATCGGTGGACGATCGCGCTGATGGTCGGCGTGGCGATCGCGATCAGTTATCTGGATCGCCAAACACTGCCTTGGGCGATCAGTCACATTCAATCGGACATTCCGATCGGCTATCAGGCCAAGGCCTTTCTGGATTCCGCGTTCCTCGTCACCTACGGTTGCATGTATCTGGGTGGCGGCTGGTTGCTGGATCGCATTGGCACGCGACGCGGATTCTTGATCATCATGACTTTCTGGTCGCTAGCCTGCGTGAGCCACGGTTTCGCCGGCGGTGTCATTGCATTGGCTGCCAGCCGATTGCTACTGGGTGTGGGCGAGGGTGGGGGCTTTCCTGCCGCAACGCGTGCCATCGCGGAATGGTTTTCCCCGAAAGAGCGCGCTACAGCGATGGGCGTGGTCAATGCAGGCACTGCGGTGGGAGCGGTCGTCGCTCCGCCACTCATTGCGCTGATTCTTTCGCATGGCGGATGGTTTGGGCTGTCGAGTTGGCGTTGGGTGTTCTTCATCACCGGCGTGCTTGGGATGGCGTGGAGCTGCTGGTGGCTGGCGAGTTACCGCACGCCCGCTGCAATATCACAGGGCGTGGAGGTATCGGATCCACCGGACTTCGCGACAACCACACCGTCGCTACGTGAGCTACTCACCAGGCGAGAAGTGCTTGGAATCGCTTTTGCGAAGTTCCTGAGTGACGGGGCTTGGTATTTCTATTTGTTCTGGCTACCGAAATATTTGTTCGAGACTCGCGCTTTCGATCTCAAGCAAGCGGCGACGGTGGGCTGGATCCCCTATGCGGCGTCGGGAATTGGCAGTTTGTGCGGCGGCTATTTTTCCGGGCGGTTGCTCACGCGGGGCTATTCCGTCAATGCCGCACGCAAAGTCGCTTTGGGCGCAAGTGCGGCGCTGATGCCGTGGGTTATGCTGGTTCCCGTTGTGCACTCCATTCCGATGGTGTTGTTTCTGTTCAGTCTCGCGTTCTTTGGCCAGCAGAGTTGGTCGACGCTGGTCATGACAGTGCCGACCGATCTCGTGCCGCGCGGTGCCCTTGGCAAACTCGCGGGCCTGGTCGGTTTGGGTGGAGCGTTCGGCGGCATCGTTATGGGCCAAGCGGCCGGATGGGCGCTCGATGCGGGCTTCAGCTATACGCCGGTGCTGATCGTGGCCGCATCGCTCCACCTGTTGGCCTTTGCACTGCTTTGCTTTGCTGTACCTCGTATTCATCAACTCGATTTTTCGAGAAGGACTCGACCGTGAAGATCACCGAAGTTCGCACACGCGTGGTGCGATGGAAGGGCAGCACGGTGCCGCTACCCGCTCATTTCTGCACCAATCCGCTGGATATGGTCTCCCCGAGGCTTTCTTCACAGACCATGGGGACGTTCACATTCCATGGTTGGCTCATCGTGGAGATCCATACCGGCGATGGGTTGGTCGGTATTGGTAATGCAGCGCTCTCCCCGCTATTGACCAAGCAGTGTATTGATCAATACCTTGCGCCACTGTTGCTCGGGGAGAACCCATGGGACGCCGAGTTCCTGTGGCAACACATGTACCGCAAAACCATGGCGTTCGGTCGTAAAGGAATTGCACTCGTCGCGATGTCCGCGGTGGACATCGCGTTATGGGACCTGATGGGGAAATCCGCGCGGCAGCCTTGTTACAGGCTTCTGGGCGGGCGGACCAAGGCGCGAATCCCGGTTTACGCGAGCCGTTTGTATTCCACGCCGCTCGAGGAGCTGGCCGCCGAAGCTGCGAAGTACAAATCCGAAGGTTATCAAGCAATGAAGCTGCGCTTCGGCTGGGGTCCCATCGATGGTGCCGCGGGAATGGCTAGAAACATTGAGCTCGTGCGCACAGTCCGCGAAACCGTTGGGGACGAGATCGACGTCATGGCAGATGCCTACATGGGCTGGAGCCTCGAATACGCTAAGCGCATGATGCGTCTGCTGGAGCCCTTCAATTTGCGTTGGCTCGAAGAGGCGATCATTCCCGACGACGTGCACGGGTATCACGAGCTGCGCCGTTTCGGGAGTACGCCCATCGCGGCGGGCGAGCACGAGCAGACACTATACGGATTCCGTCAGCTCATCGAGGCGAAGGCTCTCGACTACATCCAGTTCGACACCAATCGGGTCGGTGGGTTGACTGCCGCCCGCAAGATCCAGGCGCTGGCCGAGGCGTACTCGATTCCAGTCGTGCCGCATGCAGGACAGATGCACAATTATCACATTGTAATGGCCAGCCTGAATTCCCCGCTGGCGGAGTTCTTTCCGCCTGTGGATGTCGAAGTCGGCAATGAGCTGTTCTGGTATATCTTCACAGGCGAGCCGATCGCCAAAGACGGGTTTGTCGAGTTGAGCGACGATGTTCCTGGCCTGGGTCTGGAGATCAACGAGGCTGAGCTCGCGCGGTTCGAGGTGATCGAATGAATCTGAAAGTGGCGCTACTGGGATTGGGCATTATGGGATCGGGCATGGCGCGACAGCTGCTCGCGCACGGTTTTGCGCCCACCGTATGGAACCGGAATCTCAACAAAACAGCTGCACTTCGCGAAGCAGGGGCGCAAGTGGCAGATTCGCCGGTGGAAGCCGTGCGGGAGGCAGACGTTGCCATTGCGATGGTCGCCAGCGACGTAGCGTCGCGCAACGTTTGGATCGATAGCGGCGCGCTGGCGGCGATGAAGCCAAATACGATTGTGATCGAATCGAGCACGCTGACAATCGATTGGTCGCGGGAGCTTGCAGCTGCTGCAATGGCGCACGCTCTCAAGATTCTCGATGCGCCGGTCACCGGTAGCAAGTCACAAGCGCAGAGCGGCTCGCTCAGGTTTCTGGTGGGTGGCGACGCTGGAGTGTTAGAACGCGCGCGACCTGTAATCGAAGCGATGGGCAGCTTCATCCATGTCGGGCCGCAAGGCAGCGGCACATTACTGAAGCTGATCAACAACTTCGTGTGTGGCGTGCAAGTGGCCAGTTTTGCCGAGGCGCTGGCGATGATTGAAAGAAGCCGCCTTGATGTGAGTCAGGCTGTCGAGGTACTCACGGCGGGTGCGCCAGGTAGTCCGCTGGTCAAGACCGTCGCTCAGCGCATGCTGGAACGAGCGTACGAGCCCAATTTTCTCGTGCCGCTGATGGCCAAGGATCTTGCGTATGCTGGCGCGGCCTTCCGCGCCGCTGGCATCACATCGGCGCTTGCCGAAGCCGCGCGAGATCGATATCTCGCAGCCGCGAACGCGGGCTTTGGGCAAAAAGATATCTCGGCGATCGTGGAGCCGCTGCGAAAGTGATTTTGGAATCGGGTGGGGGTAGGGCTCCGCGCTGCGCGCGGTCGCTCGTGAGGATCACACTACGGTCCGCTTGCGCGGCT
>Ga0105237_10003269_pt1 | contig 19361 bp, 20 predicted proteins | sample KBSC24metaG_FD_81520 | JGI IMG/M metagenome (GOLD analysis project Ga0105237, IMG submission 81520) | Corn rhizosphere microbial communities from Kellogg Biological Station, Michigan, USA - KBS C2-4 metaG | ecosystem: Host-associated > Plants > Roots > Rhizosphere > Soil | place: Michigan, USA... | reverse complement strand
GAACGTTTCTTTAAAGCCGCCAGCAAAGCCCGCGATTATCACCGCCTGCTCACCCGCCCGGCCGGCGAACAAACCACCACCGCACCCGACGACGATTATTGCTTCATTAAATGCGGCAACAAATACGAGAAGATACCTTTTGCTGACATCCTATACGTGGAGGGCATGCAGAATTACGTGAATATTTACACGGTGAAAGGAAAATTCATGACTATACTTTCCCTCAAAAGCATTGAAGAAAACCTAAACGCGCAACTATTCATACGGGTGCATAAATCCTATATCGTCTCCACCGGCAAAATAGAAAGTATTGAAGGGAATGAGATATTTATTCAAAACCACCGGATTCCTATCAGTCGCAATTACCGGCAGGAGGTGATTGATGTGGTGGTGAATAAGCGGCTTTGGGGTGGTGGGAGGAAGTGATAAGATATACTGATCTACTTATTGCCCAGTTCCTCTGCCAAACCAATTAAAATCCCCTCAACGCCGCGGATGTAGCAGAGCTTATAAGCGTTCTCGTACCTAACTATTTCACCCACCAGTTCGGCGCCATGTTTGGCGAGCCGGGAGACCAGTTCATCAATGTCCTCCACGGTGAACATTGCTCGCAGGTAACCGAGGGCGTTTACCGGAGCTGTGCGGTGGTCAGCAATTATCGCGGGGGTTATAAACCGCGAAAGCTCGAGGCGGCTGTGGCCATCGGGGGTAATCATCATCGCAATTTCTACGTGCTGCGCACCAAGCCCGGTAACGCGGCCGGCCCATTCCCCTTCTATTGTGGCACGGCCTTCCAGCTTTAAGCCTATCTCCTGGAAAAAAGCGATGGCATTGTCGAGTGATTCTACCACGATGCCCATATTGTCCATTCTTAATAATTTGTTTTCTGCCATATTTTTATCTCATTATAAGTTAATAACGTTTGATTGCATAAATGTTCAGCACAAACGTCTGCCAAGTTTAAGGCATTAAATTGTACAAATCAGAACAATCCATGAAAAGACCCATAAAAAAAGCGGACAACTCTATATTGTTCGCTTTCCGATAAAAGTCCTTCTAAAAATTTCAATCGTGGTCATCCGTAAATTGAGGATCAGCTTTCAACCCGAGGGCCTTTAAACCTTTACCATGCGCACCAAAGTATTTTTTGGGAAAGGGTTTATCACCATGAATGGTAGACCATAAATATTCGCTAAATACCAATGCATCCTTGTCGTTGAGGTCGGGTTTAGAGAAATCCATTTTTTCGGTTAAAGGAGCCAGCCTTTTGGTGGTTTTACTGCCTATTTTTTGCTTCGGCGGGTTTATTTCGTTTATAGCAGTAGCCGGAGTTAAGGATGCATAGGCGGTATAATCAGGATTTTCTTTGAAACAGTCCGTCATTAAAGGCGCCATTGCCACTATTTGATTCATGGGCTGTGTGCCGAAAATCTGGCAAATGGTATGCAGCACAGATGCCTGGTTATAAAATTTGCTGATGATGGTTTTACGCTTTGCATAAGGGCTGGCTACAAAACAAACCGACCGGTGACCGTCTACATGGTCTGTGCCGCTTTGCGGGTCATCCTCATTCACAAATATGGCCATATCTTTCCAAAACGGACTTTTTGAAAGCGCCTCTACTACCCTGCCCGTTGCGAGGTCATTATCGGCGACGTATGCACGCGGGGTAGGCGATTTTTCGTCGTAACCGCTGGTATGATCGTTAGGCAAATAAATAATGGTAAAATCGGGAAAGCTGCCTTTTGCTTCATATTCATGCAGCGCTTTAATAAATACATCAGCCCTTATCTGTTCCGGAATAGTCAAATTCCAGCCGGGGTAACGCAGATCGCTGTATTTTTCGAGGCTTTTTATCGGGTAGGCGCATTTGTACCAAATGGAATCACTTTTATCTTTCCATCCGTTATATAAGCTTGTCCAGGTTTTATCTTTTGTTACATCTGCCAGGTCGAACTCCCCAAAATTCCTGAAAGAAATGCCTTTACGCAGCAGGTGAGTCCAGATAAAACCACAGTTTGCAAAGCACAAAGGATCGGTACCAAAATCGTAAGCGCAGCGCCCGCCCGAAAAATCTTTCTCGTGGTAGGGCGTAGAAATGCCCTGGGTTGCCCATTGGTGACCGTCGCTCGAGTTAACGCCGTTGCAGTAATAATTATCCAGCAAAACAAATTGTTCAGCCAGGTTATGCGCGTTGGGGGTTACGTGTCTTGCATATTCAACTAACGTGGAATCGCAATTGCCTTTTCCGAGATCGCCCAATTCCTGGTCGAATTTTTTATTTTCCCGGATGATATACACCACATGTTTTATAGAAGAAGGCTCGCCCACATTTGCCGGTATCGGCTTAGGCCTAACGTTTAAATTTGCCTCGGTCTGCGCCCGCATCATTTCGATAAAATGGAAACCCTTTTCTGCCGCTGCTGTATAGCTATCCAATTGCGCTTTATTGCCGGGCAGCACAACCTTTTGTAAAGCACCCTGCTTAAGCGGGGTAACGTTGCCGATAAACAGGTTATGTGCAGTAACGCACACCGCGCCGGGAAAGCCGCCGCCCGCAATAAATCCATAAGGACCTTTTTGCGGGTGTTTTGGGTCGATAAGCGCAATTGCGTTATTGCCGGCATTGGCAGCATATAATACTTTCCCGTCCGGGCTGAAGGCTAATGCGGTGGTGAGGCTTCCATAAGGAAGCGACGGATCCGGCTTGGTATCAATAGTTTGAACAACCGCCAGCTTTTTTGTATCAACCACACTTATGCCGTCGCCGCTTTCATCGGTTACATAAAGCAGGTTGCCATCGGGCGACAGCGCCATCGATTCAGGATAGATGCGGGTGGCAATCTCTTTAATTGCTTTTCTCGACTGGATATCTATCACGGTGACAGAGCCCCGCAAGGCAATTGAATTGTCATCTACAGCAACCTTCGTTCCGGCAGAAACCTCTGTTTTATCTCCTTTGCGGGCGTGAGGGCCGCCGAAATTGCTTACAAACGCCAATTTTTTGTCTTTGCTGATGACCACGGCATAAGGGCAAACGCCCACCTGTATTTTGCCCAGCACTTTACCCGCGGCAACATCCACCACCGCTACCTGGTTAGGAATAGCGAGCGCCACATAAGCAATATGTTTATCAACCAGGCCTATACCCAAAGGTGTTGCCGTTTGTTTATTAACAGACAGGTCAATTTTTTTTGTAAGCTTAAATTCGCCCGATTTATTGATATGGCCTATGTACAGGTTTTTTTGCGCACCAGTAAAATAAACGGTAGAGTCGTTGCTGTCGACCGAGAGACCATACATGGAACCCGCTTCATCTTTTTCATACTCGAACTGGTTGGCTACCGTAAAGTCGTCCGCGTTAATAACCGATAAGCCGATGTTATTTTTGGAAACCAGGAACTTATTATGCCGGGCCAGTTCAAGGTTCAATACGCGAGTGCCTTTGGCCAGGTCGAGACTTTGCCCGGCAGGGTTGAATGCCTGGCTGTTTACAAACATTTTATCGCCTGCAGAAAGCTGGTTCCACGAGGTATCTATAGGGGACTTAACATCCTTTCTTCGTTCAGGAGCTTTTTGCGTTTGAGCCTGAATGTTTTGGCTACTCAAAAGAAAAAAGGCCAGGTATACACCGGCAATAAAAACAGCATTTGAAATTTTCATAGTTAACAAACTGATGTTACAGGAACCAGGTTATTGTTCAGCAATAATAAACAATGTTTATTGTTACTGAATTTTGTTAGGGTTAAAAAAGTGTGAAATAATAGCAAGTACCTTTTCGATGAAAAACGCCAAACGCTAAAAAGGCCTTAACAATCTTGTTAAGGCCTTTCAGTGCGCCCACCTGGGCTCGAACCAGGGACCAAAAGATTATGAGTCTTCTACTCTAACCGACTGAGAGCGTTTAAAACGGTTTTTTTACCATTCGAAGTTGGAAATGCGCCAACAATGCGCCAAAATGTTTACAGAACCCAAAATCGTTACATCGACTAATTTAGAAACACGCTCTTACGTTACATTCTACCACAACAATAAAAGAGTCAGGGAATATAACGGAAAAAGCATCAATCAGACTATAAACCCTAATCGTGCCAAGACAATAGCGGAGCGTGACCGATTACTAAAGCAGTTGCAATTTGAACTGCATAAGGCTTTAGACGCGCAGTCTTATCCAGCAGCCATACAGGAAACTCCACTACCAGTACTCGAACATAAAATTTCAACATTTGACCTTTTAAATAAAGCACTCAAAAAGAAACTTGATTCTGATTTAAGTAAGACCTACAAACGAAACCTAAGGCTAATTCACAATCAGTTTACCGCATTTCTAACACCTGTCGAATTATCTGATGAGATTACAGCATTGTCGACTAATAGGTTGGAAGAGTTCTTAGCTCGTTATAAATCATCAGGGACCTATTACATGGATAGACGGAGAGATTTAGGTGTGCTATTTGCAGCAGCTGGCAGAATTATTGATAAACCGTTATCCGCTGTCAAGAGAACAGAACCAAGACGGACTAAGGCAAAATTGCACAAGGCATATGACAAAGAACAACTGAAGCCAATATTCGAATATCTAAAGGTTAAAAATCATAATCTTTACCTGTGCTGCCTCCTTACATACGGTGCTTGGCTTCGTCCTCACGAGGAAGTTAGACTTTTAACCAAAGGTCATTTTAAAAATGAATTCACGGAAATACATCTGTCAGGTAATGAAAACAAAGGTGGAAAGGTTAGGGTAGTATACGTCCCAGATTACATCCAGGATGAATTAAAGTCAATTCTAAACGCTTTAAATGCTGATGATAATATATTTAGCAGACAACCTAAACCATTTAACGATGCATATTTTAACACTCAATGGAAGAGGATTTGGGACAAAATGTTTGCCGAAGGCTTAGTATTTAAAAATCAAACAATGTACTCATTTAGACACACGGCAGCGGTAGATGTCTTTAAACGAACCAAAGACGTGTATTTACTACAAAAGCTTTTAGGTCACTCCTCAATAATGGTGACTCTTAAATACCTACGAAGTCTGGGAGAGTTCAATAGTGAAGAACTTAGAGAGGCTGCTCCTAGTCTGTAAATTAATAGCCGGATGGGTGAACTGTCCTGCTTTTTGTAGCTTTGTTAATGGATTTTTTTGTAGTTAGACCTGACTTCGCAATCTTGGCGAAGTATTATCGCATCTCAATACCGCCAACAGACACAAGCAAAGTCCATACAGACGAGCAAAAGTTACAGTATTTGGATGAATTAACTGCACAGGCATCCATAAATGGGCTCGAATTAATGATTGAGGCATATCAAGATGGTCATGAGGTTTGGAAGTTTGATAGCGAACATATTGATTTTGTGACGACATCCTTTAATACTTTAATCGATAAATATGGTTTAAGCGCACATAAGGACAATCTTTTATTTATCGTAGTATCGTTAGTTCAGACCACTTTCAGTATGTTCAATTACCTGCAATACGAAACGTACGATTACAACCAAAGGATTAAAGAATTGTCGCACTTCATTCATGCCTTTAAAGACAGATCGGACATAAAAGACTATGAACTTACTCTGAAGTCGAGGGACAATCGCAATAATAAGAATATTGAAACCGTCAAGGTTACAGACAACAAACTTATCCAATGGATGGCTCAATTCGTTATCAATGCGATTGACACAGGCACAGGGCCAACTTATCTATTTGGAATTCATGAAAACGCCATGTTGCGAAAGCCTACTTCTGGCCCAACTACACTTCGAGAACTAAAGGATGCCGCATCGAGGCCTAATAAGCAAACCTTTAAAAATATCAATTTGCAAGCCATAGGTCATATTTGTTTAACTATGATATCGTATTTAAATGGCGAAACTCCTTTAAAGGTAGCTGAGGGAAAGGATTCAAGCGATAAGCAATTAGAGTTCTTATACAGAGTGTGTGTCTTATTCGATTTAATTGATAAGAAATTCGATGAGTTTAGTGACGTAACACCTGTACGCTATATGCGAATCTTACTGTCAGATACACGTAAGTCGCTCAAAAAGAGCAAGGTAGAAAGTTGATAATTTAAGCTTTTGAACCTATCAAAATCGCAACTCGTTCTGCCCTGAGATTTGTTTCACCGAAGCAATGGTGCCTAGGCATAAATCTCACTAACGTGAACAATCTATTTAAAAAGGGAAGCGAAGATCTTCCTAAAATCGATGGTAGGACGGCTACCTTAGTAACAGCCAGAATGTTTTTTGGCAGAGATGGTGAAACTCCATATGAAACCCCAGAAAAGTTCTTATCCTTTGGTGAAAGTCTTCGGCCAAAAGAAGCTAATGACTGGCAAAAACTATTGGTCTGCATGAACAACAACATGCGAATGGATGGTAACCCTGCCACTGGAGTCGATGCCGGTAACAGGCCGTACACATTTCATAGGGTTTACAAAGCAAAGGCTGTGTTAGGATTCAAGATGATCAACGGAGGCGGTATGCCGAAGTTAATTGAGGACTATCAAAATGGTTTGATAACCATAGGCTTTGATTTGCAACAACTTATTGACGAAGCACAGAAAGGCTAACTACCAAGCCCGGGTTTATCTACTCGGGCTTTTTAATCAACTTAATTACATCATTCATCAGTGCATAGACATGTACTGACTTAAACCATATTGTATTGTGAATACATATAACATTGCCCTTCCTAAAGATACTTTTATAAGTAATATTGAGCCATTTAAATCCAAAGGTATACCTACAAACAGCATCATTCATAAAGAGATTACCGGTTGCGGCATCACTACTTATGAGATTCGTTTTGCGGCTCATCATAGCATAATCATCTTACCTAACGTACCAGTTATAGAAACTAAGGTAGAAGAACATAACAGCATGTTCCCAGAGCAAAAGATATTTGGAGTTTATAAAGGCAAGACCGTGAACCATATCAAGGCCTACCTTTTGTCGGATGTTCGATATAAAAAGATTCTTACGACGCCTGAAGGCTTTATTGAAAAGGTGTTGAAGGCATTTAACGACGATAAACAATTATACAATGACTTCTTCTTACTGTACGATGAGTGCGATAGGATCATAACGGACATCTCTTACAGAGGTGCTATGGCGGCACCTATCAAGGAGTTTATTAAGTTCACGAATAAAGCGTTGGTGTCTGCAACAACGTTGACTTTCAGTGACCCTCGTCTAAAGGATTTTGATAAATTCACGTTAGTACCGGATTATGACTTCAGAAAAAATCTAACCTTGATCAGTACTAACAATGTTGTTGAATCGCTAAAGAAACATCTTGACGAGCGTCTAAGTCAATCTGTCTGCATCTTCTTTAACTCCAGCAACGGAATTAATGCAATTATCCGAGGACTAGATATAGAAGACAATAGCAAAGTTTTTTGTGCCGATAATAGTGTAGCAAACCTATTTGATAAGGGATTTAAAGAAGCAACCGATGAATTTAGTATTGAGGATATGACCACGTACAACTTCTTTACTAGCCGATACTTCTCCGCGTTTGATATTAAATTAAATCATGAACCCGATGTAATTCTCATTACTGATGTGGTGTTTGCGAAGCACAGCATACTGGACCCACAGGTAGAAGTGATTCAAATCGCAGGGCGCATGAGAAATGGTGTGAATTCCCTTACTCATATTACAAACTACAAAGCTGATATGAAAGTTAAGTCGAGGGAAGAGGCTATTCATTACCTTGATGGCTGTTTCGACACCTACAATGGATTTGTTAAGGACTACAACAATGCAACTAATCCAGGTAAACGAGATTCGTTACAACGTGCAATTGAAGACTGTTGGGCCAACTCCTTCTATTTAGATGGCGAAGTTAACCCCTTCATGGTAGATAACTACGTTCGAGAGGAGCAGATAAAGGCATTTTACCTCAATCCTGAAAACTTATTAGCAGCATACCGACGAGCAGGTAAGCACTTCAACTTAACTCATGTTACGCATCATTTTGCGATTGACGACGCTGACTTATTTGACCTTGTTGCTAACCCAACTAAGAAGGAGAAATACCGAATTGTAGCTGAAATGTTTTACAAGTACAAGTATAAACAGGGATTCAACTTTCACATACTCAAACCTGTTAAGTTATTGCAAAAGCTTTCAGAACGCTATCCCGAGATTTCTGAAGCAGTGCGATTCCTTGATGCAGCGACATTAGAAGCGACAGATTTTGTATTATCGAACATAAGAACTGAGGTCGACAGAGTTAAATATCAATTAGAGCTTAAACGTGTTAGTCAATTTGTATATAAGACGTTCGATGAATTCAGCGATCATTCTTCATCAGATTTGAAAGTTCAGCTACAGGATGTGTACGAATCAGCCAAGACAACGTTGAAACCAACTTTGCAATCAATTTACAATTTTTTTGAAGGTGAAAGAACAACTAGACGTGGTTCTAACAGATACATGCTAAAAGAACGTAAGTTCCCGATTCAAGTTAATTGAAAATTCTGTATGTTAAGGGTGTTGCTAAAACCTGAATTGATTTATCAATCAATTCAATAAATATCAATTTTCTTCTTTTATAGGGGTTCTTCAAAACCTGAATTGAAAGCTGCTCAACTGAGTAGCTTTTTTGTTTTGGATGAAATCTTCAACCTTTGTTTTAAACGGGCACCAGCCTGGTTCCCTTTTAAAGAAAAAGTCTGAATGCCCATTACCTTGATTGTATGGGGTGGAGGTGTTAACTTGCATAAAAACATTAAGATGAAAACCTCATGCCTTATAATTATTTTTATTACTTCATTAAGCTTTAAAGGTAATTGCCAACCTCAACCTAAGCCCATTTACGAAGTAATCAATAAAAGATTCGATAACAGAGGATTAGTGAACAGTTTAGATATATTCATAGTTGGCGAGGCCGCAATTAAGGGTTTGAACCAAATCTTGTTTGAAAAATACAAATCTACTGGTGTAGCTAGTTTACAGATATTCTATTTTAACGATAGAGCGGTTGCCAAAACATATAGCAAGAAATTATTTGACAGAAGCACTTCCGATGCCGAAATTGAGCAGATGAATAAGCATTTGATTGGTAAGTTCGATTATATAGCTATCAATAACTCACAAGCACTTCATATCGGTAAGGAGGCGCAAGAATATTAGGGTTGAAAAGCCTTATTTTAGAATGTTTCTAACCTCTTACTTTAAAAGGTACCCTTGTAAAGTAGAGAGTGTGACTTAATTGGTTTCTATCTCCCCTAATTAAAACTTACTTTTACGAATGCGATTTTCACAAAGAATAGGCAATAGGCCAGTTAAAACTGCTTTACAGATTGGAGGAATCGATGAAGCATTGACCAATCGATTGTGGAATTGTATCTTAGAAGACATTCTAAACCGTCCCGGTGGTTACCAACTCTTAGATTGGGATATTACAATCATAACTAAATATATATGGACAGAATTCTATTCTAAAAGATTAGATGAAATTCCAACACTTAACACGGGAAGAATAGATACGCAAGGTGTCGTAGAGCACATCGACGAATGGTTTTTCGGAGTCGCGGAATGGGATGAGATATATGACTTTATTGAGTTTTTGGTTCAAATATCCGACAAGCAGTCAAATAACTTCGTCGATAAGTGCAATGCCGCTTTAAAGAAAGAAGCGTCTGGGTACAGAATCGTGGATTCTTTAATCGTCCAAATTACCACGGACGAAGAAATTGAATCAATAGAAGAGGCATTACAGGCTCCAGAACTGTATAAGTCAGTACAAATCCATTTACAGAAAGCATTGGATTTTTTGTCAGATAGAAAATCTCCTGATTACCATAATTCAATCAAGGAATCCATTTCTGCAGTTGAAGCGATATGTAAAATCATCGTTGAAGATGAAAAGGCGACTCTAGGCAAAGCCCTGGCAACACTTGAAAGACAAAACAAGCTTCACCCTTCATTAAAAGAAGCCTATAGCAAAATATATGGTTACGCTAGCGATGCTGGCGGTATTAGACATTCGATGCTCGAAGACGGGTTACCAATCGAGTTTGAAGATGCGAAGTTTATGTTGGTATCTTGTTCATCCTTCATCAACTATTTGAAAGTAAAGATTAAAGCATAAGCGCATAGCTGATATTTACTTTAAAAGGGTACCCTTCTAAAATAATAAAAAGCATCTGAGGCAAATTCAACGCCCCTGGCTCATTTAGAACCCCCACCTCGATTTTAAAACCTCCCCTCCGGCATCGGCAAATTTAGCTTCAAAGTATAAATAGCACTTCCCATAGAAAAATTGTATGTCATTCGCGGAAACGAGTCGCTAGATAAACCGCCTCCCTGGTTGCTGACTTAATAAACGAATTGTTTTGGGAAGTTTGAGCTTCAAGCCTCTATCGAAAGCGCGAAAACCCTTTCCAGCGGACTGATTCCCTGACAACCCTAGTTATGTCCTAAGACTGCTGCCTTGCTTTCGACAGTGCTTCAAACTCAACTTCCAAAACTTATCAATCCAATTCACTAAATCCAACAAACCATGAATGCAACTAATCAAACCATCGATGCAGCTAAACCTCTTTGGGAAATAGCGCAATCAAAAGACAATGCGGACAGAAAGCAGAAGTTAAACAATCGTATCACAAGACGTGAATACTTTGAGGTCTTAGAATATCTCAAAGATTTGCTAAAGACAAAATCGGAATGGGTTTTTGAGCGTAACTACATCACACATCCAAGTGATAAGCCTAATCCCATCCATTGCTTTTTAAACGCACAAGTCTACTGGCATCTTACCTGTGATGATTCATACAATTTCACAATCTTATACAACGTTGCCGACGATGCATTAAAGGCCGAAATCAATTGCCGCATAGCGTTGATGTCCAAAAGCACACGGTGGGAACCAGCGACCGGACCTGACGTTCCTACGTTGTTTAAACGCTGTAAGCGTTTGCAGCCTGACGAATTCTTTTACATCTTAAACTAACCGCAGAACCTAAAATCATTGAAGCCTGTTGCTACGCATCGGGCTTTGTCATTTCAACAACTTAACCCACAACCATGAAAGAACTTAAAAACTATCAAACAATTGGGCACATTATTGAAACACATTTTCCTTTTCGCAGGAAGCCCGGTAAGAGGTACTTAATAGCCCAGACAAGAGGCACAAATCCTGCTCAGGTCCAACGTAATGAATGTGTCGAGTTCTCCTACCACGAAGTTTTAAACCTCGTCAAAACGCATCATTTGAAGCCAGGAGAAGTCTACTACGAAAAAGATTTAAAGAATGATAAAAGTCAATATCTCGCGATGCACAGCTTCGTAACGCCTACATTTTATTGGAGACTTGACTGTGCTGCCTACTACGACTTTGAAATCGAATTTGCATTTCATGAATGCCCATTTGAGGACGAAATCAGGAAGATGTTTAGGGCATTCCCACTTGACAGGCAGACGAAAGAAAAGCCAATCACTCACTACAATTTATTCTACAAAGCAGCTATGGTGATGCTTGAGCCCGAGTTTGTCTTTTGCTTTAAAAGGTAAACATTCGAGGCCTACACACTTTCATTTTCAAATGCCAGGCTTAATCCGCTTGGCATTCCCATTTAACCCTATCAGTAAATCACTAATCAATTCATTATGGACACATCAGATAATAAGATCGAAACCCTTACTTATAATCAGGAAGTACGCAAAGCATTTAATGAAATCCTCAAGTATGCTAAATCATTACTGTTAACTATTGAACGCGAAGAACTGCGTTGCACGCTGTCACGGGAGGTGAAGCCAGCAACCAGGAACATGGTAGTATATGAATTCATTAATCCCTTGTTCTACCTTAAACTAAGCTGCGAGAACCACGAACGCTTTGTTATACACTTTGGCTTGGAATGCGGTGATCCGGGCCATGAGTTCAGAATACAAACAGCTTTATTTACAAGGGCCATATACAGGCATACAGCTAAGGAACACACTGCCATCGACATAGAAGACTGTGTTCAAACTGATTGGATTATAACGGATTGTTCAGCGTTGTTTGAGTACAAAGAGGATAGCCCTAATCACCAGCTTACCCTTTTAAAGAAAGAATCAGGAACCAAAAGGCGAAAGACTTTGAAGGCTGTTGCTTAACAGATAGGAGGCCAATGGTCTCCTATTTAAACGGCTCCTTTGGCAAAAATTCTTGCACAGAACACTTAAAGATAATGGCAAGCGAATTAATATGATTCAGGTTGTATTTAGTTGGTGATTTAGAACTTTCTGCTTGACCGATGAAACCATTTGAAACGTTCAACTCTACTGCAAGTTCCGACTGTGAGAGATTGCGCTCAATGCGCTTTTCTTTCACCTTGTTAATCACATAAGCTTCAATTTCCGTTTTTAGACTAACAGCCATCGCTTACGAAAGAAGAAAAAGAAAACCAACAGCTTGCTTAGTAATAACTAAGTATTTATTAATTTAGCATTGCAGAAGATGTCCGCTGCAATCATTGAATAACCTACCAACAAGGACTAGTTGGTGCTTGATATATCACAATGAAACGAATAATTATAGCTTCACTTATTTTACTCTCCACTACAAGCTTTTGCACTGCGCAACGAATATTCAAATTCAATATTGACCGGACCGATTACATTGTCAAGGAAGCAGATTTGAATACGATGTATGGTAATGCATTCAACACTATGGTCGAAAAAGGGTGGACAAAGCCCCAATATTTTGACCTATGGACACGGAGCTTTAATGATTTTAAAGACCACATTCAATCTGGGACAATGAACTTTGTTACTTATGGAGATCGCCTCGGGACTACATCATACACTGGTTTTATACCTCAAGAATATCTAGGATGGGAGAAGCCAGGAAAGAATGGTACAGGAAATCCAAACAAAGAAAAGAACATTGCTAAAAGAATGGGAATGCTTCGCGATGCTCTTAGCAATCAACTTATTTACTCGCTGACAAAAAAGGTAATCGTAAACTAACCGCTTAAATGCAATTAACTATGGCAAAGAAAATAATATTCTTGATGGTACTGTGTTCACTGGCTAAATTTTCATACTGCCAAGTTCAATATACAGTTAACAAAGTAGCTTATGGCACTGTTACATCCCAATCAGAGCCTAAGATTGGAGAGTTTAAACTGATTCCTCTTTTTAAGGCAAATTTGTTCAGCGATGCGCTCACCTTTGACGAGGGATTTGATGGGAAAGGTGATGTTTATTTCAAATTGGTAAGGAAGATAAATACTGGTGATCCTAGCAAACAACGTTGGAATGGTTTAGATCGGTACAACACGGCTGTGGAAGTAACAATTAAGGACTACAATATCTACGTATTAATAGCTATCAGAGATATTGAAACTAATAAGCTAACAATTTATAAAACGCTTTGACCAAGCTTCGCAACTCGCTTCGCTCGTTGCTTGCGTCAAGAGCGTCTAAAATGAGGGTGTTCTTGAGGAATTTAGTCAAAGCTAATCATTAGTGTTAGATTTGTATATTTGGGTATGCCATTAAGCCCGGACCACATATTTTTAGCAAAATGTTTAAGTAAGTATCTTGAACTTGTCGAAAGGCATACTTTCGTTCAAGAAAATGCATTAACATTATATAGAGGACAATCTGACGCTCGTTGGCATCTTGAGCCAAGTATCTCCCGGATAGCTAATAACACTAATTTACGTAAGTATGAAGCCAAGATATTCAATGAATTTAAGCGTATAGGCAGGGCCTTGGTACCAATAGATGTAGCCAATAGCGAATGGGACTTATTAGCATTCGCTCAACATCATGGGCTTAGAACCAGATTACTTGACTGGACGACGAATCCTTTGGTGGCATTATGGTTCGCTTTCGAAAAGGAACAAGATGTAAAAGAGCGAAGTGTTTGGTTCTTCTTTGTTGAGGATTCCGATATCACTGATAAAGATGGTTCACCATTTGACCAAGCCCGAACCATAGCCTTTCGTCCTGACCATGTTACCCAACGCATCACCGCCCAAAATGGTTGGTTTACTACACATAAGTTCACCGAAAGTAAAGGAAGGGCTTCCAAACTGGACTTTATAAGGCGATATAGAAAGAGAATTTATCGTATTGACATTCCGAATGAAACGAGAGACGATATATTGGACGGCTTGGACAGGTTTGGCGTCAACCACGCCTCAGTATATCCCGATTTGCATGGCCTAACAAATTACTTAAATTGGAGAACAAAATAAGCCTACACTTCCCTTTCCCGCTTTCTGCTGCTTAGACCGGAGAAAGGGAAGCTATGCTTATTCCTATCGCTTCATTAGCCCAACCGCACAGGTCCAAAGGAGTTCGCGACTCCTAAGTGCTACACAACAGTTCGCCAGGCTTCGTTCGGTTAAGCCCGCTGATAGCCGGCTCAACGCTCACTGCTTCTCAACCCCTTACTTTAAAAGGGAACATTTTTATTCTGTAGTGTATAACATTATAAGGATTGAAGTAAAAATGTTCTCCCTTTTACCCACAACACAGAAGCAGCCTGTCATGCTGTTTGTTGAGCACAAAGTCGTCGCTCACGTTCACTTTCTCTGTATTTTAATCAGTTTCACTTATACTGCGCTCTCACTTGGCCTGTCGGCCAGGTGAAGCTTGTAACGCTTAACAAATTAAAATCCAAGCGTTCACCTTGTTTGGCTCGCCTACGCCGACGAAAAACGCTGCTCGATTGTCATGTTCATTGCATTTACAATGCTCTCGCATTGTGCAATGTCAACGCCAATCGTTTGTCGCAGATACTGAGCAGCCGGCTGGCGCCTCTCTCTGCTAAGACGTTTTTCGTAGCTCGCAGCTACCTACGTTTCTCTTCGGTAGCTTTGGAAGGCTCGCTCAGAATATTATCAAATCAATTGACTTGTCGCTTTCGAGCAGTTTGCCAGTAGAAACGTTATATTTGATAAAAGTGCGAATATGGGCAAACATGTAAACAAACTTCTAGCTGAGGTAGAAAGGCTAATTTTATTGGGTAATGAATTGAAGAACTATGGTTATACTAATCCAGGGGACACGGAAGACGAGAAGATCACTCAGTTTACGTTTTGGCGTATTAAAATAGGAGAGCTACTAAATAAACTCTATGCGAAAGAGAGTAACTACATATCTTCCTACAACCGCTTTATGAAAGGTATGAGAGCAGATCAACTTCATATGGGTTCCGCCATTAATTTAGCTGAGCCTCTTGGGGTACTAAACGCTGTAAAACACGATTTAGAAAATGGTTTATTAGATAACATGACAAAATTGCTACAAGCAGATATATTCTCTGATTTTATCGAAATGAGTGAACATTTGTTGAAAGGAGGATACAAAGATGCTGCTGCTGTGATAATCGGATCTGTTCTAGAAGACACTGTTAGGAAACTTGCAGCCGCCAACCTTATCCCTATAACCAATAGTAATGGGAAAAGACTTACAATTGAGCCGCTCAACGTTGAATTAGAAAAGAAAGGAGCATATAACGCCTTAATAAAAAAGCAAATCACTAGCTGGGCAGACTTAAGAAACAACGCAGCACATGGCCATTACGATGAGTATGACTCCCAACAAGTAAAGGCGATGATTGATTACGTTACTAATTTTACCTCAACATATTTAGTTTAACCGCAATGATTTGTATAGCCACTACTTGATCTGACAATCGGGTGTTATTATGGTTCCCTAATTTGGCCGACTATACATTCTTAATCTTATACTAATTTCCCAACTCCCATCTTTAGCATTGAAAACGCGAACAACGTACTTCTCGTTCTCATAAGTGGCGAGCAATGTTTCTTCAAAGATCTCGCTTTTTAACAACTTATAATGGTTCTTAAGCATACTAGACTTTAAAGTTAAATAGTTCGTTTTACTGTAGGTTACATACTCTACCGATTTGCTTTTAATATTGCATGAAGTATCTAAATTCACATCACAATACGTAGTATCATAACTCTTATATATCCATTCTTTCTCTTTATTTGACTTTGTACACTTCCATCGAAATTGCAGTGACCTATAGGTGTCATTGTTAATGTTAATCGTGTCCAATCTATTAGTGCCTGCGTAAACGAATCCCTTCATCAGCACCTTGTCGCTAATGGAAGATTCATTTGTCGATAAATAGCTACTCAAATCTTGGATTAACAAACTCTGAGCGAGTGTTTTGTGATTCATAAAGAGAGTAGTTATAATGCAAATAAATAGCTTCATCAAATTATAATTTTGTCTGGTTTACAATTTATCTTCTGTGCCTCCCATAATGATTGCTTGTCCTATGATTGTGATAATGTCCTCCACGATGCGAACTTCCATGACCACCAGAATAATGCCCACCGTGGCTATATGTGTGATGCCTGCCAGGATATCGGACTTGAGCCATTGAAAAGGTAAACATACTTGACATTGATATTATAAGAAGAATGATGATTGATTTCATAATTGAGGTTTGGTTTGTTAAATCTAATAACTTCTTTACACATACACAAACGACCTCTCAGTAACACTAAGTCGCAGTGAAATGCCTAATCTCCAAAAAGTTAATACCTTAGCTTACATGAACAGACTAATCCTTATCGGTAATGGCTTTGACTTGGCACATGGTATGAAAACCAGCTATATTGAATTTATTAAATGGTACATGGTACAACGGATAAAAGCGGCAGCAAACGGTGAAACGAAAGATGTTCTCATAGAAATTCTTCCAACGTCCAATTACCGAGGTGACAGACCAACGAGTGAAGCTATTATTGCTGATTACGTTAACGCATGTTATGAAAATGGTTTTAACCTTAACAAATTCGGAAGGGCGGCGCTTGACCTTGGTGGTCAATCCTATCGATACCCTTATATCTTTCATCCTCAATCTCGAATTCTTATTAAGTTGATAAAGCAATGTTCAGTTAAAAGATGGGTAGATGTTGAGTCAATATTTTATGAGACCTTGCTAGATGTTCTTGACGCAAAGATCACCCCAGAAAAGAAAGAGATTGAACTTAGGATAATCAACGAGTCGATGCGAGTAATAATAAGGCAGTTGGAGATCTATTTAACAGGACTTCCTAAACCGGCAGTTAACCAAAAGTATAACAGTATTCTGTTCGATTATATAGAAAAAGAGGACCTTGAATCTTTAGTAAAAGGAGAAGAGCAAGTTGTTTTAACCAACGAAAACGGTCAGCCTGCAGAGCGTGGACGAGCTACAAAAACTCATATATTGAACTTTAACTACACTGACACGATAGAGTTATATGTAAATAAAGATGGGCGCACGGACCCTGATATAACACTAAACTACATTCATGGCGAGCTAAATTCTAGTGAAAACCGGATTGTGTTCGGTTTTGGTGACGAAATTGACAAACGATATGCTGAAATTGAAAACGAAAAAGCCTATGGGTACTTTGAACACATTAAATCCTTTTCGTATCTCCAAACATCTAGGTACAAAGACCTTGTTCGTTTTGTGGACGGAGAACAATATCAACTAGTGATATTAGGTCATAGCTGCGGTTTATCAGACAGGACTATGCTGCGTATGCTTCTTGAACATGTAAACTGTAAGTCAATCAAACTGTATTATCACGAAACAGAGACAGGAAATAATTATACAGAATTAACTTATGAGATCGCGAGACATTTCCATAATAAGGCCTTAATGAGAAAGAGAATCATTTCTCGCGATAAATCAACCCACATGCCACAACCGTAAGACTTTAAGAATAAAATTGATGTATAGCGAGGAGTAATCCTCCCCACAAAGTTAGCTGCCCCATCCGCATATTGTACAGCTTCGCTTCAAGGTAGAATCACGCAAATGGGTATCCTTGCAGGAGCCTCCGCATTTGCTTTGCTCTCCACCTTGCCTTAATGCTGCTGTTCAGCAGTGAGTCTGTTCGAGAATTCACTCGGATTAAAGCTTACTGCAATGACTGACATTAAACAACTGCTCAAAGAGTTTGAGCACTTCGCTCATGGACAAAACCTACATGCTGCATTCACTGAACTACTTGATTGGACGCTGTTACCTTTTAAAAAATGGAACAGTGCAGCCGAGCAAACCCAAGCACTGGAAACTTATAAAACTCACCCGAGAGTTACTCAACTAGTATCCCTCATTACGCTAATAGGCGACCTGTCAGAGGACTTTTCAGACCCTATAGGGGAACTTTACATGTTGGCAATATCTAACGGTCACAACGGACAATACTTCACTCCTGAGCCAATATGTTCGATGATGTCAATTATGACAATTGGTGAAAATACATTGCCTGGACAAACTGTTTGCGATTGTGCTTGTGGTTCTGGACGCATGTTGTTAGCTGCTGCTAAAATCAATCGTCACCTCAACTTTTACGGTGCAGACCTTGATAACACTTGCTGTAAGATGGCTCTGATTAACATGCTCCTTAATTCTTTAAACGGGGAAATAGCGCACATGAACACCCTCAGCAACGATTTTTACACCGGCTACAGCATTGGTACTACGCTAGTAAATGGCTACCACATGCCTTACTATATCGAATTTACTGAGCCTGAGTTAAGTTACATTTGGCTAAAGCCTAATCAAATTGCAAAGCCAAAGACAGCTTTTACTAATCCATTTGAACCAGTTAGGTCATTGCAGCCAATTAATGGTGTGCAAGCAACTTTGTTTTAACAAAGTTGTAAGGTATATTCGCGAACAAATCAAACACGATTTTAATCGTTAACCTAAACTTATGAAGAGAGCAATTATAGTCAAGGGAACAGCTAACATCGGGAAGAGCACAATCATTTACTCAATTTATGATTGGATTGTGTCAACTTACTGTGTAAAACCAATTACAAATAGTACTTGGGTTACTAATGGTGTGAATGAGGTAAGAGCCGTATTGGAAATTGGGAAACTAAAGATAGGCATCGCTAGCCCTGGTGACACTTACCAGGAAGTGGATCAAAATCTTGATGAGTTCTTCAAGCATGACGTGGAAATAATCATTTGTTCCTGTCGAACCCGTGGCTATTCATTTGACCATGTACGGCGTCGGCTTCCATACCCTCAATACGTTACTAATTGGTGTATCCCGCAATGGATTTCTCCTTCAATATCGGTTAGAGTTCCCATTGCTATCAATGAACTTAAAGCGTTATTGATTGGATTGTCTAAATAAATATACAAGTGCTTTTTCAATTTTTAAATGACAGTGAAATGACAAAAATCTGAATACCAACGACTTAGATTTGAATGGAGGTTAGACAATAAACTAACTGCTGTATGTCAAAAGATATTAAAATGACGGAGTCGTCATACCATAAAGCAACCGTTGCTGGTACATTAGTTGGCGTTTTCTCATTGTCGAACAAATTAAGTGAAGCAGTTGACAGTGCAACTG
>Ga0105237_10003268_pt1 | contig 19368 bp, 22 predicted proteins | sample KBSC24metaG_FD_81520 | JGI IMG/M metagenome (GOLD analysis project Ga0105237, IMG submission 81520) | Corn rhizosphere microbial communities from Kellogg Biological Station, Michigan, USA - KBS C2-4 metaG | ecosystem: Host-associated > Plants > Roots > Rhizosphere > Soil | place: Michigan, USA... | reverse complement strand
ATTTTTAGATTGATTTCACAGATGCTGGTGTGATTACACTGATTTGGGTGGGTGCGTTATTTTATAAATTTTGCAGCCACCCATTCTTTTGTTTTTTTGTGGGTAATGTATTTCAAGCCAAAATTTTCGGCTTCCTCTTTGATGATATCGAGGTCAGGCGTTTCGTAAAATCCACTAAAGTATATCTCACCGCCCTGTTTTAATACCTCGCTGTAACGCCAAATCTGGTCAAGCAGGATATTGCGATTAATATTTGCGAGGATAATGTCGAACTGCTCGTCCGGGATCGCTTCTTTTGAACCGCAGATGGCTTTGATGTTGGTGATATCATTCAGCGCCGAATTCTCGATAGTGCTTTCATAGCAAACAGGATCATAATCTATTGCCGTAATGTCTTTCGCTCCCAGCTTACTTGCCAGTATAGCTAATATGCCGGTACCACAACCCATATCCAGTACATCCTTACCGTTAAAGTCAGCATCCAGCATCATATCCATCATCATCGAGGTAGTTTCATGGTGACCAGTACCAAAGGCCATCTTAGGGTCGATCACGATCTCGTAATCAAACTCCGGCTTAGGCTGATGAAAAGTCGCCCGCACAAATACTTTGTCCCTGATCTGGATAGCTTCAAAATTACTTTCCCATACTTCATTCCAGTTCTTTTGCAGGATCAGGTTGATTTCGTAGCTGAAATCGAACACGGAGCGGTATGCCTCCAGGTGCACATCCAATAATTCCTGGTTAAAATCAGCCGATGGTATGTAGGCTTTAAATCCCTGCTCCACTTCCTCAAATGTATCAAAACCAATTTCGCCCAACTCGTTGATCAGCAAATCCTGCTGATAATCTTCAGTGGGTTGGGTGGTGAAAACCAATTCGTAATAGTTCATTTTTGGGATTAGATTTTAGATGTGAGACGGACGATTATTCTGCTGTTTCAATAGGCTCGGCTGTTGGTTCAGGTTTTTTTGCTAAAAGGTAAACGACAACCAGGTTTACGAACCAGTAGATCAATTGTACTGCCGTCATGAACACAAATACTTTAATTAAATGCCATTCACCTGAAGCCTTGTCCCAAATGGCATAACTAATCCCGGCTGCAAACAACAGGCAAGTCAGGCAGAGTATTAATAATGAAATAAACTTGCCTGTATTCGACCTTAAAAATACCCTATCCCAAACGGGGACAACAATAAGTAGTTGGGTGAGTATAGCCACAATAAATAGCAATGGCATAAAGTAACGAAAATAGGCCATAAAGGCCTCGATCGTCCCCTCGCCCATTTCGTCGATCCGCAAGGTAAAATATTCGGAGCTGTACCTGATCGCAAGAAAGTACACTACGAAACCGATAAATGGCGGTAATAGTACTTTCAGCAGCTTTCTCATGAGTTAGATATGAGATGCGAGAATAGCTTTGACAACTTTTAAATTTGTCAAAGCTTTCACTCACAAATAATCTTAATTAAACGTCTTAACAATATCCAAAAAGTCGCGTGATTTTAAGGATGCCCCACCGATCAGGCCACCATCGATATCCGGCTGGCCGAATAAATCACATGCGTTTTTAGCGTTGCAGCTACCACCGTATAATATCGTGGTATCATCAGCAACTTCCTGGTTGTATTTTGCAGCGATCTCCATACGGATAAACGCGTGAATTTCCTGTGCTTGTGCTGATGTAGCAGTCACGCCGGTACCTATCGCCCAAACAGGCTCGTATGCCAATACGATCTTGCTGAATTGCTCTGCATCCAGGTGAAACACGCCTTCAACCAACTGGCTTTTAATAATATCAAAATGCTGATCTGCTTCCCGCTCCTGCAAAGTTTCACCTATGCAGAAAATAGGTTTTAAAGAATTTTTTAAAGCAGTGTCTGTCTTTTTGGCTAACAGTTCATTGGTTTCACCAAAATATTGACGGCGTTCAGAGTGACCTAAAATCACATATTCCGCACCTGTAGAATGGATCATCTTTGCGGATATCTCCCCGGTATAAGCGCCAGACTCTGCCTGGTGAGCGTTTTGAGCTCCTATTGACACTTTATTATATCCTTTTACCATCTGTACCAGGCTGTGCAGGTGTATAAACGGACTGCAAATTACAGCCTGCTGCTTGCCGGTCACCTCATCGTGAACCATATTGATTACTTCCGAAAATAAGGACAGCCCTTCCTGGTAGTCCATATTCATTTTCCAGTTTCCGGCAACAATTTTTTTTCTCATCGTTTGTTTGTTTTGGTTGTATTGGTTCTACAAGTTTTATTGGTTGTAATGGTTAAGATCTAATTCAACCTTTCCAACATCTACAACTAATTTAACTATTTAAAATCTTCTAAACTCAGCGGTTAATCTAAAAACCTCGCTTAATATATCCTGTTCCGCCTGATCAAAAACCCGGTGATCACGGCGTGCAAAAACCTTTTCAGTTGTTTCAAACATCCTTTTCAGACTATACTCTTCGTATCCCTGCGGGCCACCCCATGAAAAATCAGGAATAAAATTACGCGGGAAACCTGCGCCAAAAATATTTGCCCCGATGCCTGCTACCGTTCCCGTGTTAAACATGGTGTTAATGGCGCACTTAGAATGATCGCCCATGATCAAACCGCAAAATTGCAGGCCAGTTTTACGGAAACGTTGCGTGGTATAATCCCACAGCTTTACTTCTGCATAATTATTTTTTAGGTTCGAATTGTTGCTATCGGCACCAATATTACACCATTCACCCACTACCGCATTCCCCAAATAACCTTCGTGGCCTTTTGATGAATAGCCCCAAATTACCGCATTGTTGATCTCTCCTCCTACCCTGCAGTATGGGCCGATAGTGGTAGCACCGTATATTTTTGTCCCCATCTTCACCTGGGAATTACTATGCAGGGCAAATGCCCCACGTATATGGGTACCTTCCCAAACCTCGGTTTTTTTATCCAAGTAGATCGGCCCGTTGGTGGTGTTGAATGTTGAGCAATCCGCTATAGCGCCTTCTTCGGCAAAAAAATCGGCACCAATAACGGTATTGGTTGCGCTGATGGATACGCTGCTGCGCCCTTTAGTTAGCAGCTTAAAGTCCTTACGAAGTTCCGCATCATTTTTCCTGAAAATATCTTCAGGATATTTCAGCATTATAGGTTCGGTATCATAGTTAACCGCAGCACCGAATGCTGACGAGGGATCGAAATTTTTCGCGTCTCCTTCGGTTAGCTTTACCGCGATTAACTGATCTTTATATTTTAGAGCCTCACCAATGCCCAATTTATCAATAGCTTCCAGCAATTGTTCATCCGGGCAAACTGCGCCGTTGATAAATAAATTATCAGCTTCAATTTTAAAGGGGAACTTTATGCTTAAGTAAGACTGAGTATGAAATGAGAAGTCGCTTTTAAGATATTTGGCCCATTTCTCGGCAATGGTTAATATACCAATGCGCAGGTCGGCCACGGGACGGGTAAATGTTAAAGGCAGTAGTGTTTGATGTGCGTTGCCGTCAAATAAAATGATTGCCATGGCGCAAAAATAAAAAAAGTCCCCCGATGTACCGGGAGACTTGTAAATAATTTATTACTAAACCCAAATTACTTTTTGTTGTAACGGGTACGGAATTTATCAATACGCCCTGCAGTATCTACCAGTTTCATCTTACCGGTATAAAATGGATGCGAGGTGTGCGAAATTTCTAATTTAACCAACGGGTATTCGTTACCATCTTCCCACTTTACGGTTTCACGGCTATCGATACATGATTTTGTTATAAAAGCATAGTCGTTTGACATGTCTTTAAAAACAACTAATCTATAATTTTTTGGATGCAGATCTTTTTTCATTGTGTAATCCTTCTACTAAAAGAGGCGCAAATATATCATTAAAAATCAAAACTAAAAAGTAAAATATAAAAAAGCTAAAAGCCTGTTTAAGTGGCGTTTTTAAAGGGCTGAAAATCAATTTTAAAATTCTTTAAAAATATTGTAACCCTGCGTTATTTTCTTCCGTACAAGTACGTGGTTAATAAATAAGAGATTAAATATCTTAATTGGTTTGAAGAATGGTTAAATCCCCGGTTGTGAATGGCCGGGGATTTTTTTGTTTACAGCCCTCGCGTTTACTCCGCCCAAACCCTGTTTTCAACCCTTATCCTCACGGTTAGCATGATCGCGTTCAGCACAGTAAAAATTATAGCCGTATAATACAAATGAAACACCAGTGGAATAATGGCTATCTCGCAAACCACATCTACATAGTTGGGATGTTTGAATAATTTATAGGGGCCTTTTTTAACAGGCCCGGCTCCAGGCACACGGTAGATCCGGGTGTTCCAGTAAGTGCCTAACGAACTTAATACCCAATATTTAAAAGTCAGCAGCAGGATAAAAAGAACCAGGAATAAGTAACTGATGGGCTGCCCGCCGGTTAAATAGTATTCGGCAATTATAGATACGATAAAAAGGGTATGCATACTTACCATATACGGGTAATGCCCGCGTCCATACTCTACGGCACCATGGGCCAGCAACCATTTTTCATTTCTTTTGGAGACGTATAACTCGGTGAGGCGTTGAGTAACGAGGAATGCTACGAAAACGATAAAAACCATATTACCTATTCTTCATTTTCAATAACACCATTTCGCTCGAAAAGCCCGGCCCCATGGCCATCATCAGGCCATAGCCGTCTTCAAAGCCTTCATTCATGAATTTTTCGAGCACATACAGCACAGTAACGCTCGACATATTGCCATAATTATTCATTACCGAGCGGGTTTTTTGCAAGAAATCGCCTTCAACGCCCAAGGCATCGGTGTAGGCATCGAGTACTTTTTTGCCGCCCGGATGAAATATGAAATTCTTGATATCACTTAACGCAAGCCCTTGTCCTGTTAAAAACCGGTCAATATCTTCCCTCACATGTTCATTGATGAAAGTGGGAATATCTTTGGAGAACAGCACTTTAAATCCGGTATCCTTGAAATCCCAGCCCATCACTTCCAGCGAATCATAATAGAGCTTACTGCTTGATGCCTGGTAGGTAACCCCGGTATCATTTGGGTGATTATCGCCCTTAACAATACATGCGGCTATACCGTCTGAAAACAAACTTGACCCGATGAAGTTGCTTTTGCTATAATCGTTTCGGAGTAAGGTTAAAGAACACAATTCTACCGCAACCAGCAATACTACCGCATCCGGATTTGCTTTGGCCAGCGCGTTTGCTTTCGCCATGCCTGATACTCCTCCGCCGCAACCCAACCCGAAGATCGGCATCCGGTTAATATGTGGGTTAAGCCGCATCTCGTTAATGATCAACGCATCCAGGCTGGGCGTAGCGAGCCCTGTGGTGGATACAAATAAAATATCGGTTATATCTTCTTTCCTGATATTTGCTTTTATGACACACTCTTCAATGGCCTTTACCGACCAGGTTAATGACATTTTCAGGTATTCGTCATTCCGTTCCTCAAAAGTATTGGGGATGGTATAATAGTCAAGCGGCTCACAAAAATTACGGGTGACGATCTCAGTATTGTCAAACGCGTGGATCAAACGATCGACCTGCGGGAAATTCTCAGCAAACATTGATCGTGCTTGTTCTTTGGCCTCCTGCTGGGCGATCTTATGAGGCAGGTCGATTTTTGATACGGAAGAAATAAAAGGCATATGTTTTTATCCAGTGGAGTTATATAGTGCTTAATACAATAAGGGCACATTTAGTTTTATATTTAGTGGATGTCCCCGCAGAAGATACGTTTTAAATACGGGATTGGTTGCCGTCATAAAAAAAGCCCCGACAAATCGGGGCTTCCGTGAGATTGATAGATTTAGTTGATTATTGGTAGAAGATCTTTATACTCTCACGTATATTTTGCGCTTGTCTAATATATAACCTACCAGCCAGCAAACAAGCATAAAGCTAATGGCGAATAGTAATGAGCCCACCTTACCGGGAGCAATATACTGGAACAGCGAGGTCCAATGTTCAGGCAGTCCTTTTTTGCTTATGACGATCCAGCCCAGCATGGTTAGCAACACTTCTGAAACAAGATAGATAAATAAAGGGTTTTTACCAAATACGACAAAAAACCTTGTCCAGTTGCCCTTATTCCAATTATTTACCTCGAGCGCATAAAGCAGGAACGAGATGATCACGAGGTCTAAGCCGGTTGTGATAAATACAAAAGAGCTCGTCCATATTTTCTTGTTCATTGGGAAAACGGAATCCCAGCAAATAGCGATAAATATGAAAAGGCACCCGGTAAGCAATAATTTTGAAATGGTAGCGTAGCTTTTGCCATGATCCTGTATGAATTTGCCGGTATAATAACCGATGATCACATTCACAATAGAAGGAATAGTGCTTAAAAGCCCTTCGGGTTCAAACGCCATGTGCTGCTCGCCATGATACATGTGCGCCTCGCCAAAAAGCCACTTATCAAGATAGATGCCTGCGTTACCCGTAAGACTTAGCGGGTCTGCATCATTGCCAAAATGGTGCAGGTTGATCCACCCAAAAACGAGCAGGATAACCCAATAACCCACCAGGAATAATGCTGATAATATATAAACCGTTTTTTTTGAAAAAAAATGGATCATTAATGAAGCAAAGCAATAACACAGAGCGATACGCTGTAATACACCCATAATACGGGTATTGCCGATTGGCGATAGCGACCAATGCCCCTGCTCCACCCTGAAGAAAGGGAACCAGTACATCAAGTAGCCTATTAGAAATATAAGGGCCGTGCGTTTAAAAATTTTGGTTAATACCGCCGCATTTCCTATTTCCTGGTACCGTTTCATAGCAAAGCTCATGGCATTACCCACAGCGAACAAAAATGAAGGGAATACCAAATCGGTAGGTGTAAAGCCATGCCATGGGGCATGCTCAAGCGGCCAAAAAGAGACATTGCTGCCGGGATTATTAACAATGATCATGAAACAAATGGTCATACCACGGAATACATCGAGCGATAAAAATCTCGGTGAGCTTTCGGCCATATCAGATTTTAATTAATTGGAATACTATTGAGGGTACAATGTATGATTACTTATCTAAAAATAAAAGTAAAAAGTTAAATGGTATATAAACTTTTTAAAATTTATTAGAAAGTATAATGTGAAATTCTTTGGAGTGCGAAATGGATGCGCAGTTAAGAAACAATATAAGAATCCTTAATCAAGGTAGCCGGCAAGTTCGGGCTCGTTATATTCACGTATAAATTGTACGATCCGAAATATATTTTCGTCCTCAAGGCTTCGGGGACCATCCCACTCCCATTCGAACAACTCGCCATCAAACCTGATCTCGCCCGCGCCGGCGTTATCTTCACTTAAAATATAACGGCCGGTAGCAAACAGATCGCCACCTGCAATTTCTTCATAAACGGGCTCGATATGGATGCAGCGCTCTCCGTTTTTTGTATCTAACTGATATTGAACTGGATTGACCATGGCTATTGGCATTAAATATTAATTAAGACGCATGTATTTTTACTTTGTTTCAAAAACCGTATTATTTTTTATGTTGTATATCTGCAACTATCAATCTCTCAAAATTTTACCCAAATACTAACCAGAGTGAAAATAAACATTTTCCTTATAGTTAATGCAATGTCTCCGGTAAAATTTTTGTTCAGGCTGTTATCTCGGTATTCAAAATATCCACAGGGCCACCCCAAATTCGGCCAATTGGTTTTAGGAATCAGCTAAATCACTCTGTTCCATCGGTGAATTGTGGAATTTATGACTAAACATATTAATTTCAGCCGACATTTACAAATATTAAATAAATTGTTTATCAACGCTTTAGCTAAAATTTCATAGTGTTTAACGCACACTTTGTAGTGCAAGAATCGCCCCGATTATACCCCAATTTTCTTCAAAAAACAAGAGGCATTTTTCAAGGTTTTTACTTTATATAACCTGTATTGTATCCTTTAAAACAGAACATTATGATTCAATGTGAATAAGCGCGAGTATTGTGCAAATCTAAATTTCAAACTGGTACATTTTTTGACAAGTGTTAATAAGAATAAACCAACTAGATGCTATCCACAAACTTTTATCTGATCCAAACCGAGAACGGGGATATGATCCGCGATGTAAAATCTATGTTACGAATCAATATTCATCAGTTGCAGCAGGTTTCTTTTCAACCAAATCCTACCGAACTGCAATTTTACAGTATATGCCAGGATATGTGGCTGGCGTTTGAAACCGTAAATATAAAGGATTATCTAAGGCCGATGGTTGCGTCAGCATTGCTTTGGTATGCTGAACATATTGGCTACCCGGAAATGCATATCAGTAATGAAGATCCGCGCACTTCTTTAAAGGCGGGATGAGTTTAGAGCATTAGCAAATATTTCTCAAATTGGGGAATAAAATCATCAAACAGTTCACACCCGCTTGCTTTTTCGTAACCTCCTTTTGTGAAAGTGTAAATTATATAACCATTTTTTACACATTCCATATCATATTTCCAATCACCTATATTCCAGCCTATGAACAAGCTGCCTGAAAGCGTAGGCCTGAACCTTACATTTTTCTCCAGGTTAATATCGTCAATATAATTTAAAACCTTTTCTGCATTGTCACGGGCAATGTCGTTCGGTTTTGGGCTATATGGGTTAGCTCTGCTTAACACAGCTGTAATTTGTGGATGCATTATAAAAACATAATAATATTGATCTAATGCTTATACGACGTTCGCTCCAATAGGTTCAGCTATTTTTAATGGTATAGTGTTTGCCTATAAATTAATATCAATGCCCGTTAACTATTTTGGTATTGCAGCTTTAACCTATAAATTCATTGCCATGTGTAAACTTGTATTAATTGACGACAATCCGATCGACCATTATATCATGCGTACCATGCTTTATAATAATGATGTTTGCCAGCAGGCTACTTATACATATGACGGCAGCATAGTGCTTGAATTTATGGAGGAAAATAAAGCAAACACCGGTTCATTACCGGATGTGATTTTCCTTGATCTTACCATGCCCGATTTCAGCGGCTGGGATTTCCTGGAAAAGTTTGAGAAATTGAAGGGCGATTTAAAAAAGCCTGTTGAACTATATGTGATGACATCTTCGGTAAGAGATTCCGACAGGGAGCGCTCTATTCAATATGAATGTGTGAATTCATTTATTAGTAAACCGTTATCAAAACAGGCATTAAATAACATTTGCCAAAACACGGCAGCATAAATTAGAAAGTGATTGTTTTTTTAGTTTTATAGATTAACCAGTTAACGTCGGGCCGCATACCCGGCGTTTTTTTTGACCTGACTTTCCCGCTGTGCTTTCCTATTGAAATGCCGATTCTATATCGCTCAACGAAACACCCAGCGTTTTAACCGCGATATCATTCAAACTGCCTTTGTCGCCAGTAAAATGAAAAATGCAATGCTGATGGTCCAGTTTCTTACCTGGTTTCAGAAAAGCGCCTGACGACACGCTTTCTATCTCCAAAAATGGCCCCATCTGGCTGCCATCGGCTAACGGGCCATCGTTGTAGGCGTTTACAGCGTCCCCTATCAAAGGGTCTTTATCAGGTGTCCATTCCTGGTTAAGGTAGGTGGCATTTTTATCCACATCAAATAAAGCGATGGTCAATATATTATTTATGGCATCATAGCTGCCCGATATGCCTTTGCTACGTACGGCCGGCATACCTAATTTTCCTCTTGATTTTCCGTCAGCTTTAAAAAAAACATGACCGTTCTTGAAAACAACCCGGTCGGGCGGAATCTGTCCGAAGTAATCCGTAGTAGCTACCTTACCTTTTGCTTTTTCGTTATAAGGGATAACGATAATCACACCCGGCGACGGCGTAAACATATCCAGGTTCCATAAACAAGGTGCACCTGTTTGGGCCGTCCAATCCATTGGGCCAGTATTGGTGATGCTGTTATTGGTTTTGATACCAACAGACCTGGTTTTATCATCCAGTTTAATGTTCAGCGCTTTTTGAATATCATCGCGTTCCAATAAACTGATATCACGGTTCACTTTCAACATTAAGGTTGAACCAGTATAATTAGGCAATATCATATCCTTTACCAGTGAAACCTGTTTGCCGTTTTTGCTCACCACATTCCAGCTTTCATGATCGATGGCAGCCGGCGTGAACCAGTTGGCAAATTCCATTTTTGTTCCGGGCTTGAAGAAGATAGAAAACTTTCCGCCTTCGGGGCCAAGCCAAAGCCTGTCTTCGCCGCCATAGGCATTCATGTGAGGGTCGACCTTTGCATCAAAAGTTTTATAATTTACCCAGCCAAAGCTTTTCCCGGTGTCGCCGCTCGCAGTCGAAGTAAATATTTTCCCCTGGTATTTCGCCGAAACAATAACCTGCGACAGGCTATCATTACTTTTAAGCACAATCACGGTATCCTTCTTTTTCAGGAAATCAAGATCGTAGCCGAATGTGCCTTTTTTGAAGGTGCTTATTGTATCTTCTGTCTTTTTTTGAACGTTGGATTTGCAGGAGCAGATAATGGCGAACCCTAAAAGCGGGATATATTTTGGATTGAATTTCATAGCGGCTTATTAGTTTACTTCCAGTTGATCCTTTGAAGGCAGTTTGGGGAACGGCGCATGCGGCTCAACCTGGTACCAAAATGCCGTTGTAGCGATATCATCCTGCAAAGGCATATACCTGCCATCGTTATGCCAGCCGAGGTCTTGTATCGTAACTTTCAGATCTTTTTCAAAGCGTATCGGGTCTGTGATGTGCCAGCGATACAGGCCGAAGCGTTGTGCTATTTCATAATGCCCGTCTCCCCGTATCACCTGCGGAAGCCCGGTATATGGCCCGCTGAATTCGGTATAATTGCTGATGTCGACACCAGCCTTATTTTTTTTGTGGGTATCAAAATCATAAGCCCCGCAGAAATAGTCCTCAGTGCCTGTACCGTTTATGGTTGGGAATTCCGTATCGCCATCCATAAAAAATTTGATCTCCCCTTCTCCCCACCAGCCATTTTTGTTTGACCCGTAAGCCATATAAGTGCCTACGTATTGCCCTTTACCCTTGATGCTGTCAACTATTACAAAATCTTTTTTAAATGGCAGCGGGTTAACCCTGCGGAACTGCGCGTGCAGATACCCGGCGTCCTTTGGCACATCGGTCAGGGTATAATCAACCTGGTAATACAGTACCATATCTTCATTATCGATATTCTCCATGGTGATACGGCATTTTTTGCGGAAGGGCATCGGCCAGTAGCAATTTAAACCGCTGCCCGGGTTAGCAACAACTGCCAGCGAGGTTATCGGCGCGAATTTGCCCCAGCCTAAGCAAAAGAAATCTCCTACCGGCGCTTCTATTGAAGGCGTTGTCTCATCATCCCAGTAAAACCGGATGATGGAATAGCGCCAGTTACCGGTCGGTGTCATCCAGATGTGTTGCACCGCACCCGATCCATCAATTTCAGCAATGGTGTAAGTGGTATGTTTTTTTATTACGACACTCGGGCTTACTTTCCATTTCTGCCCAAGCTCACGTGACGCACCGGCACCGGTACCCGTTGTGGCCATTCCGCCTTTGCCTTTTTCGCCATTAAAATTTTCAGGACTTATGGAGCGTGTTTTTGCATCCGAAGTACGGTATAGGTTGCTCAGGTTGACATCCAACCCGCTAAATTTTTGCTGAGCGTTCGCAGCAGTCGTCGCCAAAATAAGCAACAGAAAAGTGGAAAACTGTTTTTTCATATCTCGATTTTATAATGGTTTAAATCCTATGGTATTCACCAACGTACCAATACCATCAATGCTGATGGATACGATATCGCCTTCATGCAAAGTGAAGTCGTTGGGCGGCACCAGGCATGTACCGGTTAACAGGTAACTACCATAGGGGAAATCAGTTTCACGGTATAGGTAACCGGCCAATTCTGTCAACGAGCGCTTCATGCGGCTGACAGTGGTTTCATCCTTATAAACCCCCTGATCATCACGATGAATGCTCATTTTGATGGCACTATCTAATGAAATAGGTTCGGATGGCACATACAAACAAGGGCCAAGGGCCGTACTGCGCTCATATATCTTTGCCTGTGGCAGGTATAGGGCATTCTCTCCCTCAATACTGCGCGAGCTCATATCGTTGCCGACGGTATACCCTTCTATATTTCCTTTTGAGTTGATAAACAGTGCCAGTTCAGGCTCAGGAACGTTCCATGATGAGTCGCGACGGATATAAACCTGTTGCCTGTGTCCTGCTACGCGGTGAGGCATGGATTTAAAGAACAGTTCAGGCCTTTCTGCCGCATAAACCTTATCATATAGGTCGGCCGCACCCGAATCGGCAGATTCTTCCATCCGGGCCTCCATGCTTCTTAAATAAGTAACCCCGGCAGCCCATACCTCCTGGTTACCGATTGGCGGCTGCAATGTTTGACTGATATAAGCAGATGCATTTTCTTCGGAAAGGAAAGGCGATCCGGGTATGAGTTCGATAAGATAGTTGTATAACCCATCCCGGTTGATGAGCATGTCCCAACCTTCCATTAGCATATAACTCACATTTTCATGCTGCAGTAATACGCCTTCAGATAATTTAAATAGTTTCAAGCTGTTTTCAATTGGCATTACAATATAGATAAATTCATTATCTCCCGCATAATTTTGAAAATAATTAGGCAACAAAAAAGCCGGGCATGCGTCCCGGCTTCATTTTTATTCGAAAGATTTGAACTCTTATTAAAGCGTTATCAGGTTACCGCCTTTGAGCAGCTCATTCAATTCCTTTATTGCTTTTTCATAAGCATCACCCTCCTGTTTTGCTTTTTCAAACCATAAATATTCTTCTTTTTGGTTTGAGAATATTTCACCTGTTTGAGATGGGAGCTTGCTCATATTATCAAGCAATTCTTTACGCTCTAAAGCTGCTTCTTGTTTTTCAAATGCGTTCTTCTGCGCTTCGATCTTTATCTTATCAAAATGCACCGCCAGTGTATCGTCCGATACCTTAAAGCTGTTTTTTTGCTGAACGGCAGTGGCAGCATATGATCGGGAGATATTACCCATCAATGCTATCGCTACAAAAAAGCAAATGCTTAATATGATTCTTTTTACCCTGGTAGTCGTTTTCATCTTTACTATAATTTATTATCCCTGATTTTTGTATAACACTAATTGCGGCAGTTTGTTTAGCATCTCCTATCGTGCGACTTAAAATATTCTATTTTCATGAAAAATATTACTTATCAGAATATTTCCCTCAACCATTACGATAACACTTTTCTTATCGCCTGGTGAAGAGCGTGTGCCCGCCTGATCACTTTGTTAACTTGCTAAACAACAATAATTTAAAAAGGATGTTTATTCTACGGTGATTGATGAAGAATAGTTGCAATCATGCCCGGATTGTAGTCGTCCCTAATATATTATTACAGTAATAACGCATTATTACAATTTCTATTTAAAAATTAATATTTTTATGAAAATTAAACCTTACGAGGTAAATGGTATCTATAAATAAAAGTTTTAAAGAGATGAAAAGACCTTACCTTATCACGGTCCTGGCAATATCTATATTCTGTTCGTGTCACAATAACGATGTTAAATTGCTGGAAGACGGCCCCAAGTTTTCGGTAAACAAAGGCAAAAAAGAAGTAGTGGATTTTAGCAATCCCAATACGGGCAGCGGGCCGGGAGTGGGTAGCGCAGACGGCACAAAAAACGGGGCATTGAACGGGCAGCTTAACCTGGCAAGTACAGCCAGTGCCTCCTCTTTTTCTAAAAAATTAGAACCGCAGGTAATTGTTGAAGACCTGCCGAGATCCTACAAAAAAAGGGATTTCATGAATAATATATCAGAAGCCTCATATGATATATTTACCATACCCGGCAACATTGTTAAATATAATCCCAAGGATTCCACTTTTGAATTGAAGACACTAAAAGCGGTTATAAAAGGGAACAAGCCACCTTTGGCCACTACGGTGAACGACGGTATCCTATATAGTGCTAAGATCAATTCGTCGTGCAGCTTCAATGGAACTTACCTGATCGGCGGCCTGAATGTGAGCAAGGATGAAATTATGGAGCTGAACATACAGGATGCGGCTAAATCACTGGTTCCTGATAGCCTTATCGATGTCGACCTTATCAAGCATATCGCGGACGGCCTTCCGGCAGACGAGCGGAAAAACTATTTTTATGTAAAAGGCGTGGTATTAACCCTGATCGATAACAGGAAATATACCGAAACTAAATTTGACGCAAGCATAAATTCCTGCTTTGTAACCGCCGGGGGTAAAACCTATGGCAGTAATGAGAAATTTCAGCGGGAACGGATAATTTCGATCTTAAAGGTTTCCCTCGATAATTTAATCAGCGCAACTCAATGACCCGCAGGTTGATGTTTAAACAATAAACAACCGGAACCCTGCGTTTTAGCCTTTGATTACGGCAACCAGGGAGTAGAATAAGGCACAATGAAGCAATTTATTTTACGGGTTTAAAACAGTCTGCATATCGGCATGTTATTCCCATCGATACTCTTTTTGAGAAATGATCGTAAAACGTTGTGCAAGTGCACGCAATTTGTTGAATATTAATAAAATATGAAAAAAAGTCACTTAGGTTGTGTAGTACAACTTATCCCGGTGTTGTGTATCATCATACTTACAGCTTCCTGCAAAAAAGACAAAGTACAGCCAAATACTGTTCAGCCCATCACCATCGGTTTGGTTGAATATGGTACGAGCGGCGGAAAAAGGGTATTTATCCCGATAACAAAAGTCGGCACCAAAACAGTTAACTACCTGGGTGTTTTTGATACAGGATCCCCCGGCATGACCATTGATGCCACTGACATTATTCCGCCGGAAATGATCACCAGTAATGGCATCACAGTAACCGGTGATTCTGTTAATGTGAACGGAATAACGATCACCAACCAGGCAACGGTGATCAATTATGGCGATAAGACAAACGGGACAAAGGAGTATGGGAATTTAGCCTATGCCACGGTTACTGTTGGCAATGAAGCAGGCAGTATCAATATTAAACGCATTCCTATTTTCTTATATTATAAGGTTATCGATAATAACGGCACTCAACTGACTGCCCATTCAAGCGACGTATTTGGGGTTGATCCAAGTATCAGTTTTGTAAACAGCGCGATTACAAGTCCTTTGAGGGCTGTTAATACGGGAAGCAACCTGATCAGCGGATTTAAACTGGCGACACTGAATAGTGTTGATTTTACCAGCGGCAGCACGTTTGTTTCAGGCCTGCTTACTGTCGGCCTTACCCAGTCTGATATTTCATCGTCAGGCTTTATTATGCATCCGCTCAATTACTCCAGCGCGGGCGGGTATTCACCGAACATCCCGTCCACCCTGACTTACGGCAACAAAAGTATAGCTGCCCAGGTATTATTTGATACCGGCACGCCGCATGTTACTGTTATTGAGGACCAGACGGCCAGTATCGGCAACCTGCCCGCAGGTACTGTAGTGAAGGTGCAGACTAATAAGGGCTTTGTTTATCAATATACCACTGCCGCCACTACAAACCTTTCGGCGGTACAAAACCCTTCCAACACCAATGATTACAGGACTATTTTCAGTATCGATTTCTTTATTCAGAACGAGTATTTAACCGATTATACCAATCACCAGATAGGGTTGAAGAATAATTGAGTTGAGTAAGTTAAGTGGTTGATTGGGTTGATTAAGTTGATTCTGAAATCTATTACACTCCTTCAGTAACTGCTTTCATTTTAGCTAAAGCAGTTTTTGCGACTGTCAAAGCATCCTGCGCATAGTATACTTTGTTAAATACTTCGGTGGATAATACCAATGGCTTATCGCGTTTATTCAGAATTTGCAGGGTACGTTTTATAGGCGCTACGCCATCGCCGGGATAGATCCGATCGGCATCGGTGATCACCGCGGAAGAAAGCGTTGAGGGATAATCGTTCATGTGCAATATCTCGACAGCATTTGGATTGATCAATGACAGTGTATCCAGCGGTGTGCCCCCTTTATACAAGTGGAAGATATCCAGCAACACCCTGGCTGATGGGTGGCCGCTTTCCATGGCGATATACAATACTTCACTAACCCTGCTCAGGCTTTTCTGGAAGCCCCACATCTCCAGTTGCGGTATTACTCCACTGGAGTTACTCAAATCCATTATCGCCCGGTAGCGTTCAGCTATGATTTTCAGATCCATTCCTTTCGGGCCCATTCCTTTGCCCGGGGCTGCCATCCGTTTGCAGCCTATACCTGCCAGCAGGTCCATTTCCATTTTGGTTTGCTCGATGGCTTTCTTGCGGGTAGCTTCATCATCCGATATCCATTCGGCAAAACCGATGCTGTCTTCCACGGTCAAACCCAAATCGTCAAGGAGTTTTTTGGCATCCTTTATCGTTTTACCCGTGCTTAAATATTCCTGCAAAGTATCAATCCAAATTTCAACCGCCCGAAAACCTGCCTTTGATGCGGTTTCGAGCTCTTTTACAAAACCCAGCTTATGCCCGCGAATGGTGGCCATGTTAAGGCAATAGATAAAATCGGTTTTAACAAGTGGTTTTGTTTTGGCCATGGCGGGTTCTGCGTTTAGCACTACAGGCATTGCGGCGGATACGCCTATCAACTGCAGCGCTTCACGACGACTGATCGTTTGTTTTGTCATATCATAGCGGAATTAAAGATAATGCTAAAAGTAATTATTTATATAGATCAATCAACCAGAAAAGCAAAACGCCAGGTGTAAAAGCCTGGCGTGTAAAGTATGATCAAATAATTTTAATTTGTTTAGCGATCGAATAAAGCTGAGCACCCCATGCCGATTTGAACTAAACGAAAATTTATTAACTATTGTTACTGTTTCAGGTGTTTCAAAGTGTTTCACTTTTTTGGTGAAACAGTGAAACAGTTGGCTTTTTTTAATTTAATTAATTTATAATCAGCTTATTAATTAGCGATTTTGCCTGTTTTATACTGTTTCACGTGAAACAGCACTCGCAGGAATTCTTCGGGCTATAAGGGGTCGTGTTATCCTATCTTTTCACTTACGAGGTCGATCACATCCTGTACAGACATACCCGGCGAAATATCAGATACGCTTATACTTGAACCCGGGCTTTTTTCTTCGACAAAACTATCCAGTTCATCCGCCAGTTCACTGCATTTTTCAGCGTCAAATCCAAGCGTGCTTAATGTGGTGCTGTAACCCGATATTACCGTTCCGGCAATATCACTAATGATCTTGTTTACTTCGGTTTCAATAGAGGCCATGTGATTAAATTTTAGGGTGAGAAGTTGACTATTGGTACGGGTAACCGAAGATAAGAATATATTTAATATTAGCATATATCCTTAATAAAATATTGGGTAAGAGTATTTTACCTCAATCCCTTTTCCTTTAAGAACTTTACCAATGCAGCCGGATGATCTGTTTGTAGTCCGGAAAAACCTTTCGCTATGGCCTGCTCCCAAACCTGCGGCCCCTCATCCCGGCTCTGAATATCCGGCCAAACCGGAATGTTCAGAGCTTTGGCAGCAGCTACCATTTCGTTATTGTATGCAGCCCATCCCCCATCCAGCAGGTCGGGTTTGGCCTGGCTGATGAAAGTCTTTATACCCTCCGTGTCCTTTGCACTATTTGGCATGCTTAACATTAATGGCATTGCAGGGTCAACGCTTTTCCAGTCGATGATCTGTTGCGCACCGTTGATATAAACCAGCACCTGCTTTTCCATGCCATATTTCTTTAGCATAGCATGCGTAGCCGCTGCGCTCGCCTGTTTAAAATCAATATAGATGTAAATCTTATCCTTGCACAATTTCAGTATTTGTTCAAATGTGGGCACATGATAAGTCGTTTTATCGGTGCTGTCATTGCTTCGCACTTTTAACCGGCTGATCTCATCCATCGTCATATCCTTAACTGCGCCTTTGCCATCGGTCATGCGGTTTACGGTGGCATCGTGCATGCTTACTAATCCGCTGTCTTTGGTAGTACGGAGATCAATCTCCACATAATCAGCATCATTTTTAATGGCTTCGGCATAACCTTCCAATGTGTTTTCGGGATAAATTACATGATCGCCGCGATGGCATATCACAATAAATTTATGTCTTGGGGTGGGAACGGGATTAACTTGCGCGGATGCCATTTGGCAAAACAGGCATGCCATACATAACAAAAGCATTTTTCTCATCTCGCAGATTACTTACCCAGGCTAACTTTTTCCCTTACCATGATGCTGCCGATAGCATCGCCTGCCGCGTGATCTGTATTGGCCTTAAAATCAAAACCTAATAATTTTGCAATACTTTGTGCCAATTGTGAATGATAGGTAACAGTTTGCGTTTTGATAATGCCGGATGGTGGCGTATCCGGGCCGATCACCGCGAACCATGTTTGTTCAGAATTTTTGATGCCTGCGCCATGACTGCGCCAGTTATCCAGAGGCACTTCACCCCTGCCGTGATCACAGGTAATGATCAGCGTAGTTTTATCTTTATACATCGGATCGGTTTGTATGTATTGCCATAATTCCTGCAAATAAGCATCCTCCTGGTGGGCCTGGGTCAGGTGCATTTTATAATTGCCCGCATGAGCCATATCGTCTGTTTCATCAAAAGCCAGGTACAGCACCCTGGGTTTGTACTGCTTTAAATATTCCTTACCAAATTCATAGGTCATACAATCAATGCGGGTATCACCAAGATAATGGGGCTCTTTGTGCTGTATTTCATTCAGGTATTTTAAGCGGTCGTCTGCTCCTGTTTCCTCAAAATTCGTATATCCTGCGTTCACCTTTAATCCTGAGCGCTGGACATTAAATATGGCCGGGAATGTTTCCCATGAGGCAAAAACGGCTACTTTATTTTCGAAGCCTTTTTGTTTATTAAGATATTCCAGCACACTGGTATTAGGATTTAACACCGGGTTATTGGTGTTCATCCGGTCATCAGGGAAGCCTGTAAATATTTCGTTGTAGCCGGGATAGGAGAAATGGTATTTGTTAGCTACTTCATCAGCATTTCCAGCATCCCTGTCGCCATATAATTGGCCTTCACTAGCAAGGGTCGACCAAAAGAAAGGCATTAATAATTTGCGGCGATCTTCAGCGGTTTTGGCCCAAAACTTTTTCTTTATCTCAGTTTTACTCTCAGTATATTTTGAATCGATCAACGTCGAATCCGCCCCACGGTAAAGCTCCTGCCAGCGAAAGCCATCGAGTGTAACAATGATCACATTTTTGGTTTTGTGGCTCTGTGCAAACAACTGCGGTAAAATTGCAAGCGATAAAAGCAATAAACTGAGTTTTTTCATAGTGGATGTTGTTGATACAACAAAAATAAAGGCGGGAGATTAAGCCCACCTTTATTGAAATT